>ENA-ORXR01000456-ORXR01000456.1-marine-metagenome-genome-assembly--contig:-NODE-456-length-55742-cov-12.567556_pt1 | contig 55742 bp, 44 predicted proteins | sample MGYA00237866_ERZ511479 | MGnify/ENA metagenome assembly ERZ511479 | reverse complement strand
GGCGAGGCTTTTTAACGAAGGAACATGAAGAACAAAATAAATAATTACCGTCATTCTAAACTAGAATTGGTATAAATTATAGGGATCATTTTTTATTATTTCGTGCCGCTATAAATAGTGGAGATTCCTTGGGCTTGTGGTTTTATCACTACATTCCGGAAACCTATTTTCTCTAAAATCATTTTAAGCTTTTCTCCGTAAGGAAAAACCATAGCGGATTCTGATAGATAAGCATAGGCTTTTTTGTCTTTGGAGAAAAGTCTTCCTATAAGAGGGAGCATGTATTTAGTGTACATCATATATCCTTGCTTCATTGGAAATTTATCAGGTACTGACGTTTCTAAAATAACTAAGGTGCCACTGGGATTCAGTACTCTCAATATTTCAGAAAGACCTCTTTCCAGATCTTCAAAATTACGGATACCATAGGTTACAGAAACAACATCGAAGCTATTGTCCTCAAAAGGCAAATTTTCTGCATCACCTAGCTCTAATGCAACTGTATCTTCTAGTTTGGCTTTTCGGACCTTGGCTTTGGCTACATCTAGCATACCTGCAGAGATGTCCAGACCTACAATCTTAGCAGCATCAGTCTTAGCAAACATAATGGCCATATCTCCCGTACCCGTTGCTATGTCTAAAATACTATCTGGTTGTGTAGCTTTGGCAATAGTGAAAACATTCTTTCTCCAGCTGATATCCATACCAAAGGTGATCACTCTATTCAGGGCGTCATAATTTCCCGAGATGTTGTCAAACATCTGTGAAACCTGCTTTTTCTTTCCATCTAATGAGTCCTTATAGGGCTTTACATATTTTTCCATATCGCTTTTTGTACATTGCTGCAAATATAACTTGTGAAGTGTAGATTAAGTTTAGAAAAGACTATATTTTGTATCAGTGCTTGTGTGATCACCTATCTTAACAAATAACAGGCATTGCTTTATGGTTCTTAATCAAATCTACAAACCTTCAGCTATAGACATAAAAAAAGACTTCAAATCATCACCTGAAGTCTTTCTTTAATACATAAACACCCTTATGATCCACAAGGTAGTGTTATTTCTAATTGGGTTCTTTACAATGTATATACGGGTGAGCTACACATTATCGCAGTGTAAAATAAACCTCCATAGAGTGCGGGGCCCTATGGAGATTTACGCTCTATTTTTTTAGTATCGAACTCGCCAGTAAGGATTTTTCTCACCCTCTATAGAATTCTTAATAAATTTAGCTAGCTTTTTGTTAAGTTCCTCGTAGCTTATTTCTTTGCCCTTCATTTTTTTAGGAATAGGTAATTTAACTTCAGCTACTTCTAGGTCTATATCAGTCGCGGTAATTAGAGATGAGCCATTATTTATATCTATTTCTAGAATAAGTCCTGGCAATCCTCCAAAGCCTTCTGGGCCTCCATAGAAAGGGATCTTATCAGTAAACCATGCATGGATTGTCTGGTCTTTCATCTCATCTCGTGTCTCAGCCTTCATACATAGATAGCCATTTATCTCTTTGATTTCGTTCAGGATTTTCCATCTATACTTTGGTGCATCATCCTCGATCTTATACGTTTTTCCCAGTGTTTCCACAAGATCGTTTGCTGTCTTATTTTTGTTGTCTCTTATAAGAATGAACTTATCATTTTTTCTATTATACCCTCTTTCAGATTTTTCCTTCTTGTAGGTATATAGGCTTTTATGTTGCTTAAAATATAACTCAAAGTTTGTTCCTTTGTTTTTTGAGTTATTTCCCCAGGTAAGTTTGTTACGATCTATTTCCTCTGAGGTCATGAAAGGTAGCTTAGACATGATGGAAATCCAATCTACTTTTCTGTTGTAGGTTACAATACCCTGGACATCTTGCGCTACAATACTAGTTGTAATTGCTAGAAAAAAACATGATATAAATAATTTTTGCATAATTTACTTTTGTGATTTTACGAGATTAATTTTTATTACCACCAGCTGTCTTTCTTAACGCTGGACTTGAGTCCTCGTATGTTATAAGTTAGTGCGAGCATGACATATCTACCTAGTGCATTCGTCTCTGATTGTCGCAATCCTAGATCTGTCGCTACTTGTGAGTAACCTATATTCCTATTCAAGGCATCGTAAATAGAAAGTCTAACTTCTAGTTTGTTCTCTGGAAGAAAATAATGGTAGATCGAACTATTCAGTACAGGAATAGAAAAGTCTTCATTAAATCTATCATTTGTATAGTTTGTAAAATCATAATTAGAATTGAAATAAAATCCAGCTAATAACTTAGCACTCATTTCTACGCTATAACTCAGTCTTTTTGTTATTTGATCTTGGCTTGTATTAATATCGTAGGAAGTTTTAGAGCGACTGTATCTAGCATCGATGTAGACTGTAAAATCATTGGACGGTGTAATATCTAATGATACAGAAGGCGTTATGATATTACTATTTGTGGTATTTTCTATATCATTAACGATAGCAGGGGATGAGGATAAGTTACCAGAGAAATTCATTCCTGCTTTCACCTTATTGACAATAATAGGGAAGCTAACACTAGCATAAGCTCTAGAGCTACTACCTCCTTCTAGATTTATAGGTTGGTAAGTTGTTACTAGATTTTCGTCCACGTTTTCCTTAGAGGAGATTCTGTTACCGAAAAACTCATAGCTACCATTAATATAAAAACGCACATTACTCAGTGGAAAGGTTCTTCTTGCATTAATAGAAATACTATTAGAAATTTCTGGTGTCAATGCAGGATTTCCTAACCGTATAAATAGAGGATTGGTATTATTTACAATCGCCTGGAGGGATTGTATTTCTGGCTCTTTAGCAGATCTATTATAAGATAAGCCTAGGGAGCCATTTCTACTGGGTCTATAGTTAAAAGAAAAGTGGGGAATATAATTATTGAAAATCTTATCTACCTCTTGCGGATCCATAGTTCCACTCTTATCATTAGACAAACCATATAGAGAGAACGTCTGGTAAGCTAGACCTATAGAAGTCGTTATACCATTATGAGAATATCTGAAAGATGAGCCTATGCGATTACGTGCGATCTTGTTTTTATAGGTTCTACTTAGCTCTTGGTTTTGTATCATTACTTCATCCTCTATATCTGAGACCTCTCTGTCTCCAGATTCACTCCTATTACTATAGTTATAGAATGTTTGTAAAAAGAACTTCTCTCCGATAGGCTCAACATATAAAGCATTAGCTTTAAAAAGGGTCTTGTCTGCATCATTTCTGTTGACCTGATCTATGATATTATTTTCTACTTCTTGTTCTGTATTGTTAAAAAAACTTGTAGAAGACTGCTGTGTCCAATTGTCTGAAAGTTGCGTATAAAGGTAGGACATATTTAAACCCATGTTTCTTCCTTTCTTTTTGAATTTTTTTCTAAGTAGGATAAGACCATTAGCTAGATCTCCATTCGTATTGGTATTGTTTTCATAAGTACTTTGACTTCTGAGAATATCATCTTCATCTAGTTGGATCACACCTTGGTTAAAATTATTTTCGTTGATATGAGCACCATTGAATTCTATCTTTATGGTGTGAAAAGAATCTAGTTCTGACTCTAGCTTGATCTCAGCCCTATGTCCTCGAGAGATGTCATCACTGTTACGATCACTCATTTCGTTCTGCACAAAATTTTGATAGAATTTTTCGTGATTGACTTGTTGGTTTTTTTCTAGACCGGCCTGGTTGTAATAATATACTGAACTTACTTTTGTCTTATTATTATCATAATTGAAATTTATTCCCCCGTTATAATTTTCTGGGAGCCCCTGGTCAGAGCCACTTAGAAAAACAGACTGAATAGAGTTTTCTAGTGCATTTCCTCCACCGCCAAAAAAGTAGAACCTATTCCCTCTGCCTCCAAAACCGTATTCAGTTCCTCTACTGAAGGAGAAGGACTGCGATCCCAGAAAATCCTGGTAATCATCCCAAGATAAACCGTTCCGACCTGTATTATTTCCCACGCCTACGATACTGAACTGGATCTTGTCATTGAATCGATTAAAATTACCTTTTAGCTCAGCACGTTCCTGTGTCCCTGCTCCTGCGATAACTCTGCCAAAGCCTCCACTTTTAAACGCCTCTTTAAGTTCTAGATTCATAGTCTTAGATTGCGCATCGCCAGTTCCACCAGTTATTTCTTCTTCTTCAGTTTTCGTATCGAAAACCTGTACTTTAGAAATGCCTTCGGCAGGTAGATTTTGTGTTGCTGCCTTAGGATCAGATCCAAAGAAAGATTTTCCATCTACTGTAACTCTGTCAACATCTTTACCATCTGCTTGTATAGCGCCATCTCTTTCTATTTCTATCCCAGGAAGTCTGCGCAAGAGATCTTCAACCGTACTTCCTTCAGGTACTTTAAAAGTAGAGGCATCATACTCTACAGTATCTCCTCTCATAACGATCGATGCTTTTGCAGCTCTGATCACAACTTCCATCAGTTCCTCAGCTAATTCTGCCATTTTCAGCGTTCCTATATTTACATTTTCACCTTCAGAACTTATGTCTACCATCTTCGGGATAAAGCCTAGATAAGTAGACTTTACAATATAATTTCCTTGTTCTACATCCCTGAATCGGAAAGACCCGTCCATTGCAGTAGAGGTGAAATCTACCATTACTGAGTCTACTCTCTCTAGGAGTAAGACGGTAGAAGCTATAAGCGGATTACCTAGGGTATCTTCTACCGCTCCATCTATCTTAAATGTGTTAGACTGAGCTGAAATAAAACTAGCAGATAGGCTAAGTAGAAAGACGAGGTATATTGTTCTCATAAGAAACCTTTTTAAAAATTGACTAAACACAAAAATATTACTTTAATCTCAGATTGCTCTTATCTATTTTGTTAAGGATATGTCAAAGAGTGGGAAATAATTGATAATGGGTAATGGGGTGATGGGAAAAGATTGAAAAGTTTGGGGAGATTTTGAAGTTGAGTATCTGGGGAAGTTTTCGTGTAATGGATAGCTAGGGATAATAAACATACCATCAAATTAGCAGAGAAATATGTAGTATAGAATTTGATAACGAATAGAATAGAATGGTGTGTAGGAAGATAGTGCTGCGGAGCTGCATGAGTTGCCTAGAAGGGGAGCGCGTAGCGATCAGACCGTGACGAGCCATGTGCAGAGCTGGGGGCCGAGTGATAACGAGCCTGGCAGGGAACGACCCTGAGGTACGAAGGGGCATGCCCAATTTTATACAAATATATTATATCTATACACTATACTGAATAAGAATTATTAGGGTCTTTTTTCTACCTTGTGTAAAAGTAAGTACTGCATAAGAAAAAATTTATCAAGGGAATATGGAGCAGCATGAAGATCTGAAAAATATAGAAATGGCCTGTCTAGATTTTCAAGAATTGGATACCTTGCTCTTGTATGAGATCATGAAACTGAGACAGGAGGTATTTGTTGTGGAGCAAAATTGTCCTTACCTAGATGCGGATGGTGTGGATTTAGATAGTCATCATGTTACCCTTCATTATGGAGGTATTTTAGTGGCTTATGCAAGAGTAGTTCCTCCAGGATTATCTTATCCTTCATATAGTTCTGTGGGTAGGGTAATCACTCATCCTGACCATCGTGTAAGGGGATTAGGATCTCAACTTATGTCTTATGCCGCAGAGCAGGCGCAATTATTATTTCCTGACCATGATATTAAAATATCAGCACAATGTTACATATCGGAATTCTATAGCAAGTTAGGATTTGTCAAAGTAGGGGAGGAGTATTTAGAAGATAATATACCTCATATCGGAATGGTTCTAGCGCGTATTATGGACTAGAAGAATTAAAGTTAATGCCAATATTTTAAGAGGTCACGAAATCTGGGAAGTTCAAATAGTGGGATGAGATATGGATCATGATCAAACGCATAGAAATCATAACGCTGTCCATTTTCTAATGCTTTCTCTAGATAATCGAGAGCACTTGTAGGATTATTTTCTGCCTCCACTTGTGCCATCAAGTAATTATAACTTTTTACATTAGCAGAACTGTAGACTATTATTTTTTGTCTATAAATTTTTGCTTTTTCTGTTTCCCCTTTTCTTTCATAAATTATAATAAGTTTAGCCATAGAGAAGTAATCGTCTGGTCTGGTTTTTAAGAATTTTAGGAAACCTGCTTCTGCATCAGTCAGATTTCCAATTAGCAGGTAACACCTGCTCAACATTTTTTGCCTTATAGGTTTTTGCGAATAATACTCAATAGCTAGGGGTGAAATTTTTTGCACTAGAGCTTTCCTATTGTGCAAGGTTCCTTCTCTCAGAGCGATATAATATAGGTAACGCCAATCTTTGTCTAGTGGATTTTTTCTTGCATTATTCAATAAGGAAATAATCTTTGCATCTTTTCTTTTTTCTGCGTAAGCCCGAATAAGAATTTCCCTAGTCCTCCTACTGTAGGTGGTTTTTGATAATTTTTCTAGATCTTCTATTGCTCGATCTACTTGTTGTATTTCTATATCAGCGATTGCTTTGATCTCTAGTCTGCTTATTAGGTATTCATTATTTTTATAGTCGAGGTCCTCATCATTGAATTTCTCAAATACTTCCTCTACTTCTTCAGGCTTGTTGACAAATTCCATAGCAATTACCATCATACCTATATGGTTAAAAATATCTTGAGCATTTCCTCTGTACTCTTCTTTCAAGTACATATATGCAGCTTTGTTTTTACCTTCTCTACATGCTTTGTAATGTTTCACAAGGTTGCGCTGTCGTTTCGTATAATCCTGAATGTTACTTTCTAGATCAATTAGTAACTCATCTAATGCATCAAACTTATTTCTGTTATACAGTTTGTTTGCTAATAATATTTTGGCTGCGACATAATTAGAATCTATTTCGATAGCTTTATTTAAGTGATCTATAGCTTCATCATGATTGAGCCAGAATTCTCTAGCTTTGAGGTACTCTTTGTATGCTTTAAAATCAGGTGGGTTTTCTTGTGAGATATTAGAATCGTTCATTGCTAAGAAGCTTAGAACTTTTTCAGAGATTTCTTGTATTCCTGTTAAAGGACTATAAATATCACATCGTACGGAAGGAAAAGCATAGGACTGGTTACTGTTAATCATCGATATACTGGAGGTAAACATCAGTCTCTTACCTTCTAAATAATAGACCCCCTTGAGCGAATTTACAACTCCTTTGAAGTTCGCTATTTGATCGAAGTTATTATCAGTTTCTTGATTATAAGATTTTTGTAAATTCTTAATATCCTGTAGTGTAATCGTAGTGGCTAAATTGTTTTCTACTATTCTATATGATATAAAATCGGCAGCCATTTTGCCAACTATATCTAAAGAGTCTATTCCCGTATTGTTTATGAAGTCAAATACTGCAATTTTATTCTTTTCGTCGGAGAGTATGGTTTTAAAATCATGAGCGGCGAACTTTTCGCTTTCCCTTGCATTAAATATCCAAACACCAAGTCCTAGAATGAATACTATAAGTCCTAAAAAAATGAGTTTAAATATTCTGCTTCTTCTATCTTTTTCATGTTTTGAGATTTTAACTTCTCCTGATTCTTCCTCTGGAACTATATTGTAGTGCCATGATAATAAGATAACCACGGGTAGAAGAATAATTATTAATAAAATCAGGATGGTAACAAAAAGCTGGGGAATTCCTAGGTACGGAGATGTTGTCGCTGCAACTTGTATGACTATCCAAGAAGTTATAGCGTAGATAGAAATATTTTGTACAACACCTCTATCTTTACATTCTTTATAAAATTCATTTATATCCATAATTTCTACCTTCTTGTCGACTAAAAGGTGTTTGTTTTGATTTATTCACTATCTTAAAACTATTGTTAACTCCAAAAAATAATTAATTATGTCAATTTTAATGCATTATGATGACCCTACTAATGATAAGAAAACTCAAAGTGGAGCATCCAACGATATCCTAAATTCCGTTCCTATCAATGAAAACGAGTTTCTCGAATCTGAACTTCCTGAAAGCGAACTTCCTGAAAACGAACTTCTTGAAAGCGAACTTCCTGAAAGCGAACTTCCTAGACTGAACTTAATGGATAATCATAGTATGACGGGTCACGAGCAAGGAGAGGATGAACATGAAGAATAATTCACATCAGATTATTCTAAAGAGATATAGTCAATTGCTAATAGGTATTTGCTTTTTATAAAAACTGACCTTGGCGTGCGATTGACTATGCTCCTCTTTTACTTTCTTTTTGTACTCAATATTGAATATTTTAGAATAGCGAAGGAAATTATTCCGATATCAAAATATGTTTCGACAATATGAGTTTCGGCAATTAATTGTCATATTTAATTTCTGCCCATTCTGCTCCAGAATTAAAAGAATATACTTGTATTATTTTTACCACATTTCCAATATTTATAATATCACCATTTCTCGAAGTATTTTTATTTTTAAAATCAGGGTGACCTAAAACCCCATTTCTAACATTCATATCTTTAATAACTCTGTAAAATATATCATCTGTATTTAGATTTTCAATTTTGTCTAGATATTTGAGACCATCAGAGTCCGTTATTTGAACATAGCCTTTGGTGTTAGCTAGCGTATTCATTTTTTGTAAAGCTTCTGCATAATGGAGATCATCTTCGATAGCTCTTTCTAAATAGCTGGCATAATCTTTTAATTGTCCTGACGCATTTGCTCTGTCCCATTCTTTTTTTAAGCTACCACGTAGTTCTAAAAGTTTTTTATTTTTTTCTTGTAGAACAATTTTACTATCTGTTAAACTTTTTTCACTTTTAGTGAGTTCATTATTCGTTTTTGACAATTGATTCAGCAAGTATCCTGTATAAATAATGAAACCAATAATTATAAGAGATAATAGAATAGCAATTAGACGACTACGCTTAGCGCTTTTATCTATTTCTTTTATTCGATCTTGAATTTTACTCATTATATCTATCTGTTAAGCTTTAGTATATTTTACAAAGTCGTCTTCCAATGCTAGAATGTCTCGTTTAGATTTTGGTACTAATCCTTTTTTCATTCGAGATAGAATCCGTTCAAAATCCTCAATACCATCACGACGTTTTTTCCTTTCTTTTATTTTACTGTAGGAAAACGTACTTAAGGTTGAAGGTATGAGTCCCCCGATTGTTCCTAAGTATTTTAATTTTTCTTGGCCTTCTACCATGAATTCATGTAATCCATCAAAGAAGTATAACCCAATTAACAAAATTATACTTGTAGTAATCAAGGCTCCCAAACCCAAATAGGTACTTTTGATTTGTTTATTTATTTTGCATCTATAATGGTTGAAGTCTTCGCCGAGTTCATTTAGTAATTCATCAGCACTAATAACTGAGGTGGTTACTATATCTTCGGGAGATTTATCTTCTATAGAAATCGTGTTTTTTATACCTTCAATATCGAGCTTGGGTTTTTTGTCTGCTTTTTTTGTAGGATTTACTGCGGTCTTGTTGTGTGTCGTTTTGATATTTAGTTTTTCTAAAATGGTATGAAGCCACACATCATTCTCCTTAGAGTATTCAACAGAAGCTAGAGTATTCCAGCGCATTTTGTTTTCTATATCCGAAGGTTCTATTAGAACAAGAAGCCTGTCTATATCGTTATCTCTGGCAAACTTTTTTTCTTGCTCTAAGGTCTCATCAATTATAGCGCTATTAGATGTGACAATCAAAAATAGATTGGATGACTTTATAGCTTCTTGAATCTCGTCATCATTATTTCCGCTTCTGTTCTTTATCCATATATTTACGCCAGCGCTTTTAAGCGATTCCGCAATTTGATTCGCACTATCTATATCTTTTTTTGAATAGCAAATAAAAATAGCATGACTACTCATTCTTATTTAGTTTTAGGGTAGATAAATTTCTTTAAATATTTAAAATTAAAGTACTATAATTTTAAATATTTTTCTAAGTTTTTATTTCTAGTCTATGTGGTCTCTACTTTTTCGGTGTCATTTACTCCATACATGGTAAGGCTTTTTTGAAGTCAGCCTGTATAAGCTCTAATTATTTGATATTCTCCTCCATCTTTTTGCTAGGGAATCGAGTGAAATTTTCAATATCGGGGGCAAATGCTTACTGCCCAGTCATACCATCAAGTGATACATAGGAAGATTTGTAAGTTTATATATCTTAAGTGGAGTTGTATAGAGATAGATGGGATTTGTCAAGCGCATAAGAATTCCAATAATTTAAATCTAGTTCGCTATGTCATGCTATCTCAGAAATAGATTATTCATGTTGGCATGATTTTCTTACATAGAGATAACCCTGTATGGAACGTTTAAAATGAGTAGAATTGTCAAGCATTATTTCTCAAATTCAGCAGGTATATGCAGCGATATTTTTACATCTTTTCCGACAAAGAATCCGAATGCATTTCCCTTAATATTGAAATCTTTACGATTTATTAGTAATTCCCTATTTAGAAAACTAGTATTGTTTTCTGTCGTTTCAGTAAATATGATTTTTTGCTCTAAGCTAACGTCTTTTATATTTAGAATGCCTGTTGCGGTATATTGCTGGTCTGACTGGACTGTAGAAGAAGCTTTAAAAGATATGGTAGGGTACTGCTCTGCACAGAACCATTTTTTTCCTATTGCACGGTCATCCTTTTTGTCGTTACCAATTTATATCGTATCTACCTTAACATCCATAATGGAATTATCTAGATCAGCCGATTGGAAATTAACTGCGCCCTTCAGTCCTTGGAAGGATCCTTCTGCTTTTTTAGTACTGAATTATATCGAGTGATCATCAGCTACATTATATTACGTATGATAGTAACTGCTAACTAGAACGATAAGGCTGGTTATTATGGTGCTCTATAGTATTCTTTTCATTTGATAAGAGTTATAGGTATAGAAAGAAAAATAGCGGAAATGTTCATTTAGATAGTTTTTATTATTGTAGTCATAATGTTTAAATAAAGACAAGTAGGAACGAAGGATAAACCCTTCTGCAGCAGTAGTTAGACTGTTTTGAATTTTCTATACATAATGAGGATCTAATTTCTCCTATCTTTACGCTGAATATATTATGAGGTATTTAGAATTATAACAAAGAAAACGGCTAGAGGAGCTTGCTCAGATTTCTGATTTTATATTTGGGTGTGCTTATGATGCTAAAATGGAAGAGGAGCGACATAGCTGTTGCAATGGTGAACGATGTATAGGTGTTAAACAAAAATGTAAAATATGAAAGCTGCTATCCGTAAAAAATATTGCTTACCGGATCAGATAAAAATAGATGAAGTGAAAGATCTCGTACCTCAAGATAGAGAGGTGTTAATTAAGGTTCATACAACTACGGTAAGTAGAACGGATTGTGCAACGCTTACGGCTCAACCATTCATTATGAGGTTTCTACTAGGATTTTTTAAACCCAGAAAAATAGTATTGGGGACAGATTTTGCTGGAGAGGTAATAGCTGTTGGTAAACTTGTTCAATCTTTTAAAGTAGGGGATAGGGTATTTGGTTTTAACGATGAAGGTGCAGCATCTCAGGCGGAGTATATGTTATCCGTTACAGATACTATATTTCCTATCCCCAAGAAAATCAGCTACGAAATAGCAGCGGCAAGTGTGGAGGGAGCTCATTATGCTTACAGCTTTATTAATAAAGTAGATTTACAGGCAGGGCAACAAGTCTTGATACACGGAGCGACAGGAGCGATAGGTTCTGCCCTTCTGCAATTCGTAAGACAGTACGATGTTAAAATTACGGCAACGTCTACTACTAATAATATGGAGCTTGTATATTCTTTAGGTGCGGATAAAATTTATGATTATTCAAAAACAGATTTTACAGAGCAAGATGATCGTTATGATTTCATATTTGACGCAGTAGGCAAGAGTACTTATTCTCAATGTAAACACTTATTAAAAGAAAGAGGTATTTATATGTCATCAGAATTAGGTCCGTATTCGCAGAACGTTTTTTACCCTTTTCTAACTATCTTTTCTAGAAAAAAGGTGGTTTTCCCAGCGCCTTATAGTATTCAAGAAACGATACCTTATATTTCTAATCTTCTGAAAAATAATAAGTTTAGTCCAGTAATCGATCGAGCATATGCTCTGGACAATATTGCGGAAGCTTACGAGTATGTTCTAACAGGAAATAAAACGGGTAACGTCATAATGCATGTAAATGATAGGGAGACTTCTTAGTCCATAAAAAGTATGCCAAATCGAACTAAATCAAGAATAGATTCCATTATCAAAGCAGATCTTTTAGACGCTTCTGTTACGGGCATACCTACTTTTAGCCTGTCACTTTTAGAATGGAACTCTGATACAATATTCGAGCTACCTACTAACTTGCGCTTAGGACATCTTGCAGAGAGAGTAGTTTCCGAACTAATAAAAAAGTCTAGCAATTATGAGGTAATTTATGAAAACGCTCAGCTCAATGTAGGTAAAAGAACAATAGGTGAAATAGATTTTATTATTAGACATGTGGATACGCTGACGATAACTCACTTGGAGTTAGCCTATAAATTTTATCTATATGATCTAGCAATTTCTTCAGATCCTATCAAAAATTGGATTGGTCCCAACAGGAATGATTCGCTAAGAGAGAAATTAGAAAAACTAAAAGAAAAACAATTCCCTTTGCTCTATAGTGATAGTGCTGAGTTGAAACTTAATAAGGTGAAAATAGACCAAATTTCACAAGCATTATGTTTTTTGGTTTCACTCTATATACCCTATGGTTATAAAGAAAAACTAAATCCAGTATATGAGCAAGCTATCAAAGGGTACTATGTAGATATGGAAACATTTCTTAAATGTGACCATTCGGGAAAAAGTTATTATTTACCTTTAAAAATTGAGTGGGGAATAGATCCTTCTACAAACGATACATGGATGGATATTAAGGATGTAAAAAAATCTATAAACGTAAGTATAAAAGAAAGGCGTGCATTATTATGTTGGCAAAAATATAGAGAAATATATAGCTCTTTCTTTATTACCTGGTGGTAAGATTATAAGCGTAGGGCTCTGAAAATGAGGGTTCCTTGATGATAGAAAGCAAAAGTATCAAGAACTATTCTTTGTCCTACAGATGGATTTGGGAAATAAATAATATAGCATTAAAAACCAGGGAAAATTGATACAGAATTTTATACACTACTTTTTACATTTTGGATTTCCACTTTTTATCTCATTTGTGTTTTATAGAAAAGATTGGAAAAGAGTATATTTAATTCTGGTAGCGACGATGTTAGTTGATCTAGATCATTTATTTGCTAATCCCATTTTCCAGGCAAATAGGTGTAGTATTAATTTTCATTTTTTGCATACCTATTATGCAATGTTGATATATATTGGATTACTTTTTTTTCGCAGGCCGTTTAACATTATAGGCATAGGTTTACTTTTTCATATGCTTACAGATTTTATAGACTGTATGATGATGTATTCTAGTTGTAAGGTTTGTTTTGTAGATTCGCCAGCAATAGAGCTGTTAAGGGGAATGTCAAAATTAATAGGTTTTTGATTTTGGAAGAAGAATATAGAGTATAAGAATGGAATACGATTATATTAAAATAGGAAGTGTTATTGGCGATTCTGTAAGTGCATTAAGATAGCGTAATAGCTTATAATTATTATTTTGTATCTTTTGGGGTAAATCTTGTAATTTGTTAGAAATATTAATTGACATAAAACTTCTAGAAAATATTTGTCCAAATGGTATCATTTAGCAAGTAAAAAAATAAATTTTATAATTATGCGAGTTTTTATTACCCTAATCTTTGTGCTTATGATAGCCCATCTGAATGCGCAGATCTTAACAGAGATAATGTATAATCCACCTGAGAGTAATGCCGACTCTCTGGAGTATCTAGAGTTTTATAATAATACAGATCAAGAGATTAATCTATTAGGATATTCTTTGATAGGGGTGTCGCATACTTTTAGCCAGAATACTATTATTGAACCAGGCGCGTATTATGTAATCTGTAAAGATAGTGTAGCGATGTCTATTACATTTGGTGTTAATGTTAATGAGTGGGGAAGTGGGGCGCTGAGCAATACAGGAGAAGAAGTGGGGCTTATAAATGAGAACGAGGAAGTTGTACACTCTGTAAAATATGATGATACATCTCCTTGGTCACAGATAGCTGACGGAGGAGGTCCATCTTTAGAATTATGTGATCTTGAGAGTGATCCTACCGATCCTAATAATTGGAACTTATCGCAATCACATACTTCTGAGATAATTAATAATAGAAGACTGACGGGAAGTCCCGGTGAGCAAAATAATACGGTATGCCAACTGCGAGATTATATGTCACTTGCTATAAGCGAGATCTTATTCGAACAACCTTTATGGAATACAGAGCTTCAGTATATCGAGTTGTATAACTATGGAGATGAGCCGATAAATATTTCTGAGTGGTCGCTTTCTGGTAGTATTACCTTACCATTCTTGCCTAATATTCAATTAGACCCTGGAGCGTATTACCTCGTAGGATCGGAACCACTAGGTTTATTTAATTTCGGAATCATTATGTTAGGCTGGGGATCTGCAAATCAAATATTTGGTCAGCCATCGTTTATGCTTGAAAATCCTAATGGCACTGTAGTTACGGCGATAGATTATGAAGATAACGGAGCGTGGCCGATACCTGACCGAGGAGTTGCTATAGAATTATGCGATCCGAGTATGGACCACAGCAAGGGTAGTAACTGGGCTTTGTCTAGTAATATATTGAGTGTTGCTGGAGATGAATTATCAGGCACTCCAGGTACAGAAAATACTTGTAATGTCACGATAAGCAGCGTTGGTGATTTAGATCAGCGTCTTGACCTTAGTATTTATCCTAATCCTAGTAATGCGTTTGTAAATATTGTCACAGATGAAAAGATATTACTTACAGAAATTTTTAGTTTGGATGGGAAGAAACAGGCAGTATATAGTCGGGCTGCAGAAATAAATATTTCCAGCATTGAGAGAGGTACTTATATTATCAGAGTACATACAGCTATAGGAATTGCTTCTCGCTTATTTGTTAAGATATAGTTTTATTATGTCAAATAAATATTATTAACGGCGGATGATAGTAAGCTGCGTCTCTACGACGAAGGAGTAGATATGCTGTGGTATCTATTGTTATCCACTGGTCATTTATTTAGTGCTACAAATTCAGCAGCATTTAATACGGGAATAATCGATCTTTTGAAGTCCTTTTTATTCCGTGTTATTATTGCCTGACAATTAGTTTCAATTGCAATGTAATATTGTATCCCGTCCTCAAAATCTTTAAACTCTTCCTCTAATGCTAACTCTAAGATTTTGTCATCAAATGAAGCAACTTCAACTAAAGTCTTAAACTTCCTGAGTGAACTTCGAACTCTATTTAGTTTTAGTTGGTCTTTTAAGATATAGTGAGTATTTGCAAAAGTAAGGGTTGAAACAATTAATTTTATATTGTTGTCTATTGCACAAGTAAATAAGTCTTGGCTTGCTTCATAGTAATCAATTCTCTTACTTAAAAGATCAATAACAATGTTTGTATCTACAAATAATTTCTTCATTATTTATATTTCTTAATCAGGTATTTTGTATATGACTCTCGGTAATCCTTTTTGTCATCAAGAGTTATAATTCCTGTAAGACTTTTCACTATTGGATTTACTTTTCTTCTTTTTGAATTTTTGGCAGTAATTGCAGAAAGATAATTCTCAATTAGTTTAGAGAGACTAGTATTAGATTCTTTTGCATAGATTTTTGCCTCCTCAATTATATCCGAATTCAGTTTTAATGTAAGTTTTGCGTCCATAATTTATATTATACGGACGAATATACATAATCAATACGTATTTGTCAAGACTTGTGGATAACGGCGGATGATAGTAAGCTGCGTCTCTATGACGAAGGAGTAGATATGCTGTGGTATCTATTGTTATAATGCCCTTACCAAAAAATATCTATAGACGATTGCTTATAATTGTTTTTGGGAGCACCAAGTAAATCAGGAAGTTAAGGATACAACATAACAAAGATATGTTCAAAGAAAGTAATGTTACTCGTTTAAATAAATAAATAGTTTTTCCATTTTTAAATTGATGCTGTAGCAGTCACTGTTGAAATGTAGGTGTTTATGATATTTATTCAATTTGTTAGCATTAGTTTTGCTATCGGATGAATTATCTCTTGTCTAAAATCCTCATCATAATCGCAATTTGCTAATAATACTAATCCAATGTTATCTTCAGGAATCATTATTAAATAACTTCTAAAACCCTTATCACCACCATAATGTCCGATTGTTTTTTTCGAATTAATCTCACCTAATTGAAACCCATAACCTATGTAAGGATATGGACCAAAAGTAGGTTTTGTCATGGGCAAGTAATTGCTACTCAAATTAGGATCAGCTAAAGTTTGAAGAAAAGATATCATCCATTTACTCAAGTCTTTCGAAGAAGAATTCAACGTGCTGCTTGGACTATGTTCTCTTGTATACGGATAGTTTTTTCGTTTAAATACTTTCTTTGTAAGCCATTTTTTAGAATGTGGAGATGTCTTAAGACTATCTATTATTTTAAAATATCTAAAATCACTATTCTTCATACCGCTTTTGAGTAAAATATTTTCTTTCAAAAAAACATCAAATGTAGAATTAGAAACCTTTTCTATTACATAGCCTAAAATATCATAAGCTAAATTGCTGTATTGGTACTCGATAGATGGTTTTGAGTTAAGTTTTAGGTTTAAGCCTAAAACAAAATCTCTAAGGCTATTTTCTGCTTGATTGTTGTTATCCCAATGATAGCTACTAATATCAGGCAATCCTGAAGTATGATTCAGAAGTTGCTTTATTGTTACATTTTTGACACTTTCATCATCATATTTCAATTCTGGAAGTATGTCAATCAATTTATCATTAATTGCTATTTTACTTTCTTCTATTAAATTCATTATAGCTATAGCAGTAAACAGTTTACTTATTGAGGCAGTATGAAAAATGGTATTCTCAGTTACTGAATCACCTTCTTCGATATGCTTAACACCGTAACCTTTAGTATATATTATGGAATCTTTACTGATTAAACCTATTGAAAGTCCAGGAATATTATATTGATTCATTTTATTGATCACTAGGGAATCCACGGTTTCTTGAAAAGTATTTGCGGAATGAATTGTCTCAATGCCCTGTTTAAAAGAATACGTTGAGCAATTTTGAAATGATAGGAATGATGCAACTATTATTAACGGCAGTATTTTCTTCAATTTTCGATTTTTTTTAATCAGATTGTAAGCGGAGAAGCACTAAAGAATATCTTGTCCTGAATTAATGCTAGTATAAGGATACACATAGTTCTTATAATTACCCGTTTAAGATCTCTTCTAATTTATTTTCAATATATATTATTCTTATCACAACTTTTATAAATAATTGAAATACAACATATTAGAACATTAAAATGCATATGTAAACGTTTGTAAACGACTATATCCGCAAGTAATCATTTATACTACGACTAGAACCCGCTTTCTACTGCACCTTTGTTTCGTCATCGATTTGGAATTATATCTAAATCAATTTTTTGTTTTTAACCGTCCTGTATAAAACTAAATAAAGCATATACAGGATACAAAATTTTTACATTATGAATACTTTAAAAAACAGCGTGCAATTAATTGGAAACATTGGAAAAGAGATAGAGCTTAAGACAGCTTCTAATGGCATTAAATATACACGTTTCTCCTTAGCTACAAATGATTATTACAAAAATGCTCAAGGTGAAAAAGTAGAGGAGACACAGTGGCACAATCTAGTCGCTTGGGGGAAAACGGCTGAGTTGATGGCTAAGATCTTATCGAAGGGAACAGAGATTATTGCTCAAGGAAAAATAGAGTATAGTAGCTACACAGGAAAAGATGGTGTGAAGCGATACAATACAGATATTAAAGTTTTGGAGTTTCAGTCTTTGGCTAAAAAGACGGCTTCACAAAATGGGTCTTCCACTCAGAAGGAAAATTTACCTTTCTAGGTTTTCTAAATTTTGTATTTCAATTAACAGCGACGTTTTTTCAGAAGGAAGAGACGTCGCTATTTTTATTGCTTTAATTGAATTGATATAGCGACCACTGAATAAGATTTCGCCACGCATGTCGAAATTATAAAAAACAATATAGATTGCTCGGCTCCGCTCGCAACCACAATAAATTTTATGAAATTATCATTTATCAATCTCTAATATCTTCACTTTCCTACCGCTTTATGAATCATCGACAACAATTTGTTAGTATTGCTCGGATCACACCATCGTAATACGATAACAAGATCTTTGTCCGGTTCTATGATAATATAATTGCCACCAAATCCTGCAGCATAATATCCATTGTGACTAAGTGCGGGCATGCGTTCACCAGGTAACCACCACATATAGCCATATGAATTTTCTGCCTTAGAAGCTCGGGTAGCTTTCTGAATCCATTCTTTAGAGATGAGTTGCTTACCATCCCAGTTACCATTCCTCAGAAATAATAATCCGAATCTAGCGTGATCTTCTGTATTGATAAATATACCACCACCAGAGTGTCCACCCCCGCTCACTGATTGCATTTTTAGTCCATCCATAGTTGTCCATGAGTTTTTGTAGCCATGCCATCTCCATGTTGTGCTTGCACCTATAGGATCCATAATTTTTTCTTTGAGAATTACGGGTAGAGGTTTGCGCCATACTTGGAGTAAGGAATAAGCTAACAAGTTCACTCGTACATCGTTATACTCCATTACGGTGCCAGGCTCGACTAGTTCTCTAAACTTCCAGTCATCTATATCTCCTTCTTCGGGTGGGCGATCATTCCAGTCATAGCCTCCCCATAATTGACCAGACCAGTCAGAGGATTGCGTGAGTAGATGATCCCATGTTATTTTAGAATTGTGCGTTCCTGAGAAACTGCCATCCCATACATAATCTTTCAGGGAATCATCCATATTATCTATTAGATGTGCATCAGAAGCTAAGCCTGCAATAGTAGACAAGTAACTTTTCGTTACACTGAATGTCATATCCACCCTTTTGACATTGCCCCATTCTGCTATTACATAGCCATTTTTTATAATCATACCAGCAGGACCGCCACGTTCTTTTACTGGACCTAGGATCTTATGAAAGGGTTCTCTTTCAAATCCCTTCAGAATAGCCTGCTCTAGATCTACAGGTCCTTTGTATTCGTAGATGATGGCAGAATCTATAATCTCTTGTAGCTTATCTTCATCGATTCCAATTTCCTCAGGTCCCTTTTTTTTCCAGTTTTCAGTAGGAAAATAAGTCTGGCCCACTAGTAAAGATGAAGATGTAATAATTAGGATCAAACTAAGAAGAATCGTTTTACACATAGTAAGTATTTGCTAGTAATTTACATTTTTACAAGATAAGTTTAGAAGAAATGCAAAGAAAGAGTAAGCGGATGTATTTAAAATTTCTATTTTCACGCTTTATAAATAATAACACCTTACCAAATGGATTTTTCAGCTTACTCTGATAAAGCGACCCTGATGGTTGTAAACTATGCTCCCAAAGTTATACTAGCGATTATAACTCTTATTATAGGGCTCTGGATAATTAAGAAAATTGTTGTTATAGGAGAGAAGGGCTTTAGGAGAGGAGGTATAGACGAAACACTAGCCAAGTTTTTTGCATCACTTATAAGTATAGGTCTTAAGGTAATGCTTTTCTTATCAGTCGCTGGTATGTTTGGTGTGAATACAACATCTTTTATAGCCGTATTTAGTGCGCTTATGATTGGTATAGGTATGGCGCTTAACGGAACCTTAGGACATGCTGCTGCAGGTGTTATGATCATGATATTCAAACCGTTTAAGTTAGGCGATCTTGTGGTAATCGGTGGAAATCAAACTACAGGAACGGTAAATTCTATAAATGCTTTTAATACAACTCTGAGGACTCTAGATAACAAAAGAATTATTATTGCTAACGGTAATGTGATGGATAATGATATCACTAATATTTCAGGTCAAGGGCAGGTGGGTGTAGAAATCACATATGGTATTGCATACGATGCTAGTATAGATGTAGCGCGAAAGGTAATCTTAGAAGTAGGTGCAGCATGTCCGTATATTCTAAAAGATCCTGCTCAGAAAGTTTTTGTAGCGGAGTTAGGGGATAGTTCTGTCAATCTAGCAACTCGGCCTTTTTGTAAAAGTGAACATTACTGGGATACACTTTTCTATATGCAAGAAAATGTAAAAAAGGAATTTGACAAAAACAATATAGGTATTCCATTCCCACAAATGGATGTACATATGAATCCCAATTAGGAATCCATTATTTTTTTTTAGAAAGAAAAACCTAAGGACAAACTAAAGATATTTTGCTCCTCGGTAAAAGAATAATAAGGTTGCAACAATATAGATCCTATAAGATTAAACCATATTCCTACTGTTCTACTGGTATGCCATTTGTCTGATATTTCCTTATCTAGCCATACGCGACCATAATCATAACCGGCAATTACACCTATCTCCATAGGAATTATGTTGTTATCCCAGTCCAGTAGATGAAATCTTAGATCTATATTATGATGAAAAGCTGCATCTCCTCTGAATCTATTATTTCGGTAACCTCTAAGGTGATTATTGTTGCCAAGATCTGGATATAAGAAAAACTGAGGATTGCCAAAAAGTTGTTCATACCCAACGCTATTAGCAAGGACTAATTCAGGTTTATTGATAAGTTTGATATAGAATTGTAGTTCCGCATTATAACTAAAGATATCTTCTTCCTGTGATACATTCTTCAGATATTCAAATCCAATTCCTAACCGAAATCCATTTTTGGGACTAATTTTATTATCCATATACTGTGTCTCTATTGTAGAACCAATTCCTAAGTAATGACGACGTTTTAGCTCTAGTTCAGAAAACCCAAGTTGCGTATCTTCACTCACTCTTCCTTCTGTATTATCTACGTCAAAAGACTGATAGCTGGGTCCAAAATTTATCTTTGTATTTTCGTTCTGACTATCATATTGTAAATATGGTTTTAAGCTATAATTTTGCATTCTCACCCAGTTATATTGTATCTCCCTAAGTGTATTAATGGAATTATTTCCTAAGCCAAAAAAGTTTTCATAGTATGGAAAATTGAGTTCTACAGAAGGTGCAAATCCTAAGGACCCTACTACATTTGGAAAATGTCCATCGTAAGAAGTAATGAAAGCATTATTACTAAACGGAGCGAAGGTAGCTGATAAACTATGTTTTGATTTGTAAGGATCCTTCCGCCATCCTTGCTTAGTCCAGCTGTATGATCCGCCAAACCAAAATCTATCGTCTTGGGTATAGCCTAAGGAAAGTAAAGGAAATGAAGAATCATAAGTAAAACTTTGGCGATCATAAGCATTAACCTCTAGATCAGTAGATCTTCTATCTATTATTCCCTCTCCATCTATTTCTATTCCCTCTAAATTATCATACACATATACTTTACTATCATCGGAAAGATTTACAAGCTGATCTTTATCTTCTCCTCCTATAATTCTAAGCTTAATCATATCCTGATTAGATCCACTAATATAAAATCTATCCTTACCTCTCATTCCATACAATCTTACCTCGGACGTCTGATCTGGATAGAAAGTTCTACGATATTTCAGTAAGTTTTTTTTATCCTTTTCTACATACCATTTTATCTCCAGACTGCCATCTTTATATTTTTCTATGTAAAAATCATTATCGTCATTACTTCCCGGTATTTCCACTTCCTGTGAAAGGAAGTCGTAAAGTCTTTTGCCGATAGATCTGAGATTATCCCTCCTAGATTTAAGTTTTTCTGTAAGCTCACTAACGTTAAGGTGTTGTACTTCTACAGGCATATTAGCCATAGCGGAATCTATTTTCTTATCATCTAGATCTGCTTGTAGATTTGTAATGATAGTTTCCCACTCTTCCCATTCTAATTCATGTAGAAAATATCTATCAAAATGCTTAGCATTGAATGCCAGATTTTTGACATCTTTTACATTATGCTTCATCGTCTTAAACTTCTTTATAACAAAGGTAGCTACATAGGAGGGAATGATGCCTACAAACTTGTAGAACGCCTGATCTCGGTCCCTGGGGATAGGTCGGTATATGGTTAGATCGTCATTTTCAAAACTAGCCCATCTCCACTGGTCATCATGTCTATCCCAGTCATGTATCCATAGGTCAAATAATCTGGACTTAAGTACCCATTTCTGGTCTACATAATGTGTTTTCTTTTCTCTCAGTTTTTCTAACAAGTCTGTATATCCTATTATCTCTGAGGAATTCCCAAACTGGTCTGCATTACTCCAGTCGCCATCGGGGCGTTCTTCTAGGAGATATAGTTCTTCAGGAAATTGTTCATTATAATTTCCTAGACCTTGCTGATGCTGTAGATATACTAACTCAGGTTCCGTATAATATATTCCTGCAGCTCTCGATAGGGCAGGTATGATGAGAGCGCCATAAGGATGGCTAGCACTGTTTTGATCCTTTAGAATATTGATCAACTTTAGGTTTTCAAATTCTGTGGGAACTAGCTTTCTGTAATCTTTATTTATAGATCGCAATATATATTGTTGCCCATTTTCTTTTTCCATCCGAAGGGAATTAGATGCCATCCCTCCACCTTTTTTTATAGGGCGCAAGCCACCGTATTTTTTTTCTAGATCTATGATGGGTGCCGTAACATCTGTTGCCCACATATCTCTATACTGTGATCCTAGAAATAGTTTTTTTATACCTCCTGCCGCAAAATCTTTATTAGCTGGTAGTTTTATTTCTGTATCAGTTAGTGCAGGGTATTTTATTTTACTTTCTATTGTACCAGGTCTTGGTGCACGTATCATTTTCTCGTAGACCAGCTCTACGTTCTTATTATCATCTGTACTGGCATAGACCTCTAACCAGGTCTCGAACTCTTTATAAAAATTAAGTTTCATATAGCCTTTCCTTTGGAAAACAAAATCTGCTTCACCACCAGATACAGTATGCCCAACTCTAGAGCCACTCCCACTAATGATATATTGTAATTTATCATCATCGAAATATTGTAAGCTGTTGTCATGCGCTGATGCAAAAGTTACTTTCATTCTCAGATTTGTGGCAATAGTTCTTATCTCTTGCATAAGTGCCTGATTATGGGCATTGGCTATATCTTGTTTGGTTCCCGTTATATTTCTAAAGATAGGGACTAGTGAACCTATAATGGGGAGTGGAAGAGATACACCGTGATTATTTCTGAATGGAAATATATGATCTGAAACAGGAAAATTGCCACCATGTATTCCATTGGATTGGATTGGATGGTGCATAAAGAGTACAACATGATCATTTTTTCTATCTGTCAATATTTCTTTTATGGTACTGAGTAGATCATACCTAGATTTTATATCGCAGGATTCGTTAATATTTTTTTCTTTAGACCAGTCTTGTAGCCACCATTGTGTATTGACGAATAGGAATATTAGATCATCAGCTACTTTGATTTCATTAGGATCTCCGCAAGCTTTTCCGGGATACATTTTAACTTTATTATTTATGTCAAAGTAGGATTCTACAAATGCCTCTTGTCGACGTAAAGCCTTACGTCCATTTCTATCTCCTTTTCTCCAGTCCCTTTCTCCGGCTATGAAATATGCCTGACCACTATGGTCTGTTAGTATATCTAGTTGTCTACTGATAATGGATTCTGCTTGCTTTCGGTGCTTATCACTCTTGCTAGGCATACCAGAAGGATATATGTTATCCCCTAGAAAAACGATGCTAGAGGATGCAGATTCCTGCTTTAGCTCTTCTTGTAGGGCATCAAGTATATGTTGATTATCCATTTTGGTATCTCCTGTATCTCCGATAAGATAGAGCGTGTGCAAAAGGTTTTCTCCATCTAGTTGCGAGTTTATCGCTTCTTCATAAGGTGTAGAAACGAAAGGAGATTTCGTCGTTCCACAGGACATAGTAAATAGTATAAATAGAATTAGATATTTAAGATTGAATATAGGCATATCGCACAATGTAGTTTTTTGCTTAGATATTATGGATACACATTCAGGGTAATAATTCACTTCAGTTACTTAATCACAGATTATTATTTTCCTAATCATAAATAAAAGTAGAATAATAATTACGAAATAAAAACTCTACAATATTCAGAATGACTTCTGTACATTCTTAACAGACATCCCTCAAATGAATAATATACCACTTTTTCAAATCTCACTGAAAGATTATAATAGTTTATAAATCAGAATATTCAATAGTCAACAATATTCCTGATAAGGTAACAAAGGTATTATAAGACCGACCTTTGAATAATATATTTACACTAGAAAAAAATCAGAAATAATCTGATCTGCGAGTAACTTGCCGGCTGTACTCAATTTGTAATTTCTATTTTTTACAACTAGCTGACCATCTTTTAATTTCTCATCTGCTATACTTTGTAAATATGATTTTTCAGTTTCATTAGCGTTTGGAGCTGTGGCTATGTTGATACCTGTTTCTGTTCTGAGTCCGATCATAAGCCACTCGTTTATAATATCCTTCCTTGTAAGTATCTCTTCTTCGTAGGCAAGATGACCTTTGCTAATTGCGTCGATATACTGTGGGTTATGTGCTATATTCCAGGCTCTAGTCTTACCATTATAACTATGTGCTCCAGGGCCTATACCCAGATAGTTTTTACCTTCCCAGTAGTTTTTGTTATGTATAGCGTGCTTATCTTTCTTACCGTAGTTAGATATTTCGTAATGCTCATATCCAGCTGTCTCCAGTTTTTGCATAGTAAGTAGAAATTGCTCAGAAGCTTTTTTATCATCTAGAGGAGCCATTTTTTTCTTAGTTATAAAATTATATAGGGCAGTATTTTTTTCTACAGTAAGCCCATAAGCAGAGATATGATCTACCTTGTAGTCGATGGCCTTCTGTAGGTTTTCTTCCCAAATTTTATTAGTAGTTGTATGACTTCCGAAAATAAGGTCGATAGAAAAGCTATCTATATCTGAGTCTAGAATCAGTTCTATAGATTGCTCTGACTGGACAGCAGAGTGGCTACGGTTCATATAGGTGAGATCCTCCTCGCTAAACGATTGTACCCCTAGGCTAATTCTATCTATTCCTAAGGAAAACCAGTCTTGCAGCAGTTTTTTATTAATATCATCAGGATTAGCCTCTATGGTAAATTCTTTCAGGCTCGATATGTCAAAATCCATTCTTATTCTATCTAACAGGGAGGATAAGTCCTCTATTGCCAATATGGATGGTGTTCCGCCTCCTAAGTAGATGGTCTCTAGATGCTTGTTATCTAGATAACTAGAGCGTAGTTCTATCTCTTTCACTAGACAATCGATCATCTGAGCTTTAGAACTTAGAAGAGTAGAAAAGTGAAAATTGCAATAATGGCAAGCTTTCCTACAATAGGGTATATGTATGTATATTCCTGACATGGTGATAAATATGTCGTGAAGTTAGTACATTAGAGCAGAAATTATGAATGCACAAATTAACATCAGTCATTTTTGCGTTGTGTAGGGTAACTAAGATGTAAATTGAATAAAAAATTCTTATATCATATATTATCAAGAGCTATATTTTGCTTAGCCTTCCTACTAGGAACAGCTGAGGTTTCTGGACAAAAAAAGATAGCCTTAGACTTGGTCTCTGTGGATCAGTCAGAGCTAGATATAGGAGCCTTACAAACGTCGTTTAAGGATAGCACGGCGTTAGTAAATTATCTAAATGAGTATATTATGTCCTTGCGCAAGGACAGTTACCTCAGTGCATCTCTAGATACATTGTCGCTGACAGATAGTACAGCTAGAGCCTCTGTTTTCCTAGGAGAAAAATATACAATAAGAAATATAAGGTATGAGAATATCCCTCTAGGTCTTATAAAATCTATCAGAGCAGATAGTAAAAAAACGGGTGACGCTGTATCTAAGCAATCCCTCAAGGAACTTACAGATGAGATTATAAAAAGATACGAGAACTCGGGTTATCCATTTGCAAGGATTGATCTGGACAGTTTCATCATCAGTGATAAGGAAATAGATCTTAAACTGACGCTAGAAGAAGGTTACCTTATACATCTCGACTCCATAGATGTTCAGGGAAATCTATTATTGAGAAACGGTTACCTACATAGATACCTGGATGTAGAGAAAGGAAGTCCATTTAATAAAAAGAAATTAGATAAGGTTAATCAGCGATTAGAAAACCTTAGTTTTCTCCAGAAGAAGAAAGACGCTTCTCTAACATTTAAAGGTACATCAGCCACACTGGAGTTACATGTCGATGAGAGAAGTGCCAGCAGATTTGATTTTTTATTTGGGATCATCCCCTCCGATAATCTGGGGGAGAGAAGTATCTTTTTGTCATTCGATGGTACGGCAGAGATGGTGAACAAATTAGGTGGTGGAGAACGACTCTTTTTTCAGTTTCAGCGGCTTCGTCCAGAATCACAGCAACTAGATGTAGAGCTCAGTTACCCTTATATTCTGAATCTACCTTTTGGTGCGGATCTGAATCTCGAGATTTATAGAAATGCAGAAAATTTTATAGATGTAGATATAGACTATGGACTTAGTTATTTGTATAATGGATCAGATTACCTAAAGCTTTACTGGGGGTATGAAAGCTCTAGATTAGTGCAAGTAGATACAGCTGCTATTCTTGCTATCCAGAGATTACCGGATAGACTGGATGTAGTAAATAATGGATTAGGCATAGCCTTCCAGTATAATAATCTAGACTATATATATAATCCAAGGAGAGGTTTTTATACGTACTTTAACATCTATGGCGGGCTGAAGGAAATTAGAGAAAATAATACGATAACTTCTTTCATAACGGAGGAGGTAGATTTTTCTGATAGCTACGACTCCCTAGATCTAAATGGGTATAAGATAAACCTAGAAGCTGATATCAACTACTACAAAGGACTAGGGGACAGAGGAACTCTTAAAATCCAATCAAGAACGGGATACCAATTTTCAAATCAAGAGAATTTCGAAAACGAAAGATTCAGGATAGGGGGTAATAAGCTGCTCAGGGGCTTTGATGAGGAGTCCTTCTTTGTGGATTTTTATCAGATTTTTACCCTTGAGTATCGTTTATTACTAAGTAAAAATTCTTACCTAAGTCTTCCATTCATCGATGTGGGTGTAATAAGATACAATACGCAAGAAGGTCCATTTCTGGACAATGCACTAGGTATCGGTGCTGGTCTCAGCTTCGAAACTACGGCAGGTATTTTTCAGTTTTCTATAGCTGTAGGAAGACAAAAAGAAATCCCATTCGACCTAGGAAAACCTAAGGCACATATAGGGTTTGAGAGTTTGTTCTAATAAAATACCACTTGAACTCGAGATCGTCGCATAACTACCACCGGGTTGCGCCTTAAGCAAAAGTTCAAATGGTATAAATTTTTTTCGGCTGTTATAGATTCTAGAAACAGCAGACTAGATTTTCTTTCTCTACATATTTCAGTAAGATGTCAACGAGTTCTTGTGCACCAGTATTTTTATTCATAGTGCTCCAGTCCCCACATTCTTTAAGAATAGTTCTCTTATAATACTCATCTTCTTCTATATACTTGTAAACAGAAAAAGTTGTAATCCCAGCATCGAAACATGTTGATTCTCTCTCAGACAGATCCTCCGAAATAGTGCCTATAGCATTTAATATTTTATCGAGATCATCTTCTTCTATTAGCTCATCATCTGCAATAGAAAAACTTAGATTTTCTTCTGCATCAGTCAGTCGAAGAATACCTTCGTCATTAGTAAGCTTAAATGAGATTTCATCCGTCTGACCAATTAGATTGTAGATGTGTATCTTTCTATCTGCTGTGAAATAAAGATTATAAACTTGAGGGCCCCAAGCATAATTAACATAATTTATTTCCCCTATAATCTGATCGTCTATTTTTTGTTGATGATTCGTTTCATCCTTAGAACAGGATATGAATAGAACTAACCCTAGCAGAAATGATAATAACTTAAATTTTCCCATATCGAGTAATTTTTTGAAACTTGTTAGTGAAAAGAAAAAGTGTACAGATCTGATCTAACTGATCGTATATAGAAAGGTAGACTAGTAATCTCCCACAAGAGGTTGGGTCTGTCAGGATTTTTTTCTATTTTTTAAGGTAGAAAGTATTTTGAAGAAAGGGGAATTGTACTTTTTTACTTTGACATATTGCATCTTTCTTGCTCCGAAGTTCTTCCGTACCCTTTCTATCCCTGGAATCATACTACCCTCGAAGTCAAATCTTTTAAGTCCTAAATTTGTCGATGCATACTGAATTAGATGCCATGCAAGATATACACCAGAACCACTTTTTCTAAACACGGGATCATCTCCTGCAATATGGTAGTAGGCACATTTTTCGTCCCAGCAAAGCATAGCAACACTGTGAATATTTTCTTCTGAATCTACAGCAAAAAATAGTTTTGCCTTTCCAGCCTTTAGTAATGTACTGGTATGTTTTCTGAAGTATGCTACAGTGTAAGGAACAGCGATCTTTTGTCTGATAAATGATTTTGCATGAAGTGCATAGAAAGTGTCTATTTCTTTTCGCGTTTCTATAGTGACTTGATTTTTAGCTTTTGGGAATTTGTTATTTCTGTAGTCGCTACAGATTCCTTTATATATTTTATCTATATCTCCCAGATGATCTAGGACATAAGAATATTGCGGTAAACTGTAAGGTGCAAAACGATACGGTAAGTTAAGTTCTGATATATTATAATAATAATTTTGTTCAAAATAAGAAAAAGAGGGGAGCTTACTTAGGAAGGTATTTAAGATTTTTTCTCTTTCTGATGTGGAGAGTTTATCTGAGAATATGGGACCCATCCATTTACATAGATCAGGATGCGTTATATAGTTGAAAATTGCTTTCTTTTTTTTGTAATAGACAAATGCTGCAAGAATTTCTTCATCAGATTCATAGACCATCACTTCCCACGCTGAGTCTACTAGGGAATCGAGAAAAACAGACTGCTGATGCAATGGGATATATTGCTTCTGCTCTAGTAGTTTATATTTCGATTTGTCTGTAAAGATCACTTTTTTCTGATCATGTTAATACCATCCCGAAAAGGGAGGATAAAGTTTTCTACTCTATCATCATGTAAGACTTTCTTATTGAACGCATCTAGCTCCATCGTCATGCTATCTCTTTTCTTTGCGATTACCTTTTCTGACCACAATATATTATCCGCTAAGATAAGACCTCCTTTTCTAAGTTTGTCTATGAGTAGATCAAAATAGATAGAGTAATCTCGCTTAGAGGCATCTATAAAGATAAAATCAAATGTCATATCTAAGAAGGGAATTATTTTCTTCGCGTCACCATGGTGTAATTCTATTCTGTCTTTATATTTTGATTTGTCAATGTTTTTCTGTGCTTGATAAAGTATTTCTTCATTGTGGTCTACACTGATTATCTTACCATCAGGTGCCAGTCCTTCAGCCATACATAGGGTAGCATAACCTGTAAATGTTCCTAGTTCTAAAATATAGGAAGGTTGTATGAGATGGCAGATCATAGCTAACAATCTTCCTTGTAGAGGCCCTGAAAGCATCTGGGGTAAGATCGTTTGTAGATATGTCGTTCTTTCTATGTCTTGTAATAGCTCTGAGATAGGCTCAGAGTGATCTACACAATATTGGTATAAGTCTTTATTGATTTGTATCATAAGATTTACTCTTGGAGATAAGTGGAAATATAAATACACTAGAAAGAATAATGCCTACGCCTATATAGAAAGAAGTATTGAGATCCTGGTGTTCTTTCAGTATAATAATAGCAAGTAATATGCCATACAGTGGCTCTAGATTGAAGATCAGGTTAGAACTAAAAGTAGATATATAATTCAGCGGTCTGAGTGAGAGTAGAAAGGCGAGAGTAGTACAAAAAAGAGATAGAATAAGTAGATAAATCCAGTCGTTCTCTTGCGGCCAAAAATTAGTAAAACTTCCATTGACATACAAAACCAACAAAACAATACTGCAGGTAAGTGTGGCAGATGAGAGTTCTAGGCAACTGATTTCTATCTCTTTGCCCTTCATAATATGCTTTTTGTTTAGGGTAGAAAACCAAGCAACGAGGGCGGATGCTATAAGCCCGACCCATATACCATTATGCATGCTTACATCAGTAGCTTGCGCTATCAGATAGATCCCAGGAATGACAAAAAGGCCAGTAAGGATCTCAGCAGCCTGGAAACGATGCTTCATAATATAAGGCTCTAACAGCGCCGTAAAAATAGAAATAGTACCCATACAAGCGAGAGCAATACTAGCTTTAGCAAGTTTAATAGAGCTATAAAAACATACCCAATGAGCGGCGATAAGGAAACCTATGAATAGATAACTGCGTATTTGGGCTCGGGAAAAACATCTGATAAAACTTATATTTCTAAGGATTAGCAAAAAGCTTAGGGAAGTGATCAGCACCCTCCACCATACCAGAGACAGGGCAGAAATAGAAATAAGATCCCCTAGGATGGCTGTGAAGCCATATAATACAACAGAAATATGTAGCTCTATATAAGCTCTTAACTTATTATCTATCACTCAATTACGTATAATCAAATCATTTTTTTGTTATCTATCAGGCATAGATATCATTTTTATAGGACGCTTAATAATTTTTGTAGTAATATTGTGTAATTAAAATTGAGAAGCTATGGTTATTAATAAGGGAGATAAAGCGCCCGATTTTACGCTTAGAAATACGGATAAGGAAGAAGTGAGCTTATCATCATATGAAGGAAAAAAAGTAGTCGTTTTGTTTTTTCCTCTAGCGTTTACAGGCGTTTGTACCGAAGAATTATGCTCAGTTAGAGATGATATCAAGGTATATGAAGGTCTAGATGCTGAAATAATTGCAATTTCAGTAGATTCTTTGTTCACATTAGAAAAATTCAAAGCAGAACAATCTTATAATTTTCCACTTTTGTCGGATTTTAACAAAGATGTTAGTCGATCTTATGGAACTTTATACGAGAATTTTGTCTTAGATATGAAGGGAGTATCAAAAAGATCTGCATTCGTGATAGACGGTAAGGGCGTGGTTAGATATGCAGAAGTACTAGAAAGTGCTGGAGATCAACCTAATTTTGTAGCAATACAAGAAGTATTAAAAGAAATATAAACACCTAAATATTATCAAATGAGTAAACTTACTACGGTAAATGAGCTGGATGAACTCCTTTTAGAGGAGGAATTAGCAACCAGCACCCTACGTTCCCAACTGATAGTTTACAATGATGATTATAATACCTTTGACTGGGTCATCCAATGCTTTATAGAAGTATGTGGACACACATTTGAACAGTCTGAGCAATTATCATTAATTGTACATTTTAAGGGAAAAGCTATTGTAAAAACAGGAGCAATAGAGGAATTGAAACTTATCAAAGACGAATTAATAAACAGAGGACTTTCTGCAGTAGTAGAATCTTTTGTTGAAGAATAAGCTAATTATTATTAGTTTCGAAGGCATAATCCAATATAGGTTATGCCTTTTTTTTTGCCACCAGAATTCCCCCATTTCCCTCACCCCTTTCATGCAGATGATGACGGGGTACTCGCCTTATGCAATGATCTCTCTCCTGATAGACTATTGCTGGCCTACACCTTCGGGATATTTCCATGGTACAATGAGGGAGAAGATATTTTCTGGTTCTATACCCATCCACGTTGCGTTATAAAACCTAGAGATGTCAATGTTTCTAAGAGTATGCGATCATATTTCAATCAGAAAAAATTTCGGATCACCTTAGATACTTGTTTTGAGCGGGTGATCACGCATTGTCAGCAGACTAAGCGAAAAGGGCAGGGAGGCACTTGGATCACAGAAGAGCTAAAAGCTAGTTTCCTAGTATTACATGAGCGAAAATATGCCCATTCCGTAGAGGTATGGGAAGGCGAAGACTTAGTAGGAGGGCTTTATGGTATGTCAATCGGTAAAGTGTTCTTTGGAGAATCTATGTTTGCACTGCGAAGTAATGCATCTAAATTTGGATTTATTAGTCTATGTAAAATATTGGAAAAGCAGGAGTTTACTTTGATAGATTGTCAACAGCGCACGACACATATGCTGAGAATGGGAGCAGTTACCATCCCCAAAGAAGCTTTTTTCTATCATCTTAAGGCTAATACTTTACAAGAAAGTCATACACATGCATGGACGAGATGGCTAGATGACAACTAGTTATATGTACGAATTTATTATCCTAAGTATTCATTTGCTATTATCCTCCAATAAGCTAAATTTGCATGAATTTAATCCTCTGGATGATACATTGCAATAAATTTTCCTTAGATAACGGCCTGAGAGTAGTCCTCCATCAGGATAAGTCATCGCCTCTAGTAGCGGTAAATTTGCTCTACGATGTTGGGTCTAAAGACGAAGATCCAGAGCATACAGGATTTGCCCATCTGTTTGAGCACCTTATGTTCAGTGGGTCTAAGCATATACCAGATTTTGACACGCCTATCCAGATGGCTGGAGGAGAAAATAATGCTTACACGAACGCTGATATAACGAACTACTACAATATTGTTCCAGCTAATAATTTAGAAACTGTATTGTGGTTAGAGTCAGATAGGATGAAGGATTTAGCCTTCAACGAAAAAGGCTTAGCTATACAGAAAAAAGTTGTCCTAGAAGAATTTAACGAGACCTGCCTGAACCAGCCTTATGGTGACGTATGGCATCATATATCCGCACTAAGTTATCAAGAGCATCCTTATAACTGGCCGACTATAGGTAAGGTGCCAGAGCATATAGACCAAATCAATATGCAGGAGGTAAGATCTTTTTACAATAAGTTTTATGCTCCGAGTAACGCTATCCTTGTATTAGCAGGAAATATAGAATATGCTGATGTTATAGGATTAGTTCATAAGTGGTTCGGAGACATAGCACCTGGTGTAAAACCAGAGCGTAAACTAAAGCAAGAACCTAAACAAACACAACAAAGATATCAAGTTGTGGGATCTGATGTAAGCGCTACGGCACTATATATGAGCTATCATATGTGTGCAAGAAATCATCCAGATTTTTATGCTTCTGATTTGCTTTCAGATATTCTAAGTAATGGTAGGTCTAGCCGATTTTTCCAAAAACTATATAAGAAAGAAAAAATATTCTCTTACGTCGATGCGTATATTACGGCCTACTTAGATCCAGGCCTGTTTGTTATCGATTCTAAATTGTTAGAAGATACGGATGTAAATATAGCTATAGAAAAAATTAAGGATCAGCTAGAGGATATTAAGCAGAACGGCATAACAATAGAAGAGCTAGAAAAAGTAAAAAATAAAAACATAAGCTCCCTACACTATTCTGAAGTTTCTATTCTCAATAAAGCGATTAATCTTGCGTACTACGAATTACTAGGAAACGCAGAACTTATTAATCAACAGGAATCTTTTTATATTAACACCACCTCAGAAGAGATCCAAGCACTTGCAAACAAAATGTTTCAGGAGGATAATTGTTCTATTCTAGTCTATGGACCTAAAGATGCTTAGTAGTTATGGTATAATATTATTCTTTTGATTCGTTATTAAGATGAACCATGACGATTAATGTGATAAAAAGGCATAAGCATCATATATAATTTTTATGGACAGAAGAAAATTTATAAATACTGCTTTCTATGGGACTACTGGGATAGGTCTAATGACGGGTCTTTATACTTGGCAGATTGAGCCATTTTGGTTAGAATTTGTCCAGCGAAAAATGCCCATTATAAATCTACCTGCACATCTACATGGGAAAACACTAATGCAAATCAGTGATATGCATGTGGGTAATCGATTCGATTATAATTATATCATTAAGTCATTTTTAGAAGCTCAAAAATATGATCCTGACTTTGTAGTTTACACAGGAGATTATGTCAGTTACGAAAATGATGAACAGTATGGTCAATTAGAAGAGGTATTGAAATATGCTGTAGAAGGTCGGTTTGGGACTGTAGGAATTTTAGGAAATCATGACTATGGAAATAACTGGTCCGAGCAATCTGTAGCAGATAGAATTTCTCGTTTATTAGAAAAAGCAAATATTGGTATTTTAAAAAATCAACAAAAAGATATCTATGGGTTAAACTTTATTGGATTGGATGATTACTGGGGGTTGAATTTTTCTCCAGAAAAGATAATGAGGAACTATGATAGGCGGAAAGCTAATGTAGTACTTTGTCATAATCCAGATGTATGTGATCTAGATGTATGGAATAATTATAAGGGATGGATATTAGCTGGGCATACACATGGTGGACAATGTAAGCCTCCTTTTTTGACTCCTCCTGTATTACCTGTGCAGAATGAAAAGTATTCCTCAGGCGAGATAGATTTAGAAGATGGAAGAATGCTGTACATTAATAGAGCAATTGGTCACTTAGTCCAGGTAAGATTTAATGTCCGACCCGAGATTACTATCTTCAAGCTGGAGCAAGCCTAACAAGCATATGATTCAGTAAAAAAAGCAGATTATATATGTCACTTATATAATCTGCTTTTTGCATGTTATCAGATCTTTTGTAGAAATCCATTAACCATTATCTAGCAATTGTAAATCGTTTTGCTATTCTATTCATATCACCGATTTTCATAGAGGCTGTGTAGATTCCTACCTTATATTCTTGTACATCTAGAGGGATGTCGTCACTCGTGATTTTATCTATCTTCTGACTGGTAATTAGCTGGCCAGACATATCGTAAATTTCTAGTGATAATGTTTTTCCAGCATGTTCTTTTAGATTGATATTTAGCTGGTCAGCAGTAGGGTTAGGGTATACAGAAACTGTTGCAGATGCTACGTCAAAATCGGCATTTCTTGTAGTTGCTTTTTTCTCCTTAGATTTTAGTATAGTACCTTTGATCGTTAAGTAGCTTACTGCTGGATCCGTATTAGCTGTTATAGATACTCTCTTACTTTGAGTTCCTTTTTTGCCTTTGGAGTCAAACTGTACGAGCATCTCAGCCGTTTCGCCTGGCATGATAGGTTCTCTAGGCCACTCAGGTACCGTACATCCACAAGAGCCTTTTGCATTTGTTATGATGAGCGGTGCTTCTCCAGTGTTTGTAAACTGGAATACATTCTGGATTTTCTCCCCTTCTGTTATTTCACCCCAAACGAAAGTATTTTCTTCAAATTCGATGGTGGTGATAGGAGAGGCTAAATCTTCAGCGGTATTTTGCTGAGCTAGAGATAGAGTAGAGATAAATAAAACCAAGTTGAATAATAAGATCATTGTTTTTTTCATGATATTAATTTTTTTTAATTAAATAATTGCACAAACTATATTAGAAGATCCAGCTATAAGTTACGAAAATATACTCGGTAACTACTAGTATAATTTGTATTACAATCCAAAACTACGGATACTTACATGCGCTTTGTCACAAGGATATGTTAATAAGATACTAACGGTAGATATGATCTACGAAGCTTTCTAAAATATAGATGAACGTAAGGATTATTATGGTGTACCGGATCTCGATTTATTCTGTAAACATCTATACATGTTAAAGGGAAATCGTAATATAAAAATACATGATTAGCATGGCAACTATTGTGATATCTACATCGTTGTATAAGTAGTAAAAGAAAAGAACAGATCATAGCTGTATGATCGATACTTATTTTGCTTTACATCGCTGAATCAAAAATGAATTCTATGAAAAAAGCATTTACACTTCATCATCCAATTATCATTTTTGGATTTCCATTCTTACTCCTTTCTTTACTTGTTCTCGTTTCTTTAAATCCCTTACTAATTATAGACACCCCATCCTCTAGTTTTTACAATGGACTTATTTTAGATTTCATTATTACTGTACCGTTTGTTTATTGCTTACTGATAAGGAAAAAAGAGATACCCAAAATAACAATTATCTCTTGCTCTATTATAGGTCTACTTATAGCTAAGCAAGTAATTCCTATTAATCATCAGTACTTGTTACAACTTATTATACAATATGGACTTCCTCTACTAGAACTTATAGTTGTAGCCTATGTGGGATACAAAATGTTCATGATTAGAAATAGAACTAAAGCGCTTGCAGGTCAGCAAGATGATTTGTTCTCTAGACTTAGAACAGCTTGTACAGAAGTTCTTCCTGGTATAGCAGGGACATTACTTGCTACGGAGATAGCGGTAATTTATTACAGTTTATTCTGTTGGAAAAAGAAAAGGCTTTTTGCTGATCATTATAGTTATTACAAAAAGAGCGGGATATATATGATCATAAGCACGTTCCTATTTCTTATCATCATAGAAACTGGTGTCATGCATCTCTTACTCCACAAGTATACGCCGATCTTAGCGATGGTCTTGAGTGCTCTTAGCATATATACTTTATTACAAGTTATCGCGCTGATGAGATCCTTTACTAAACTTCCTATAGAAATAGATCTTGAAAATAGAAAGCTCAAACTGAGGTATGGATTCTTCTCTGATTGCCTAATTGACATAGATAATATAGAGCATATTGTAGCTACGAGTAGAGCCATAGAAAATATAGATGGTGGGATCAAGTTATCTCCCTTAGATATGTTAGATACACATAACTTAATTGTTCATTTAAAAAATGAAAGTATTCTAAACGGCCTATATGGAAGAAAAAAACCATTTACTGCAATTGCGATATATATAGATGAGAAAGAGAAATTTCTAAATTCTATAAATGCACTAATCAAGTTATAAAGTAATTTAAGTTTCGGTACTCGATTAGAGCTTGTTTTTTCGGTTTAGCTTTTTCGATTTTCTGGAGTGTATAGAAACTGCTTAAGCCTTGATTTTTGCTACTTTGTTATCAAGAATAAAGTAGCAAAAGCTTGGGGTGAAGAAAAATCATAAGTTCAATCAGTGCAAGCCTAAGTAATTAGGTTATTTATATTTCTTAAGCCGCGAATAAATTGTGTAACCACTAAAAAGTAATGCTTTCGATATTATCGAATCTAGTAATTTTATAGCTATCGAAACTATAGTAATATAAGCTACAGTGCTGTAACAAAGATAGATTAACTTAACACTTCTAAGTGATAATAGTATTCTGGCGTACTTCTAGGTCAGGATAATAAAATTAATGTAAATTCGTCCCCTCTAAATATGTACTATGAATATTGTAATCGTAGGTCCTGCATATCCTTATCGTGGCGGTATTGCTGATACAAATGAGTCTTTTGCGAGATCTCTTGTAGGTAATGGGCATGAGGTAACTATTGCAACGTTCAAATTACAGTACCCATCTTTTTTATTTCCTGGCAAGACACAATATTCAGAAGCTGAAGCACCAGAGGATCTAAAAATTTACAGATGGATAAATACAGTAGTGCCTACCAATTGGTTTTCTGTAGCTAGTAAAATAAATAGATTAAAACCTGATTTGGTTATATTTAGATATTGGATACCCTTCCTAGCGCCTTGCTTAGGCACCATAGCAAGGAAGCTAGACACAAAAATTTGTAAGATCGCCATGTGTGATAATATTATTCCTCACGAGAAAAGAATAGGGGATAGCCGTCTGACTAAGTATTTTGTCAATTCATTTAATGGATTCATTACCTTGTCCAGAAAAGTAAAGGAAGAATTAGAAAGTTTTACAACAAGACCTACTAGTTTTTTTCCTCATCCTATCAATGATAATCTTGGTAAAAAACTGGATAGAGATAAAGCTTTAGGGTACTTAGGTTTAGATCCGGCATATACCTACTTGTTATTTTTCGGAATGGTAAGAAAGTACAAGGGCTTAGATCTTATGATAAAGGCTATGGGAGACCCTAGACTGAAGCAGCGAAAACTTAAGCTTATTGTGGCTGGTGAATTTTATGATGATCCAGCGATCTATGATGAGATGATAGATGCGCAAGGAGTCAAGGAAAAGATAATTATTAGAAATGAATTTGTCCCTGCTGGAGAGATTCCATATTATTTTTCTGGCTCTGATCTACTAACACAAACTTATCATACAGCAAGCCAGAGTGGTGTTACACAGATAGCCTATCATTTTGACCTGCCAGTTCTGGTTACAGATGTGGGAGGATTATCAGAATTTATTCCACATAACGAGGTAGGATATGTTACGGAGAAAGATCCAGAAGATATTGCGGGCTATATCGCAGATTTTATAGATAATAATCGAAAGCAATATTTTAGTGAACAGATAAAAATTGAGAAAAAGAAATATAGTTGGGATGCCTTTTGTAGAGAGGTTATTATTTTGACAAAACAACTCCAGAAAGTAAAATAGCATGTATAAGTTTCATCAAGATAAGTCTACGTATTTTCAGTGGCAGTATAGAACTTCAGCTGAGTACATTATTCCGTTTATAAGTGAGCATATCGATCTAGAAGAGCCAAAAAAAATCCTAGAAATAGGATGCGCAGAAGCTGGAGTGCTAAAGGCATTTACAGAAAAAAATCATAAATGTATAGGTATAGAATTGAATCCTAACAGAGTCAAAATGGCTAGAGCATTTCTAGCAGAGGAGATATCTGCTGGTTTATTAGATATAGTAAGCAGCGATATTTATGATATTGATATGAGTAATGAAGATTATAAGTTTGATCTTATTATTCTCAAAGATGTTATAGAACATATACATGATCAAAATAGGTTTATGCGTAAGTTAGGGCATATGTTGAAACCTGATGGCCTTGTCTTCTTTGGATTTCCTCCGTGGCAAATGCCCTTTGGTGGGCATCAGCAGATTGCAGATAAAAAAGTAGTTTCTATTTTGCCTTATTTTCATCTTCTACCTATGTCTTTATATAAGATAGTATTAAGATTATTTGGCGAGAGCCCGAAGCGTATTGCTGAGTTAGTAGAAATAAAAGAAACAGGAATATCGATAGAAAGATTTCAGAAAATCATTAAAAAAGAAAAATTTACAATTCTAAAAAAGCAATTTTTTCTAATCAATCCAATATATCAGTACAAGTTCGGGCTGAAAGTAAGAAAACAAAATAGTCTATTAGGAAAGATTCCATTCCTTAGAAATTATCTTACAACTTGCGCTTACTATCTTATCAGAAAGCCTAGGTAGATAATGGATATTATATCTCTTCCGTGAAGAATAAGGTCTCTAAATCAGCTTAATAACCTTAATTATTATGACATTATTATCTGCAGTGATACACTTATCGTTTGATTGTAAACACTTGTTGATTCTATTTTATAATCATCTTTGATTAATATATATTTGATCTCTCCCAAAGAGTTAATGAGTATTTAATCCAACGTTTTCAATTATAATAATTGTTTACATTCTTTATTAAACAAATAGAGGATAGTAATGATGTTGCTAAAAGTGATAATTTTTGCAAATGAGCTATTGTTTTTATATGAGTAAATTTTGACATATAGGATATAGCATTTTAGGAATTTGTCTCTGTAGTAATATATAAATAAAACGTTGAATTTTAATATAGATTTAATTTTAGCATACCTAACTCTTTTAACCATTAATAAAACTATCACCTAATTTACATAATAGCATAATGTTGTTATTATGCAATGAGACTAGACACATCGATTAATGTAAATTCTTAATCGGAATTTTACATATTACTAACCTATTAAATGCTTATACTTATATGAGCATATAATTTTATTGAGATTAAAATGAAGAAAATAATACCCTTTTTCAAAATCAGTATCATTATTATGATACTCTGTCAAGTAAGTCTGAATGCTCAACATATTTCGGATTTTACATCTATACCTGATCAGAATGAGAATGGTACATTGAAAGTACCTTCCACTCATAATTTCCAGTATTTAGTATATCAAGGTGAATATGGCACACTGGACAATTTTGATTTTACCGCTTTTGTGCCTATTGCAAACTCTAGTAGTAACGGTTATTTAAGTTTAAACCATGAGCTTGTAGACGGAGGCGTTACTGTGTTTGACATACAACAGAACACTTCTTCTAAAGTATGGTCCCTATCTAATAATAAGGCTGTAAGATATGGAGAGGTAAATAGACCATGTAGCGGGGCTATTACCAGCTGGGGATCAGTACTTTCTGCAGAAGAAAGTACCTTAGGTAGGATCTTAGAAGTGGATCCAGCAACAGGTAGTTCCATATGGAGATATCAGTTAGGTAGATTGGCTCATGAAAACGTAGTAGAGAACCTAGATAATAATAGAACCTTTTATACAGGGGAAGATACAGGTAGTGGAGTTCTTTTGAAATTCGTAGCTGATAATCCTGGAGACTTAAGCTCTGGAACTCTATATACATTAGATGTGAATAATGCTGAAACAGCAGGTACTTGGATCCAGATTCCTAATAACAGTAATACGAATACACACCAAGTAGCACTCAATGCGGGTGCAACCACATTCCCAGGAATTGAAGATGTAGAAATTAGTCCTATAGATGGAAAAGTAGTTTTTGCAGTGAAAGGATCAGGTTCTATATATAGATTCATAGAGAATGACCCATTAGCGGGAGGTACCGTAAGTTCATTCGAAAAATATGTAGAAAACACAACTTATAATACAGGAAATGGAAATGCAAATTTTGGAACAGGTGTAGATAATCTAGCGTTTGATAACCTAGGAAATCTATGGGCTTTCCAAGATGGAGGAGATCATCAAATGTGGGTGATAGATGCTAATCATACACCTGCAAATCCAATGGTAAAATTATTTGGACAAACACCAGTAGGGGCTGAACCTACAGGCATAACATTTTCTCCGGATCATAATTATATGTTTATGTCAGTACAGCATCCTTCTAGTAATCCAGGATCTACGCAGAACGATGTATTTGGGAACACGATTACTAGTAATACATTGGGCCTAGATTATGCAGTAGTGATAGCTAGAAATGAAACATGGGCAGCAAGTAACGCTAATTCGGTTTTAGATGATTTTAGTTCTGCATGTGCCATAGAAACAATACCTAATGGAATAGAAGTATCGGGGACTAGCTATGATCCTAATCTTGATAGGATATATACAATCTCAAATGGGAATAACGAGACGGATAGATACCTGAACGTGTTAAATCGAAATGGGAGCTCTAGTCCAACTAACGCAGGAACAATAGATCTAGAAGGATTTCTAGATCCTGAAGGTATGACCCATATTTCAGGAAATCAATTTGCTATCTCTGACGAAAATGCAAATGCTATATACGTTTTTGAAATTACAGCTGCCACAACAACTATCGTTAAATCAAATACTACTGAAATAACGATCAATAACCTAAGTCTCGCAACGAATCAAAGCTTAGAAGGAATTACATACTCAGCTATCGATGATAGAATGTATTTTATCGAAGAGGGAAATGATATTAACAATGCAGCGAATAATCCTCAGCTTTATTATATCCCTAACTTTAGTACTGTTAGTGGTTCTGTATCTGCTACCACGATATCTTTTAATCTAACAGATTTTGCGGTATGTGGGAGTAACTTTGATTTTGCTGGAATATCAATTTTACCTGATGGCACTTTATTAGTTGTAAACCAAGTTTGTAGAGAACTATTTTCAATAACTCTTAATGGAAATTCAGTCGCTGACGTTGATAATTTATCACTAGGGCATGCGCAACCAGAAGGCGTTATTGTTGTCTCTGAAAATGAATTTTGGGTAGTAGGGGAAGATGATGAAATACAATTATTTGTTAAACCAAATGTGACTAGCTGTGATGATGGAAGTGCATGTACTACAGGGGAGACCTATGATAGTAATTGCGGATGTACAGGTGGCGTAATCCAGGATAGTGATAACGATGGCGTCTGTGATGCTGAGGACTGTGCTCCTAACGATGGATCAGTTTATGAAGGTGCTATTTGTAATGATAACGATCCATGTACGACCAATGATGTGCTAGATGATATATGTAATTGTGTGGGGACACCATCTCCAGACAGTGATAATGATGGCGTCTGTGATGCGGAGGACTGTGCCCCTAACGATGGATCAGTTTATGAAGGTGCAATCTGTGATGATGGAGTTGCTTGTACTACAGGGGAGACCTATGATAGTAATTGCGGATGTACAGGTGGCGTGATTCAGGATAGTGATAATGATGGCGTCTGTGATGCGGAGGACTGCGCCCCTAACGATGGATCAGTTTATGAAGGTGCAATCTGTGATGATGGAGATCCTAATACAACTAGTGACATATATAATGCTACATGTGTTTGCGTAGGTATTCCGTCTAGCACTTGTGGTTATTTAGATTCAGACTATGAGAGCTTTGAATCTGGTTTAGGAATATGGAATCAGGTAAGCGTTGATGATCTAGACTGGACTGTTAATTCTGGCAATACGCCATCTTCAAATACAGGACCATCGAGTGCCTCTGATGGTAATAATTACATCTATCTAGAAGCATCTGGTAGTGGTGGAAATCCAGGTAAAACGGGAATTTTAGTTTCTGATTGTTTCGAAATACCTACAACAGGTGGAGCTCAGATAACTTTTGATTACCATATGTATGGAACTTCATCCCAGATGAACTTGACACTTGAAGTGAGCATAGATGATGGAGCAAGTTGGATAAGCCTATGGACTAATCAGGGAGATCAAGGAAATCAGTGGAATGAACAGGTTGTTGGATTATCTCTGTATGTCAATATGCCTATCATCCTAAGATTTGTAGGTGTCACAGGAGAAACATGGAGTGGAGATATTTCTTTAGATGCTATAGATATAGAAGTAAACGGTTGCGACGAAGTGGGGGATGCATGTAATGATAACGATCCATGTACGACTAATGATGTGCTAGATGATTTATGTAATTGTGTGGGGACACCATCTCCAGACAGTGATAATGATGGCGTATGTGATATAGTAGATTGCGAGCCTAATAATGCAACAGTATACCCTGGAGGACCTTGTGATGATGGTAATGTTTGTACGGTAGGAGATACATTGTATGAGGCAGACGGAGTTTGTGATTGTATAGGAAATATAATAGATAGCGATAATGATGGCGTCTGTGATGCTGAGGACTGTGCTCCTAACGATGGATCAGTTTATCTAGGTGCTCCTTGTGATGATGGAAATCCGAATACTCCTATTGATGCTATAGATATAAACTGTAATTGTACAGGAATAGATTATATTTCTGATTTTGGAGTACTATGCTATTCCATCAACTCTAGTTATAATGATTCAGAAGAATTATTGTTTAACGGTAGTACCTATGAGGAGAGTACAGACATAGAATTGATATTTGATGTGAATAGAGGAAACCAGGTTGTTGGTCTTAGATTTGAGAATGTTAATATTCCTGACGGTGCAACGATTGTAGATGCTAGTATACAGTTTACAAGTGACGAGCTGAACTCCGTATCAACTAACCTTGTAATAGAAGGTGAAGCGGCGGATAATTCTGCGCCGATCACAGAAGGTGTAAATGTTATTTCTTCTAGAGTAAGAACGTCTACAGCTGTAGCGTGGGCTCCACCAGCGTGGATTTCTGTCGGAGCAAATGGTACTGATCAGAAGACTCCAGATCTAGGAGGAATTGTACAAGAAATTATAGATAGACCTGGTTACATCAATGGTGGAGCCATGACATTTATTATTTCTGGCACAGGAGAACGTACAGCGGTTTCTTTTGATAAGAACCCTGATCAAGCTCCGAAGTTATGCATTGTGTACCATCTTGCACAAGCCTTTGAATGTAATAATTTCTACTATAGTACTAATTTCGAAGCTGGACTTGGCGCATGGAGTGATGGAGGTATCGATTGTAGAAGAAGTATCAATGATAGCCAGTATGCTGACTCCGGAGATTATTGTGTACGTCTTAGAGATAATACGAATACTTCTGTCTTAACTTCTGATATTATTAATGGTTCTAACACGGATTTAATAAATGTAAGTTTTAGTTACATAGCGAACAGCATGGAAATTGGTGAAGATTTTTGGTTGCAGATTTCTACTGATGGCGGAGCGACGTATACTATAGCTGAGGACTTCGTAAGTGGTGTTGACTTTGTCAATAATGTACGAGAATTTGAAACTGTATCATTATATGGTCCTTTTAGTAATAATGTTAGATTAAGGTTTAGATGTGATGCAAGTTCAAACGGAGATTATGTATATATTGATGATATAGTAGTAGATTTATGCAATGGATTTTATTTTTTACAAGATCCTGAAAACTTAGAAACTGAACTTAGAAGTGAGATAACAGTAGATGAGCTTACGATGAAAGTTTATCCTAATCCAGTAACGATGGGAGACGAGTTAATTATAGAGATGCCTTCAGATATAGAATTTGAGGATCTTTCCATATTCAGTATAGACGGAAAGCGTGCGGCTCAGGTAAAATACAATGGTACAGGAAAATATAGGATTCCAACTTCTTATATTTCGCAAGGAACCTATATGATTAGACTGCAGACCATATCGGAGGTAATCCATAAGAAAATCATGGTTATAAATTAAATATCTAGTCAAATTAATTGTAGAACTTAATCTTAACATCCTTAATATTGAAAAGGCTGCCAAAATAATGGCAGTCTTTTCTTATACTTGACAATTATTCACAAATCATGTACTTGATTTGTGAATAATTTAAATGAAACATATAACACCCCTAAATTGATAATACTACAGCGTTATATATTCCTATTAATGCTATATGCAACTAGCCTGCAGCTAAAAGGTCAGTTCCCTATGGAATTAAGACTGACAACTCAGGATGGTCTGCCTAGTAATTCTGTGTATCGAGCTATACAAGACGAAGAAGGCATTATGTGGTTTTGTACAGAAAAAGGACTTGCCAAATTTGATGGTTATGAATTTACCACTTTCAATACGAATAATGGTCTACCTCATAATGATATTTTTGACATTCATCTACATGATGATAAAATCTGGTTATCAACTTTTGACTCCATCTCTTATATTAAGAACGAAAAGGTAATAGGCATAAAGAAGCCAGATGAACTGAGAGCCTTCTCACTATACAAATATTTTTTCGAGAGTGATGACATGCATTTAATTTATTTCCCCAAAGCAAAGAAGTACTATAGGATTATTAACGATTCTCTGGTATTACTAGAATTACCTTTAGAAGAAAGATTTTTATCAATTGCGTCAGAACAAAATTTCACCACTAATTATTATGATCCTGAGGAAAATATTAATTACGTGCGAAAGTATGTAAATAATAAGTTTGAAAAAAAAATCCCATTTCAGCACGACATTAGCGATTTAAAATATGAGAATATTAATATCGGTGAAAGAAAATATTTATTTCAGAAGGATTCTATTTTTATTTGGGATGGTGATTTTTTAAAATCTTATTCATACTTGGATATACTCGGAGGGACTGTGGATCATTATAATATTGTAGAGTATAAAGGTATTATTGTTATTTATGGAAAAAAGAACAATTATGTTTTAGATAAGCACTTACAGATTTTGGAAGGCTATGATTTTTTAATGGATAATGACATTAGAAGCTTTACAATAGATGATAATAATAATTTCTGGACTTGTGGATCTGAGGGTGTAGTATTTTTTCTGGACAAACATGTCGGGTGTAATTCTATAAAAATAAAGTATAAGGATGACAAGTATAGATCTATCATCAAGGATGACCAAGATAATATTTACATAGCTACAGAAGATGGTAGAATTTTAGAGGTTACAAAGAAGAATAGATTAGTTGAAAAACATGCCTTCGATTTATCTAACGTTAAGGATTGGCAAATAGACGCACAAGGTAAGTACTGTTATATTCTGGATAAAGACGTAGGAATTAAGAAGTATAATTTCTCTGAAAAAAATTCACAGGAGATATCATTCTATGAAGAAGACATTGAATATAGTTTAAAAACCTTTGATTTAAATAAGCAAGGGATGATGGCTATTGGCTATTCTTATGGCTTGTGTCTAGTTAAAAAAGATTCCTTAGAAAAAATATTTGATAAAAGAACTTATGGGGTAAAATATCAGATGGATACTTTATGGATAGGTACTACACAAGGCCTGTATAAGTATTACAATAACAAAGAAGAATTAGTCTCATTAGACGTAAAGGAGCCATATATAAAGAATATTTATTTGGATGACCATAATAGGATTTGGGCAATTCCAGATAGGACAGGTCTTTACAAGATAGAAAATGGTGAGTATCAGAACTTATCTTTTCTTGATGATTTATATATTAATAGACTTCGAGTTGATAAAAATAAAAATATATGGCTAGCGACAACTAATGGTTTGTTTTTTTTGGATTTTGATAAAAACTCTAATACATATACTAGAATAAAATACGGTTATTCTAAAGGAATAAATTCTGATAATATTGCCGATGTAGAAATTGTCGATAATAAAGTGATTGCTATCTCTGATAAAGTTCTATATATCTTAGACTTAGACAAGAGAAACAAAGAAAAGAATACTTTCTTCTCTTTTGGGAAAGTAGAAGTGAATAGAGAAGATTTCAGCGAAAAAAAATTAGATAATCTGCACTATACACAGAATGAGATTATTGTTAATTATACCTGTACGTCATTAGATGATTTTGGAAAAATACAATACCAGTGGAAATTGGAACCAACACAAAATAATTGGCAATCTACTAAGTCTAGATCTCTTCAGTTTAACTCTCTTGCTCCTAACGATTATTTGTTAAGTATTAAAACCTTTGATTCTAATAATGAATTAATCCATAAGGAGAAATCATTAGCTTTCACTATTCGTTCTCCTTGGTATCTCACAAAATGGTTTCTTTTTCTTGCTGCGTTTATAATTATAGCAGCTTTTCTATATTATGATCAATGGAGAAAAAATAAAGAGAAAAAGAAAATAGAAATTGAAAATGTAATTCAGCAACAGCTCTATGATCTTAAGCTAAGAGCGGTAAGAGCTCAGATGAATCCGCATTTTATTTTCAATGCCCTTAATTCTATTCAGAAGTTTATTTTCCTGAAAAGTCCTGAAGAAGCTAATCAGTATATAGTTAAATTTTCTAAGTTGATGAGGATGATTCTAGAGTCAACTAACCAGAGTTTCACATCATTAGCAGATGAGATATACATGTTAGAATTATATGTCTCACTAGAGCAACTAAGGTTTGATAATATCTTTGATTATGATATTGTTGTAGATCCTAAGTTAGACAGAGAGCGTACGCTCATCCCGTCTATAATGCTTCAGCCGTTTGTAGAAAATGCTATCAATCATGGTTTAGCCCCTAGAATTTCTAAAGGAAAACTAAGTATAAGATTTTATGCTAGCAATCATAATTTGATATGTGAGATCGAGGACAATGGTATAGGAAGAGAAGAGTCTAGAAAAATTAGAAAATCTACGCATTCCTCTAGAGCATTAGATATAATAAAAGAAAGGAAAGAGATTCTGAAAGAGAGCGATAATTATATTATAGACTTTATTTTCGAAGATCTTTATAATGAGAAAAAAGAATCCATGGGGACTAAAATGATATTAACTTTACCATTATTACTAGACTATGAACAATAATATTACCTGTGTTATAGTAGAAGATGAAGCTAACGCTAGATTTGTGTTAGCTAAGATGTTGGCGCTATATACGCCCAATGTTAAAATTTTAGCAAAACTTGCTTCTGTGAAAGAAGGTTTAGAAAAAATTGACAAACTCGACCCAGATATAATATTCCTGGATATCGAATTATCCGATGGCAGCGGTTTCGACCTATTAGATAATATAAAGATGAAAAACCCTCATGTAGTCTTTACTACAGCCTATGACAACTATGCTATTAAAGCAATAAAATTTAATGCATTTGACTACCTACTCAAACCAATAGATCACCTAGAGCTAAAAAAATGTGTAGAGAAGTTCCGAAGTAGAAGCCATCGCAAAGAATATAATAAACTCATGGACAATTATAAAGATAATGCTAAGATAAGTGAATTGTCTAACCATAAGATTGTTATTCCTAATGGCGATAAAAAATCTTTTGTTATTATCAGTGATATAATTAAATGTACGGCAGAAAAAAGTTATACTTGGATATTTCTAAGTGATGGCACCAAGCTATTGTCTTCTAAGAACCTGGGCGAGTTCGAAAAAATACTTCCTAAACCTGAAGATAGCGGAAGCCATTTTTTCCTGAGAATACATCATAGTACGATTGTAAATTCGCAATATATAAAAGCCTATAAACCTTCAGATCTTATTCTTACGCTTTCTAATGACGAAGCCATAAAAGTATCTCATCGTAAAAAATCACTTTTAAAACATATTACAATAAATTAATAAAAAAATCTTGGAAGCGAGGTCTAATACCAATTCTAGTTTAGAATGACGGTATTATTTGTTTTGTTCTTCATGTTCCTTCGTTAAAAAGCCTCGCCGAACCTATGGGTTCTTTGCTAGCCCGCCCGCTTAGCGCTGTGCCTGCCGTATGCAAGGAGGCAGGGTTCTCATTTAAAGCACTTTCGTACTTTATTCGACTACGTCGAACTCATTCGTTCTTGCCTTGATCCATTTTGAACAATTCTAAATCCTTTTCCGTCATCTAAAAATAGAAATGGTATAAACCTATATCTCAAACCTAAATCCATCTTTGTTTATAAGTTGATCATAGCGCTCATGATTGAAACTATATAATTTAGCAGGTCGGTGAGATACAGCATCTTGGTTTTCATTTAGATCTATTAATACATCTAAGGATTTTAATTTTCTTCTGAAATTTCTCTTATCCATATCGATCTGCAAAACTGTTTCGTATAGTTTTTGTAATTGTTTAAGTGAAAATTTTTTAGGAAGAAGATTAAAACCTATGGGACATTCTCGAACTCTTTTTTTCAAAGTTTCATAGCATTTTTGTAGAATCAATTTATGATCAAAAGCCATATCAACTATGCTATTCATAGGAACCCACCTCAGCTTACGTCCTTTGCTATCTATTATTTTGTAATCAGCAATCTTGATTAGTGAATAATAGGCTATGGTAATAACTCTTCCTAAAGGATGTCTGTCTAAACTGCTGAAGGCTTCTACTTGTTCCAGATAGACATCTTGTAAATTAGTGGATCTGTATAAGACCTTTGCAGCGGCTTGTCGTAATGTTTCATCCTCTTCTACTAGATCACCTACTAGAGATAGTTTATCTTTGAACTGTGGCATATCACTCTCCATAAGTAATACTTTTAAGTTATTTTCGTCATAACCAAAGATAACACAGTCAACAGATAATTTAAGATCCGACTTGTTCTGCATGTATTTATTCCACTTTGTAATAGTCGTTTCAGAAATAGTATTCATGGCTGTTTTATTACTTTGACAATAAGGATACTACTTTTTTTAAGTAGAAAAGATATAACTCTAAAATAGGATTTTATTTATAGAGTAGGATTAATCTATTTCTTTTTTTTGAAGGGTAAAGATAATGCCTTTGATTGTTATAGCTCATACCTAGTATATCCGTAAGTGCATATCCTCATCATAGGAGAATATAAACTAAAATAATGCTAGATGCTGGGCCTATTCTTTTTTATAAGCTTATTTTATTTCTATATAAGATAAATAATCTACCCTACTTTGTTCCACAATTTCTCGTGCCTTTTTAGCATCTTGAAACTTAGCAACTTCTACTGTTTTGTTTTCTAGTTTTTTGTAATCTTCAAAGAAGTTTCTGAGTTCTTTGAAAAAATGGGCAGGTAATTCTGTTACATCATTTATATGATTGACACTCATATCATTTTCCGCAACAGCAATAATTTTATCATCATGCTCACCTCCATCTAGCATTCTCATAACGCCTATAACCTTTGCAGATACAATACACATAGGTACTATCGTAATCTGTGATAGAACCAGAATGTCCAGTGGATCATTGTCATCACAGTAGGTCTGAGGTATAAATCCATAGTTAGCTGGATAGTACATAGAAGCAAATAATACACGGTCTAGAATAAGCATCCCGCTCCTCTTGTCTAGTTCGTATTTTGCTCTCGTATTCTTTGGGATTTCTATTATACTGTTGACTACACTAGGGGCATTTTCTCCTATCTCTACCTTATGCCATGGGTTTGTCTTATCTATTTTCATTTCATATTTTTTTTAACCCGCGCAAAACTAGCTTATTTGACCACTTATGTCAAATAAAGCTATAGGTATAGTAATAAATTTTACATAACTACGAATAAATGAGATTATGCACTTCTAGCTTATCGATCTGGGGACTGAACAATTTTGATTCATATTTGTATACTACACTACATTATTTCACCATCTAAAAATAAAGCATATGGCAGTTCGATTAGGAGACGTTGCTCCAAATTTCAAGGCTCAAACGTCTATGGGCGATATAGATTTTCATGAATGGCTAGGAGATAGCTGGGGCCTTCTTTTTTCTCATCCAGCAGATTATACTCCAGTATGCACAACAGAGCTGGGAAGAACGGCTGCGCTATCTGGTGAATTCCAGAAAAGAAATGTCAAGCCTATCGCCGTAAGTGTAGACCCTATAGACAGTCACAAAGGATGGATAAAAGATATAGAGGAAACTCAAAATGTTACTATGAACTTTCCTATCATAGCTGATGCAGATAGAACAGTAGCGGAATTGTATGATATGATTCATCCTAATGCATCGGCTAAGGCAACAGTGAGAACAGTATTTGTGGTGGGTCCAGATAAGAAGGTAAAGTTAACCTTGACATACCCTCCATCGACAGGTAGAAATTTCTTGGAAATTATAAGAGTTATAGATAGCCTGCAGTTGACTGCCGAGTATTCTGTCGCTACACCTGCAGATTGGAAGCACGGTGATGATGTGGTCGTTTCCCCCTCTATTGCAACGGAAGATATTCCTGCGAAATTTCCTAAGGGGCATAAGATTATTAAACCTTACTTAAGAACAACACCGCAGCCTAATATAGACTAAAACTATTATGGTATAAGAGTTATATAGAGGTGATACATACTAGTATGTATCACCTCTATATAGTTTTTATAACTTAGTAAGGGGATAGAATACATAAGCATTTTCTTTTTTCCATCTTAGATAATACATTCCCGCTGGAAGGAAAGAAAGATCGATCTTTTGATTATTGCTCTCAGACGATAAATTTAGTATTTCCTGTCCGGATAGATTTATAATATCGAAATCTGAGCCTACAACTTCATTTTGTCTTACATCTATGATAATGTAATCTCTTACTGGGTTAGGGAATACAGAGATATATGGAGAATAGTTTAGGGCTATTGATTGACTGCCGAAATCTCGTTCCCATTCAAACTTATAGATCTTATCTGTGACTTGCTGATTATCTAGCATACCTCCTGCGATGTATTGTACCGTGTCACTGATATTAGCGATGCCTCTCAGATCCATAGGTATTTCTATATTTCCAATAGATTGCCACCCATCAGATTCAGGAAGTAAATAGAGATCTCTATTGCTAGGCGGAACACCACCTGTTCCATTATATGCTATACCATCATAATTATAAGTCGTCTCAGATCCACCAATCCAGTGTAACTCTTCGCCTACCTTGGTTGCAGCCATTCTGTAGCCACTGATCCCGGGTTCAGGAATAGAGAAACTCCATTCTATTTGAGTGGGATTATCTGGATCTATTACACCTTTACGTAGTTGGTTTTGGATATTGAAGCCAGGGGAATCAGCCGCTCCACCATAATAGAAAATAGTGTCAGTTATAATAGTTCCGCTAGCACCAAAAGAAGTGAAATTAGAATTTCCTGGAAGGGGTGTCCCATTAGTCCAGTCATCCTCAGTTGGATTATAAATTTGCACGTTTCTAATATTTCCATTATCAGACCATCCTGTAATAACATATATAAGGCTATCCCTCCAGACACCTTGCACATGGTCATCGGTAGACCTAAGCAAGGGGGCAGCATCAGACAAGAATAGATTATTTACAATATCATATCTATGCACTTTATCCGAGCTGATCTCATTGCCATTAGACAATACACTATATCCTCCTATAATATAGATTATATTACCTATTCTAGATGCAGCAGCAGCGATCTTACCCATATTATCTGGTAGATCTGCAATTTGTTCACTTTCTCCTGTCTCTATGTTGTATCTAAAACTCTTTAAGTGTACACCAGAAAATATTTTAGTACCGTCTATGCCTCCAAAAGAAAACAGGTAAGGTACGTTATCGATAAATCCCTCACAGACAGCGTTATTTGATACGGGCTCGGGTAGAGTAGCAACCTCAGTTACAATCAGTTGCGCTCTTATGGATGTTGACAAAACAAGAACCAGCAAGAGTATAGAGTAAATTTTCATATGTAAATCTTTTTAACTTATATCTACCCAAAAGTAATGATTTTTATAGCTTGTATTTTCTATAATTAAATTAGCTTCTCTTTATTTGAAATAATTATGATAACATTTGTAAATGATGGTAATTTCTAGAACAAAATATGTTCTTATTTGTCTTTAATACTGCAAAGCTATGCTTACCTTTATGAGCTTGTGCAGTAGAAAAATATGTCAAAGAAAAAATCGTCTTCATCTGTTATAGAAGTTATCGGAGCTAAAGAAAATAACCTTCAGGATATTTCTATAAAGATCCCTAAAAACCAACTCGTAGTGATAACTGGGATAAGTGGTAGTGGTAAGTCATCGCTAGCATTCGATACCATATATGCTGAGGGTCAGCGTAGGTATGTCGAAACTTTTTCTGCTTATGCGAGGCAATTTCTGGGTAAGATGGAAAGACCAGATGTAGAACAAATTACAGGTCTCAGTCCCGTGATATCGATAGAGCAGAAAACGACTTCTTGGAATCCCAGATCTACAGTAGGGACCACTACAGAATTGTATGATTTTCTGAGGCTTCTATACGCTAGGGCAGGGGAAGCTTACTCCTATGTTACGGGTAAGAAAATGGTAAAATATACGGACCAGCAGATTATAGAAAGTATCCTCAGCGACTACAAGGACACGAAGATTATGCTTCTGTCCCCAGTGGTGCGCTCTAGAAAAGGACACTATAGAGAACTCTTTGAGCAGACTAGAAAAAAGGGTTATACTAAGGTGCGAGTAGATGGAGAGGTTATAGATCTTGTTCCGGGATTACAGTTAGATAGATACAAAGTACATGATATCGAGATCGTCATAGATAGGATTAAGGTATCAGAAGATAAGAAGGATAGAATCAACGCTAGTATACAAGTTGCCCTGAAATCCTCCGCTAACTTCATCTATGTTATGAATATGGATACGGAAGAGATGAGGCCTTACAGTAAGTCGCTTATGTGTCCAGCGTCGGGCATATCTTATGAGGTGCCCTCTCCTAATTCATTTTCCTTTAACTCGCCATATGGTTCCTGCCCGGCCTGTAACGGACTAGGACTGAGGCATGAGGTAGATATGTCAAAGGTTGTTCCCGATGATACGAAATCGATTAATGATGCAGGTATAGTCCCTTTTGGGGAAGTCAGAGAAAACCAGACTTTTAAGCAACTGAGAAAACTGTCTAAGAAACATAAGTTTACCTTTTCCACGCCTATAAAAAATATTTCTAAGAAGGCGATGGATATCATTTTGAATGGTGGCGGTGATTCCCTGGATTCTAGTCTAAAGTATTCTAAGAATGACTTTGTATATGATCTGGCATATGAGGGTTTAGTGAGTATGCTCCAGCGCTGGTACAAAGAATCTACTTCCGAGAAGATACGATCCTGGGCGGAGGAATTTATGACCGTAGTTACCTGTCCTACTTGCGAAGGATACAGGCTGAAGCAGTCGGCACTTCACTTTAAGATGGGGGATAAACACATCGGAGAATTAGCGAATATGGATCTAGATGATCTCTCGGCATGGTTCGATGTTATTGATAAAAAATTAAGTAAGAAACAGCGAGCGATCGCGACAGAAGTATTGAAGGAGATAAGACTTCGATTAGGATTTCTCTTAGAGGTTGGTCTCGATTATCTTAGTCTTAACAGGCCGACTAGGACCTTGTCAGGTGGAGAATCTCAGCGGACTAGACTGGCGACTCAGATAGGTTCGCAACTTACGGGTATAACCTACATTATGGATGAGCCTAGTATAGGATTGCATCAAAGAGATAATCACCGATTGATTAAAGCTCTTAAAAATCTTACGACGATAGGAAACTCTGTAATAGTGGTAGAGCATGATAAGGATATCATGTTGGCTTCGGATTATCTGGTAGATTTAGGACCTGGAGCAGGTAAGCATGGAGGCAGGATTGTAGAAGAAGGCATACCCTCGTCATTTCTTACGGGAAAAGGAACAACAGCAGCTTATCTGTCAAATAAGCTCAAAATAGAAATACCTAAGGAGCGCAGAAAAGGAAATAAAAAAACACTAACGCTAAAAGGAGCAACAGGAAATAATCTTAAAAATGTCAATCTTAAGATACCTCTAGCAACCTTTACCTGTGTAACGGGAGTGTCAGGTAGTGGTAAATCTACTCTGATCAACGATACGCTGTATCCTATACTACGTCAGCATTTTTATAGGTCGATACAGAAGCCGCTTCCATATAAGAATCTGACTGGTCTGGAGCATCTAGATAAGGTTATAGAAATAGATCAAAGTGCTATCGGTAGAACACCGAGATCTAACCCTGCTACCTACACAGGTGTCTTTACACATATTAGAAAATTATTTGCTGAGATTCCAGAATCTAAGGTCAGAGGATACAAAGTAGGACGTTTTTCTTTTAATGTCAAAGGCGGTAGATGCGAGACCTGCGGCGGTGCGGGAAAGAGAGTAATAGAAATGAATTTCCTTCCTGATGTACATGTGGACTGTGAGACCTGTATGGGGAAAAGATACAATAGAGAGACTCTAGAAATATTATTCAAAGGAAAATCTATCTCCGACGTTCTAGAAATGAACGTAGAAGAAGCAGTAGAGTTCTTTAAGAATATTCCATCCATATATCGTAAGGTAAAAACATTGCTCAATGTAGGTCTAGGATATATTACACTGGGACAGCAAGCCACAACATTATCTGGTGGAGAAGCCCAGCGGGTAAAACTAGCAGAAGAACTTTCTAAAAAAGATACAGGAAATACCTTCTATATATTAGATGAGCCTACGACAGGTCTTCATTTCCAAGATATCTTGTTACTCGTAAAAGTACTCAACGATCTTGTAGAAAAAGGAAATACCGTCGTCGTCATTGAACACAATATGGATGTTATAAAAGTAGCAGATTACCTTGTAGATCTCGGACCTGAGGGTGGAAATAAAGGAGGGAATATACTATTCCAAGGCACACCAGAAAAATTGCTCAAAGTTAAAGAAAGTCATACCGGAAAATTCCTCAAAGAAGAGCTGTTCTAAGTAGGCACAGCCTACTACGAACGAGGAACGGGGAAGAGATTAGAGTAAGAAGGTTTGATAATTTGAGGAGTTGGTAAGTTGATAATAAAATAGATCTCTTAACAAATCCACAAATCTATCATTCTCTGCACTCAAATTTAGAAAAAACAGTACTACAGTTCTAAGTAGGCTTCGCCTACGGCATATGAATCTATGATGGAGTAAACAGTTATAGGAACATGAACCGTAGGCACAGCCTACTACGAACGAGGGGAATGGGAAGGAGATTAAAGTAAAAGGTTTGATAATTTGAGGAGTTGTTAAGTTGATAATAAAATAGATCTCTTAACAAATCCACAAATCCACAAATCCACAAATCCACAAATCCACAAATCCGCAAATCCACAAATCCACAAATCTAACAGACTCTGGACTCAAATT
>ENA-ORXR01000455-ORXR01000455.1-marine-metagenome-genome-assembly--contig:-NODE-455-length-55747-cov-11.352344_pt1 | contig 55747 bp, 45 predicted proteins | sample MGYA00237866_ERZ511479 | MGnify/ENA metagenome assembly ERZ511479 | reverse complement strand
CCAAGTATTTCGCAATGAGCTACCAAAATATTACACCTAACTATGATTACTTCTGAATTTGCCTTTTCATTCTCAGATTTAATATCTCGCATTCTTCTGGAAGCATCGCTTCATACACCAGGCTTATTTTAAGAATTTATATTAGTTCAGAAATTATTAAGACAAAGTCCTATTTGTGTATTTAGATATATAGATACAACTTGGTTAATTAGCCAAATAGAGTCTTACACTAAGATAGCATGTCAGGATTAATTTGGACACTTGGCTGTGGTAGCCGTGAATGTCTTGTTGATCTTTACTTCGAAGGGATATGTAAGATTAATGTTCTTTTCAGCAGCGAATTTAATATTTGTTTTGTTGATCACTGCATTGGAGTTGAGCGTTTTTGTATCGCCTCCGTATGACCTATTATTGGCACTGACAGAGCTGACATTAACTACTGCGGAATTACACAGGTCATCCCCAAAATGCACGTAGTAATCTTTAATCTGGCCTTTTGCTGATACATAGCAGGGATTAGAAGAGTTTAAATTATCAGACTTAACCCGCAGTCTGTATAGTCGATTTTTGGCGATATTATTAGGGGTGTCGAAGCGAAGACCTAATTCTATAGTATTACCTACCTTAGTTCCATAAGTGATTGGTCCTGATCGCCAATTATAATTAGAGTTCGTGATCAGCTCATTAGTGGAATGAAATATACCATCATCATTATAATCGATGTAGACCCATATTTGTTGACCACTCTGGTTTTTACTTGATGCGGTATAGCTGACAGTATAATTAGTACCTGGATTGAGCTTAATAGTTCTATGGCAGCTGTAGTCAGTGTAACTGCCGATCTCAGATGCCAGCTGACTGCGCTGCGAGAAAGCTGATGTACTATTATTTGACTGCCTAATGTCCAAGAAGCTAATACCTCCTGTTCCGTAATTTGCGGATGGCTTGCAGTAGCTGTGTGGATTATTGATCACTTGTATAACTTTCGATGTCTTGTGGCTCCCTCCATTATTTGATTTGCTTAGCGTCACCGTGACATGGCCTGTGGCGGGCAGAGTCAATCTTGTAGTGGCGCCTGATGAGGAGCTAAGGTTACCGCGATTGACTGACCAGCTTCTCGAACCTCCGTAGAGTGATTCATCATTCAAGTAGATGATTGATGATCCGCATGATTTTACGCTGCTGGCATTAAATTTAGCTACTGGCTTAGGATTAGTATGGTCACAAGATGGCAGTCCTGGACTCATCTGATTTACACGAGCGTTAATGCTGTTGATAGCCTTAGGATTCCAATTGCTTGTGGTGATGACAGAACCAGACATTATATTATTATTGACGTTATCGTGATATGCTTTCCAGTTATGACCAATCTCGTGCGAAGTTACTGTCCTTAGTAGAGAGGCAGTCGCAATAGCTGCATCTTCTAAAATCTGAAACTTTCCTGGAGTATCAGCATAGCCGATAGGACCAGTATTGCCATTCCACGACAAGTCGCGCGCTGTCCACAATTGAGCCATTTTGAAATTATTCTTCCAAGGACTACCACTAGACCATGATTTGAATTGCGACATTACTGAATTCATATCGGCACTAGAATTCACTGGGTCAGCAGCTATTGACGAGGATACGTAGTGCCTACTGATCTCATATTCAATCATATTTGCGAAGTTGATGTAGTCCGCGGCTACCATATTCATGACACCTGCATTTCTATTCATGACTTCTGAGACCGAGCCATAGCGAGCTACCATATCTTTAGTACTGGCGATAGCTAAGCTTACGATAAGACAATGATTAGCTTTCTTCGAAGAGTCAGTAATCGACCTTGTTTCAGGAGCATTATGGACTGCATTACTTGCACAGCTGTATTTCTTATCGCGCACAGCATCTTCAGGATATATGATGTATTCGTCAGCCGAGGCCCCGGCTTGCTGGTAGCGCAAGGGCTCTATGTAGTACCTCTTACCTCGCTCAGTGAAAAATCCATAGATAAAATTTTCTGCCACTGTCAGTCTAATAGAACTGAGGTCATCAGAGGTAAGCACTTTTACATTAGTCAGCGATTTTTTGCTTGAGTTAGTTTTTTGATTTAGAGTCAAATTTGTCTCTATCAGCTGGGTGCTCCGATTGACGTAAGGAAGCTGGACATCTATATGGAACTCCCTCTTCTTTGATGATGTCATCTGCGAAGTGACCTCGCTACTGATCTGAACGACTTGATATTCGCTGATGGCTCCGTCATTCGCCTTTAGACCTTTAAGAGCCTTCGTGGTCCCTGTAAAAGATATTTTAGATGATGGCTGTGCGTATATACGTACGCTACAGCATATTATGAATATGGATATATAGATACAGGCGGTTTTCATCCGCCCCAAATTTAATCACAATTCTCCGTATTTAGGAGCACTGACGCTCCTTTTATTATCTCAAAACCAGGATTTAACTGAATGTAACTTTGAGCATTGAGGCTGACGATTGCATTATTGCCCACTTTAACGGTTGAGCTAGTTCTGACATAGGTCTGAGCATGCCTCGTGACATTTACGTTAATATTATTTCTGTAGGTAGCATTGCCTTGACAATCACACGCTGAACAATAATCGCCACCACAGTCCACTCCAGTCTCTCCAGCATTCCTGATGCCATCATTACAAGAATTGATGACGTATTTGGGACTGACCTCGAAGGCAGTATTATTGAGCTCGCTGCTTTCTTCTACAGCAGCGGTTGCGTCAGCTATCATGCCCACAAAGTATTGACCTGGCGCTAGCTTATAATTACTAACATTGACAGATATCGAAGTGGATCTCTGACCACCTGATGGTATAGGAGGTAGCTGCTTAGAAGAGATAAGCACATCCGATGTAGTAATCACAGAGTTGGCAGACAAATAGAATCTGAGATAGGTGGCTGGTGAAGTACCAGCTCCATTATTAGCTACGATAGCATTATTGATGACGATGTTACCACCTGAAATACTCAAATTGCCCTCATTAGAAATCGTAAGGTCTGCTAAACAGCTTGGGCAGTTAGGTCCTGAGCCACCACAGTCTACATCCTTTTCGTCTCCATCTCTGACTCCATTGCTGCAGTAGGTGCATGATCCATTATTGGATGTTGCTTGAGCGTTATAGTTTTCGGCTGCTGTATCTGTACATCCGTTTATTTGTATTGGCTCATATACATAGTCTACACATTGCAGGTCGAGATTATTCACGGAAGAATTTGAGCAGCAGCTATAAGCCGACATATTGGCCTTCGTTACATTAGAAGACATGTGATTGAAACCTATGGTATGAGTGAGTTCATGAGTCATCAGGAGGACATAGTTAGTCTCCGTATTACTCCCCGCGTAGGTGCCACAGTTGCATTGTCCTGCTCCATCATTAACGATCACGTATCCATACATAGCCTTACTGTAGGTATCTCCATTATATACATGTGTTTGACTAGTGGAGTAGTATAGTCCTCCTATAGCAAGTGTACCCCCACAATTAGAGCTGATAGACCCTAACTGGTTACAGGGATCATCAAAGACCACCATGATAGATCTTTCACCATTTAGATTACTATTTACATAAGAGATAAAGTTGCCATCAGCTGCATTATTATTAGCGCAAGAAGGATTGTAGTTATTAAAGGTGCCTTCAATATTTAGATTTACTCCTTTGTATTTATTTTTAAGGTAGTTCACGGAGTTCGTCATTTCTGAATTAATGTTAGAGCATCCGGAGCTATTCCCTTGATAATATATTGGCAGCTCTTGTGTTTCAAAATTTCTCCATCTTGGAGGTGGATTTACTGGGAATAAATTACAGTGACTGGAAATCGATTTATTGTGCTTATGACCCAACTCTACGTGCAGGTCTTTTGTAGCTTTAGCCTTGGTGTAATCCCACTTTGACTTTTTAAGCACTACCTGTTGTAGCTCTTCTACTAATGACGCAGTCGAATAGGTGAAGAGTGGCTCTATGGTTCTACCATTCCGATAGATGTTAATCTCTTCGTGCACTCCACCAGGGACAAGGTATGATTCATTATCCTTGATGACCTCTTCAAAAATGTAATAAGATACGCATACATTTATGAAGTCCCCCTCACCGTTCTTTGTTAAAAAGATAAGGTAGGTTTTGCCAGGTTCGTAAGACACATCACCTTGAATACTCTTGACCACATCGCCTTCTACAGCGGAGAGATATTTTACAGCGACTTCCTGAGTGGCTTCTCCTTTAATGGTTTCTAAGACAGAAAAATTTTGATAAAACGAAGTAGACAATCCGTATTGGCTCGTCTCTATGTCATTAGCCTTGACCAGATATATGGCATCTGAGGCAGTACTAAGTTCTCCAAGATCAGTATATGGAGATATGGTGGTAGCTAAAAGACAGGTATTAGTGATTAATAAGCAGAGCGCTGCTTTTAATAAAACTTTCATCCAACAGATTTACAATAGTAGTTTGTAATTAGATTAACGGGTGTATTCGGATACAGGACATGATATAAGGGACAGACTGAACATCAATTGCCAGCGACATATAAAGGCATAATGGAAGTGTTTCAGTGGTGCAAATATAATTGTTAAAATGCTATATAAGCAAGGGTAAACACTAATACTGTACAAATGTTAAACTAAAATATATATGAAGGCAACATAACATAAGTAGATGCTGATCTGCAATAGCTAATCAGTAGTTGAATCATCAATGCTGCTTGACTGAAACTATATCGCAGCGGCACATCTTTACGTATAGCTCAAAGTCATTGTTTCTTTCGACTGAAATTAGCTTTGGATTTTATTATGCTTGATTCTACAAGTCGTCATTAGCAAAAGAAGCAATCAAAAAAGCTCTGGAAAATGGGTATCTATATCCGACATATGATTGATGGCTATTGCCTTCACCGCATGAAAGTCAGCTGGAGCTGTATCCGCTGCATACCCCAGACAACGCATTCCTGCGGCCTGAGCAGCCTGAGCTCCGTGGATGCTATCTTCTACGACAAGGCAACGAGCTGGACTGACTCGATGGAGCTCAGCGGCATAAAGATACAGATCAGGCAGTGGCTTCCACTTCTGGATGTCGTAAGCAGAATGAATGTGATCATGATGAAAATATTGTGAAAGGCCTGTCACTTCCAAATTAATCTTGATCTTGGATTGCGGCCCATTGGAGCCCACACATTTTTTCACTTTTAGGCTAGACAGGATGTTCTCTATTCCGTCGACAGCTTTCATTTCGTTTCGATAGGCGATGAAAGATCGCTTGCGGTATTCATTTTCAAGGTCTATGGGTATGGGAGTCTTGAGTTGATCTTCTACATATTGAAGTGTGTTATTCATCGAGCCACCTCTAAATTTTTCATATACTGCTGCTGGTGACAAGGTAATCCCTATCTCTTCGAAAATATCAGAGAGAACTCGTGAGGAGATCATTTCACTATCTACGAGAACCCCGTCACAGTCGAAAATCACTAATTCTATTGGTTTGCTTTTCATAGTCCTTAGAAAAGTGTGCAAAGATAGCAGACTTCTTTACTATGGCGTCTCAGTCAAAAAATAATTAACTTTACACCCTGAATAATATAACTATGAAATACATCATCGGCTCACTCATGACATCACTTCTGATCCTGTGTATCGCCTGTAAGCAGCAGCCAGCCACGGCCCAGATCAACTCAGAAAATCTCCAATACTTTGGTGATACTTTCGAATCTGATGGTGCTATCTCTTATGCGGAGCTACACAGCAAACTGAAAGAAGCGGAGTCAGTAGAGAATGTGAAAGTTAAAGCACAAGTGACTGGCGTCTGCCAAGCGAAAGGATGCTGGATGAATCTGACTTCTGCTGATGAGAGTACAGAAGAAGAGATGTTCGTGAAATTTAAGGATTATGGTTTTTTCATGCCAAAAGATATCGCTGGAAGAGAAGTGATAGTAGAAGGTAGAGCATATAAAGAAGTGACTTCGGTCGATGAGCTAAGGCACTACGCGGAGGACGAAGGCTTACCAGAAGATCAGATCTTAGCGATTAATGAACCAAAAGAAGAATTGAAGTTCATGGCCACTGGAGTGATTCTGCTCAAATAATCAGTCCTCTGGCGCTTTTTTCTAATTCAGTTATCATCATACATACATACAGCCTAAAGAATTAGGCATATTCAGAAGTAATCATAGTGAGGTGTAATATCTTGGTAGCCCAGCACGGAGTACTGGGAAAGATAGAAGAGAGAGGCTTTGGTTGACGAGATTTTTGATATGAATCATGAAAAGCTATTTGTTACTGTGACCTCGTTTTTCTTTGAGAACTGATTATCACAGCGTAACAATTCTATACATATTATTAAGGCAGTATAATTGACAGTCTCTAAGCGATTAATTATCAATCATTTAGAGTTTTAAATTTCAAGAATCAGGTTTTTCTGAACATGCAGAATTATTCTGTCCAATAGTGTAGAATGATGGCTGAGTCCATAGAGTGTGCAAGACGATGTTGCTGCTTAGAAGATCCTGCAACCTAACTACCTAATATTCACGTACTGTCTGTATTATCTTATCGAGATCCACATTTTGCTGTACTAACTCTATAGCTCGCCTAACTTTCCATGGTGTTCTCCGATTGATCTTGACTTCTACCCTGCTTATCTTCACCGTCACCCCGTAGGTGTCTAGTTTAGTTCGGATAAGAGGTATTTTATACCGATCTATATAATTATTAGAATCATCAGTTAAGGCCTCGCTACCTGTGATGACTATACCTGAAAGCGGAGAATCTTCTAAGTCCATCAGCGATGAAAATGATATGACTTTGCTGATCGCTCTATCCGCCAGTCTGGCACTAGCGACTAAGAGCATATCCTCGGATGCCTTGAATTCATTGAGATCTATAATAGAGCCACCTAGTATATTGGATACTTTATTATTAAGATTTTCTTCGTGTCTGATTACATCACCTTTGATCGCAGCGCAGACCGTTCGCACGAGAGGGTAGGCGAGTGTCTTATCGTATGGCAAGATACCCAGAAGGGGTATATTATGATCATTCATGAATAATGACAAATAATGCCTTATTTTATCTGCTTTATCTTCCCATACCTTATTGACGATGACTCCAATCAGAGGCACTCCTTCTTCTCGGAATAGTGCGGTACTCATATGGAGCATGTCGATTGTCCTGCCAATACCACCTTCGACTACCATGATGACGCCCGCATCAAGTATTTTAGCTACTCTGGCATTAGAGAGATTAGCTATGGTGCCAACACCTGGATGACCAGTTCCTTCGAATATGGTAAGCTCATGTCTATTATTGAGTTCTTTAGCCGCGGCTATTAAGACAGGATCTAAGCCAAGGTCATGTCTATTTTCAATAAGGTGCTCCGTAGTCCCTCTGCTAAAGATGATGGGACTATGTATCTCTGGTTCTATGTCAAAGCCCAGTAAATCAGCAAAGAGGATGGTGTCCTTATCTACTTTGTGGTTTTGTATATTAATATACTGCTGTCCGACTGGTTTGCAATAACCTACGTTTACCCCCTGCTCGTGCAGGGCTGAGATGAGTCCGAGTGTGGTTGTAGTCTTACCTATATGCTGACTAGTCGCAGCGACGTATATATTTCTGTATTTCTTCATGAAGTCTGGTCTTAGGCATTAGTAGGACTGCACAATGAAAGTAACAATATTGTCCTGATAGGAGCAGCTTTCACATAGAGATATTCCAGACAAGAAATAAAAAAACCTTGCTGAAATAGATCAACAAGGTTTTTTTATATATGCTGTGAGAGAAGGAGTCGAACCTCCACGAGGAGCTTAGCCATCAGACAAAGATAAATTTGTGGTCAACCCATATCTGATGTTTATCGCTTAATCCTCACCCCCGAGACAAGAGGGCATGGCTGCCAATTTCATCACCTCACAATGATTTAATTTGATGCCTTACTTGAAAAGACATGACAAATATAGCATACAATCTATTTATGGTGCAAATTATTTAATGAGTTAATATTAATAATAGAAAATTACAAATTGGGAAGAGATAATTTAAATAATATCTAAAATCATATAGTAGTAAAGCTCCGTTTTTAAAAATTGTTTAGTATTGTAAGGCGTAACGATTACCCAATCAATCTATGTACCCTGTAGCTGGAAGCCAATATCAAAACTCGGACTATCATCATATAGATCTTAGTATAAATAATGCGGACCTACAAAATCTAGGTACACAAGATGCATTATCATTATATATACAAAAACAGACTCAACTTGCGGGTAAGCGATTAGCTTATGGAGGCTATCGAGAACAACGCAATCTCTATCAGCGGAGTGAGCTCTTCAGTGCTGAGGCGAGGACGCTACACTTAGGTATAGATGTATGGCTTGGGGCTGGTGAACCAGTCTATGCGCATGCTGCTGGCACCATCCACAGCATAAAGAATAATGATGCTCATCTGGATTATGGCTATACCGTCATCACCAAGCATAATAATATAGATGGCAGCGCTTACTTTAGCTTATATGGTCATCTGTCATCTTCGGGTCTTGCCGATATGAAGGTCGGTCAAAATCTGAAAGAAGCCCAACGCTTAGCCTACATTGGCGACATTAATGAAAATGGAGGTTGGGCACCGCATTTACATTTTCAGTTGATGCTGGATATGGAAGGTTACTCAGGAGATTATCCTGGGGTCTGCAGCCAGGAGAAAGCCGATCACTACTTCACTAATTGTCCTGACCCCATAAAACACATTCTGATTTGAAATTTAATGTCGTCTTCATAATCTTGTTGGGACTAATTAGTCACATCATCACCGCTCAAGATAAAATTAAAGGCATAACCATGGTCGCCCCTCCCTCTGAATTTCACAATAATCCATTAGAGAAAATTGGGGCCGTGAATGCTAACTGGACAACGCTGGTCCCTTTTGCATTCATGCGTCAAGGAGACCAAAAATTAGTCTATGATACGCCTGGACAGTGGTGGGGCGAACGCTCAGAGGGTGTGCGTAAATGTGTCATTTCAGCACACGCGGCAGGCCTCAAGATTATGCTCAAACCTCAGATATACATTCCAGGTAGCTGGATTGGTGATCTTGATGTTGAAGAGCTCGGCCACTGGGATACTTGGGAGTCTCAGTATAAAGCCTACATCATGACTATGGTCGACATCGCTGTGGCGGAAGGGGTGCAGATGTTCTGTATCGGTACCGAGATCAATCACTCAGCGGAGAAGCGTGAACACTTCTGGCGAGCTATGATCAAAGACATTAGAGCTGTATATGATGGGCAGTTGACTTACTCGGCTAATTGGGATTCATATGACAAGGTACCATTTTGGGATGCGCTGGATTATATCGGGATCAGTGCCTACTTCCCACTTACTGATACGGCTACTCCACGCTTCGAAGAGCTGCTGTCCGAATGGAAGCCCATTGTTAAAAAGCTATCAAGATATAGTAAGCGGAGGCATAAACAAATCCTCTTTACAGAATTTGGCTATCTGTCAGTGGATGGTTGCGCATTTCGGGCCTGGGAGCTGGAGAAGAAAGTGGACCAGCTATCCATCAATGAGCAAGCGCAAGCTAATGCCCTTGAGTCCTTGTTTTTGGCGTTTTGGTCGGAAGATTTCTGGGCAGGAGGCTTTTTATGGAAGTGGTTTCCTAACATGAAGGGGCATGAAGGTTATATTGCAAAAGACTACACACCCCAAAATAAAGAGGCGCAGACTGTAATAGAAAGATGGTATGGCAGAGACTAAAACCGTGCCGTTAGCTGTAGCGACCAGCCGTATCGCACACTACAGTATCTGATGAGTATGACCGTGCAGATAGAGACTGTGATACTTAAATTATCCCAATCACTCACATGCAAGAGTAGGAGATAGATCAGCCCCCCGATAAGGCAAGCTGTCATGTAGATTTCTTTTCTGAAAATCAACGGAATCTCATTAGTCAGTACATCTCTGATCACACCACCGAAGCAGGCAGAAATAACACCCATCACAAGGCATATTTCTGGATTAAGATGGTACTCTGTCGCTGTCTGTATCCCTAATATGGTAAATAGGCCAATACCGATAGTATCAAATAAAAATAGACTCTTCTGAAAACGTGTAATCTGGCTTCGAAATAGATAAGCTACTATATAGCTACATAAAATAGCGATAAAGTAATTGCGATCATTTAGCCACCCCACAGGAGATCTGCCAATCAGTAGATCACGAAGTGTACCTCCTCCAATCGCCGTGACGAAGCCGATAATCAGCGAGCCGACTAAGTCAAATCGCTTTTCGATAGCCGTGAGTACGCCTGAAATAGCAAAGACTGATGTCCCAAATAAATCGACTACATAGATCCAACTCATCTTAGTTATTCTATAAGTTCTAATAATGTATTTCTATCAAATTAAAGGTCAGCTACTGATGATAATTTTCTGTGCCGATATGTTTTATATCTTGCTTTTAAGTTTCTTGATGCTTGAGGGAGCTTAGTTATTGATGTATAGTCATATGTTGTCGTATTTTCTGCAGACATAATTTTATGGCTTTACTATAGGGACAGTTATACTGTCACAAAATTCAGTTATATGAGAGTATTTAAAACAGTCAAAGATCTTCAATCTTTTCTAAATCCGCACCGTAAGGTGGGTAAAAGTATTGGCTTCGTGCCTACGCTTGGTGCGCTGCATGAGGGACATATGTCGCTGATCAAATTATCCAAAGAGCTGAGTGATATTTCTGTATGTAGCATATTTGTGAATCCTACCCAATTCAATGAGTCGACTGATCTGGATAACTATCCGCGTACGTATGATGCTGACAGTGCTTTGCTGATCGCAGCAGGATGTGATGTGCTCTTTTACCCTTCCGCTACTCAGGTATATCCAGAAGACATAGATACTGAGGTCCACGTAGACTTTGGGAAGCTTGACCAAGTCATGGAGGGTGCCTTTAGGCCAGGGCACTTCGATGGAGTCGCTCAAGTAGTCAAGAGATTGTTAGATATTGTCGATCCTCATCAGCTGTATATGGGTCAGAAAGATTTCCAACAGGTGGCTATCGTGAGTCGTATGATGGACCATTATAAGCTAAAGTCAGAGTTAATAGTGTGTCCCATCATTCGTGAGCCTCATGGCCTGGCTATGTCTTCACGTAACGAGCGCCTGTCCAGTGAAAAAAGAAAAGACGCTGGGATCATCTTCGACATACTACAGTGGGTGAAAAATCACATGAATGACAAGTCGGTTCATGAGCTGGAGGAAGAGGCTATGGATCGCCTTAGAATACCTGGTTTTCGACCAGAGTATTTTCAGATTGTCGACGGTCATAGTCTGCGTCCGATTAATCACATTGCAGATAAAAAATACGTGGTGGCTTGCATCGCTGTCTGGGTAGAAGAGGTCCGATTAATTGATAATATCATTCTCCAAGGCCAGGCCTGATTTTAGTTATCATTGCTTAGCAATACCCATCAATATCCTGGAAGTGATGAGATAGGTAGGTGCGATACCCTCTAGTCCTAAGCTGCCTGAAGCAAGTGTGCTGCCTGTTTTTAGCGGATTATCAGAAGCGTAATAGGCGTACCTGAGTTTGATATTTTTATCAATGTGCTTACGTATCTTGGAAGCAGACTGAATGGCCTTCTGGTAATGAGCGCCTTCCATCTCTAGTCCTGCTCCATTCCAGCTGGACGTGAGAAAATACTCCAGAATGTCCTTGCTCTGTAGTGACGTGCCGAGGACGGTCACCATCGTCCCATCATATACGCCGAGATCATTACCTTCAAATTCTTTTTTATTCAGCTCATTTTTGAAAGGATAGTTATCGGCTGTACCTTCAAATATGTGAGCATCTGGAATCATGATGTCACCTTTCTCTCCTGCTAAAATGCCGGCTTTACCCATGATGTTGATCGATTTCACGTTGAGTGATTTTTCTATATCATCGACGTAGATCGGCTTTAGTAATTCATCCATGGTCTCATAGGCCTGCTCACCAAAGGCATAGTCCATAACAAGTATCAGCGTCTTCTGGTTCTTAACTTTAAAGTCTATCCAGTTGAGATCTGACGCCATTCGAATAAAATCTTCTTGGTCAATCTCAAAAATTTGGACCGTGATATTAGTGCCGCTCTCATCATTAAGCACGTGCATACCATTTTTCAGGGCATACTGATTGATGAGTTTGCGCAGCTTCCCGTTACTGGGCTTACTGACCTCTGCCATCAGCTCTGAGAATCTGTTGTACTTGACTTTTTTCTTTATCGCTGAGCTAGCGTATAGGCAGTTCTGCACGCTGTGCAAATTAGCGCTGATGAGTTGTATAGGAAGATTGAATAATTCTTTCTCCACCAGATAGTTCTTAATTCGATCAGCCCAATGCTCTCCGTAGATGTGATGTCCGATGACATTTCGCAGGCTAGATGAAAATGTAATCTCTCTATCCAGCTTAGATAGCTGCTCATCTATACTGAGGCGGCCCATCCAATACACAATCTGAAAAAGCGAATTAACGCCTTGAGCAGCAGCAAATTTCTCACAGGCGATGAGCGTCTCCTCATAGGTGCGCCCTAAGATGGTACTAAGATAGGCGCAGCCCACTTCCATATTATAGTCCTCACCCAGTTCAATTTGTTTGACGATCTCATCTAATTTTTTCCACTCTCTTTTTTTCTCGGCCTTGGAGTCTAAACTGTTGAATTTTATTTTTTCAGCTTCGATGAACATAAAAGTGAGGTGCGTGAGAACATCATAGATATCACTGCGCCCCCTAGTCATTTCGATCAGCATTTGTTTTTTATCAATGCGATAGCAGTTTCGCCTTCGCTTAGCTGGAATGATCGGGGTGAAGCTTGAGGACTCTAAGCCCTCTCTGCTGATGAGTTTGATGAATTGACATTGTTCTATACCGATAGGTAGCCGCTGAAAGATGTAGAGTAGTCCATTCAGTTCTACTTTCTCTTGATTGGCGATGGACCCATATATTTCAGGTTTGAGTAATAATAGTGATTCTATCATCGCTTCTCCGGATACGCCTGTAGGTTTGTAGTGACCTCTGATCAGTAGATGACGCATGGAGATATACAATTTTTCTATTGCCGCTCGAGATATCTGTGCTCTAAATTGCTTTCGCTCCATTATCATAAGTTATATCAGGTATGTAGTACAACATTAATACCAATTAGGCTGGCTTAACCGCATAATTTTAAAGTCTCTTGTACTTGCTTCCATATTTACTTATTTGCCATCTAATCATTTTTAAAGGAACTATGATTAGGCTCATTGATGTAAGATAGCTATCAGGATTGAGTTTCAGCTACTCATATATTCCCACGCTGATTGATACAGTCCGTGACTCTCTACGTGCGCTGCCAGCTTTTCATATGTGTTATCATTAGAAAGTGTCGAAAGATCTCCGATGATGATAAGCTTTTTTCTGGCTCTGGTCATTGCCACATTAAGCCTTCTTTCGTCTTTAAGAAAACCAATTTCACCATTTTGGTTAGAGCGCACCAGACTGATGATGATGACATCCTTCTCTTGACCTTGAAATCCGTCTATGGAGTTCACCTCAAGGTCCAAATCACGAAACACATCATCTTCCTCTTGTCGATGCCTCAGATATCGCACCTGCTCAGCGTAGGGGCTGATGATGCCGATACTACATCCTAAGACCAAGTCTTTATGCTGGTGCAGCCACTCTCTGATGATAAAGTATTCGCCTTCATTATAGCGGCTTCTGGATTCTGGGTTTAGCTTCTCTTCGAATCCCGTGCCACTGGTATCTATGAGTGTCAAGGGGTGCTCATCTATGTTGTGATTAGCTACTGACTCATCGGATATCAGATGTCCACCGTAGAATTGCTTATTGGAGAATGATAGAATCTTATCATTCATGCGGTATTGGACTTGAAGTAGATAGCTACTTTCAATCATGGAGGTCATCCTGTCTAATAATGTCTGCTCTAATCCTAAGGCTTTTGCTTCTTGGGATTTTATGGTGGGAGGTAGCTGTAGGTGGTCGCCAGCCAAGATGACTCGCTTAGCTTTCAGCATGGCATTCCAGCACTCAGGCTCTAATGCCTGCGAGGCCTCATCGATGATGAGTGTATCGAATTCTATTCCAGATATATGACGTTGACTTACACCCATTAAGGTGGTGCAGATAGCCTGTGCTCCACGCACAATGCCAGAGATCATCTTCTGCTCTAAGTCCTTAGCCCACTTCATAAGATCTCTCGATTCTTTGTACATCGCGTTTCTATTGGACCTCTCCTTAGCACCAAATTTACGTTTGAAGCTGGCAGCGTGCTTGCGAGCTTCATTAGCCTCTATTTTTACTTTTTTAATGTGTTTCCAGTCGGCATGATCAGCCGCCTTTTGAGTCAGTGTCAGGTGTGCTATGGAGTCTCCGACTCTCGTGACATTTCCGATGCGAAGTACATTGACACCTGCTGCATCCAGTTGACGAGCCAGAAGATCCACAGCATTATTACTAGGTGCGCATACCAAGACTCTCTTCTCTGTGGTCAGTAGCTGCCTGATCAGAGCGACCAGAGTAGTCGTCTTACCAGTACCTGGCGGTCCATGTATGATTGAGAGCCGATTAGAAGCATTACTTCCTATAAGGGCTTTCATTTGAGATTCATTCAGCTGCGTAGGTATGATTTGCTTCGCAGCATCAGCGTCCTGGGAGCTTCCGAATTTTTGCTTTTTTCTGATACCCTCACGCAGTTCTACGATGTGCTCCTCTTGAGAATTGATAACATTAGCAAGAGCCTGCTTCATAAGTAAGTATGGGCGCTCATCGTAGATGACCTCAATACTGGCTTTAGCATGATCTGGAATATCACTGAGCTCTTGGATACCCCCGTTGCATATGATGCCCATCCTATCGCGCTTGACAAAGGAGACGACTGCTGGAATATTGACTACCACATTTGTCTTGATGCTCAGCTGGCATCCGACGCCTGACTTAAACTTGTGAGGGCCTTGGTGCTCCTTCTTTCTTTCTAAAATGATTTCGACTAATTCACCAACAGTATAGTATTTTTTCACAATCTGTACGGGATGCCACATAATGCCAGACTGCACTTTTTCTTTTGTTGATTTTTTGGCTTGGATCGATTTGAAGTAGTGTTCTTCTTCTTTACGTTCAGCTTCTATAGCATCGATGAGTCTGAGGTATCTATCTTTTTCTTCTGTCATATGTCGTGTTGATCCACTGTTTATCTTGAGGAGTATCTACGTCTCTGATATATGCTGATTCTACTGAATGGTATGAGATGCATTTGTCTTTATGCGCACTGATTACTGAGCTGCAGCCATCACTGTCAATACATTGCAAGACGCTCTCTATATAAGTATTATGAAATATGACAGGATGTCCATATGTGCTCCCTACTTTGGGTCGTAGGATAAAATGATCAGTGGATGGTTGATTCAAGTATGCATTGATGAGCTCAGTATAATGGTGAGTCCTAATCATTGGCATATCTGATAGACAGATCATAAAGGCATCAGTATCTTTTGGTAGCTTGGCCACTCCGGCCTGGATACTGCTGGTCATACCAGTGTGATATTGATCATTTAATATCACACTGATTTCTCTGCCTGCAATAGCGTCCTGAAGCTTGACAGCCTCGTGTCCGACGACGACGATGACCTCGGAGACGGGGCTGGCTACCAACTGGTCCACTACGGATGCCACCATGGATGTCTGTCCAAGTTTTAGCAGTAATTTATTTTCGGCTCCCATCCTTCTGGACAGTCCTGCGGCTAAAAGTATGGCTACTATCTTCACTCGCTCAGATTATCTTGCAAAGAAACCATATTCTCAATTACGATGCTACCAATGCCTGTGACATTTTGATTTGTGATACTCTTTTATAATTAAGAGCGCTAAGGTAGATTTGATGGTATGTGGAGCTTTATCTAGAGGGTATTTCAGCATGTTAAGTTCCCTAGATAATAAGCATTTCTTACCCCGCTTTTGCATATGATTAAAGTGTCATATATAGCGGCCAATCTAGCCAGCGCACACGCTGCGAATCTCTTTGGCTTTCCTAAGTGTAGCCTCTACGGTCAATTATAAACAGATAATAATGTAGTCGCTGATTTATAAAAAAACCCTGCTAAGCAGGGTTTTTTTATAACGTGATGCGGAGAGAGAGGGATTCGAACCCTCGGTACACTTTTGGCGTACACACGCTTTCCAAGCGTGCTCCTTAAGCCACTCGGACACCTCTCCAAAGGGAGTACAAATGTAATTAGATATATTGTAAAATAGGGAGCTTCATGCACCAAATAGATTGATTGTCACGTCAAGCTATATGAATGGCAAAATTCATATTACAACGAAATATATGTATAAGACGCTTTAATATTTTGCAGTTAGGGTGAATCACAAAAAAACATTGGTCATTTTCACGATCTTTATTAAATCTTTCTATTTTTAGCACGAAAACCGAAATTATATCACTCTAACATTTATCGAGAAAAATTATCAAATCATGCGAAAATTTATAGTTCTATTAGGTGTATTCTTCTTAGCGTCCTACTTCGGCGCTTTTGATGTTCTGGCACAGGATGCAGAAGCTTCAAAAGGAGGATTCCAGATTTTGAAAGAAAAGTTTATTGAAGGTGACTGGATGTTTATGAGTACAGTACTTGTATGTCTGATACTCGGATTAGCATTCTGTATTGAGAGAATCATTACACTGAATATAGCTACTGCTAATACAGACAAATTGCTGAGCAGGATCGATGAGCGATTAGCTGATGGCGACCTATTAGGTGCGCAGGAAGTAGCTAAGTCAACTCCTGGTCCAGCGGCGAGCGTCATATATGAAGGTTTAAGAAATGCTAAGGGAGGTCCTGAGGCTGTAGAAAAAGCCATTGTCTCTTATGGTTCAGTCCAGATGGGTCTTTTAGAAAAAGGCTTGGTATGGATTTCACTATTTATAGCCATTGCTCCTATGCTTGGATTTATGGGTACGGTAATCGGTATGATTGGCGCCTTTGATAAAATTGAAGCAGTTGGAGATATTTCTCCTTCTATTGTTGCCGGTGGTATTAAGGTCGCCCTTTTGACTACTGTATTCGGTTTGATTGTAGCAATTATACTTCAGATTCTTTACAATTACATTGTTTCTAAAATTGATGGTATAGTAAATAAAATGGAAGATTCTTCTATTGGCTTATTAGACATCATGGCAAGAAATAACGTATTTAAGTAATCAACTGACCAATTATAATTATGTATAAATTTTTAACAAAAAGAGGTCAGCTCTTAGCTCTATTGCTGGGAGTGGCCGTCATAGTCATCTACTTGACAAGCGTATTCGGTGGCTTAAGTAGTGCAGGATATTCAGTATCAGACGACTTAAATCAGATAATGAAGAATAATCCTAATACGGATTTCTCATTTTTCAATACGGGCTTAGGTTTAACTATTGGATTGATAATATTTGCAGTAGCCATAGCCATCATCTTTGGGTTGATCCAGATATTGAGTTCGCCAAAGGCTTCACTTAAAGGCATCATCGGTGTTGCAGTGATCGCGATTTTATTTTTTCTACTTAGTAGCTCAGCTACAGCAGAGACGACTGGTAAGATCGGTGAGTTAGTGCAACGATTTGATATATCAGATTCTATCAGTAAGTTCATCAGTGGTGGCCTGAGTACGACTTTAATACTCGCTGGAATAGCTGTCGTCATTATGGTACTTGGAGAAATTTGGAATCTCTTTAAATAATCAAATATTATGGCAAAAAAGAGTACAAAGGATCGATTAAGTAATGAGATAAATGCAGGCTCAATGGCTGATATCGCATTTCTCTTATTAATATTTTTCTTGGTGACTACCACTATTGTAGAAGATAAGGGTGTCCTCGTCAAGTTACCGCCTTGGTCTGAAGAACCGCCTGATGTTCAAAAATTGAATACCAGAAACGTCTATTCAGTATTAGTCAACGCTCAAAATCAACTTCTAGTAAGAGGAGAGCCTGCTGATATTAAGACATTGAAAGATAATGCGAAGGAATTCATTATGAATCCTAAGAATCGTGAAGACATGGCTGAAAAGCCTACTAAAGCGATTGTCTCTATGAAAAACGATAGAGGTACTAAATATGAGACATATTTAGAGGTTTATAATGAGATTAAAGCTGCCTACAATGAGCTGCGTAATGAGACTGCCCGGAAGCGGTTTAATCGAGACTACGAGTTTTGCACATCAGAGCAAAGAGCTCAGATTAGGTCAGAAATTCCACTAGTTATTTCAGAAGCGGAACCGACTAACTTCGGTGAAGAATAATAATTTTAGATTTTAGCAACAAAAAATATGGGTAAATTTTCAAAGAAAAGAGGAAAGTCATCTCCGGCAATATCGACAGCATCGCTGCCGGACATTATCTTTATGCTTTTATTCTTTTTTATGGTCGTTACTGTTATGAGAGATGCTGACAGAAAAGTTTCAGTTACCACACCAAAGGCAACTGAGCTAACTAAATTAGAAAAGAAGTCGCTAGTCAATTATATCTATATCGGTAAGCCTATAGAGAAATTACAAGCATTAGCTGGTACTAAACCAAGAATTCAATTAGGAGATAAATTTGCTGATGTAAAAGATATAGCTCTCTTTTTGGAAAAGCATAGAGTAAAAGTACCTGAGAGTCAAAGAGGAGGTATTAAGACATCGCTTCGAATTGATAAAGATGTAACCATGGGTATAGTCACAGATGTGAAGACCTCGCTGCGAAAAGCAGGTCAGCTGGCAGTTAATTATTCAGCTAAGCCCAGAGGTTAAAACGAATAATAATTTCTAAATTTGTAAAGCACCATTCAGATGTTATCTGGATGGTGCTTTTTTTTTTGCGATTATTATCAGAGGCCTATTTATAAATAAGCATAGTCACGCTTTAGGTATAATATTTTGGGTATGATGTACTGGGTAAAGTAGCAGAGAAAGAATATGCTGGGCGAGATATTTGATAAAAATCCATGACATACAAATTATTAGTGAGCCCGTTTATCTTTTAAAAATTAAGTATCACTGTGTAACAATTCTATTTTTATCAGTAGGGCGGCATGATTTAAATTCTTTAATCGATTAATGACCACTCCGATAAAGACTTAAATTTTAAGCATCAGGTCATCTGTACCTCCTTAATAGAAGACTAATAGCGAAAGTCGACAGCCATTAGGCTAAGTACTCAAGAATAAATTTTATCTCTTCGAATAAGTAAGTAAAAGTGGACCTGAAGAAACTATGACTCATAGACATAACAGATCTAACTGGCGCAGTCCAATTATTCATAATACTATATATAAATAAGAGCTACTCAAAACAGCAGTAAATGAAATCTACCTCAGCCGATCCATTGATTTGACCAGCTTATCATCTTTCTTAATATTTCTAAGTGACAAGCCTAAGAATATAATAGCCAGGAATGGGAGAAAGCTGCCTATAAATACTGTAGTGTGCGTCAAGAACTCAGGAGTGTTAGATTGAAGCAAGATCACCATGGTAGCAGTCAGAGTTATGGCCAGAATAATGCTGAGATAGACCAGTAAGGTCTGGAGAGATCTATTCTTATACATTACTATTGCTATTAGGGAAATGATGCCAGCGGCGATCGTCAGGGTGAGTAGCGCTGGATGATCCTGTATATTATAGACATAATCGGTGAAAAAGCCCTGACTATAGCTGTCGCTACTGAAAAAAGGGAAGGCGAATTCTAAGAAGAAGAAAGCAGCTGCAAGGAGTAAGAAGATTGACTGTATTCTTTGGATCATCTTGAATAATTTTTAGAATGCAATTTTAAGGCAAATTCTGCATTTTTAGGTCATAAATAGGTCATACGCATTAAGTTATTCTCGTCAGACTGTGATTCAATAGCTGTAAGTCTTTAATCACTGAGAGGATAGTAGTTGGAAAGTCTCCTTTGCTGTATTATTTCAGATAGAATAGCTTAACTATATTTATCAAATTGAAAAGCTCTATGAGATGCAATGTAAATTACTTGAGCAAATAGCTGAGTTTTATAATTTTCAGTATAGCTTATCGCCTCAAAGTCTAAGGAAATGAAACAGGTCTACGTGACTAAGCAAAGTTTGTGGGAAAAGGATGTGTTCTATAAATACGCTGATGTGGTGATCATAGGAGCAGGCATAGTGGGTCTAACAGCAGCTTTAAATCTGGTGCAGATGGCGCCTTCCATGCGCGTTTGTATTCTTGAGAAAGCACACCTACCTATGGGGGCATCGACAAGAAATGCTGGCTTTGCTTGTTTTGGCAGCATATCAGAGTTGAAGCAGGACATGGCTACTATGTGCCATTCAGATGTCTTTGAGACTCTCAGGATGAGATATAATGGGCTTATAGAAATGCGAAAATGGGTATCTCCCTCACTATTTCAATATGAGCCATTAGGTGGCTACGAATTGTTTACAACAGGACAAGAGGAGCTGTTTTCATCATACTCAGCTGAGATTGGTGAATTTAATCGCATCATGAAGGACGTGCTTGGCATTGATCAAACCTACGCGCTCAAGGATGCCAGTAATTTTGGGATTAAGACGGATCTGCCCCTTATCTACAATCAATATGAAGGGCAATTGCACCCTGGAAAATTAATGGTAGAGCTGATGGCTCGAGTAAGAAAGGCAGGCGTAAGATTGCTCGTAGGCATGTCTGTATCGTCAATACAGCAAATTACAGAATCAAGCTTAAGAGTACAGTGCGAAAATGGCGCCTCCATTATGTGTGGTCAGATCATTCATGCTACAAATGCTTTTGCTAATAAATTACTCAATATTGATGATGTGATACCAGTAAGAAACCAGGTGTACGTCACGGAGAAAATTACAGGGCTCAGACTGAAAGGATGTTTCCATTATGACCATGGGTACATTTATCTGAGAGATGTCAATGATAGAATATTGATAGGAGGAGCCAGAAATCAGGTGGATACAGAGGATGGAGAAGAATTCGGCACTACTGATGAGGTGAAACAAATTTTAAAAGATTTTCTGAGTAACTATATTTTGGATCAAGATGTAACTTTCGAAGATAAGTGGAGTGGGATTATAGCCACTGGCGAGAGTAAGAAGCCCATTATCAAGCGAATAGATAAATATCAAATAGCTGCATGCAGATTGGGAGGGATGGGGGTGGCCGTAGGTTCTATGGTAGGTCAAAAAGCTGCCTCTTTAGCGTTATCGTAACAACAGCGATGAGTGCTCTTCCGTTTTAAATCAAATGGTTGATATTTGTAGAGTATCGTGTAGGCTTATATCAACCAACTAACACCTTAAAGCTTGCGTATATTATGATTAGGAAGGTGAGCATGTCGATAGAGCCGAGTGAAATTAGTGATCTGGTCTATTTCTAATAAGATGATACGTAGAATATACATACCACATTATATTTTCAGTGTCATCTTGATGCTTTTGACCACTGTTCAAATGCACGCTCAAGAAATAGAGGACACATCAGAGGCAAAGCCTATTACTCATACAGAGGATAGGTTGCTGATGATAACAACGGATACCGCTAGAGTTGACTCTTTATTAGGTCAGGTGAAGATATTTTTGGATAGTACAGTCATGTACTGTGATACAGCGGTGATCTATGATGAAGTGAGGATGAAAGCTTTCGGCAACGTTGCAATAGTACAGCGAGATACCACAGAAATCTTTAGTGACACATTGTATTATGATTCTGCGACAAATATTGCTGACTTGATCGGGCGTGTCGTCCTGCAGAATGGAGATGAGACGCTGGTTACAGAGAAAATGAAGTACGACCTGAATACTGATGTAGGCACCTATCTTACGGGGGCCAGCGTCAGAAAGAATGATATAGAACTGACGAGTACTAAAGGCCAATATTATGTTCAGAGGGGAATCGCAGTATTCAGTGAGCGGGTGCGGGTCATTGATTCTAGTTTTCTGTTATGGACAGATAGTCTGCAGTATGATCTAAAGCAGGAGAAAGCTGTCTTTTACGGTCCTACACGAGTTAATCAGGAGGATGCCGACATCTACTCCACTGGGGGTTTTTATATTATACCAGAGAAAGCTGCTAAATTCGAAGGAAGTGCTCAGTATGTAAAAGATACGATCAGCGCTACTGCTGAATCCATCTTCTATGATGGTAATACTAAAGAAGTAATCCTGCAGGACGATGCTAAATTCAGAAGCGGTACTAGCTACGGTGAGGCTATCCAGATAGTCTATAATGAACAGAAAAAAACTTCTGTTCTGACTGGAGAAGCTTTTTTCAGGACTGATCAGCGAGAGGTGAAAGCGGATGTAATCGAATATGATGAAAGGGACGATTCTTTCACGACTCGCGGCCGCACACTCTTTGAAAATGGGAGGCAAATCTTGGAAGCTGACGGCACTACGAAGCATCCCGATGATGACTTCATGATTGTACAAGGCAATGTCATACTTAATGACACGGTGCAAAAAATGCTGCTAAAAAGCGAATACCTCAAGAACTATGATGCTACAGGCATTTCTAAAGCTTATAACGATAATTCCAGACCGATCCTCATGTTGTACCCTGATGGTGACACGCTTTATCTGGCGGCTGATACGCTGATATCTGATGATGTGCGGGACACACTTGGAGATTATCAGACACTGGACGCCATAATTAACGTTAAGTTATTTCAGGAGTCATTTCAGGCTACTAGCGGAAGTTTTCATTACAGCAGTAGGGATGGCATTTTTAAATTTAAGGAGCAGCCACTGATCTGGGTGGATTCGACACAGTTTTCCGCAGATACCATAGATATTATCATGGATAATAATCAAGTAGAAAAGATGCTACTTTATGGCAATAGTATGATCATTAGCCAGTCACTCCACACTGTTTTTGATCAGATTAAGGGTCGTGATATAGAGGTATGGTTGAGTCAGGGAAAGATAGACTCGTTATTAGTGGATGGTAATGCGGAGTCAATCTATTTTCTAAAAGATGATGATGAAGCTTATATCGGCGCTGATGAAACTCAGTGCAGTCGGATAAAATTCAAATTTTCAGAAGGTGACTTAAAAGAAATCTACACCTTAAATCAGCCAGTTTCTACCTTTATTCCAATGCAACAAATAAATTTGCAAGAGCTATTATTAGATGGCTTTATTTGGCAAATAGCCAAGCGCCCATTAAGTAAGAGAGATCTAACGGCCTATGACCCATAATACTAAGAAATTGCTACTACTACTCACACTCTTTATATGGAACACGGGTAACAGTCAAGAAGTAGAACTGCTGCATAGCGCCTCCAAGTATATAGAGGGGGAGGACTATCAGTCTGCCATCTCCGAGTATGAAAAGATAATTGAGGAAGGCTTCATCAGTCCAGAATTGGAGTATAATCTCGGTACCAGCTACTTAAAGCAAAAAGATGGGGCGAATGCAGTACTTCATCTCAGGAGGGCGCTTCAATTGGACCCTAATCATACCGAGGCTCAGCACAATCTTACTATTGCAAGAAATATAGTGGATACTGAGATCAGCTATATTCCTGACTTCTTTTTGCTGCGCTATTGGAGATCCTTTTATAAATTGATATCTGAGATTGCTTGGGTCGTCGTCGGATTTATTTGTCTTGCTGGTGTAGTGGGAGCGGTCTATTTCTGGCTCTTTCCTCAATCTAGTAAGATGAAGCGAATGGCCTTCAGTGCTGGAATCGTTCTTACGTTCGTGACATTGATCAGCATACTGGCAGGTTACGGCAGATATACATATGGTACCGCCTCTAATCAGGCTGTCATTAGGTCTGCATCAGATTTTTATATCGGAGCAGATGATAGAAGTGAGAGTTTGGGACATCTGTCAGCAGGAGTAGAATGTATTATTTTAGACCGTATCGGAGAATATCTAAAAATACAGCTTAGAGATAAAGAAGTAGGATGGATACAGGAGTCAAAGATTACGGTCATATAATATCCGCAAATCTAAACCTTAGTTAAGGTGTGTTCATAAGAACCTGATGCTTAAGATTCCTATCTCTAAATAATTGATAATTAATTGGTTAGAGATTCAGTTATGCTGCTTTAAAAATATGGAACTGATACAACGTGAAAGTTAATTTTCAAAAAAAAACGGGCGGGGTCACTGTAAAATTGGTTATCACGATTTTTACCAAAAATCTCGCCATCTGAAACCTTTCTCCACTACATTTCACAGTACTTCGTATTGGGCTACAGAGATGTGAGACCAACTACTTAATTATGATTACTTATAAATAATTAATGGATAGAAGACTCTATAAAAATAGAGTCCCCATTAGAATAATGTAGGTATATTTTGCTTATTCTTCTTCTGAAGCGGCGGGAGGTGCTTGCGTAGCTGCTTTTGGAGCGGCTTTCTCGGCTACTGCTGCAGCGTCAGGGAGAATGTTAACAAAAGTACGATTCAGTCGTCTCGTCTTGAAAGTCACCGTACCGTCCACAAGTGCATGAAGAGTATGATCTCTTCCCATTCCTACATTCTCACCTGGATGAAACTTGGTACCTCTTTGTCTAACAAGGATATTACCAGCGATAGCATGTTCGCCTCCGAAGAGCTTCACACCTAGTCGCTTAGGATTACTATCACGTCCGTTATCTGTACTACCTACACCTTTTTTATGAGCCATGCTGAGATGTCTTTATCGTCTACACTAAGTAAACAGGTTAATATTATATTGAATCAATTTTGATTTTAGTGAACCTCTGCCTGTGGCCGTTTCTCACTTGATATCCTTTTCTTCGCTTCTTTTTAAAAACGATGACTTTATCACCCTTCTGGTGATTGAGGATGGTTGCTTTGACTGATGCGCCAGATACATTAGGTGTACCAACTTGTGTTCCAGAATCACCTGATACAAGTAGTACATCTTCAAAGCTGACACTATCTCCTTCAGTACCTTCTAATTGGTGAACGAATATTTCGTCACCTGACTGTACTTTGAACTGCTGACCTGCTATAGAAACTATTGCGAACATTACAATTGTTTAAATTCTGAAAATGGAGTGCAAAGATATAATAACTAAACCAATAATGAAACATAAAGCTGGCTTTCACTTCATGATATGTAGAACCTTCATTGACTTCATTCCGATAATCACTTAATACGTTCAATATCAATTCTTTATAATTTATGGCAGGTCATTAAAAAAGTCTCTTAATCTAAAAGTTTTTCTAATGCGTACGCCATATCGCTCGATCACCATCCTAATCTTCTTTCCGTCCCTCTTCTGCAAATGATTATTCAACTTTTCTAAGGTCCAGAATCTATCTTTCCAAATACCAACTCTTTTGATCATGTCACCAGGTAGTATTCCAGCTTCATGGGCGGGTGTGCCAGGTATCACAGTCTTAACATAGAATTGATTTAGTTCTGGACCAATCGCGTAGATGATCATTCCACTTTTATCGTAGTCAAAGTCTTCATTGTACTTCTTTTTATAAGGCTTTAAGTACAGCTTACCTCTAAGATAATGGATGATCACTGAGAATCGACTCAATAAGTCATTTCCGATAATGCCATTACGCGTCAGCACCAAGCTAGTGTCCTCATGAGTCGGAAGATCCTGGAAAAGTGTCAGAATCCCATTAAACTGATAAGGTCCAAATTGCAAGCCTCTGATCTTACCGATGAACCCTTCTAACTGTCCTGTAATCCCCTGCCCAATCGGTCCTGAGATGACATGCTCAGGAATCACCAGCGCGCTATCTGTATTAGCATGTAACAGAAAGGGTATAGAAGCACCTGTATCGATGAGTAGTTTCGTCTTGATTGTATCGTTTAGATTGAACACGGATGAAGCCATCATATAAGGCTTATTCCTTCTTATGTCGATGTCAATCGTCGTGTATCCTTTGCGTTTCATTTTAAAACGATTAGGGTCGTATAGCTTTATGAAATTCTTCCGATAGTCTATTTCGACCACCATAGCCCTAAAAAAGCTAGCGCCTATCACACCGTCAATATCTATCCCGAGACTCTGTTGAAATAATTCCATAAAATTTTCCAAAATCAAAACATCTCGCTTCACCATAATCTGATTGTCTAATCTGAGGTTGACATTGCGAGCGACCAAGGCGTATTGATTAGCATTGAGGTCCGAGCCTTTTATTTCAATCCTCTGAGCATAATCTATACCGAGCAAGTCACTGTATGACTTATGAAATAAAATGGTGTGTTCTGCTCCAGTATCATAAATAAAGTTCACAGGGAGCTCTCCTCCAAACTTCAATTTGACGACGATAAATCCATTCTTGATCTTAAAAGGAATCTTAGTACTATATTCTCCGTCAAGCAGATCAGTACCAATAGGTTGTGAAGATACCTGGGCTAGCCATAATATGCTAAGGAGGAATATATAGATATGTCTACACGACAAGCTTACAGTTTTGCTAAAATATTAAAGATTCTCAATTATGATGCTGATAATGATTCATCACTACAGTTATTAACAATTGCAGGGCACCTATTTGTTTATAAAAGGATGCTGCAACTTGAGAAGCAAGACAATCATAACTTGCGCTTTATGCCATTCCATGCCTGGCGGCGACAGCATGTTGCTTTCTGCAAGCTTTAAGATACGGTTTAAAATAGCTTAATATGAAGTTGAATTAAATAGAAAAGCAGCACTCGAAGACGAATGCTGCTTATCTGTTTTTTATACTTGATCAATGACTACTTTATAATCGAGGCTTCGATTCTTCTGTTCTGTGATTGACCTTCCTTCGTATCATTAGAAGCTATTGGGTTAGCAGAACCATGCCCTGTTGTCATGAGTCTGCTTTCATCGACGCCCTGAGCGATCAGCCTTGATTTCACAGCGTCTGCTCTACTTTGAGATAGAGTGACATTAGAATCAGCATTACCAGTACTATCAGTATACCCATCTATCTGTAATTTGACATCAGGATATGCTTTTAAGATAGCTGCTAGATTATCTACTTCTGCAGCGGTAGCGCCTGAGATAGCTGATGATCCAGAGGCAAATGTCAAGTTCTTAAATGTTACTTTACCGTCTCCTTCGAACCCACCTTCGATGTAGTCCATCATCTGCGACCCAGCAGAACCTGCAGCAAACTTGATATCTGATAAAGCGCTCTTAGCAGCTTCATTGATATTGGAGAATGCTCCACCGACAGCGTCTACCGCACCATCAGCGGCATCACCAACAGCATCTGCGGCTCCTTTAGCCATATCGCCTGCACCTTCTGCCATTGATTCAGCAGTATTACTTACTGAGTCAGCTGCGCTATCTATGGCATTACATCCCGTTTTGTTGAGTCCAAAATAGCCTAATAGTCCTAAGATAAGGACAGCAGGAATTAACCATTTGAATATACTGCTTCCTCCACTACTTGCGGTATTCATTGCGCTACCTGCCATACTAGATGCTCCTCCCAAGGCTTTCTTACCTGTATCAGCGGCACCGCTAACAGCACCTGTCGCTCCTGAGACCACCTTCTTACCAGCGTCCATAGAGCCACCCACGACTCTTCGACCTGCATCGACTCCGCCGCCGACTGCACCCTTGGCTTTGCCAACTAAGTCACCTCCTAATGAGGATAGACCTAATAAGCTGCCCATACCTGCTGGCATAGCACTTTTAACGTGACTTTTCTGACCCGATAAGAGACTCATTAGTCCTGAGACGCCTTTATTAGCTACTTGTCTCTTGATGATACCAAAGAGGAATGGAGCAGCCATCTTTAGAAGAGACGATGTTGCACTACTTTTCATACCACTGGATCCAGCAATGAGATCTACAATTCCACCCACTTTATTTCCTAATAAGGAAGATAACAGACCAGATCCTGAGTTCAATAATCCGTTGACTGAGCCTGAACCTTTAGAAAATATGCCTCCTATATCGTCGATGATGCTATCATCAGTGCCTTTCACAAGGTCAAATATACTTTTAGCACCTTCCTCACTATCTGCCCCTTGATCCACAAGCTTACCCAATAATGCTGGAAATATACTGCTGATAGCAGAACTGGTTTTGTCTGGAGATGCTCCTAAGAACTTGGACGCGTTACTGACTAACGGGCCTGATACCTGATCCTTTAACAGACCTAATAAATTAACTGACATTTGCTTAATAGTTTTATTAAATAATTAGTTATCAAAATGAAGACTTTCACATCTCGTCAATGCGCTAAAACCTATAAAAGAATTTGTTATTCAAATCTTATCGTGGATGATAGACAATTCATTTCAATTTATGAAAGCTGATTTTCGTTTCAAAGAGTATGGCTATGCAGGGGTTTTAAGTAGTATATATTGCCCTAAACGCAGTTCAAAAAGATTAAATTTCTGAAAACCTCTTTTTTTTAACATTATTTTGAATCGACAATGTCCGTATCAACAGGGATTATCAATTTTATAAGTCCATAATTATATCATTTCATAATTTAATACGGAGATATTGTCGACCCATATCATGATATGCAATCAGTTAGCTTAACTGATTTTGACATGAGTCATCAGCCTGCATTACTGGTTGCAATTATAGAATGAAGTGGTAACTTGGTCATAATCTGAACCTACTGAACTAAAGGCACGTATGTTAAGTAAATCTTTTGGCCATTACATGTTGCATAAAGTAGATCAGCTTTCTACCACAGAGCATACTGAAACAGAGAAAATAGCCCAACTGTATAAGCTGTTGGTTTTTATGTTTGACGAAATCACCAAGCGTGAAAGAATCCATTTGACTTCTCTCTTTACCAAGATTGCTTATATATCTAATAAATACAAGCTGAGCAAGCTACTGATCTATAATCTACATGCCTACAGAAGAATTTTCCAACATACTGGGCTTAGGACTAAAGATGAGCCAGCCGATTTTGAGTTTTATATGAGTACAGTGACGCTTACTATCCACACTCTATTTGAAATTCCAATACCACAGTCAGCAAAAAAGCAATATTATGACGCCTACGGGTGGCGAAGGAAAAATATAGAATACAGTTATATCCAAGCTCTTGAGGTACTCGTCCTGTCTATAGATGCCGAACATCATACGATGCAGGTCATCAGTAGCTTGCCCCCTTTTGTAGAGTCAGTCGTGCTATATGATGTCATTGAGGAGAATGAGATATACTCTGGAGGCATCAATATGCTACATGAGCAGGAGATGCTTCCCATAGCTATGTACCTGCACGGTATCAAAATAAATGAGTCTAAGCAGATGATTCCGACCATATTTGTGATCGAACCTTCATACTTAGTTGACGTCACTACAGTATCTAATTGCTTTCAGCACTACGGCAGTGAGAGCAGAGATGCGATCATCAAAAGGTTCATAACGGTTTACGCTAATGCTTCAATCATGAAGGGGAATGTAGCCAATTTTATTTTGGACGAAATTATTCACAATCACAACATTAGCTATCAGGATATTAAGAAGCAAATATTCACTGTGAATCCATTAGCTTTCTCCCTCATGGATGATCGTATGATTATTGAGCTTCTTGATACCTTAGAAGGACACTTTAACAATATTAAGAAGACAATCCAAGTCGAATTTGCTCAAAATAATTTAACTAAAGAGCATATCTACATCGAGCCTGCATTCTATTCACCGCAGTATGGTATTCAAGGTAGACTTGACTTGCTGCATTATCAACAGCGAGAGAAGAGAGCCTCCATCATAGAATTAAAAAGTGGAAAGCCGTATCGAGCTAATAAGTATGGACTGAACAGCAGCCACTACCATCAGACCCTACTGTACGATCTACTGATCCACTCGTCTTTGAGTAGGGAGCTGCGGGTAAATAATTATATCCTCTACTCTGGAGTGGATGATACAAGCCTCAGATATGCTCCCAAGATAGCCTACCAGCAAAAAGAAGCTATCAAGGTGCGTAATGAAATCGTCATGGGCCAGTATATGCTGGAATCCTTAGTTTCAAAAGATGATCTTTTCCTCAATCTTCAAACGAAGCTATTCCCTAAATTAAAGGGATTTGCGAAGCAAGACATAGAAAACTTTGAAACCCTATATAATAGTCTGGATGAGACAGAAAGAACTTACTTTAAACATTTTACTTCCTTCATCGCAAGAGAGCAGCGCCTGTCGAAGATAGGCTCTAAAGACAGCGAGCGTCTAAATGGGCTTGCTGCCATCTGGCTGAATACTATTGATGAGAAGATTGACGCGTTCACCATCTTGAATCATCTTGAACTCATCAAGAATGAGAGTGAAGACGATATACCTGTACTCCGATTCGAGAAATCTGGACGAACGGCCAAACTATCTAACTTCAGGGTGGGTGATATATCCGTATTGTACCCTGATGATCGCAGTGTCCAAGGAGCTGCTCTTCACAGCCAAGTGCTGAAGGGCACTATCTTGGAGCTCAGCGAGACAGATGTCTTAGTACGGCTCAGATCTCGTCAGCATAATCATGATATTTTCAGGGACAACAAGTTTTGGCACATCGAGCACGATCGCTTAGATAATGGATTCAATGCTATGTATCGCAGTCTTTTTGAGTTCATGAAATCCACCCAACGTACAAAAGATATATGGCTCAGTAGGACGCCACCTGAATCATACCATACACAGGATCTACCGCTTATCGAGGAATTTACCGAAGAGCAGCAAGAGATATTTGACGAGATTATTTCGGCTAAAGATTACTATTTGCTGTGGGGTCCACCCGGGACTGGTAAGACTAGCTTCATGGTCAGACATGTCGTAAAGCATCTTTATCAAGAAACCGAAGAAAATATTCTACTACTGGCATACACCAATAAAGCTGTAGACGAAATATGTGACGCCATCTGCGCGATCGGTCCTCAGTATAAAGAAAAGTTCATGCGTATAGGGTCGAGGTATGGTACACACACGGACTATGTTGATAATCTCCTCATACATATCTCAGCAGTTTCTCAATCCAGAAGACAGCTGGTAGATCACATCCAGGCGAAGCGCATATTTGTGGGGACAGTCGCGTCGGTGATGGGTAAGCCAGAACTATTTTCTTTGAAAAAATTTGATCGCATCATAATTGACGAGGCATCTCAGCTATTAGAACCACTTGTGCTGGGTATACTGTCACGATTCAATAAAGTCATACTGATAGGGGATCATATACAGCTGCCTGCCGTCGTTCAGCAAGATACTGAGCAGAGTGAAGTGAAGGATGAGACCTTGAGAGGCTTAGGACTGCATAATATGGCCAACTCTTTATTTCAGCGTCTCTATCTAAGATGTGAAGCTAATGGCTGGGACTGGTCCATTGGTCAGCTTAGTGTCCAGGGCAGAATGCACAAAGACATCATGGCTTTCCCTAATCAACATTTTTATGGGGGTCAGCTGAGCTATCTGGATAAGCTGCCGAGGCTTTATCAGGATCGGACGTGGCAATATGAAGGTACCCTTCAAGAGGTTCTCGCCATAAGACGACTGATCTATATCCCGTCAGCGATTAGTGAGGAGGATCTTAGCTTCAAGACGAATACGGACGAAGCTGGCATTATATGTCTGCTCATCAAGAATTTGCAAGCACTGATGAAGCTGAATCAAGTGAACCTATCCATAGGAGTCATAACTCCATATAGAGCCCAGATAGCTAATATCAGAGCTAAGCTGAGCTTAGAAAATATTAGTTTTGAAGATATCAGCATTGATACAGTAGAGCGGTATCAGGGTGGAGCGAGGGACATTATCATTATGTCTTTCAGCCTCAATCACGCCATTCAGCTCAATAGCCTGACCATGCTTGATGAGTTTGGCAATGATCGAAAGCTGAATGTGGCCCTAACCAGAGCAAAGGAACAGCTGATTCTGACGGGTAATCAGAGTCTAATGGAGCAGAATATGCTGTATAAACAGTTGATTCACTCTTATCATCGATTGGAGCTGAGCCAACTAAGTAATCCGCTGCTATTAGCTGAGTCGACCGATTAGTTCTGACAAGATTCTATAGTAAATAGTACCCGTGCTCCCAGCTTTACTTCGAAATTTGGATTGAGCTCTATGCAGTTTTGTGCAGCATATTTAGAAGAGACATTATTTGCAATCGAAGCACTACTAAATGTGGAAATTTTATTAGAATACTGCTCATACTGGCTGCGAGTTTCATTAAATAAGACATGGGAGGTACCATCGCAGTTCAATCCAGCTACTTGAATGATATACAGACCAAAAGTTACATCACTCACTAATATATTACCAGATGGAAGGTATGGATATGTACCCCATGCTCCTGCATAACCCGAATATACTTCTGTAGTGTCATTCAGTGCGTACGTATCATAATAGGCGTGGAGTACAGGATCAGTTGGATCGCTTATGTCATAGACTTTAAGACCATCTTCATAATTGGAAATATAGAGTAGATCTCCTAATACATAGGGATTGTGAAACGTAGACTGAGTTTTTTGTGGAGAGACGGGTTCTAAGTTGTTTTGGACCTGCGCAATATTAGCGGCCATATTACCGCTTTGTAACTTATTGAGATCAACCACTTGAAGTGGTAAGCCAGTCGGAACTTCTTCAGCGACATAGGCGTATTCTCCACATTCGCTGATCCAGCTGCTGTGATTGTATCCTCCATAATTATCATCACCCAAGGAGAAAATATTATTTAGATCATTAGCATCCCATAAATAATAACCATTATAACCATGTGAGGCATACAATATGTTGTCCTTAACATATACATCATGGATATAGAATAGATCATCGTTTGAAAGAGGGTCTAAAATTTTATCAAAGTCTACTTCTGCCAATAGTGATGGGTTAGCAGGATTTGATGCAATGTCATAGACGACCATATCTATTTTGCCTGGAATACCGACAACGTAGAGTCTGCCATTTGGCTCATCAATATAAATATTGTGAGATCTGCCAAATTCAGACGTCACAGTCGTAACCACAGACACACTTATCGGTAACTTACTCAGATCGTAGACATACATTCCTTCGTTGCATGAATCGCAGATACTGTAAGCATAATCTCGGTATGTCTTGAAGTCTCTCCAGGTGGTATTATCACCGTTTGTGATCTCGGTCACCAATGTCGGATTAGCTGGATCAGTGACATTGACAAATAGACTGCTGACCCTAGTGCCGATAATAGCATATTCTCTGCCCTGAGCGTCTACGTAGCCCCATACGTCATTATATTTGGTATTTTGGACAGGAGTAGGATCAGTGAATGTTGAGACTAAGCTCGTTCTGAGAGCCTGTTGAGATTTGGCTGACCATGACAAGCAGCATATAGTCATGATCACTAAAAAGCGATGATACATCATAAGTGTTAACGGAATTTTAGAATTAGATGTAAGGGGTGGTGTAAGTTACTACTCTTGACAGATATTTCCTATAGTAGGTAGCGCATTGAGCAAACTTAATGATTGAACCAAAGTTAGGAGTCAGCGGTATAGATAAGTACAAGATATAAATCTATCAGAATATGCGCTTACTCATATGTACCTACACTTTATACTGTCTCCTGATAGTAACCGCTTGCACTGTTCAGTTCATAGTCAGCTTGACTGAAAATGCTCTTTGACGATACGTAGCCAATCTGTAACAAATTCAGCAGGCTGGGCCTTCGACGGTGTGGACATATCCTCATCTTGATAATGTACCTCCTGTTTTTCTAATATATCATTGTTCATGGTAGCTTATTCTGAGACTCAAATGTATTCTTTTTTTTCTCAGCTTCGCAAATTCTTGAAGAGATGAATTTGATCTTGAGCTGGATTAGTTGGAATAGAGTGTCGTCAATTAGAAATATCTCTTAAGAAAGACAGCATGAATGCTACGAGTCATCTGGTGTTATTTATAAATGACAAGATCACGGAATATTTAGCACTTTATGGATTTGCAGGCTAAGTTTCCACTGTGGATGGTTCTTGCAGTAGTTAATAGTTTTAATTCTATTTTCAGCTATATCGGGGCTATCCATGGGTTGAAGATACTTGTGATCAAAGTCATAGCTGTCCATATCATCAGGCGAGATACCTTTTTGTGGATAGATAAGTTTAAGTTCTTGTCCCTGCTTAATGATGATTTGGGTATTGGCTTTAGGGCTCATGCAGATCCAGTCTATCTCGTTGGGGAGTTCTATAGTACCATTTGTCTCTATAGCTACTTCGCATTTCTGCTGATGAAACTGATCCACCAGCGCTTGGTCCATCTGCAATGCAGGCTCGCCTCCTGTACACACGATAAATGGAGATGCATCTGACTCTGCTGGCCATAGAGATATGCATTTTTCCACTAAGGCCTGCGCTGTATATTTGCCACCATTCACACCGTCCATACCCCAGAAGTCGGTATCACAGAATTGGCAGATAGCTTTATGCCTGTCTTCTTCTCTACCAGACCATAGGTTGCACCCGCTGAATCTACAAAATACTGCAGCTCTACCCGCGTGAAACCCCTCACCCTGAATGGTATAATATATCTCTTTCACCTTATACATGAGGGCGCAAAAGTATATAAATAAAGAAGATAATATTGGAGCTTAGTTGCTTTTGATCAGATCTTCTAAGTGCTGGAATGAACCTACTCGATTGAGCTCAAAAGTTTCTCTGGGCACGACTTTTTGTATGAGACCATTTTGGTCGACTAAGATAACTCGGCCTAAACCTAGATCTCCACCAAAGGCAGCTTCTCCCAGCACCTTACCATTAGCAATAACTGGAAAATCCATAGGGGAGCCAGAATTAAAGTCGATTAACTCTTGTTTAGACTCGTCTCCGAAGCCGATGACTTGCAGTAGATCTCGGTATTTATCTTGCATTAAATTAAGCTGATCTACCTGAGAGATACTCATTCCATCGTCTTTACTCCAGAACCAAAGCATGACCATCTTTCCTTTATAGTCTCCTAAGAATATTTCATCGCCCAGTATATCTGGGGCTAAAAACGGAGCTGCTTCGCTATTTTCCAAAGACATGACAATATCTTTCACTGGTGGGGAGAAAGAATCAAATTCAATTAGGAAATGGCCGTTTTCATTTTGAGCTTGGGTGAATGTAGTTGCGGCAATAAGTATAGCAATGGTAGTAGTGAAAATTATTTTCATAAATATGTATACAGTTTGAAAGCTCCTGCAATATCAGCATACTTTGTAAATGTTGTCATAGACTTGACGTTAATGTTTTCTCAAATGTTAAATCTATATAGACTGGAATTAAGAAGTAGATCCATTTTGCGGCACTGCAAAGTGTACCGAGTAATTTATGTGTGGCAGCTAAAATCTTGCCTCTTTATATTAAGATACTTTCATGCTATCTGTCTAATTTAAACTTATAGACTGACCAATTATATATCTGTCAAAGCTCAAATTATGTGATTGGAAAGCGAAGAATGGATCCTCATAAGTGAACACAACCCGTTTGATAATGACTTCTTTAAGAATGACTGCTCTGAACAACCGCTGAAGGCTCGATCAGGTCCCACAGATTGCCATAGAGGTCTGAAAATACAGCCACCTTGCCGTACTTTTCGATTGATCTTTCTCTTACGATCGTTACATTATGATCAACTAATCTTTGATAGTCTCTCTCAAAGTCATCAGTATAAAGAAATAGAAATACTCGTCCTCCAGACTGATTACCAATAGCATGGCGCTGTTCCTTTGTTACAGCTTTTGCGAGGAGCAGCTGGCAGCTGCCACTTCCCTGAGGGGCTAATACCACCCATCTTTTTGTTTCAGAGAGTGTCGTATCTTCTATCAGCTGAAAGTTGAGAATACGCGTATAATAATTGATGGCCTCGTCATAGTCTTTGACAAGGAGTGCTATTTTAGCGATGTATTGATTCATTGACGAAATCTATCTCTTTTCGCTTAGAAAGTCACCTTATATAGACCAAGGGATAAAAATTATATATATATAATATGTTATATATTTACGATATAATATTCAGGATATGAGCAAACTACATTTGGTATCGGGTGGCTGCGGATTTGTGGGACGCAATATGGTTAAACGGTTGATGAATACCACTGAGGATTTTGTATTTTTTATTGATACTCTCGACGTAGGCACTCATCCCAGTACCTGGATTAATGTACCACTGTCATCGGATGACGGTCAGATAGAGAAATACGGTCCTGACGGCAAGATAATGTTCATGCAGGCTGACTTCAGGGATGTTATCAGGAACATGCTTGCAGATGACGCTTATCTATCATCCACCTTGTCCATTCCCATAGATCATGTGTCTGATGTATTTCATTTTGCTGCTATCGTCGGTGGTAGAGCGACCATAGATGGTGATCCGATGAAGGTAGCGCTCGACTTGGCTATTGACGCCGAGTTTTTCTACTGGGCGACCAGACATAAGCCAGAAAGAGTGCTTTATCCTAGCTCCAGTGCGGCATATCCTGTGAATCTTCAGACCGAGAGTGGGGCCATAGCATTGAAAGAATCAGATATCGATTTTAATAATATGGGTCGTCCAGACATGACGTACGGATGGTCTAAGCTGACAGGTGAATATCTCTCTAAAATAGCGTCAGAATACTATGGTCTATCAGTCATGTGCATCAGGCCCTTCTCTGGTTACGGAGAGGATCAAGATCTGACATATCCTATCCCTGCCATAGCCCTCAGGGCAGCTAAGAGTGAAGATCCTTTTGAAGTGTGGGGCACCGGACACCAGGGTCGAGATTTTGTACATATTGACGACGTACTTGACTGCATTTTATTAGGTATGGAGACAATTACAGATGGCACAGCCATTAATATAGGTATGGGCAGACTCACAACTTTTAGAGAAATCATCAGTATCCTCACCGGCTTTGCTGGCTATACACCTGAAATTAAACAGCTCTTAGATAAGCCAGTAGGTGTCCATTCCAGATATTGCGATATGTCATACGTAGAAAACAGTATTGGCTGGAAAGCTAAGATATCGTTAGAAGAGGGATTAAAGAGGATGTACGACGCAGCTCTTCTTAGAGTAAACTCAACAGCTCCATGATAAAGATCGTATGTTTTGCTCCCGGCCCTAAGTTCAAAGGAGGCATCTCTAATTACAATACTTCGCTGGCTAAGGCACTACATCGTATTGAGGGTAATGAGGTCACGATTATCTCATGGTCTAATCAGTATCCATCAATATTTCCGAGAGATACTGTAGACCGCAGTAGTAAGGAGGACTTGCTGAAAGGCACTGATATTAAGGTGTACTACCTCACAGATTATAATAAGCCGCGTACGTGGACCCAGACGGTCTCATTTATTAAGGATCTTTCGCCAGATAAGGTTATCATCCAGTGGTCTGTCTCTATACAAGGTATACCCATTGGCTATATGGTAAAAAGACTTTCTAAAATCAAATCTATTGAAGTAATCTTAGACCTGCATTTTGTCAAGCAAAAAGAGGCCAGCCTCATAGATGCCCCTCTCACTAAGTACGGCATCAAGCATGCAGACACTTATATTACTCATGCCTATAACACGGTGGATGAACTCAGAGAAGTCATACCCCAGCAGGATATTACAGTCACCGAATCAGGAGAGCGCAGCACTCAGACTAAGACGGTGATCAAGCTATATCATCCTATTTACGATCTATTTGAAATCAAGGAAAACTTTGACGTGGACGCCTTTAAAGAGCAGCATCAGCTGAAAGAGCACGTCTTCTTGTTCTTTGGGTTCATCAGAAAATATAAAGGACTTCACTACGCTATTGAGGCATTTAATCAGTTGCGCCAAGAGCGAGATGATATTTCATTTTTGATATGTGGTGAGTCATTCTGGAATACACTCGACGACCAGAAGCTGTCGACTAAAGTAAAGAGTGCTTTATTTTCAGTAGCTACATTTTTCCTCCGGCGCAGTTCTTCGGACGAAAAGGGATATCAGCCACTCGAGAAACTAAAAGGAATGGACATGGGCGACTCAGTCATGGTAGTCAATGAATTCATCCCTAACGAGGATGTCCACAAGTACTTTCAGGTGAGTGATGCAGTGTTGCTTTTCTATGAGTTTGCTACTCCGTCAGGTATAGAATCGCTTAGCTACAACTTCAGAAAGCCAATCTTGGCGACTAATGTGGGTCACTTCCCTGAGACGATCCAAGATGGTATCAATGGCTATCTGGCCGATGCTGAAGATGTTGACTCTATGGCTGCCCAGATGAGGCGCATCATCGATCATCCCATTGATAGTACTAAGTTTGCTGAGTCAATAGCAAGTATGAGTTGGGATAACTACGCTAAGGCGATCATGCACAGCTAATGATGGAAGGCTATAGCTCGTCCTCTATTTTGTAGTCATTTCGATTAGCTGCATTGCGAGAGACTAATTCAGCTACGAATCCTGTAACGAATAGTTGTGTACCTATGATTAAGGTGAGAATGCCAAAGAAAAATAATGGTCTTGTGGCAATACCTCCCGTGCGGTAGATTAACTTGGACAGGGATAGAAAAAGCAGGATCATCATGCCTACGAACATGAATAGAACTCCCCAACTTCCAAAGAAATGCATGGGCCTCTTGCCAAATTTACCCAAGAAAACGACAGTGGCCAAATCTAAAAATCCATACATCATCCTACCGATGCCAAATTTTGAAACGCCATATTTTCTGGCTCTATGCTCTACGACTTGTTCCGTGATTTTAGCAAATCCATTCATCTTAGCGATGACTGGTATGTAGCGGTGCATGTCGCCGTAGATCTCAATATTCTTGACTACGATTGCATCATAAGCTTTTAGGCCACAATTAAAGTCATGTAAGTCTATTCCGCTGATCTTTCGCGTGACAGCGTTAAATAATTTCGAGGGAATAGTCTTCCCCATAGGATCATGCCGCTTCTTCTTCCAGCCAGATACAATGTGATATCCGTCTTTTATTTTATTGTAAAGTCCTGGTATCTCATCGGGACTATCCTGTAAGTCAGCGTCCATGGTGATGATGACCTCGCCTATAGCTTTTTCAAACCCCACATTTAGAGCAGCCGACTTTCCATAATTTCTTCTGAACTTTGTACCTCTGATCTGAGGATATGTGTCCTGCAAAGATTGGATTACATCCCATGATGTATCGGTACTGCCATCGTCGATCATAATGATCTCATACGTCAGGGGAATGGCTGAGACTACCTTTTCTATCCATGGGATCAGTTCTGGTAATGATTCCTCTTCGTTCAGAAGAGCAATGATAATACTTAAATTCATTCAGTCTCTTGGGTGAAAAGTCTATTCTGTCTTTTGTATTAAGGTTGCAATGATACCAAATATAGCTGCTGTCACAATTCGGGTGACTAAAGCAATCGTCGATAATACTCCAGGGGATGTCATTGTACTCATCATGCTATTCATCATCTCTTCTCCATCCTCATCAAGATCTCCACCTCCGCCTTCTCGGGCTCCCTCCATAGCAGCTTCTGTGATAGAGCCAGCCAGTTCTGGAGCAATATAAGTGAAAAGTACATAAGAGAATATGGCGCTGATAATACCTGAGATAAGGCCGATGAATAACGCTGTCACTAAGCCTTCTCCAAACGTCAAATGTCCGTCATTACCATCCTTGAAATTTTTGATACCCATGTAGAATAAAGCGAACAGGATCACCCATGTCACTCCTGTTGTCAGTATTGCATTAGTCATACTCGGGTCCGCGGGATTATCATTGAGGCCAGCATAATGAAATACCAAGGAGATCACACTCATCGCGACTCCCAAGATAATACCATATTTCAGCCCTACTTTGATGGGTGTGTTGTTTGCATCCTGTTCCATTGTTTTTATTTTTTACTAATATAAGGATAGCTATTCTAATATCTGATTTTTATTGATAATAGCTAAGGCTTTTCCGACGAAAGATCGTCCGATGAAAGGCGAGTTTTTAGATTTAGATTGAATCTTATTCTTTGAGTATGACCACTCGTATTGGGGATCAAAGAGGGTCAGATTAGCCATATGGCCTTCAGCTATATCGGTCACTGGTAGCCGTAGAACCTCTCGTGGGCCTATTGACAGGCAGTGGACCAGACGATCCAGTCTGAGGTCATCATGACATAACGTGTGTGTCGCTGCAAAGCAGGTCTCCAGCCCGATGATACCAAAATCGGCATAAAAGAATTCTTTTTCTTTACCCTCATTTTCAATGGGGATGTGTTGGCTGTGAATGACGTCAATGTCCCCTTGATCCACAGCTTTCACCATACTTTTTCTCTGCTTCTCTGTCCTAAGTGGTGGCAGGATTTTATAGTTGGGATCAAAAGTCGATAGTAGTGTTTCGTCTGAGACCAGATGCATGTAGCTGATGCTCGATTGGACGCGCACTTTATCTTTCTTGGCAGCTTTAATGACTTTTAGGCTTTCTGGGGTGGATATGCCATGTATCAGCATGCGACCCTCTGCGTACTTACACAGCTCTATGTCGCGGATAGTCATAAGCTTCTCAAGCATATCAGGAATACCAGGCAGCCCCAGACTAATGCTGATCTTCCCCTCATTCATTACGCCATTTTTAGAGATCACATTTTCTTGTGGAGAGCTGATGATCAGGCCATCTAAGGTCTTAGCGTACTCTAATGCTCTAAGGAGAAGTCCATTTTTCTCTATGCTGTGTATGCCATCGGAGAATGCGACGGCTCCAGCTGTATACATATCGATCATTTCAGTCATCTCATGACCCGCGCAAGATTGACTGATTGCGCCTATGGGGTATAAGTCTATAATTTCTCCCAGTGCTCTTTGCTGTACATACTGAATGGGGGACTTGCTATCCAGACAGGGATTGGTATTAGGAAAGCAAGCGATACCTGTAAATCCCCCTGCCGCTGCTGCTCGGCTGACACTCGCGATGGTCTCTCGATGCTCGTATCCAGGCTCAGCGATCTGTGTACCTATATCAAGCCACCCAATAGAGACATGCGCATTGGGCTGATGCCAGATGGGTACATCTTTAGGCTTGTTAATGGACTTAGCTATCTTTTCAATATTTCCATCTCTGATAAGGATATCCACCTTTTTGTGGTGCAGAGCAGAGCCTTCGTGTATAACTTTGACTTGCTGTAGTAGTATATCCATGATTCGTTTAAGTTTTCCAAAATCTGAGAAGCAAGGTCTCAAGTCCTAAAAATACTAATACTGCTATGATAAACCATTTCCAAAGAGGTATTCCCGATGCTGACTGGGAGATATATTCACTCAAGTTATTGGCATCAGCACTGGAAATGATATCACTTTCATCACCAAATTTCTCAGTCAGCACTTCTGGACTGAAGTATTTCAGGTCTGATTCCAGTCGATTATAATTAAATGCCAATCTAGAAATTTCTTGATCATCCAAACTGAGCTGATAGAAGCCTGCTTCTCGTACCTGATCCTTGACGTCCAGCATGATCTTGGATCCTATATTGAATTGCGCAGGAATGAATTCATCCTTTCCCTTAATCGTGTAGATGATTTCGTCGTCTCTAATGACATTATCAGTTTCTATCAGGTAGTCCTTGCCTATGGTGTAAGCTATATTGTCTTTTTTGGCTTTAGAGATCCCCATTTTGTAGAGCATGGGAATAAAGACTTCCGCATTTCTCACCAGGTCACTGTATTGATCATTCAGAGGGGTGGCAAAGATATACGCGTTTCCATTGCTCACTCTATATTTACTAAGAAAGCTGGTGCCATCGCGATATTTTAGTAGGTCCTCGCCTTTTCTGCTCTGAAAATTAGAGAAAGTATAATTAAATGTACTTGATGGGTACTTAATGTTACGCTGCTGATTGAGGTATACATCTTTAAAAATGAATTCCTCCGTATTAATCGTACCTACCTGCTTTGATCCAGATTCTGAATTGATGATGGTATTAGCACCAAGCGATGATAGCAGTGAGTTATAGCTTTCTTTAGAGATGCTCTTAGCTGGGAAGATAAGGAGATTGCCCCCTGCTGATACATAGTCCTTAATAGAAGAGCTCAGTCCACTTGACAGCTGAGATATCTCATTCAAGATGATCAGATCTTGTCCTACAAACTCAGAGTAATTAATTCTGGAGGCTGTCTGATTCTCTATCTCAAAAAATTTCAAACCTGTGAAAGCTGCCTTTAAATACTTGTTGGTGCCAGATTCGTTGATCGAGAGTATTTTCACTTTTTCACTGACCTTCAGTGCTATCTTATAGCGATTGTCAAATGAAATCGGATAATCTGTGATGGCGATGTCGGCTTCGTGCCAGCCAGGTTGTAGGATGGAGAAATTCACTGTGTCGGTCACAGAGCTGTTGGGGCTGATCTGCTTAGTTCCCAGAGGTCTGATTTGGCCTTGATATTCTAAGCTTAGTTGTACATCTTCAGCCTCAGAGTCGCTGTAATTACTTAGCTTAATGACCAGAGGGTTTTCTTGATTGAGCATGGGTACAGGCGCTGCCAGCCATACTGAGTCTATACTCACGTTCTTTTCTTGGACTGACTGAAGAGGTATCAGATGGATCTGGTAGCTACTGTCAGGCACTATATCGAAATCAGTGATGTTCTGCTGAAAATCGGATACGATATACAGCTCTTTATTGGCATCTTCTTTAGATAAGCTTTGCTTGAGTCTGTCCATGGCTACAGAAAGCAGATTAACAGCTGGGCTGATCTGAACTTCATCGATGAGGCTTAGGATATTGTCCTTTGAGTAGAAACGTTGATGCCGCCCCTCAAAGTCATGCGTGACGATTTGAAATTGGTCATTATCTCGATATGCATTGACAATGTCTCTCACCTTATCTTTGGCCAGATCAATCAGGGGGACCTCGCTGCTGAGTGCTTCCATAGAGAAGCTGTTATCGAGAAATATGCTGACTGCTTTAGGAGAATTATCAATTTCATCCTTATCAGTCAAAATTGGCTGGGCAAATGCAATGACTAGCGCTGCTAAAGCCAGTAAGCGCGATAACAAAACCAGCAAATTCTTAATGCGGCTTCGGTTACTCGTCTCTTGCTTGACCTCTTTCAGAAATCTGACATTGGTGAAATAGACCTTTTTAAATCTCCTAAAATAGAAGAGGTGTATGATGATAGGTATTGCAAGAAGTAATAATGCCCAGAGAAATCCGGGATAAAGAAACTGCATAAATGAGTTCTAAATTGCGTCTGCAAATAAACGCAAAAAGCCGGTCATACTGTATCAATTCAATTAACTTATCGCATTCATTATGAAAGAACCCCGCTTATAGGCGCAGTCTTTGCTTATAATATTGAGAAATGCGACTATAATCAGAGTCAGCTGTCAAACCGTCTCTATTATTTATTAATAGCACTAACATCGAATCATATATTATAATGCAAGATCAAAAGTATATTAACCAAGCCATTGAGTTAGCCAGATCCGGAATGAAAGCCGATGAGGGCGGCCCCTTTGGTGCGGTCATCGTAAATCAAGACGGAGATGTCATCGGCAAAGGCAATAATAAAGTCACCTCTACCAATGACCCTACAGCTCATGCCGAAGTGGTGGCTATCAGAGATGCCTGTCAGAACACGGATAATTATCAATTAGATGGTTGTACGATCTACACCTCGTGTGAGCCCTGTCCTATGTGTCTGGGGGCCATCTATTGGGCCAGACCTGCGCGAATCGTGTATGCGTGCAGTCGCGAGGACGCCATGAAAGTCGGCTTTGATGATGATCATATCTATAAAGAGATAGCACTACCTATGGCTGAGCGGAAAATACCTACGGAGCAAATAGCAAGAGATGAATCCGTAACCGTTTTCCAAGAATGGCAAGCTAAAATGGACAAACTATCCTATTAACGAGCAAAACGTGGGCTTCATTCTACGAAGGTTTTTCTCAGTGCTACATAAGATTCAGCCAACTTTATCTTCCTCATCAGAACCATGTATGTCGTGCTCCAGATGAGATTAGGTGGGCGCCTTAGTGTGCGTTGAGAAACTATATCTTAGGCATTTGGTATATGAGATTAGAGTTGAGCTCAGATTTGTGATCCATTATCTTTAAGAGGTACTTACTATTTGGATAAAACAAGATATAGCGAATTTTTGATCTTTGGAGCCAGACTAACATTTATAATGTGATCAGCAATTATCTAAGTCTCGATCTTAGAAGCAGCGAGTGCTCCGCGTTTTAATGTGAATATGTAGCAATTATTAAGCTAGCGGACTCATATCTGAAATAATAACTTTAATACTGTAAGTAACCATTTTCCATTATTGCTCATTATAAAAGTTCTCGTAAGCAATTGTAGATAAATTACGATGCATATATTTGGTCTGAGTAATCAAGTACTTTAGCCAAGTTTAAGATTTACATACTATCCCGCATCCTGGGCAACATTTGTCAGAGAGTTACTGCTCGGCTTCAGCATCTGTGAGCACTTACAGTTTTAAGCTGTTATGTATATGCATCAGGCCAAATTTTGGCTAGATATTTGGACAAATAAATAGGATGTCAAGTGGTGTACTTTACGGTAAGCTTAATAGATAAAATTAAGTAAGCTGATGATCGCTAAGAATCAATCCGTAAAACGCGCAAAAAAAACATAGCACTACATTTAAATGACATGCGTGAATTTTATTACCAGGATAAGATACTACACTCATTAGGGTGATAAAAGATGAAAAAAATTGAAACCAATCTCATAGATATTCATCAGAGAAAAATATACCCAGCAGCCATTCATATTGAATCTGGATTTATTAAGTCAATCGAGCGCATTAAAGAATCGCAAAAAACTTATATCTGCCCTGGTCTAATCGACGCCCATATCCACATCGAGAGCTCTATGTTAGTACCATATGAATTTGCTCGAATCGCTTTATGTCATGGAACGGTAGCTACGGTCTCAGATCCACATGAAATAGCTAATGTACTGGGAGTAGATGGCGTCCAATATATGATTGATAATGCTAAGCATGCGCTACTAAAATTTCATTTTGGTGCTCCGTCCTGTGTGCCAGCTACCTCCTATGAGACAGCAGGTGCCGTGATTGACAGTGAGCAAGTGACAGAGCTGCTGGCCTCAGATGATATTTACTACCTCTCCGAGATGATGAATTACCCAGGAGTGCTAAATGGAGATCCCGAAGTGATGGCTAAGATCACAGCAGCGCACAAGATCGGAAAGCCTGTGGATGGTCATGCACCAGGTCTAATGGGGCAGGACGCCGCAAGCTACATTCATGCAGGCATCAGCACAGACCATGAATGCTATACAATCGAAGAAGCCTTAGGTAAGCTGGCTAATGGGATGAAAATTCTGATCCGAGAAGGATCGGCTGCAAAGAATTATGAAGCCCTACATCCGCTCATCGCTGACCACGCTGACAGACTTATGTTCTGCAGTGATGATAAGCATCCTGATGATTTATTAGTCGGTCACCTTGATATTCTGATTCGCAGGTCCTTAGCCTTAGGGTACGATCTTTTCGATCTTCTAAGAATAGCCTCTCTACATCCAGTGGAGCATTATCATATGAATGTTGGTCTTCTAAGAGTTGGAGATCCAGCTGATTTTATAATGATTGATGACCCAGCATCATTTCGTGTATTGAAAACATATATCAACGGAATACAAGTAGCTGACACCGAAAGGAGCATCCTCAAGCCTCAAACTCATCGCGTAGTCAATCATTTTAATTGTGCAGAAATAGTGGTCGACGAGTTATCATTAGAAGGAGAAACGTACGACACTCCCATCATTGAAGCCATCGATGGTGCCCTCATAACTGAGAAAAACATAGCTACTGGTCCTTCAATCTATGATGGCATAATTAGCTCTAATGTCAAAGAAGACATTCTGAAAATAGCGGTGGTCAATCGCTACCTGCAAGCTCCGCCTGCGATAGGCTTCATTAAAAATTTTGGACTAAGTGCTGGCGCCATCGCCTCTACCGTGGCACATGATTCTCATAACATCATCAGCGTTGGCGTGGGTGATGAGTCTATGACTCGAGCTATTAACATATTGGTGCAGAGCCAAGGAGGCTTGTCAGCCGTCTATGGCGGAGATATGCGTCATATTGCTCTCCCGATAGCTGGACTAATGAGCGATCTTCCATGTCAAGATATTGGAGTGGCTTATGCCGATCTCAGTGCCTTTGTCCAGAGCATGGGGTGCCTACTGCGCTCACCCTATATGACCTTATCATTTATGGCACTCTTAGTCATCCCCAATATCAAGATTAGTGACAAAGGTATGTTTGACGCAGAGAACTTCTCATTCTATTAGTCCTCATTCTACCTTAGATCTAAGAGCATATATAATTGCACGTTAGATAGCTGCACTATAGATCATGATATAGACTAAAGCTTCAGCAAGTGCACAGATTATAGCCAATATGTTGATAGAAATGCTCCAATGTCTAATATGGCTAAATAGAATCTTCCTACTATCAGCCGATTGTCTAAATTTTCCTACTTTCAGCTCAACGAAAACAGTCCACCCTGCCATTGAACTGGATTAAACATATAAAAGATGATGAGAATCGTGCGCTAAAGGAGCTCTACGAAATGTATAGAGATGAATGCGTACAATGGCTTTTAACAAAGCAGGCAATTCAAAATGAAGATGCTAAAGAAATATTTCAAACAGCGGTGATCATTCTCTATGACCATGTGATGAGCGGTAAGCTTGAAAAATTCAGCAGTACGGTCAAATCTTATCTCTTCGGCATCTGTAAGAATAAAGCATTCGAGTTGTATCGCCACCAGAAGCGAGTGCACCATCCAGGTCAGTTATCCACTATACAGTCGTATGTCATTGAAGAAGATGACAATAATCTATTCATAGAAAAGGAGATTAGAGCAGTTAATGCTGCCCTCACTAAATTAGGTGATCCGTGTCGATCTATCATTCAGCTATTCTACTACAAGAGCATGTGCATTGAAGATATTACTATGATAATGAACTATAAGAACAGTGATACTACCAAAACTTTGAAATATAAATGCATGAAAAGGTTACAAAAGGCTCTTGGCCAACATTAAGATGTAGAAATTGGACATAAACGATAAAGATATAGAAACGATAGAAAGATATGTAGCTGGATTGATATCAGGCGATGACCTCATAGTTTTTGAGCGTCGCTTAGAGCAAAGTCCAGTCTTATTGGAAAAATTGAATTTTGTCAGGGCATTAAGACAAGGAGCGAAAATATCAGTGCTCCAGGACAAAGTTGAACTGATGCAGCAGTGGGATCTGGAGATTGATGGTGTAGGACAGGGTGATTCTGCTGTAAAAGAGGCCATAAAGCGTAGACCGACTGTCGTGAGACATATGCCGTGGATAAAGTATGTAGCTGCCGCTGCAATAATAATCGCTGCTCTTTTTGCAGGCCAAATATGGATGATTAACGTAGAGCATGACCGTTTAGAAAAATTGTATGTTGGTAAAGAACTTCCTGCCAGTGATATTAGTCGTATTCGATCTTCAGGGAATGCTCATGATGATAGTACATTGAAAACAAAAGCCTTCAATGTTTACGACTTGGCTTTAATAGAATTAAAACAGAAGGATTACGTGAGAGGCGATCAATACTTAAGAGAAAGTTTAAGATTATTCGAAGAAGTGATTAATGCAGAAGAGGATACTACGATTCGAATATTTATTGAAGCGATTAATAGAATTATAAAATAAGTCGATTAGTTATGGACCATAGATTTAGAACTCAGAAGCTTACCTTAGGTGATATTGGGAAGGGTGAAGCATTAGGTGAAGTGGTGAGCTTAGATTATGGATTTGTTTTTAAAGGCCAAATAATATTAGATGATATTAGGGAACGTAAAGAACTTGAGGTACTCACCATTAAAATAGGTCAACCATTTCATGACAGGTTTGAACTATTTCACATTCAGTCTCCTGTGGATCATGATAATTCAGCAAAGCACCTGAGAGGATCTGGAGGGTGCATTCCCAAATTCTTTCTAAGGAGGATTAAATCAAAAGGAAAGGATAGTACTGATAAATATGAACTTATTTCAAAAAAATTAAGCTGCGGGCATCATTTGCTACCACTATGTTTAGCCATTCACGATGATTCGCCGAACTATGAATTTAAATTTGATTGCAATCTGGCCTACATAAAGCTCAACAAAACGGATTTATCCGTCATTAACACTGCTTTAGAAGAAGAAGGTGTAACCATGCAGGCAGGGTTAGAAAGAGCCAATTATGATATAAACCATAAATATTGTTTGCAGCTGACACTCCTGTCTATATCAGGAAAGGAATTGGGACTCATAACTGGTCAAGCATATCAACCTGGTGATTTATACTAATTTATTTAATGGGTGATAAAAGTGGCCCAATAGTAGGGGTGGGCATATTCAGGAAATTTATTAATCATCTCTCGCTTTGAGAGTAAGACTAATTCACTGGCTACCTCACTATCCACCTTCCACAGCGATGAGACTTGTGAGTTAATTCCTATTTGATCAAAATAGCGGTATAGAGAAAAAATGCCTTCATTATTCTCAGTATTCCCTGAACCTGTCTCACACGCACTAAGTACAATTTTTTTTACTGTCGTTTTCGTACCTAATAGCTCGTATCCGTATAGACTATCAATGCCTGATTCTCGAGTGCGGAAGTACAATTTCACATCATCCCGATTAGAAGTATGACTCATGGCATGGAGACATAGATGAATGATGTCAATAGTAGGATCTTCAAGACTCTCAATAAATTGATCTTTGGTCGCAACCTTACCAGCGTAAATAGTTGTTTTTGGATATTTGTCTTTAAGTCTATTTACTTCTTCATAAGCGTATGGTAGTTCAGAAAGTCCAATGGTGGAGGATGCCATGATAGTCGCCGGATCTGAAAAGGAGAATGCCGCTATGCTGGGATCAGAAGGAAGTTCTTGATTCTCTATGTGATTAGGTAGACAGCTGTATCTTACATCATGACTATGTAATAAATAAGGCACATCTTGATACTCTACTATTTCCTTATTTATTTGACTCACTAAAGCTTCAACATTTATCTGATGAATAATGCCATCCGCAGAAATAATCACTTCAGAGTTTAACTTTTGTTTTATGTCATCGCCTATCAAATGACTATAAACATCATATGCCATAGCCTGGTAATCTATAACTGGGATTTTATGATTCTGACTCTGTACTAAAAATAGTTTTTTAATGTCCAGATCTAAATGATGTCTATCTCGCTTGTAGATTTTCTTTTCATCATGATTAATAAGCACAATATAGAGCACGTCTTCCATCAGATAATAATCTATATAACTCTGAGTGGGTGAGAGTTTATTTTGAATATCGCTTAGGCTTTCTTTCTTCCTCGATGCATTAAGGTTTTTATCTACTGAATTATATATTGACAAAATGTATTGCTCTATGCTATCTTGTTCATCTAATAATTCTTGAGTTATTTCCCAGCTGTTGATTGACGTCACGTCAACAGACTTTATTTCTTTTTTAATTTCTAATTCTCTGCTATTAATAGTTTCTGGTATCAAGCTATCAGATTGATGCAGTTGTATGTCTCTATCCAATAGCATATTCTTTTTTATTGAAGAAAATTTATAAAATTCTTCTTTCATATGATTCGAAGGGTTCTGCTGGTATAATCTAAAAATGAAGTCAAGTGCCGATTCGATTAAGAATGACTTGCTTTCATATATCCTTAGAATTGACTCCTCATTGAGATTAACAGTCTGTTGGAGTAGTAATTGATATGATTGGTCGAGTAGTTTCTTGGCTTCTATTTGGTGACTTAGGTCATCTGATTTTTTCCACTGATTGATACTGATCGAAGCCAGCCTTGCTGCATCTATAAAGCTAAAGGTGAATAGCTTATTTTTTACGCCAGTATTACTTTGTAGAGTTGATTGCGCCATATAAATTGATTTAGCATCTTCGAATTTTTGGTTTGCTTCAAGAGCTTTGGAGTAGTGCCAAGTTATGCTGTTGTATACTGCTCTTTGACTTATGGTCTGTTTTTGAAAGTGCTGGAGTGCTTTCCTCCAATAGATCTCAGCAAGGTCAAACTTTTTATTTTCTGATAATACTTGTCCTGCTACTCTATGGTAATTAGCATAATCACGTCTACAATCTTGGATTGTACTTTTAAATAATGAATCAAGTGCAATGATTCGCTTTTCTGCTTTCTGTTTTACATCTTCTCGGGAGTCATATAAATAGGCATAGACTGCATTTTTCAGTAATATGTGATATTCTGGGGTGCAGCGCCTGCTATCTAAAAGGGCCATATTTCTATTCACGTCTTTAGTCGCATATTCGGCATTGTCTAATCTGGTATACGTCAGGATTCGTTGATTCAACATTCTGGCCCTTACCATATGTGGAAGGGGTAGAAAAGCTCTGTTTGGATCTAGAAATTTATGACATAGAGCGAGGCTCCTTAAGTTTTTACGCGCATATGAACTGATATTAATCATCTCGTGATATAGGGTCAAATGGTAGATAGTATTATGGGCTAAGGGTTCTAAAAGCTGATAGATCTCATTATTTACTCGTTGGGCATCTTTATTCTCTATGTCATCTCTATAATAGTAATAGATACTTAACTGCATCAAATAGTCAATTTTACGATAGAAGTTAGTCTCAGTCTCAATACGGTCTTGAAGGTGGCTGATATTTCCATACTCACCAGTGCGATAGAATACATAATAGAACGAGTCAATCGGAAGGATGAGCTGAGTGTCTAAAGCAGGGAAGTCATCATCTTCAAACATCCACGCGTAATGAAGTTTACATCGCCAAAGCTTTGAGTTAATATACAACCGCTCCGCAGCAGTGATGTCTTGGTCCTTATAATGAATGAGCCTGTCAGCGGCTGTTTCAATTTGCATGCTGATCATAAGGGAGTCAATCTCGTTGACGATGTATGAGTCAGATTTTTCTAAAGGATCGAATATCTCTATAGTATCTTCTTGTTCAGTGCAAGTAGTCAGGGATACTGATATGATGAGTAATAGTAGCCAACGATTCATCATTTCCAAGGTACAAAACAGCCCCGAGAGGAATCTAAGAATCAGCTATATTTGCAGTATAATTATACTTATGATGAAATGTATCTCTTTATTCGCGATCAACTTGATCTGTATATATTTTCTCAATGGACAATCTTTCGACCCGACTCAGTTTAATCATCTTGCTCCGAGAAACATTGGTCCAGCAGGCATGTCAGGTCGGATCACGGCCATTGATGTGGATACTAAGAATAATATAATCTACGGTGGTGCTGCGTCTGGCGGTGTCTGGAAGTCAGTAAATGGGGGTGTGTCATGGGATCCAATCTTTGATGATCAGCCCGTGCAGTCTATCGGGTCCATAGCTGTACACGATGCCAATCCCTCAATCATCTGGGTAGGTACAGGTGAGGGGAATCCTCGGAACTCTCACAATTCTGGAGCTGGCATCTATCAGTCTGTGGATGGAGGCAACCACTGGATGTATAAAGGCTTAAAGGAGACAAAGTTAATTCATCGAGTCATCATTAAGAAAGACGATGCGAATACGATCTTCGCTGGCGCCATGGGCTCGGCCTGGGGCGATAGTGAACATCGAGGTGTCTATAAATCTGTAGATGGTGGTGACACTTGGAAGAAGGTACTTTATGTAGATCAACGGACTGGGGTGGCCGAACTCATCGTTGACCCCAATAATCCAAATAAGCTATTTGCAGCGATGTGGGACTTTAGAAGGACGCCATGGGATTTCACTTCCGGTGGTCAGGGCTCGGGCCTCTACGTCAGCTATGATGCGGGTGAAAGCTGGACTAAGCTTACCGAAGAAGAAGGTCTTCCTGAAGGTGACTTAGGGCGCATTGGCATGACTATATCGGCAGCTAATTCTAACGTGGTTTATGCTTTAGTAGAAGCAGAAGAGAATGCTCTATATAAATCATTTGATGGAGGGCAAAATTGGGTGGAGCATTCCACTCATGAAAACATTGGCAATCGGCCATTCTACTACTATGAGCTTCATGCAGACCCTAATAATGAAAACATCGTCTACAGTCTATGGACCTATGTATCAAAAAGTACAGACGGGGGTAAAACCTTTGAAATTATAGCAGACTATGGAAATGATGTGCATCCTGATCACCATGCATTTTGGATTGATTCTGATGACAGTAACTATCTAATAGATGGTAATGACGGCGGTATGAATATCTCTCATGATGCTGGAGCTAGCTGGAAATTCATCCCTAATCTACCAGTAGGTCAGTTCTACCACGTGAGTGTAGATGATGACTTCCCATATAATGTATACGGAGGTATGCAAGATAATGGCTCTTGGGCTGGACCAGGCTTTGTACTCAAGAACGGTGGCATTACAAATTATGACTGGCAGGAGGTTATGTTCGGGGACGGCTTTGACGTGGTGCCGCTACCCAGTGATAATCGCTATGGTTACGCTATGTCACAAGGGGGTAATGTAGGAAGATATGATCGCCTCACGGGACGGACAGAATTCATCAGACCAGTACACCCTGAAGGCGAAGACCTAAGGTATAACTGGAATGCCGCACTGGCGCAAGATCCGTTCGAAAACTGCAGTCTGTACTACGGCAGCCAGTATGTCCACTACAGCCGCGACTGTGGCTTGTCATGGGACATAATATCTCCTGACCTGACGACAAATGATACAATGAAGCAGCAACAACTCTACAGTGGTGGTCTCACATACGACGCTACTGGAGCTGAAAATAATACGACAATCCTATGTATCGCCCCAAGCCCCGTCAATAAAAGTGTCATCTGGGTAGGGACTGATGATGGCAACCTGCAAGTGACCACTGACGGCGGTGGAAGCTGGAACAATGTCATCAAAAATATTCCATCCGCACCTAAGCATGCCTGGATACCTCAGATTGAGGTCTCTTCTTATGATCAGGCAGAAGCATTCGTGGTCATCAATAATTATAGACAGAATGATTGGTCGGCTCATCTATATCACACGACAGATTATGGTAAGACTTGGAGGAGGCTGGTAGATGATCGTGATGTAGGTGGCTTTGTCAATGCGATTACTCAAGATCCAGTAGAGCCTAATCTTCTGTTTTTGGGAACTGATGCAGGTCTCTACATATCATTAAATAAGGGTAAAGATTGGTCGCTTTGGAATGAAGGATTTCCTCAGGTGCAGATTAGGGATATGAAAATTCAGGAGGCTATGCACGACTTGGTCATTGGTACATTTGGAAGGTCATTCTGGATCATGGACGATATTCGTCCGCTTCGAGAATTAGTTAAAGCAGCAGGTATTGTTGATAAAGAGTTTCACCTTTTCGACGGACCAGAAGGATACCTCACTACGAATCGATCCTATGACGGTGTCAGGTTTGGGGCCCAAGGTTCATTCTCTGGTGAGAATAAAAGAAGAGGGGCTGTTTTTTCACTTTGGCATAATCCTACAGATAAGACTGATGATAAGCTCAAAGAAAAATCTAATAAATCAGAGGACACGAAAGACGATGGTGATATTGAAGAGGACAATAATGGAACAAAGAAGCGTAAGAAGAACATGCTATATATAACCATCATCTCTGAAGACGGAGATACCGTGCGAGAATACAGCCGAAAGCTGACAGAGAAGGGGCTAAACCGAGTATCATGGAATATGAGGCAAGATGGTGTTCGATCTGCGAGTCGTGCAGAGATAGAAGAAGATGCTGACTTGCCCAGTGGATCAGAAGTTATGCCTGGTACATACAAGGCAGTAATGGTGTATGGTGAGCATAAGGATTCGACTCATGTGCATGTCAAGCTAGATCCACGACTTCAAATTACCGATGCTGAAATCAGGGTCAAACGAGAATCCGTAAAGCAATTCGATGAGCTGGTGGATCTTTCAGCTAAATCATATAACCTACTAAATGAAGCCCGTAAAGCAATATTGGTTGTAGAGGGTATGATGGTTAATCTACCCGATTCCACCGAGAAGCACCTGAAGAAACTCAATGAAGAGCATCAGGATAAAATCAAAGAATTAGAACAGCGATTCAGCAATACGGAGAAAGTTAAAGGGATTCAACGCGATCCATCTAAACTGAATTCGATGCTCTGGGGCGTGAGGCGATATCTCACTTCCTCGTGGGGGGAGCCAGGCGAGAACGCCAGAAATGCCGTGCGCATCTACACTGAGAAATCGAAAGAGGCTATCAGGGCGATCAATGATTATATCGATGGAGATTGGCGAGACTACGAAGCCGAAGTTTCTAAGATCCGATTTAATCCTTTCAAAGAGCTCAAGACCTTGAAAATCGATTAATAGACACCTTAAGCTCTTTCAGACCAACAATGAACGGACTATAAGATAATGATACGATGTCATTCTGAGTTAATGCCAGGTTAAATACCACTCGTTATGCGATTAGGGCATTACATTTGGTGTTATACTTAAAAAATAAGCTATGATTTTCAAAACGGCTATGTTAACGCTGATAATGAGTTCTTTAGGACTTTTCTTCAAATCGCTTCCTTCGGTGAATGTCAAAACATTCGATGGAAAGGAAGTCAACATCAAAGAATATACCTCTAATGGCAAGATACAGTTGGTCAGTCTATGGGCTACTTGGTGTGGGCCATGCAAGCGAGAATTGAATGCGTTAGAAGCGATCTATCCGAAGTGGAAGAGTGATTATGATGTGGAGATCATAGCCATTACCTTAGATAACGCCAGAAGTGTTAAAAGAGCTCATACCATGGCACTTAGAGAAGAATGGCCCTATACTTTCTTTAGCGATCCTGATGGCATTTTGTCAGGAGGATTAGGTGTCCGTGGTATACCATATTCTATGCTTATTGATCAGGGCGGTAATATTGTCTCTACCTCAGAAGGATACTATGAAGGATATGAAGCAGAAATGGAAAAGAAGATCAGAGACTTAGTAGAATAGAATATCATTGTTATATTTGGGTCAAGAATGGAGAATCACTTCTAAAATGACACAATAATGAGAAAGACAATTTCTAAGTTCGCATGTATCTTTACCTTATCAATATTAATGAGTTCTTGCTACACACTAAGTTATGAGGTGGGCGATGGAGCTCAGACAGGTATCGAAGTGAAAAAGAAGAACCACTATGTAGTCTATGGATTAGCCGGCATAAGCACTTCTGATCCAACTGAAATGGCTGGCAGTGCCGAGAACTATAATGTAAAAATTGAGCACTCATTCATCGACGGCTTGATCAATGCGATCACTTTCGGAATATACACGCCGACAACAACCACCGTTACCAAGTAATTTAGCTGAATATACGCAGCCATTGCAAGTTTTCAAATATTGAGATGATGCGATCATGAAATATTTATTTCTCGTGATTGGATTAATCATGATAATTGTTTCTGTTTTACAGCTGTCGAGGTTTATTCTACAACTTGGCTACTTATCCAATTACGGTCAGGGCTTTATGGTAGGTAATCTTCTGCTTTTAGTCATAGGCTCTTTATTCATCTACAAAGGATACAAGGGCTTTAAATTAGAATAGTAGGTCCTGCTCTGTTACTTCAAGGTATATTGGAATTAACGATTTGACTTTCGTGAAATCATCTCGTCATTATTAGTCCTCCAATCTGGTGACTCAGCGGAGTCTAACTTTTGGATTGGACATTACCTATAAGTTTTTTCCTTATAGATAGATAATTAAAGGCTGAGCTGATATATGTTTATGGGTCACCCATTCGTCAAAGTTTTTCAGAGCTACATTAGGCATGTTCAGTAGTAGTTAATAAATTCAGAAGTAAGAGAACTGTTGGTCAAGCTGATATGACTTTAGCACTTTTAGGTCATAATCTGTACAAATA
>ENA-ORXR01000454-ORXR01000454.1-marine-metagenome-genome-assembly--contig:-NODE-454-length-55827-cov-13.578422_pt1 | contig 55827 bp, 88 predicted proteins | sample MGYA00237866_ERZ511479 | MGnify/ENA metagenome assembly ERZ511479 | reverse complement strand
TCTTCACTAAATTATATTTACACATTTACCATTTATCTAGTTCACAACCTTTTTTTGAATATGCTAAATTCTCTATAGGACAAAAGCATTCATTGCACATTCTACCACCTAAAACTTTATCTTTTACATTACTAGGACATTTACGACAAATATCTAAACGCCTATTAGCCTCCTTCTCATCATATCCTAATGCTCTTTTTATTAATGATTTTCCTATATCAATAGGATTATTTTTTAGTCCTTTTAATCTCTTATTCATACGCTTGCATTTTCTATTATACGTGCATTTTCATACGCTTTATCATAGGTGTTTTGAGCCACATTAACAACAGGAATACTACCAATAGAATCAACTATTATTTCAGTTATTATATTTGCATCAACACCACTACCATTAGATATTGATCTTGCTACTTGACCTCCATCGGCTGCAAATCCGTTAGTTATAAAACCTTTATTTCCTTTTCCGTACTCATTCATCATAGCAAGTACAGGACTAAACATAGCACTTGCCTTTCTATTTAAAATCCATTCACCACCCTCTGCTTCAATTGGTATTCCTCCCTGCGAATGTCTAGCACCCCTTAATAGACCACCGGCACCAACACGCATTCCATCTTCTGCTTGTGGTACTGCGCCCTTTCCTGGTAATTTAGGTTTTGGAGTGCTTAATATCTTACCTATGCTTATCGCTCCAGTTGCCGCAACTAACGCTCCCGTTACAATACCTAATAACCCACCGTCTGCAATTGCCTTAGTAACACCTTGCGCAACATTAACAACGGCTTGCGCAACTGCTGCCGCTTTACCTGCTGCTGATTCCTTACCTAGTAAATCAACAAGGCCTCCAAAAACGTTAGAAGCTATTGTTAATTTATTTTGTCCTACCTCTCTTTTACGCTCTACATCTAGTTGATCGTATAATTGATTTACTTTTGCAATATCTGCACCTGCTTTTTTAGCTTCTTCAATAGCTGATTTTCGCTCTAATTCTAAATACTTCTTACTTAATTCATAATCTATATCTAAACGCTCCCTGTCAATTTCTAATTGATTTTGGAAGTCTATTGCTTGTGCTTCTTTCTTTTGTTCGTCTAACTGAAGGTCTAATTCTGATTTTGCTAATCTATTCTCTGTATCTATTTCATTGATTGCTTGATTATACTCTAATTGACTTATTTTGCCTTGTTCTATTCTTTGATCTTGGTATATTCTTTCTTGTTCAGAAATAGCATCAAGTCTAGCTTTTTCTTGCTCCACCAACTGATCGTTCAGAAGTTGATTTTGGTCTAATTTGCTCTGATTATTGAGTATGTAATTTTGTAATTCCTTATCTGCAAAATCTATTACTAGTTCGGATTGTTTGTCAAGAAAATCCTGTTTTATTTTTAACTCTTCTAATGCGGCCTCTGTAACTGTTCTTTTGCCTGCCTCTATTTCTTCTTGAAGAATTGCTAAACGCTTGTCTCTAATTTCTTCTTGCAGCTTAAATTTTTCTGGTAATGTGCTTGCTAAATCTTTATTCTCCTGTATGAATAACTGTAGCTTAGTCTTGCTTTCTTTTATAGCTAGGTCTAATAGTTTTTTAGTTTCTGCCTGTCTTGCTTTAAATGCTGATGCTTCTTCTGCCCTTGATCTTTTTAAAAGGCTTTGTTTTTCAGCTTCTATTGTTCTCTGAAGTTTTAAAGACTGCGTTTCAAGTTCAATCACATTGGCTTGCAATTCAGCATCTTCTTTAACCTCTTCTCTACTAGACTCGCCTAACGCTAATCGCTCCTTTGAAATTCTAGCCTGCTCTTTAGCTATTTCTAACTGATCGGATAATACATCTTTCTCTAATTGCCCTGCTTCCTCTAGTAAACTAGCTCTTTTTTTTAAGTCTGTTTGCTCGTCTTTAGCAAGTAATCGAAGTTCTTCTATTTGTTTTTTTCGTTGCGCCTGTACCGAGATAAGAGATATTTGTTTGTCTTCCAATGCTTGAAATGCGGTTTCTAGTTCATAAGCTAAAGTTGCTTCTCGTATCATTTCATCACCAACACCTGACAATGCGGCCTCCATATCAGAAAAACCACCAGTAAAATCACCAGAAAAGAATTTAATTAATGCCTCCCCAAATTGCGAAATTCGATCCACTAAAACATCAATAACAGTACCTATTACAGCTAAAGCTTTTGAAACAAAATCAGCACCTCTTTGAGTTTTACTAAAATAAGATACTAAAGAACCCAACAATACTATTATCGCTCCTATACCTGTGGCTATTAATGCGAATTTTAAAATCTTTAAGGCTGCTGATAGTAAATTACTAGTAATCGCAGCGGCCTTTTGAGATGTTGACATACCTACCGTATATGTTCTAGCCGCCTTAAAACTTAATCCAATACTATTAATCTGAGCTTTTAGAGAATTATAAAGCGGTTTTGCTAATCCTATAACTTGATTAACCGACCTTAAAGCACTACCAAAGAAAGTTGTTTGCCCTAAAGCGTCCTTAATAGACTCTGTATAGTTTCCTACATTTATTTTTTGTTGAGTATATTGATCTACATTCTCTTTAATGAATTTATTGTTAGAATCTAAAGCAGCGTTTAATTGTTTTAATTCTTTTCTGCCCTTTTCAGTTGCTACGTTAGTCTCGTTTCTTAGCTTATTAAGTAATTTATTTGATGCCCTAGCTTGACTTATACTCTTAACCTCTGTGGTAAGTGCTACATTCAATAAATTAGTACGATCCGTTTGGCTTTTAATCGCTTTATCAGATTCTGATATTACAGCAACATTAGCGTTGTACGCTGTATTTAGTTTTTTTAACTCAGCAGTATTTTGAATAAATGCTTCGCTTGCCCCGTCACCTTGTTTAGCTAACTGCTTATTAGACTCTTTTAGCTCATCAATATTTATTTTAAGCTCACTAGTAGCTTTATATAACGCTTCAATATTATCTAATTCAAACTCAGCTATTTTAATTTTTTCTGCCATATCTAAAAACTATCACATTGGTTTGTTTTCGCCCAATATCGTTGTATAATTGTTCTTGTGAATCCGCTTGAATTATCTTTAATGGTTACAAAAGTTCCATTATCTACTGGTGCGTTCAACTCTTTAACGCCTTCAATTCTAAACTGTAAATACCCTTCTCCGTTAGCATCTAGCGTTAATGATAAATCTTCGTTGTCAATATAATGCACCTCATTAACAGCAGGGCCAAGTTTTGGTAATATAATCTGACCTAAAAAAGGACAGCTTGAAGTTTGACAATTAACGCCTTGACTATTTATAGCATCCCAATATACTAGGTTTGACTTGCCATTAATTATTGAAGACTTTATGTTTATTGACACCGTTTCGTTTGCGTTACCATTAACCTTAACTTGTTTTAAAGTGTAACAAGCGTTGGATAATAAAACGGTTTCATTACTAAAAAAATCAGGCTCATTTGCTACTGGAGGCCTTGACTCCAATCTTCGCACCTTTGATTTGTTATTGACTGTTCATTAGTAACCTCTAAACAAACTGACCACGTTTCACCCTCTGTTAAATCAAAATCAATATATGATTTAGTAGAAGTAAATAAGACTGTAGCACCATCATACACCGTCCATTGATATGATGCGATATAACCCCCTATTGAGTAACTATCAGAACCAGATAACGAAACATATTGAACCCCTTCTTCTTCAAAGAACTTTTGACCAGTTATAATTGCCACAGGGTCTGTCTTAATTAATTTCTTTTTAGCTACCCTTATTAATTCAGCATCGGTAAGACCTCTGCTATTCATTGTAATTTTATTCACAATAAAAGTGGATGCCTCTTGTTCTAAATAGTATCTTTTTTGCAAGTCTAAATTGTAGAATGAAATAATTGGCAACGCAAAAGTTCTTTTAATTTTAGCTGGGGATCTAAATACTCGCTCTTGAAGAAAATTGTAATACCGAGGTATAAGGTTTGAAAAATGAAAGTCTTCAAACTCATATCTTGCAAATCCTGATACTGGCTTTCCTACCGTTCCGTTAACGGTGTGTAGATTTGCTGTTCCATTTTCTTGTTCTATATAAAATATCTTAATCTTACCACTCTTAGCTTTCATAGTGCCATCAAAAAGATAATTATTGTAACTAACTTCCGTTGCTTTTATGGGTTGATTAAAAATACTTGTGAAATGTGTAGACTTCACCCCTTCGTTGTGTGAGTAATACAAAAACCCCTCAGAATAACTCTCCTGGTCTTCCTCTAAAGTGAAATTAAATTCATTTTTACTAGTATACCCTCCAAATTTATATGTCTCAGGATTGCCTCCTTTTAGATACTTACTCAAATCAATAACCTCTGAGGTGTCAATATCATTAATGAAATCTAAACTTACTTTGGTTTCTTTAATATTTGGGTATATGTTAACCCCCCAAAGCGTCATTATTTCTTTAATGAAATCCGTTAGCTGTATATCGTGTACTATTTCAGAAAAAACAACAGGAACAGACCCATAATTTATTCTATTCGCCTGTAGGTCTAGTATGACGGTAGTTTGTATTCCATTAGGATTACTAGCTGTCATTAGTACTTCAAAATCACTTCCGTAAACAAACCATTCTTTTGTGCCAGTATCTGATATTAAAATAGCATCCGTACTATTACCCCCAACTTTTAACTCTATCGATGGCCTTGTATCTCCGTAAACTTCATAATGTACTACCAGTTTATAAAATCCCACAGGTACTGTTACTGATGGCGGTGTTGTTTCTGTGAAAGATGATTGACTACCTACTGTTCTTGTTAACGCTTCTGAATCTTCTAACGTTACACTCTCTTGAGAAAGAACTATTCCATCTTCTGTAGTGATAACAGCTTTTTGATATAGTGGATCACTTAGTAAAGTGCCTTCTATTTCTATTCCTGATATATCGGAAATTTTTTTAATAATATCTTTAACGTAAATAGATGGACTTGGCGCATCGAAATAATAACGCCCCAACGGTTGTGATTCTGATGTTTGAGCAATTGGATAAATATAACCTTCGGTGTTGTTAAAGGAATTTTCCATTGTTGTTTCTGTGTAACTGTGGTCTAAATCACTCCAATCTAAATTTTGTAAAGTCTTTTCTTTTATAGCTTCAAAAAAAGTAACAGCCCCTTCATATATTACAATATTATAATCCTTGTCGGTGTCTTCTACCATAGCATAGCCACTCATTATGATAGGTATGCCATTCATATACATTTGCGCTCCTTCTATTCGTTCGTAAGCCACTTCTGATGTGTTTCCTGTATACGATAAGAAATCGAATATCTTTTTATTATTAGCTGTTTTAGGTACTTTGTATTTGTTAGTATAATTCCATTGACGGGTGCGCAGTTCTGTAAACTCATTAACTTGCTTGGTCATTGAGTAGTTAACACCGTCATATAAATCTAACTGCTTATTTTTTATGTAGATTTCAACCTTCATTAAATTATACTCTGAACATTTTTAGGATCTAACTCAATTGTAAATTTTAACTTAACCGTATTTTGACCGCCCTTCTCAACAGCGTAAGAACCTGCTTTTACAAAAACCTTAACAAACTCCGCACAACTAACTGTACCTAGTATTGAATCTGGCTGAAACAAGTAAACCTCTGGACTTATTAAAACATACTCTAGTATAGTGGCCATTTCTTGATACACCTTTGTTGTTAAACTATAGCTTACTGTGGCTGTTTTACCAATATTATGAGTAGCAGATAAAGCCCTAGCTCTATTAGTGTCGGTGTTCAGTATATTCCCTCTATCTGATGTTTTTATTCTCTTTTCAAATTGCGGATTAAATAGCCAATAATCGTATCCTGATTTTTTATTAAGCCATTTTAAATAAATACCTCCGCATGGCTCTTCTATAAACTCATCTAAATAAGTCATGTTTGGAATAGGGCTTTTGGTGGGGTGATACGTTACTATTCTTTCTATTCCTGTTTCTCTTAAAATGCTTACGCTATGCGGATAACCGTTAAATGCTACTACTGCCATTAGTGAAGTGTAAAGTTTAAATCATAATTAAGAGCAATAAAATCTGATGTAGATTTACCAGCCTCTTCGTTTAATACGGAATCCTCTAAAGATGCTAACAACAAACACTCTCCAACATCTAAGGCTGCATTGATAATTTTAATATCGTTTACTTGAATATTATTATCATCAGCATCTGTAATATCAATATCTAATTTTATGAAGTGATAAGCGTCTAACTCTGTGTATAGCTTATCTTCTGTATAATCAAAAGGGTCTTCGTAGTTTTTTAAATTATCATAAACCAATCTGGTTAACTCCCTTAAGTTTAAATTAACCTCTCCATTATTTGCTACGTATGAAAAATTAAAAGTTTCATCTACGACACCATGAATAGTATATATTACATCTACATAGGATTGGACTGCCTCTAAAACTAAGTAGTTATCTCCTACACCTATTAAACTTGATTCTAATGGTTGCTTAATTGTCATGCTGCAAACGCTTCTTTAAATTGTCTTATTAAATTTTCCCCTATAAATAATGATACTTCATCACTAACTGATCTCAGGATTTGATCATATCTTTCTTCTGTTAGCACTCCATCCAATAAGTCCGTTCCTTGTGGGTAATAATTAGTGCCTTCTCGTTCTATTTTTTTAGCCACAGCCCATGCAATTGATTTTCCTTCTTTGCCTGATACTCCTAATTTTGCTTGCACCCAGGTTATTAGCGGATCTATTGGTGGTCTAGAACCCCCAGCCCTACCTTGAACCAACCACTCCGTATAGTCATTAGCCCATATTGTAACACTTGTCTTGTTTTTTTTAACCTCTACACTATCAATCCAATCTCCTGTCGCTTTCTGATCTTTAGCGGTTTCACTTGTTTTTAAGTCTTCCGCTAAATCAATAACCTCATATTCTAATATGTCAAGTATCTCAATCATAACTACGTACTGTTATTTGACACCTTATCCCGTCCTTGTTTTGGTCTTTCTTGTTGTACTCTGCGTTTATTCTTATTCTAACAGGCTCTAAATCTAAAGAGCAAAGTTCAACAGCGTAAGCGTGTTTAAAACAGTCCAGCAAAGGTTCTACATACTCGCTAAATTTGCTTTTTGCAATATCAGGCTCTAATTCATTGAACATCTGAATATCAATAAGAGAATCTAATAATAAATGAAGGGTGAAATTATAGGAAATAGATTCTTGAATATTATCCCTGTAATTTGTTTCCTCTGTAAATGATTCTAAATAAGCATGAACGCAACATTTATCCTTATCCCCTTTCAAGTTAGCATAGTCTTTACGAGCGTAAGTGTAAGACCAACAAAAACCGCATTGGCTATTAGTGTTGAAGGTGTTAAAAATTGTTTCGTTAATTCTAACTATGTTCATTTCTTCTTTTTACTTAATTCTTGAAAACGCTTTTGTATTGTTGCTTTAGTTTTGTTTCTTAATAACTCTGTATAAACTGATTTGTATGATTTTCTATAGACCTTATCTTCATCTAAATAGTTAGCTAATTCCCTCACTATATTAATCTCTTCAAACTTGTTCATTTCAGATATTCCAGCCGCTTCTAATTTTCCTATAGTATCAAAATCATCTTCATCAGGCTTACTTAAATGCTTTTCTAACTTTTCAATTTGCTCTAATTGTTCCTCCACCCATTTCATAAAATAAAGTAGTGGCTTATAATTCATTTTCATTAAGTCGACCCCACCAATACCTAACAGTAAAGAGATTAAGTATTGAATATTACCCTGAGAGTAATACTGTTTAATAGTTAAAACCTTCCAGTAAGAAAGGTCTATCAATTGCTTAGTCTTGTGACTACCTATGAAGTTTTTACCCTTAATAGATTCCTTCACCGCTTTCAGTTTCAATATGTCATTCTCGTTTTTAAGTTCGAGAAACTCTTTTACTGTCATATAAGTGCCGACCTTCTAACTTGTATTTTTGCAGACCCCAACATCAATTCAGTAAACCCCCATACTAAACTATCTACTCGGTCAGGGGAATTTTTTAATTCACTAGTAAACGAACACATTTGAGACTCTATCTTAGTATGAACGCCAACATGAAAAATCTTACCTTGCTCATATAAAGAATAAATAGGCTCTGCTCTTACGTATTTTCCTTTTGTTGCAGTAACTAGTTTTACTCTTTTTTTCACTCCATAAGATCTAAGGACAGACTCTACCATATCTCCGCCTTGATTCTTTTCAGCAACTATGCAATCTGCATCCCATTTATTTGCTAACCTATTTGAAACACTAGCCCATTGTTCTGGCGAATACTTACCAGAATCATCTTCAAGTAAATAACCATTACCTAAATCACACCTTCCAGTTACTGTTATACCTGTTTCATCACTCTCTGCGTTTGCAGAAATAGCAGGGTCTATATTTACAGTTATTCTACTTAAAGATGGATACATCCTTACTCTTTGACGTTCGATTATAATTTCATCCCACAACTCGCCAACAGCGCCATCAACAAATTCTGCATATATTTCCTGCTGAACCATTTGAGGATTCATTAGTTTTATTTCATCTTCCAATGTTTGCACATCAGAGTCATTTAAGAAAGGGTTTGAATAAGAACTATATTGATGTAAGGAATAAAGGTCATCTCCTTCTTTTGCTCTTTTATACATAGAGTAGAAACGATGTTCTTTTTCTTGTTTTATAGTCTTCCCTTTAGGCGTTCCAATTGCAAAAAGTTTACTTCCTTGATTATCCATAAGCATTGGAAGTACAGCATTGGTAAATAAATAATCATTCTTTAAAATAATACCAGCTTCGTTAAGAACTATTTTGTCATATCCAAAACCCTCCCAATTCTCTGGTCTATCTGCTGACCTAAAGTCAGTATAGCCCCCAAAGTCAGGAAGCTCTAATAACTTCTTTTGACTTGACCAATTGTAGCGTATTCCAGATCTATTTAATTCTGGCTTAAAATACCTGTCGACATATCTATCAATATTACTTGATATAGTGTCACCCCAAAGAACTTTATCCCCCTCAATCATCCATTCTATAGTACCGTTGGATGCTCCTTTCGTTTTTCCCCATCTTCTACCACATGGTACTATAATAAACTTAGCGCCTTCTTTATGCTCGTATAAGAACTCTAACTGACCTTTAGTATATTCTAGGTCTAAAATCATTTCTTAATATGCCTAGTTATCTTTATCTCTCCTGAGTGGTTATTATCGTTTTCTACCTTGTCTTTCCACCCAAATCTATTCTTCATATTCATATACCAACCCGTATAACTAAAGTCTTTATTCTCTAGGTTTTTACGCCCCGAATAAGACCACCACGCCTGTGATAATAGCTTTCCAGTCTTTATGGTTTCCGAAAATTCATCTTCCTCTGCTATCCATCTATCCCATAAGTCGTTTGAGAATGAACCTAGCCATTTGTATATCATAGCTTTTATCTCAACATCAGAAGCTCCTTGCTCATATTCAGATAGCACTTCTGCGTACCAATTCTCTGGTAAGTCTGTTAATGGTATTTTAGGTCTGCCTGCGCCCAAATAAAAAAAGTCTTTAAAACCTTACGGGGTTAAAAAGACTTTAGTTGTTTGCTGTCTAAGGCTGTTAAAAACAAAAAGGTCTAAGTTACACCCGTAATGTTGATTACGAATATTCCTTAGACAATTCAAATATACGATATTTTAGATTAAACTAAAAATATATTTTTGCTGGTCTAAATAAATTTATTACCTTCGTTTTGTAATTGGTTTTTCATATTTGATTATTACCCCTAGCGTTGTTGGTTTCGCTAGGGGTTTTTCTTTGGTTGTTTGTTTTATTCATGTTAGAGTAAATTAATCTCTAACCGATTTCGCCCTATAAATTTCTTCTGTGTAATTATCAGCGTCATTATCAAATTGATTTGGTGCGCATTTATCAACTACACAAGCGTACTTACCGCCTCTATATTCACAATGACTTTCTGCCACTTGTTGAGCCTTGTGTTTCTTTTGGAATGCTCCAAGATTGTAAGAGTGTTCGGATCTATCTCCCCATCTATAAGCTGTTACTATGTATATTTCGTTTTTCATATTTATTTAATATATTACTAATCCTTTTTGTTTCTTAATTAGCGTAGTTTGTTGGGATTATGAGTACTGTAAGTTATATTCATGTTAGCAGTAATTTAATACCCACGCATTTCTACAAATTCATTCCAAGTCTTTTTACCAGCACCTTTATATCTTCTAAACTCCAAGTAAACTAAGTCTTCAATATAAATTGTTTTGTTTTTTACTTCAAGATTGTGGTCGTGTATCTCTTTTAAAACACTTGGTAACCTGCCTTTTAATAAGTTAAATTTATTCCATTCTAATAGAGGTGTTTTCCCTACCGACCTTAAACTACCGTTAACACTACCTATAAATAATTGCTTATGGTATGCTTCTAAAATGTCTAATGCTTTATTATACTCTTCTCTTGTTATCATAATATTTGTTTTTTTATTTATTCGCAACTATTCATAGCTATAACACGTTATTTATTAAATAAATCCACTATTAACTTTAAATCATCATAATTAGGCTTTCTTGGTGGTTCACAATCACTAAGGATAAACATAGCGTCTGTTGATCCTCTGTTTTTATACCAAGAAACCCAGAGACAAATACCATCAATATCTACATCATCAATATTTATTGAGCAGTATTTTTGATCGTCGCAATACTGATAGTTTATTCTATAATTACCATGCAGTTCTGATAATTTTCTTATCTGGTTTATTATTCCACAGTTCCAGTTTAATTCAAAAAGACCATCATCTTTAAATGGGCATATCATGTCGAGGCCTTTCCATATTTTTACTAGTCCACACTTTTTACAATTTTTCATTGCTCTTTAATTTTTTAACTGCTTTATCTATATCTGATTGATGAATGTATGTTGTACTTTTTATAGCATCAAATAATAATCTTAATTCATCCATTTCAACGTCTGATATTTTATTTTTATTAAAGTATTTAGCTAGTTTTTTTATGTCCGCATACTCTTCAGATAATTTTATTTGTTTCAGCTTAAAATCAAAATGCAACTCTTTGTTTTTTAAAGCGTTTTCACTATTTAGCAAATCTGTTTTTGATGTCTCTAGCGCAATAGTTTTTATTTTAAAATCGTGCCATTTATTTATAGCTAGTTGAAATACAACTTTTAACGCCCACACAACACTTGCTAATTTTGCTAATATGTAAAGACACCATATCAACAAACCCCAAAGTGCCATTTCAGGTGTTGATTTTAATATTTCAAACAATTCTTGTATTTGTTCCATTTTATTTATGTAAGTTACTAAAAATCAGTTAATTAAACAAGTTTTTCACGACTTAAATCTATCGCATGAAGCAGCCAATTGCATATCTTCAAAAACCTACCCTCACTAACAAAAAGCGAGTAAATAAGTATCGGTATGGATATTATAAACAATGCTATGTAGTATAATATCATTAGTGTATTTGCTAATAGATGATAGGTTATTATCTTAAAGCGTTCTTTGTAGTCTCTTTTCATATTTATTTGGTTTTTTTGCTTGAATATTCAATTCAAATAATTCTAACTCGTATTTGTGGCGCAATTTTAAATTGACAATATTTCTAGGTCTTTTGTCTATATCAATTAATACATCTAAAAGCTCTTGCATTCTTTGTAATCTGCTTTTCACTCTCGATAACTTTTATCGGTGAATTTTATGATATTGACCATCTCAGGCAATCGGTCTGCTATTCTTGCTCCGTACATCTTACCTAGTTGATTTGGGTTTAGATTACTGGTTATGAAAGTTTTTGCCCCGTTCTTATGGCGTTCAAATAACAAATCTGTAATAATATTATCCCTTCCAAAAGCTAACTTTTCAGCCCCTAGATCGTCGATGTACAATGTGCCTTTGTAGTAACTCGTAAAATTGAAATTACCAGAATACCCTTTTTCGGTGGCTCTCATGTATTCCTCTACTAACCATGGTGCTGTAACTTTTGAAAACCACATACCTTGCCAACCATGATTTATTACTAACTCTTTAGATATTGAGTGTATAATTTCAAAGAACATTGTTTTACCGTTTCCGTATGTGCCAAAAACTAAAAGTCCTTTGAAAACATTAGGATTGTTTAGCACTTGGTTTTCTGTGTCAAAACCCTCTATTTGAAGAAAGTAATTTTTAAGCGTTCTAATGGCTGGAGTTTCATTATAAACCCCTTTACATATCTTTTTAGAATGACGCTCAAACAACTCATTAAAATCTACTTTCTGGCGTTCTTTTGTCTCTGGCTCTGGAAGTCTAGCAAATACTTGTTGGGTGTTTCTGCCCTTGGTTTGTAGTTCTTTAAGTTTGTTTAGCGAATCCGCTATTGTCTTAGCCATACTTATTGAGTTTTGAAATTGATATTACTTTCGGATCGTTTACTTTAATTTGGCTTATCTGTTTATCAGATAATTTAAAGAAGCCCCTATATCCGTTTGACATTGCTTCTTCAAGGGTAGCTATTGCAACCTGTTCATCCCCTCCTGAGATTCGCTTTAGCTTTTTTAAAGATGCTTTTTGACTTTGTGGTGTTTTGAACTTAAAGCCAAATTCTCCTTTTTTGTATTCTATCCAGTCGCTCCATGCTTCTGAAAATTCTATACTTGAAAATGGCAGGTTAACGCTCATTAGTGTTTTCATGCAGTAAGCTTTTGATTTATCTTAAAGGTTGTAGTGACTTTAAACATCACTTGCTTTTTTCTTTCAAATGGCAATTCTCGATACATTTCTAAAAGACTTCTTTCATCATCATTTAAGCCATTGTTTTGTAAAGAATAAATTACCCGATGTAGTTTTTCATTATCAAACTCTAATTGCATAATCGTATCAACAGCATCCTCAATCTGATTTAATTCTGCTAGTGATACCGAATCTTCTTTCGACATAACCTTATCAACAAACTTTTTTAAAATCTTATTGATATTTTTTTTATCAGTTATCACTTTCAAGTCAGTAGTCGATAGTTTTTTTACGGTCTTTATTGCATATAAAACAGTTGCGTGATCGTGCGGCTCTGGTCTACCATGTTCTAAAGATGTTTTGCCAATTTCAGATAGCGAACAATCAGTATATCTTTGACACATATAAAAAAACATTTGGCGTATATGGACTAAGTTTTGCTTTCTTGATTTTTTAAAAATATCTTCGGGTTGTTTTTCGAAGTAATTACAGATGCAGCTTAATACTGTATATTTATCTAATCTCATGCTATCTCTTTTAGTTTTAACTTTATCTATTTAACTAATTTATACTTCGTTCTACCCCTACCATTTACCGTTGTTATTCCAGTTTCTTTTATAACATTTCTTCTTGCTAATAAGCTTAATCGCTTCTGAATTATGAAATAGTTTAAAGTAGATTTCTTAGCAACCTCATGCGCTGTCATTTCTTCATTAGGGAATGCTTCGAATACTTTTTGTAGTCTTACGGTTTCACTACTTAATTGTAGTTGTGTTCGTGGATCGTGATAGCTCTCTATCGATGTGTTTTTCATGGTTTACTGTTTTAGTTCTTTAACTTTTGACTTATACCTTTCAATGGTTTCTATTAAAAAAAATCTATCCCACTTAAAAGACATTCTTTTACTCATGTCTGCTATTTCATCTAACTTTTTAACCTCGTTCTCGCCAATCTTTTTTACCAAATTTTTTCGGTACTCTAATTGATTTCCAGACTTGAAATAATTATCAGATTTACCCTGCAGGTGAACATTATTTTCATTGAACTTTAAAATAGGATAATGACCTCCAGAATAATAATGACCTGCGTGTGCGTTCATGCTAGGAACTTTTAAAGGCTGTCCGCTGCTTATGCAAGTGCCAAATCCGTTTTCGCTGTCTCTTAGCCTTATGAACTCATTAAACCATCTTGTTGCTATTTTTTTAAGCTGAGGAACGGTCTTCTTTGAGTACTTCTTTATTGTTGATGATTCAATCATTTTTCATTATTCCTAATTCATAGCCCATTGAAATACTAACCCCTTTTGCGCTTTCTATTATTTTTCTACACAAATACAATTCTGGAAACTTTCTATCCGCTTGACGTTCTGCTGCTGCGTTTGTGCCTTTATGGGTGTGATACTCTTCAAGCCACTTTTCCCTAAATTCTATTTGGTGCTTTGTCAAGTAATAAATGTTACTCGTTAAAACTCTTTGCATTTTTCGCAATTGTTCGGTTGTATTAAATTGACCCGAATTATAAGCGTCAACAACTTTTGTAATAGTTTCCAGAACTTCTATCATTTGTGCCGTACCTTGTATTTATAATCTTCCATATCTTTCTTAGCTGTTCGATAAGTCTTATACAACTCCCTGTACACTTTATCGGTTTCGTAAAGCTCTTTATGCTGGTTTGGTATTATTACTTTTTCAGATAAAAACCTTTGTCTTTGTTCGGAAGGGATGCGAGCGTAATCCGACTCTCGCATCCTTACGAACATTTCTTTTGAACCATCCATCAGAAAGGCAAGTCGTCTACGGGGTCAGGGTGTTCTTGGCTGTAGCTTTCTATTGGTGGCTGTTGTTGATCATAGCTAGATACAGCGCTTTCTAAAACCGTTTCGGGTTCTTTTATTGCTTGGTAATTATCCATGTACATTTTTAGCGTAGCGTAAACCTTTTCTGCTTTAGAGTCCTCGTCTTTACTTAAACTTGTAGCATATTTAAATACAGGAACATGATATTTTGTTGCACCCTTCTTTCTTTCATCAGCACCTTCAACAACTACCCATTCATCTGGTAATCTACTTTTTGATTTTTTTGTGAACTCACCCCACTCTTGAACGGCACTACCTTTTAATTGAACATTCCATATTTCACCTTCTTCTGTCATTACATAAATAGATTTTACATAATAACCTCCATGATCTTTTACCCTTAATTTAATATCCCTGTAAAGACCTTCTGCAATTTCACCCCCTTTAAAAGACCTTACTTTTAAAGGTTGTGTTCCTATGTAAGAAACTTCATTCGAAGTTATTCCGCTTTGGCTGTTGTCTTCCCATCCTTTAACAACGTGCATTTCTTTTAATGTTAAAAATTTAAATGGCAATTTTACCTCCACTTTTTTAGATGCTTCTTTATCATAATATTCGAAACATTTTTTTTCAGATTTCCACTCCAACCATTTTTGGGCTGGGTTTGGATTTTGATTCTGAAACTCTTCTCTTCTACTCATAATACTTAGTTTTAAATTACGTTCAATTTGCCGTGAACGCTTCGGCTCTAACTATATTTCAAATTGATTAATTTCATCAGATCGTGAGCTTTTTCAGTATTCAACATCTCGCTCATTTGACGTTCTTTTCGTTGCGCTAATTCGATTTCAAACTCTTTATTTGCTTTTTCAAATGCCGCAGATCGCTCTAAGTCATTCTGGCATTTTGCGTACAAAGCCCTTTTTATTAACCTCGCCGTTTCGTCTATTCTCTGGGTTCTTAAACTTTGTTTTTGAAGTCTTATGTATGCTCTTAGTTTATTCATCGCTTGCTTGTTTATGGTTTTCTCTAAATCTTTCAGCTTCCCGTTCAGCCCATGACTTATCATCTTTGTATCTTGAAATTGATAGCATAAAAAATAGTGCTGACATAGCCATACAAAAAATGAAAATTGATAGCATCGGGTTATCGTTTAAAAAATTGATTATCTGGTTCATTAGTCAATGATTTTTAACCCTAGTTTCTGTTCTGCTTCCTTCTTAGATATAGAGTTTATTATTTCAGCCCACTTACCTTCTTTGTAGATAAAAGCGTTGCTTTCATAACCTTCTCTCTCCCAATCTTTCTCGTTTGTACATCCAGAGCATAGCCCATCATATTTTGGAGAGTAATAATGGTCTAATTGGGTCAACTCTTGCTTAAATCCACTACCCATGTTTTTAAAAAAAGTACCAACCTTAAAACCTCTTTTATTAGCTTCTGCGATTAGATGGGATTCTATTTCTTCTTTGGTTGCTTTTACTACACTAAATCCCCAATTCTCTATTTTGCTAGGAGAACTACTATTTAAGTAATTACCATGAACTTTTAAATACATTTTAGTAACCCCCATAACCCTTCCTATCTGTGGATCTTCTTCTTCAAGATTACCTTTAACCCAATCTCCAACCTTAAAATCATCCTCAAAAATCTTAGGGAATTCAGCTTTTATTTTTAACCGCCATTTTATACATGCGGCTTCGTGCGCTTGTTTGATAAATTCTATTCTTGATTTTTTCATTTCCTATTAGATTTTCTGTTCACTCGTTTAGCGTCTCTGATTTCTTTTTCGTAACTAGAATATCTATAGTATAGAAATAGGTAAGTCGCTCCTGTAATTAGTAGTATTGCGTTCATGGGTTTTAAATTGTGTTAACTATTTTTAACTTTCGGTTTCCTATACGCTTAACAGTAGATTTTAAAACGCTTATTACATTATCAGTGAACTCTTCTGGTAAACCGCTCCATCTTTTTTTTGCATATTGCTGCTCAACATAGATCGCACTTTTGCCAATTTCTTTACCAACATCTGCGTAAAGTCTTTTTTTATCCTCTACCTCTTCAAAGAGTTTATTTAAGCGTTTAATTTTTTCCATTTTTCTAGTTTAAAGTGTATCGTGACAGAAGACCTATTTTTAACGCGTTATCAAATTGAATTTTCATCAGCTTATCATAATGCACTTCTGCTATTGTTTTGGTTTTGGTTAACTCAACCTTTGCGCTGAACGCCATTAAATCGTTTATTAAATTTTGGTTTACTTGTTTCATGGTTTAGTATATATGTTCGATTACTGATTCGTATACAAAGTCGCTATTATCATTAATAGCATCTAACTCATCTTCTGTTGCGTCTCTACCCATATAGGTTGCGCTTGATATGAATGCGTCGCAGAAATCAGGAGCATCCCTTCCGTCTATATCTTCTATTTCAATATTCTCAACTTTGCTAAAATCTATTTTCATGGTTTTTATTTTTTGGTTTGTTTAAAAATATATTGAACATCTATTGTTGATTCTTTCGCTTCTACATGAGGACGCTCACTCTCTTTGTAAAGGTTCTCAATGAAGCTGCTGAATAAGTCTACGTGGTCTAAATTTTTCATGCGTTCCAGTTTAAAAGTTGGCTATTTGGTATTCATCAGATTCAATTGGAAAGACATCACTCGATTCGAACTTGTCAAATAACAATTGTGTCATTTCATCATCAAATACAAATGAAGTATCACCAATCTTAAATTCGTCTCTTGCTTTGTTGTAATCGAAGTAGATGTAATCATCTTCGTTAGAGTAATCGGTACATGTAAAAGTGTCACCAGCGAATGTTTCTACAACCGCATTTTTCATGTAGCTATAGAATTTTACTTTTTGATTTTCGGAAATATTTATTACATTGTGCTTCATGATACTGGTTTTACTTATTTGATATAAGCAAATATACGAACAGTATTCTAATAACCAAACAATATTCTAATTTATTTTAGAAAAAAGTTAGTATTTAATCGTAACTAATTGAAAATGAAACCAATAAAAAGAGTGGAAATTCTAATAAATTTCCTTAATTTAAACGTAAGTAGTTTTGAAAAAGCAATAGGAGCGTCAAATAACAGCATAGGAACTGCTATACGTCGAACAACATCTATTAAAGATGAAACGCTTAATAACATACTTAATGCGTTTCCTAAAATAGACGCTACATGGCTTCTTACTGGAGAGGGGGAAATGCTAAAAGATTCAATTAAAACATCTTTAGATGATTTCAACAATGCAGAAATACTAAAATATATTGTCGAACATCAAGACGAGTTTAAAAAAATGAAATCTTTTCCTTTACTATTAAAAGATATAAAAGAAGAGGATGCTTTTGAACAAATGCAAGATCGAATCAAAAACCTAGAAAAGGAAGTCTCTCTAATTAGAAATAGTTCCTAGCCCATTTTTTATAAGTTCGAAATTTATAGACATATCTATTAACTTCGCTTTTCGCTTATTACTTCTTTCAATTAATTCTTCTGCCAGTTGATTATCTAATTCAACATCAAGTCTATTTTTAGCCTCGTCGCTGATGTAGTTTATTTCTTTTAAATAACCTTGCTTACTTTGCTTCTTCATGGATTTTATCGATTACGGGTTTAACGATTTTATTAATATATTTTTTATTATCTCTTACGTGAGGTCTAGCATCAATAACTATTACATCAACTAAATACCTTATGATGCGTTTAGTAGTTTCTAAATAGGTTTGAATGTAAATTGTAGAGTGTGTAAGTGCTGCTGATATTAATATCATTGCGCCATAATAAAACGATGGGTGAAAGTCTTTTTCTACTAATGGGTTGATAGACCACACTAAAAAATAAAACCCAGTAAATCCACTTAAAATAGCGAACACCCTAAATAGTTTTTTTAGTTGTTCAGGCATAAATCCTGATGCGTAAAACAATAACACCGAAATACACACTACGAAAATTGGAAATCCAATAGCGAAAAGAAAAGAGGACATATAGGAAAATCCAAATATGCCCTCTGAATCATTTGTGTTAAAAGGTATGTGTGCGTAAGGGGCTATAAACCCAAATACGAACACTAAAAATAATATAATCTTAACCGTTACCCCCTGGCGTTTCAACTTTGTCTTTGTCGATTGAATAAATTGTTTCATAATCATCTGTTGGTTCTTTTTCGCAAGAGAATACTAATGCTGATGCGAAGATTGCTACTGCTAAAACTCCTAATACTTTTTTCATTTTAAAATAAATTTAAGGTTAATACTACCTTAAAGTTACTTCAAAATTTACGTGTTTTATATTTGATAGCGCCTAAGTTATTAAGCACTTATCAAAAATAACATATGTTTTCAAAAGGGGGAATATCTTACAACGCCCGTTAGTTTTGTAAGACAAACAAAATTTAAAAATCATATTTTTATTTTAGAAATTTATAGATAAAATGCGTTATTTATCGTTTAAATGTTTATTATATTATTTAACATTAGTTATTAATAACTTGCTCGTTTAGATTTAAGATTCCGTCAAAACACAATTTCCCCTTAGTGAGAAATCGTGTTTTTCATAACTTGCTCATGCTTGAGTTTTGAGTTCCTTACGAAAACAGATAGCTACAACTTTAGAACATTGCTATCATTTTAGGATTTGTTACTACATCTAAAGTTTGTAGCCCTTGCAAGGTGTCCTATTGCACTCACCTATTAACCCCTATGCTATTTCTTGGGTCTTGGTATTAGGCTTCCCGAAAGTATCTAGCCAGAAAGAAACCTATAAAACAAAGGGTATAAAAAAGCCCTTTAAGAGTTGAAGCTGTCTTTAAGGGCTAAATATTTGCTACGAATAGCTTTTTAAATTTTTCCGATTCCGATATAGCTTCAACTAAATCTCAAAGCAAAGATATAACAATATTCTAATTATTCTAATTATTTTCTAATATTTATTTGTTTTATTAGATTAGTGTTAGTACCTTCGAACATCTCAAGTACATAATTGAGTGTTAAACGTAGGTGGAACTCGTTAACTTAAAGTATTTAATCTGCAAAGTTTCCTTAGTTCCACTTTAGAAACAATAGCGGATTTTTTTAATTAGCCTCCGCTTTGATTAGTGGAGGCTTTTTTATTTGAAGAATTATGAGTTACAAAAGACAAGTAAGAGTTAAACCAAACAAAGTTTATTCAGAAGTAAATAAAGATGAAGTGAAAATGTTATTTGACCTATTAAATAACAATTCAATTGAATCAATAAGAAAAGAAACTGGATTTTCAAAACACTTTGTAAGCGAAACAATTAATCAATATCTAAAAGCATCTTAATATGAACTATTTAGAATTTTTAAATAAAAAAAACATTTCGGTTGATCCTTTAGGTTTTGAAGCATCAAATTTAAACAGTAATCTTTTTGATTTTCAAAAGAAAGTGGTTAATGACGCTTTAATTAAAGGTAGGTACGCTCCTTTTTTAGATTGTGGAATGGGAAAAACTATTTGTCAATTAGAAATATCTGAGCAATGCAGAAAGAAAACAAATAAGCCTAGTTTGATTTTAGCTCCTTTAGTTGTTACTCAACAAACTATTAATGAGGGTGAAAAATTTGGAATAGAAGTAGGTTATAATAGTTCTAACATTCATATAACAAATTACGAGCAGATTGATAATTTAGATCTTTCTAAATATGGCAGTATTGCTTTAGATGAATCTTCAATACTTAAAAACTTTCAAGGCAAATTAAAGAATAAAATCATAAAGGCGTTTGAAAATACACCTTATAGATTTGCCTTTACCGCAACACCAAGCCCTAACGATATTATGGAACTAGGAAATCATTCAGAGTTTCTAGGTCAAATGAAGTTTAAAAATATGCTATCAATGTATTTTATTAACGATATGCAGACCGTTCAAAAATGGAGGCTTAAAGGTCATGCAGAGGATATATTTTGGAAATGGATTAGCAGTTGGAGCGTATGCGCTACTAGCCCATTAGATTTAGGATTTGAAACAGATGGCTATGTATTGCCAAAACTTAATCTTATAGAGCATGGTTTAAAGAGTGAAAAATTAGATAACGGATTATTATTTAATCATTTATCTGTAAGTAGCACAAACCACAACCAAGAGTTAAAAAGGACTTTTGATGTTCGAATGAAAAAAGCTATAGAATTAAGCGAAGGAAGCGAGCCAGCTATAGTTTGGGTAAAGCACAACGAAGAAAGTACATATTTAGCAAAGCATATCGAAGGAGCAAAAGAAGTAACTGGTTCAATGAAACCCGAAAAGAAAAAAGAACTTTTACTAGGTTTTGCAAAGGGTGATTTTAGGGTTTTAGTTACTAAGCCTAAAATTGCGCAATATGGGCTTAACTACCAACATTGTAATATTCAAGTATTCCCTTCATTAGATTTTAGTTTTGAGGGTACATACCAAGCTATAAGAAGATCATATCGTTTCGGTCAAAAAAGAGAAGTGAATATACACTTAATAAAGACTGATACTATGCAGAATGTCATTACAGCAATAAACAGAAAGCAAGAACAATTTAAAATAATGCAACAAAAACTATCACAATATGCAGCCTAATTATCAAATATTCAACAACGATTGTATTGACCAATTATCTAAAATGGAAGATGAAACTTTCGGGTTTTCCGTATTTTCTCCTCCTTTTGCAGAATTATATACATATTCCGACGATATACGGGATATGGGTAATTCAAAAGACTACGACCAGTTTTTTGACCATTTTTCATACTTAACACCTCATTTGTTTAGAACATTACAGGAGGGTCGTCTTATCGCTGTTCATTGCATGGATGTATCACTTCAAAAAGGCAAAGATGGTGTTATCGGATTAAAAGATTTTAGCGGAGACTTAATACGGTCTTTTACAAAACAAGGATTTATTTATCATTGTCGTGTTGCAATTTGGAAGAATCCAGTTGTAGAAATGCAAAGAACAAAAGCATTAGGATTACTACACAAAACTATTAAAAAAGATAGTTCAATGTCAAGGGTCGGGGGTTCTGATTATATATTAGTTTTTAGAAAGCCTGGGGAAAATAAAAACCCTATAGTTCATCAAGATACAGATCCATCAAAAGAAAATTATTTACCAGTCGATTTGTGGCAAAAATATGCTAGTCCTGTATGGCATGATATTAACTATGGAAATACTTTACAATATAGAAGTGCTAGGGCTGACAAAGACGAAAAACATATATGTCCTTTGCAACTTGAAACAATAGAAAGGTGTTTGCATTTATGGAGCAATGAAGGGGATCATGTATTAAGTCCATTTGCAGGAATTGGTAGTGAGGGTCATGAATCTTTGAAACTTAATCGAAGATTTACAGGAATAGAATTAAAACCTTCTTATTTCGGTCAAATGAAAAAAAACCTAGAGGCTTTTGAGAAGAGTAGATTTCAACTTGAAATATTTTAATGAAAGAAGCACTAAGATTTAACGGGGTAGAACTAACAGAAGATAATATTAAAAAAATGACCGAAAACAGTATTCAAAAAATAGGCTTTGAATTAGTAAGGCGCTACAAACATGACGAGTTCAATACAAATAAATATAAAAAGGGATGTATTGAAATAGAGTTCACTTATGAAGGAAAGAGTTCCGCAGGTGTTGACGTAAAGTTAGGCGAAATGGATTGGCGCACTTTTTATTTTAATGAGGTTGTTAAACTTGACGAACTATTAAACAAATGAAAGAAGCACTAAGATTTTCAATTAGCGTAGCAATAGCTTTTATATGTGCTATAGTATGGAGTTTAATTAATAAGATTATAAAATGAAAACAATAATAGTAGAACCCGTTTTTACTCAACACTCTAACGGAAAAATAGAATTTCATTGCTCAGATGAAGAACGATCGAAAGTTGCATGTAAAATGCTATTACTTCTGCAAGCTGCTGATTTAGTAGAAGAAAAGAAGATTGAGCAAGCACATGACCTTGCAACATCTTTGGATTAATTTTACTGGTTTGTTCACGGGGCTCGATGCCCTATTACAGCATAACGAGATAGTATAAGGTGAGAAGCCACACCTACAAATTTGGCTATTTATTACAAAACTTTGATGGCTTTTCACTTTATACGGGTGTTAGGCATCTTTTAAAATTACGATTATGCAGTTAACAAATGAAAAAATAGAAGTAACACATCGAATGATGGAAAAAAACAACATGACTAGAGGTATGCAATATGGAGTGCCAGTAGACCCAAAAGAACCAAGCAGGGGATTAAGTTGGAAGGTATTAATGGAGATGAAAGACGAAGATTTTGATAAGATAGAAGACTATTTTTTAAGTAAGAAACTTGGTAAGTAATTTTTATTGTGCCTAACGCTCCCTGTGTATGGCGTGTTAGGCTCATTTAGTCGAGTGGACCTACCTAGTGTAATTAAGTACTATCAGTTGTAAACAAATAGTGTACAACTGAATTATCACCGCCTAACGAGAAGCCATAAATGAGCCTTATACGCTATAAACTTTGTTGATGGTTGTCGACTGTGGGAAGGTCGCAAGTGGGGTACAAAATGCCCCTACCCATTCGGTGAAGGCTTATTTAACGACTGGCGCGTATGTTTGGTTGCCGTGTATGAAGCGATTGCCATTTTCGGCAGTCGTGGGAATACGAAAGGTAGCCAACGATTTAAAAAGCCCTCATTGCACGGCAATGAAATATACGCAATGTTCACGGGCGTTGCCTTAACAAGAATAGAAATACTAAATACAGAATAATGATAATAAAGGAAACAGAAAATTTTAAATTAAAAATTAACAACGTTAAAGGCGAGCCATTTCATTGGAAGCCTGTTTGGTGTGGAGCAAAACACAATTACCATAGGGTTGAAAATGGAAAGGATTTTAAATTTATTAATACTTGGTCTTATTACATACCTATAATGAATAGAGTTTTTTGGCTTTGGTGGTGCTTATCATTCACTATAAAGCCTAAACTTATTAGTGGAAAAATACCTCAAAGGTATGTTCCATTAAAAGATACTCATTTAGAATTAATGGATTTACCTCATGGTAGCTGGCAGGATTAAATCCGTGAGCGTAGCGAGGGGAAAGGGCTTTTTAAATCGAATACGCGCCAGTCGTTCACGGGCATTAGTGTTGTAGTGTATTTGAGGTACGAGAATCGCAACACGTATCCGAATCAAGGGCTGTTGGCGAAAGCGTAGCGAATTGACGACGGCACTTGTTGAGGTTATGCCCGTGAACGAGATAGTATAAGGTGAGAAGCCACACCTACAAATTTGGCTATTTATTACAAAACTTTGATGGCTTTTCACTTTATACGGGTGTTAGGCATCTTTTAAAATTACGATTATGCAGTTAACAAATGAAAAAATAGAAGTAACACATCGAATGATGGAAAAAAACAACATGACTAGAGGTATGCAATATGGAGTGCCAGTAGACCCAAAAGAACCAAGCAGGGGATTAAGTTGGAAGGTATTAATGGAGATGAAAGACGAAGATTTTGATAAGATAGAAGACTATTTTTTAAGTAAGAAACTTGGTAAGTAATTTTTATTGTGCCTAACGTTTGAATCTATGGCTAGTTGCCGATTAATCACTTAATAAAATAAATAAACATGAACGCACAAGAATTTTTAGCAGAAAAAGGAATATTTGGATTAGATACCAAAAAAAGATACAATGAAGTCATTGAGTGGATGACAGACTTTGCAAAAGAGCACCATACCCAGCAATTAGCTATAGATGGTGTTAGCAATTGTATTAACGAAAAACTCGTTGATTGGTTATGTGAAGATTACACAAGAGAAGAAGCAATTGACCAAATAGAAACCGCAACAATTAAAGAAGACCGAGTTTTTACAGTCACTTACGATAACGGAAAGTATGACAAAGTGGTGTTAGAAAACAACATTATAAAAATACACGAACCGCGTTAATATTGTTGCTAACACCTATATATAAAAACCCTTTCAAACCCCTAGTAATTAAAGCATAATAGACATGAATATTCGAAAATGGGAACACAACTATTCGAGAGATTGCGACATAAAATATCAATCGGAGGCAACCCGTAGAACATACAAGTATTGTGTCTCTAAATTTTTAAAACAATTTTCGAGTGCTGTTGAGCCTAAAGCAATTCCAACTGCAGCAATAAAAACCTGGCTACTTACTTTCAAAACCTTAAACACCCGAAAGCAAATGCTGTGCAGCGTTGCTAGTTTTTATAAATTGACTGTAAATATGCCTTCTAAAATTAGTAAAATTCCCTACCCAAAGAAAGCAAAAACATTACCCCAGGTGATAGATACTAATTTCTTAATCAACCGAATTAATGACATACCTAATTTAAAGCATAAAGCAATTTTAATGCTCGGCTTTAGTTGTGGCCTTCGGGTGAGCGAGGTTTGTAATTTGAAAATGCAATGTATCGACCGCGCCCGTATGATGATTTTAATTAAAAACGGAAAAGGCAACAAAGATCGTTTTGTGGTAATGTCAGCAAACTTGCTACACACTTTTGAAGAATATGCCTGCGAATTCAAACCAAAAATATATCTATTTAACGGGCAAAAACCCTTTTCTAAGTATACCCGATCAAGCGCAAATAAATTAGTAAAAAAGTACTTAGGTAATCAGTACCATTACCATCAATTAAGACACTCAAATGCAACGGCACTTCTAGAAGCAGGCACAGATATTTCTATAATACAAAAGCTACTAGGGCATAGCGATATTAAAACCACCCAAATATATACACACGTATCAAAAAAAGCACTTTCAAAAGTAGTTATGCCAATGTAAAAAAGCACAAACGCACAAATTGTACATGAATTTACAAATTACAATTCACAACTTTACACTCTCATAGTTTAATTAAGTTGGGTTGTTAGTATGAATTTGTTTAATCAAGCATTTGCAAATTTAGGTCAAAAAAGGGCAACCGGTTCACTAACCGGTATGCCTTTCTTTGGTTTTGGCGCTGGGGCCACTACTAAGGCTGGCGGAAAAATAAATACCAATACCGCTTTAAAGATTTCCGCTTTCTTTTGCGGGGTCACCACCATCGCCAATAGTTTAGCGCTCTTGCCTAAACACGTAATGACAAAAAACAAAGGCAAGATTAATTTACTGAACGACCACCCTGTTGATTATATGATTCATAACGAACCAAACAAGCTAATGACTGCTTTTAGTTTTTGGTTTTCTTTTGCGGTTTGTATGCTAATGAAAGGCAACGGCTATGCGCTGATTGTTCGCAATGGTTCAGGGGTGCCGATTTCAATGACCCTTTGGGATAATGAAGATGTTACCCCAATGTTTTATAATGGCGAATTGTTTTATAAACATAGCAAACATAAAACTTTATTTTTTGCTTCCGAAGTATTTCACGTGCCAGCGTTTTGTTTTGATGGTATCTCAGGGCGGTCGGCCTTGCAGTATGCCGCTGATAATTTAGGCGTTTCACTCGCTGCAGATGAATTTGCTGCAGATGCTTATGCTGATAAAGGGTTGAATTATGGAGTAATTGAGGTGCAAGCCGGTATTGATATCACGAAACCAGGTAAAAACGCTTTAAAATACACATTTGAAAAGAACCTAGCAACCGGCAACAAAGATCGTGTCACCGTTCTTGACGAAGGTATGCGATACCGACCTATTTCGATCACCCCTGCAGAATCTGCTTTTATAGCTGCCAAGGCACAAGGGGTTGAAGATATTGCGCGCTGGTTGTCTATTCCTTTGCATAAACTGCACGCAAAAGGCGAAGGCGGCTATAATTTTTTGGTGCAAATGTCTATGGAATACCTGCAGACCGCTGTGCAGCCATTAGGTCAAAAAATCAAAGAAGAAATACAACGAAAATTATTGTCGCGTGATGAAAAGGTGATAAACGGCGCTTATATTTTTATGAATTACCGCAAACTGCTAGAGGTTGACCCTGCAGCAAGAGCGCAATATTTTAAAGATATGGTCTATATCAAAGCAATGAACCCTAATGAAGTAAGGGCCGCCGAAGATATGTCGCCGTATGCTGGTGGTGATGAATTTTTGCAAATGACCAATTTGCAAACGCAAGACGAGATTGATAAAAAATTGAAAGATGAAAAACAAAAAGTTGAACAAACCGCAAACTAGAGGCGCCGAATTTCGAGCGGAATCGATAAACGAAGAAAGTCGAACGGCTGAATTCGTGATTTCTACTGAGGCGGTTGACACCTATGATACGGTGTTTATGGCTAGCGGTTGGGATTTGGCACGCTATCAAAAAAACCCTGTGGTTACCTTTCAACACCGCGACAATGACCCTGACCCTAACATGGTAATTGGTACGTCTGAGGTTTTTGTTGATGATGAAAACCGATTAATTGGGCGTGTCACCTTTGAAGGTGCCGAAGATAATGAGGTTGCAGAAAAAGTATTTCGCAAAGTGAAAAACGGCATTTTACGCGGTGCCTCTATACGGGCAAGCGTTCACGAAGGGCGATGGGGCGAAGAAAAAGCAGGCGAAAATCCTGAGGTTTTATATTTCACCCGAAGCGAATTGATGGCATGGTCTATTGTGACGGTGCAATCAAACCCTGATGCCCTTTCGCGCAATTTCGAAGCGGTTGAAGATTTTAAAAAAGAATTAATACCTGTAGTCGATGCCGAAGAAATTCGCGCCGATGTACCGGGCAATAAAGGTATGAGCAGTTTTGACGCTCAATTATTAATAAATCAAAATTTATAACAATGAAAAGTTCAGTACAATTAAGACAAGAGCGTCAAGTTGAAATCGATGCACAAAAAGAAATCGTTCGGTTGGCAGTTGATGCCGACGGCAAAAAAAGAGATTTGAACGACGCAGAAACGGTAAGTTTTCGCGCGGCTCAAACAAAAATTGAAGCGTTGAATAGTAAAATTACCGACGCTGAAAACTACGAACGCAATCTGCGTGAGGCGGCGGCTACGGCTGGCACCCCTGTTGCTGGTGATCGCGGCGATGGTGAAGGTGATGCAGATGGTGAGGCGCGTGAAATGCGAACAATTTTTGCACAGGCATCTATAGGTAGAGCATTAAGAACCCTTTCGGGGGGCAATCGCTTAGATGGCGCCGAAGCCGAAATGCATGAAATAGGCACCGAAGAAAATCGGGCGGCAGGTGTTGAAACGCCTGACAATGCAGTTTTAAATATTCCTATGCAAATGTTGCGAGCAACGCAACAGACAGTAACAGAAGATAGTGGTGATTTTGGTGCGGCTTTAGTACAAGATCAAGCGCCGCGAGTACAAATGCCGTTCGCGCCTAGCTCAATTTTAGAGCGTTTAGGGGCAACAAGATTGACAGGTTTAACTGGTGGCAAAGTGCCGTTGCCTGTTGCTAGTAATTACGATTTCGCCTGGTTGGGTGAAACCGAAGCGATCGTGCCGCAAAAGAAAGAATTTGCAGGCCCTGAATTATCACCAAACCGATTAGGGGCAGCGGTTGATATTTCAAACCGATTGATTTTGCAAAGTTCGCCAAATGTAGAAGCGATGATTCGCGGACTGATTATCGAAGGTTATGACCGTGCGGTCAATACTGCTGCAATTAATGGCTCAGGTGCCGCCAATCAACCCACAGGTATTTTAAATACTACCGGTGTACAGGCATCTGCTATCGTTGCGGGTGAGGCTGCAAGTAGAGAGGCGATTGTTGAGTTACAGTCGTTGTTGGCAACGGTTGATAGCACAACTGATAGTTTAGCATACCTAATGACACACCTATTGAAAGGTGACTTGATGTCAAGAAAGGCAGATGCTGGCTCAGGGCTTTACTTAATGCAAAACCCCGATTCGTTAGCGGGCTATAAGACGGTGGCAAGTAACTTTGTGCCGCAATTAGGTGGACTTGAAACAATGATTTTTGGTGATTGGAAAAAATTATTTTTAGGAGAATGGGGTGCGCTTTCTGTAGTATCTGACCCTTACGGGGCATTACTACAAAATAGTATGCGCTTAGTTCTTAACGGTCACGCTGATGTTGCAATCGCACAACCAAACGCTTTTGCAGTCAACAAATTTATGGACGCGTCAGCCGCATAAGCTGAACGTTTACGATAACAAGTAAAAAGGCGACCGTTGAAAGGTGGTCGCCTTTTTTAATTTTTTAACAGCCTAATAACAAACTTTAAAAGATGAAAAATTTAATCGGATTAACATTTTTGTTACTCATGGCGCAAGCGGGTGCCGAAGATAATAACGGCGCTGGGGCTGCAACAGGTACAGGTAATACCGCTGTAGGTAAGAAAGGTGGTGAAGAACCAGCACCCAAAGCAAAAACTCCAAAAACTATTGAAATTTTAAAGCCTGTTGCGGGCGCGTTTATGTTGCCGTACAATGTAGGTCAAAAAATACCTGTAGGTGCAAAAGGCGTATCAAAAAAACAAGCTTCCTTAATGATTGAAGCGGGTTACGCGAAATAATATGGCGGCACCAAAAAAAATAAAAGTTCGAATACTGTTGCCTGTGCAGGCGCGTTTCGACGTAAAAAAATTACCTGGTGATACCGCCTTGGTGCCTAAAAAAAAGGGCGACGAAATGATTGCCTTAAAATACGCCGAAAAGGTGAGCAAAAATTAAATGGAAAGTATTATCAATATAGGGGCTTTAATTGCAGGTGACGACTTGATTGCGTTGCCGCTTGCAAAAAAGAATAGCAATATAGAGCATGACGAGCATGACGATTTATTGCAAATCTATTTAGATGCTGCCATTGAAGATGCTGAAAACTATACAGGTATTAAAATCAAAAAAAGAGAAATCACCATTGATTTTAAAGATTGGGCAACGGTGATACCTATAACGGTAAACCCGCTGACGGTAATTACTGAAATCAGTTACAAAGATAAAAACGGTGATAAGCAAGTTATTGCCGAAACTGATTACCAAGTCGCAGCCAATAATTTTGGCTTTGAGCAAACCTTGGTTTTTTCGTTAAATAGTTTTCCGGTGTTAGAATCTGAAAATCGTTTTCCGATAACGTTGGTGGGTGAAGTGGGGTACACCTCAGATGATCTACCAACAGCAATCAAATCAGCGATTTTGTTAAAATTCTCAAACAAAGAATTTTATCGCGAAGAAATGCCTCGCAATGGTGTTGATACAAGTTTTAAAGCGGCGTTGCGGCCGTATAGAAAATGGTAATATGAACAATCATGTTTTTAGCGGGCAATTAAATGCAAGAGTTGAGTTCTTTGAAAATACGAATACGTCAAACGATTCGGGTGAGGTGATTGAATCAAAAACCTCTTTAGGTTTTAAAATGACGCATCGTATTGATGCGGTAGGTGATGAAGATAATGACGGGCGGTTGCTCGGGCTAAGTGTTTGCCGCTTTCAATTGCGTTTTGATGCTGCAATTTTTACAAAAGCAAGTGAATTGATGATTACCGATTTTGATGGCGATTGGGATGTTGTCGGCCCTGCGCGTTTGCTTGATGCGCGACGGCGGTATATAGAGCTAAGATGTAGAAAGCGTGGCGAATCTTGATGTAACAAAAATTGAAGGTTTTGACGAATTAAATGCAAAACTAAAAAAGCTAGATGATAGCCTAAAACGTCGTGAAGTACTGGCATTGCAACGAAAGTTAGCTAAACCAATACAACAGCGATACGCAGCTGCATTGCCTCGGCAAAGTGGCACACTTGCAAGCTCGGTGGCGATAAAAACCGTATCAGCAAGGCGATCAGGGGGCAACCCTAGTATTGTAGTGCGCCCAGGTAAGCGCGGGCGGTTTGATGGTTATTATAAATTTATGGTGATCGGCAAAGGTGATCGCCCAGGTAGTATAAGGCGAGGCAGCCGAAGGGGATTAAATACCGTAGTAACTACGGCACGCGATAAAACCTTACGGCAATCGCAAGCAGGTACTACAAAAGAAGCCGAAGTGCTAGCGGCAAAATTAGTACAAAAGAAAATAAATCGATTAAGTCAATGATACAGGCAGCAAAAACAATACAAGACGACTTGAAGGCAGATACTGCTTTGCAAGCTGTTTTGTTAGGCCGTAGTTATTGGGAGCTGGCCCCTGATAATTATGCCTTACCTGTGATCACATTTACGGTGATTGAAGATGCTGCGGTATCTAAAGATCGTAACGCTTACCGGTCGGTGGTGCGTTGCTTTGGTGAAACTTTAACAAGTGCCGCCCAGCTAGCAGAATTAGCAAAAACCGCGCTGAAAAATGCGCATCATAAATATAAAGGCGGGCAATCAGGCTATACAGATACAGAAAAGCGTGAGGGTTACGTTGAATTGAATTTTAACTTTAATATATAACACAATGGCAAACGAAAAAGTACAAAGCGGCAATTTAAGGTTGCTGTTGAATGATAAAAAGATTTTTGATGCAACGGGTTGCTCGCTATCCTTAGCGCGTGATACCAAACAACGTGCAGCAACCAAAGATACTGCAGCGGGGGCAACTACGAAAAGTACGCGCACCTGGTCAGCAACGTATAACGGGTTGGCGGTATATGCAAGTGATGGCAATGATGCGCATGACTTTAAAGCGCTGTTTGATTTATGGAAAGATGATACCGATGCCTTGGTTGAAGTGGAGTTTGTGCCAAACGAAACCGATTACGCATATTACTATAGAGGTGAGGGCATCTTAACCGCTTTAGATGGTACATTTAATGTTGATGAAGATGGCACCATTTCACTAACCGTTAGCGGTTCAGGTGATATTGAGGCGATTGATAAAACGGTTGAAGCGCCAGCAAGTAACTAAAGCATGAAAGTAACCAAGATAAAAGTAAACAATGTATCGTACCCAGTTAAATTTGGGTACGGTGCAATTCGTTTACTAGGTGGTATTTGGGGTATGAATGGCTTTGTACCTGTAGTTGAAAAGGTGGGTGGTATGATACCCGAGGGCAAAGATTTTGAATTGAGCTTTGACAACTTAGATACCATTGGTGATATTATTTGGGCGGGTATTGTAAATGCCGCAAAAGAAGACGAGACTGATGCTATTGATCGCACCGATACTGTTGATGCCTTCTTTGCTGATATGTCTTCAATCGCACAAATATTTGAATTGTTTATGCAGTCAATGCCGAAAGGCAACCAAAAAGAGGGAAAGCCCAAACCCCGCAAGTCGGGGAAAAAGTAAATCTCTTTTCTTGGGATGATGTTGAAGAAATTGCATTGGGCGAAATGCAAATGAGCGAAACCGAATTAGATCAAATTTCGTTACGTTCTTTTTTTAATAAGATAACCGGATTCAGAAAATTAGAACGCGATGCGTGGGAACGTACCCGAACGCAAACGTTTTTATTGCTAAGTCCGCATTTTGAAAAAAACGCAACGGTGTTGCCACAAGAGTTGATGCCTTTTCCTTGGGATAAAGAAATCACAAAACAAGTCGTTGACAAGGCTGCCGAAGCAAAAGAAAGTCGTGATCGCATATTTGCTGAGATCGATGCTCAAAAGAAAAATAAAGCCGCAGGGTGGGGCAGTAGGTAGCCCGCTCGCTTGCTTTGCGAGAGGCCGTTGGTTCGAACCCAACCCCTGCAACTAGAATAATAAATAAAAATACAATAGCCGAAGCGCATCATTTGCTGACATATCGATTCGATTTAATGCCGACCTAAAGCAGTTTAGTTCGCAGATGCAAAATGCACAGCGAAAACTAGATAAGGTTGGTCGTAAAATGCAGAAGCTGGGCGCTGGCCTTACGGTAGGGGTAACCGCCCCGCTTGTAGCCTTGTCTGCTATTGCAATCAAAAACTTTGACGAACAGGCGAAGGCTTTGGCACAAGTAGAAGCGGGGTTGAAGTCAACGGGCAATGCGGTTGGTTTTACAACAAAAGAACTTGAAAAGCAGGCAGAAGCCTTGCAAAATAATTCGTTATTTGGTGATGAAGTTATATTGAAAGATGCTACTGCGCAATTACTCACATTTACAAATATTACAGGCGAAGCGTTTTCGCGCACGCAACAGGCGGCCCTTGATTTGTCTACCCGCCTTGATGGTGATTTAAAAAGTGCTTCTATACAGTTAGGTAAAGCGTTAAACGACCCTATTGCTAACCTTTCTGCGCTTAGTAGATCGGGAATACAGTTTTCAAAAGATCAAAAAATATTAATAAAATCGCTGGTTGAAGGTGGTAAAATTGCTGAGGCGCAAGGGGTGATATTATCAGAACTTGAAAAACAATACGGCGGTTCGGCGAAAGCTGCTGCAGCTGCAGGGTTAGGGCCTTTCACGCAGTTTAAAAACATACTTGGTGATATTGCCGAAGATTTTGGCGCGATTATCGTTGATGGTTTGAACCCGTTAATTGTGTATTTAAAAGATGTGGCAACACGTTTTAAGAATTTATCACCGCAAACAAAAAAATGGATTGTCATATTAGGTGGGGTTGCTGCTGCTGCTGGCCCGTTATTGGCTTTGGCGGGTACGATATTACCGGCCATTGGCACAGGCCTCGCTTTATTGACCGGGCCTATTGGTTTGGTGGTTGCTGGTTTGGCGGCTATTGGCGTGGTAATCTATAAAAATTGGCAACCCATTAAAGCGCAATTGATAGAAATTGCGAATTATTTTATTGATCTATATAACGAATCTGCCTTGTTTCGTATTGCTGTTGAAGGCATTACGGCATCGTTCAAATCGCTTTGGGCGGTGGGTAAGTTTGTTTTTAATGCTTTAGGTAGTATCATCGCGGCAACAGCCACAAATATTAAAGCGGCGTTCGGTAATATTGGTGATTTTGTAAAGGCAATTTTAACGGGTGACCTTGCAGCGCTACCGGGTATTTTAGAAAAAGGTTTTCGCGAAGGTTTTTCTGCTGCAGGGGCATTGGTAGCAGATTTAGAAAATGATTTTAAAACACTTGAAAAATCGCTTGGTGAAAATATCGGTCGTGGTGTTTCTAACGCGCTTAGTACAAGAAAATATAAATTATTAGGCACTAATGTTGATACCCAAGGCTTGCAAGATAAAGTCGCAACAGCGGTACAGTCAGGTTTAGAAACGGGTGCCTCAAATGGTGGCCCTTTTACCCCGCAAACTGAAAAGCTAGAACTATCTACCCAGGGTCTTGTTGAGAATCCGTTAGGTACTATTGCAGAAAATTTAAAAGAATCTACCGAAGGTATTAAAATTGCACTCGCGGAAACCTCACAAGAGTTGACTGCCTTTCAACAGAATTCAGAAATTGTTGGCGGTGCTGTTGGTGATGCCTTTAGTAATATGACGAACCGATTTATTGATAGCCTTGGTTTGGCAGAAACAGGCTTTGAGGGCTTTGTAAAAACCTTAGCCCAAACGGTAACAAAATTAATTTCAATCGCATTATCGCAGGCTTTAGCGAACTCAATCGCTGGGGCAACGTCGTCAGGTTCTGCAACAGGCCCTGCGGCGGTATTTACAACCCCAGCATTTATTGCAACGGCCGTCGGTGGGGTATTGGCGGCCTTTGCTGCGATACCAAAATTTGCAACAGGTGGTTTTGTGCCTGGCAATTCCTTTTTTGGTGATACCCAATTGGCGCGGGTCAATAGTGGTGAGTTAATATTGAACATTGCACAACAAAAGAATTTAGCGGGTGCGATTAAAAGCAACGGCGGGGTGGTGGTGTTACAGCCTGAATTGAAATTTAGCAACCGTCAGTTTGCTATTGCATTAAATAGGGTTAATGAACTGAATGGTCGGGTATCATAATGGCGTTTTCTATCAACATATACGACAACGAAAAATTGCAATCAGCAACAGTGTTTGAACACGCTGAGGCAAATTCATTGGTGCTAACTTGGTTGGGCGGTTCGCATAAGCTACAAACTGTTTTAGGTAGTGAGTTTGGTTTTTCGATGGAGGTTACCAATTACCAAGATGCGTACTTTTCGCACCTCGCAACGCATGACGAACGCCGCTATCGGGTAACCATAGTGAACGAAGATACAACGGCAATTTTATGGCAGGGGCATCTATTGCCTGACCAGTATGAAGAACCGTTTACAAATGGGGCTTTCTTTGTTAATTTTATTGCAAGTTGTGGCCTCGGCTCGTTAAAGAATCAATTTTTACCCAATGACTTTTATATTGAAGAAAAATCGCTTATCGAAGTACTGGCGGCGATTCTCAAGTTAACAGGCTTGACGCTTGATATTTGTATGGCGCCAGCTTTAGTGAATAAGATACAACCGAAATGGCTTGATGCCATTATTGATACCTCGCAATATGCCTTGCAAAGTGGCGTAAATGATGCTTATGAAATTTTAAAGCAATTAATGGCAGCAAGTTTGTGTCGTATTCACCAGGTAGACAATGCCTGGTATGTTGTGGGCTTGAATCAATTGAACCGTTTTGATATTAGCTTTTCAAAGTACGATGCTGCAGGGGTTTATCAAAATGAGGTTATTGTTGCTCGCACCCCTAAAACGCCAACGTTTTATAATATACCGGTGATCACCGCAAATACGCCGAGAAAACGAATTTCGGTGTTTCACGATTTGAATTTAGAGCAGATTGATAAGGCGGTATACAAACAAGAAAATGATGGCTATGTTTTAGCGACTGATATTGAATTGACAAATCACGAATGGGTGTATTCAAATGTGTCATTTGTTCCGAAGTACAACACCCAAAACGGCTTAACCTTTTTTGCGCCGCTAACAACAACCCCAACACAAAGCATACGCTTACGTAAAGAGGTGTTAATTGCTGCAGGTTCAAAAATGGAATGGGTGGTAAAATTGTATTCAGAGTATGAAGGTTCTACGCAGGGCCGCAGCGATGATGATATTTTTCTTGATGGCGATTGGGTGAAGCTGCAGCCGTACGATATTTATTATACTGATGTGACTACGGGCAATGAAGTATTATTGTATAGCAATATTAATGGCACCGCGCCTGATGATCTGCGCTATCAATTAGGCTTTAGTAAAGACCGAAAGGCAGCGCTAGCAATTAAAATGATTGCGCCTGAAACGGCGTATTACAATATTCGATTTTATCAACCGCAGGGCGTGTCAGGGGTAAAGGTTGATCGCATTATTTTAGAAGAACTGCAGGTTGTTATTTTAGACCAAGAAGAAGAACAATACTACATAGACGAAATAAACGAAACTTATACCCAAGATGAAGAAATTGAAATCAGCTTGCATGACGATATACGAAAGCTAGAAAATTTTATGCGCTTGTCTCGGTTGAACGATGCAGGGGTTGTATATGATAGTGAAGTATTTAGCAATTTCAATACGCTAAACAATGAAGATGGTAATTATATTGAGTTATCGTTGGCCTTCTTAAAATTAGCTTTAGCAAATCCGTTATACGTTACCGTTAACAATACCCCGTTATTGATTATTGGTTTTGAATATAACTACTTGGGTAGTCAAGAAATGTTATTGCAATATGATGCAGATGATTTTGGCGGCTTGGTGCAGAATGGTGATAGTATTCGAATTGAACAACGGGCCTTTGCGCCGATACCAAACAATGTTGCTGAATGGCAATTATATACTGATGCTTTTTACGGTGTTTCGTTTGCGCGCTTTGGCGATGTGTATGCAAAGATAGTTCGTAATCTATATACAAAAAGTCACCCGATAATTACAGGCACCTGTAAGGGGTTTGTTAGTCCGCTTGATATGGTTTCCTTTCAATATCAAGGGCAAAAAACGCTCTACCCGCTTGATGTGGTTTGGTTGCTTGATCGTTATGAAAGCGAATTAATTTTAAGTCAAAATTTTTATGGTCAGGCGGTCACCGAAAACTTACCGCCAACGGTTGACGCTGGCGTTGATCAGGCTTTAGCCGCTGCAGATTTTGATACTACTTTGGTTGCGGTTGCAAATGATCCTGATGGTACTATTGTTACTGTTTTATGGGAGCAATTGAGCGGTGACGGTAATGTTCTTTTTGGGGCAACAGATCAGTTGACCACTACAATTGATGGTTTGATAGGTGACGCTTATGAGTTTGTGGTGACGGTGACTGATGATATAGGCTTGACTGCAAGCGATACGGTTCGTGTTACTCGTGCGGTAGATTATACGCTAGTATTAACGCCTGTTGTTGATTATGAAAATTCAGGGGCAGACGACCCACAGTATGATTTTCAGCGTATCGATCGCGAGTGGTATGACATCACTATTGAACCACCTTTAGAAAGTGATCAGGTGGTGCGGTTAACCATTGACGGCATACTGGTGAGAGATACCCCAGCATTTATAGCGGGGGCCTTGCCAACGGTCGTATTTACAATGAGTTATGAGTTTCAATATTTCGATGCTGGTGCTTATCAAATGGTGACGTTAATGCGCACCGGTGATGTGAAGCGTTTGGCAATGCAGGCAAAAGTATTCAACACCGCGCGGTTTGGCTTATACCCTGAATACGCTGAAAAGGTTCATGCTAAAGTACAAGCAGATATTACCGCTGAAATTGTCAGCGGCAAAGCGGGGGTGTTTACAAATGTACCGATACAAAAAATAGTTGAAGCAAGAAGATAAATGGCAAGCACACCAAAACATAAACTATTTATAGGGGTTAATATCGGCGGTTCGTCGTCATTGACAGGTAAAACCTTAGACCCTGATTTGGTGGGGTATGCAGATGCTAAGGGTGGTTGTTCAAAGTTTGACAGTTTGCTGATCACCTTTGATAGTTTATTGACTTGGGATTGTGACGACCCTATTGAAACGCTATTGGCTAAGGTAAATCGTAATTCATTGACTTTTGATATGACGGGTGTTAAGATGGATTCAGAAAATACAAAAATATACTAGATATGAGTTATCAAAAAATAGGATTAGGCAACACCCCTGAGGATGGTTTAGGTGATGGCTTACGAACAGGTGGGGCAAAAGTAAATTCAAACTTTGAAGAACTGTACAGTCGTAACTTTCGAATAGGTGATGCAATGGTTTCGCGGTTAGAGATTGATTCTGCTGTTCTTTCTTTAGATGCGTATAAAGTTGAAGATCGCACCTGGGGTTTTGTAGATGTCAACAAAACGCATTTTGTTGATGGGTATATACTAGCGCTGCCTTTTGCCTTTCCAACCGATATTGATGATACAACCAAGTTTTTTAAACTAACTGAAAAAATAAATATAAACTAATGAAAAAGATACTGATTATAGCATTGTTATTCTGCACCGGCATTGCTTCGGCGCAGTTTGAAGATTATTTGGTAATTAAACCCCGTGGTTTGGCACCAACAAACGCAGCTGTTGTGGTTGAAGGGGCGTTGTATCGTGATACAGACGGTGAAATATACCATTATAAGAACGGCAATTGGGTGGTACTAGGCAGTGGTAGCGGCGGCACAACATACACAGCAACAAGTCCTTTAGAATTAACGGGTACGTCTTTCGGTTTAGATATGACAGCTTTTGATTGGACTTTGAACAGCAATTTAGATGCCGCAACTTTCGATATTACAAACGCTAGAAATATATCAAACGGTAGTACAGGTGTCGATTTAGCAAGGATTAATCTTAGTGTTAACGGTCAAATTGCATTAGACGGTAATTTATTGTATGTACCTCATTTAGCAGAGACATCAAATCAAAATTTAATTATTATGCCTAATGGGGTTATCGATGCTGTGCCATTACAAGGTGCGCAAATCGCATCTGATGTAGCTATTGCTTCAATACCTACAATTGCTGGCACACAAGTTCAACAGGCTTTAGAAGAATTGCAAAGTGACATTTCAAATAGTACATCAAGCGGTGCTGAATTTTGGACACAAACGCAATATGATAGTATTGTTAATTCAGTTGGAGGTGTTGATCCTGATAAAACGTATTGGATTATTGAATATACAGGGGCATCGATTATACTTTTCAACGCTAGTGGGTCTACATACTCAAACACCGCACCAACATTAATTGCGACAACTACTACTGAAACTTTAAACGTAGCAGATGCCGAAAATGACGGACAAACTTATATTAAAGCTGATACAGGCAGTTATACAAAAACCGTTAATCGTGAAGGTTTAGGAATTACCAAGGTTTTAGCAAGTTCAAAAACAGGCTATGTGCGCATTGACAATGATGATGCTTTAAAAATTGGAAATGCCGACCAAACTTTACCCCAAAGTCATAGTATAGGTATGTTAATTCGGTTAGACCCTTCACAATTAGCAAGCTATACAGGTTCATTAGAATTACTTACAAGCAGCGATGCCAATTTCAAATTTCAAATAGGAGGGGATGGTGCAGCATTTCAAGAACAAAGACGACTTAATATTAAAAGAGGGGGTAGGGCTTCAAACGTTGCAACTGAATTAGTAGAATATTTAGGTGAAGAAAATGGATGGGGCAGTAATAGCCCGTCAATAGGGCTGTTTAAAACTTCAGGTGTTCAAACTGCCGAATGGGTTTGGGTTTGGACTATTGGTAAATCATCAAGTGATGAATCAACAAACCGAAGAAATATGCTTTACAATGGTGGTAGCAGCAATTATCAAACAAATAACAGCCAATTGATATTTGCAGGCTTACATGGTGAAAATACAAGTATAGGCAATTTGTTTAACAGAAGAGCAAATACGCCAACGTATGATGAAGGTGATACTGGTGATGGTATTTATCCAATCAGCTTATCATCAATTGACTTTACAATTTCAGGCAGTAGTACTTCAACTAGCAAGGTGATTGATATAGCGAGATTCGTAAAACTAGACTACGACTTAATGCCAAATGAAATTGCATTAATTTCTAACGGGGCGCACCCTGAACAGCTTAGACCTTTAACCGCTAATGAAGCGGTCTATGATTTTGGAAGCTTACCAACAGGAGTGACAATTACAGGCGGTACACCAGTTTTTAATCCTGATGAAACAAGCCCATTTGCTATGACTTATCACAATGATAATACAAACAATGTGGTTTTAACCTTTGCTAATTCAAGAGTACAATAATGAGAAAATTGAAACATTTATTTTTATTTGCGCTTACTTTTTTAATATCGTTTTCGGCATTATCGCAAACTGATATTCGAACGTTGCCACCTAAAACAGTTTTAGTAAAAGAAAATATCACTTTTACTAAAGATAATTTCGGTGTGTCTTACCACTATGGCAATGATGAGCTTGGTTTAAAAAATCACTACGGGCAAGGCTTTCCTGTACTATACGATTACACGCCACAAGACAACCCTTACCCCGATGCAGACATCATGCTTGACCAGTACAAATCTGCAACATGGCATCGAAATTTTTATCCTTCTGCGGAATCACTTTGGAATCCTACAAATGGACTTGGCTTAAATGCTTTAAAGGGCTTGCTAGATGAAGCTGATGTATTACATAATGCTGGTAAAAAATTACTTTGGACACCTGCTGGATTCTTTGATCATAACGGTTCTACTACTTGGGATGCGGCTTTGTTATCCGCAGATTTTGAACAAGAAATGTATGATTTTCACAACGATTTACTAACCAGCACATATACTAATGTTGGTGGACTTGGATATACATTTGCAAATCACCCAGCCATTGCAGGATACGAACCATTTAACGAGCAAATTAGAACATCTACAGCAAACACTTATGCTGATGTATATGCACGTACAACGAGAATCATTAAAAAATTATTCGAGCAATACAAGTCTGCTTGTAAAATCATAACCTTCACCGTACAAGGTGGTGAAGGCTCTAATTTAGTAAAGATTATGCGAGGTGATGCTGTTAGCATTATTTCACCAAAATTAGCTACAAATGGTGATGATGGTACAGGCAAAACAACTGCCGACTATTTAGATGTTCATGCGCACCATTATTATCAAGAAGGTTTAGAGACAAAATTTACCTATGACGCTTGGACTTCAAACAATGATTTTAGTTCTATTATCAACTACTACACGCATTTTGACCACGCTTTAGCCCCATTTTTTGCAGAAGCAAAATTCAATACAACCAGCCCGATATATGATACAGATATTTCAACAATACCGATTTGGAATACTGAAAGTGGTATATGCCCTGGAGAGTCTACAACCGCTTACAATGGAGGTATAAGATGGTTTATGTTTGATGAAGATGAAGCATTTGCTAATTTAATGAAATGGCTTGTGCCAATTTCATTTTATCTACAAGACGGTTCAGGGGGTTCAGGTGTCAATTTTGCATATAAAAGTGATCTTCCTGGAATTTCATATACTGGCAACTTAGGTACTAACGGCACAATTTCGAATGTGGTTGCTGGTTCGGGTGGTAAAATTAGAATAACAACATCAAAAGGTGCTGGCAGTCCTTCGGCACCTGTAAACTGGTTAGAAAATATGCGCATAGTAATTGAAGCACCTAGCGGGGGTTGGTCAGATTTAGGTTTGGCAGCTGGTGAAAAAAAACGCTATGTAACGCACGTAGTTGATGAAGCAAATAATATTCTTGAACTAAAAAATACGAGTTATACTGCTGCGCCAACAGGTACAATTAACTATACGGAGTATCAGCTATCGCACTCACCATACCCGGAAGAATGGAAAAAAATGATTGACATAATGATTTCAGGTGCTTGTTCATTTGGTTGGATTCCCTATGATGATGGTTCAATGGGGATTTGTATAGTCACCCCTGCTGCTACATATTACACAGACGAAAACGGAAACTTTAAAACATGGTAATGAAAAAAATAATCTTAATCGTATCGCTTTTTGCTTTTGTTTTTTCAAACGCACAAGATACAACGATAGTTAAAGCTTATAAAGGTGGTAAAGTATTTGTAATGCCGACGGCTGGCATAACTGATATTCCTGTAATGCCCGAAGCTGATTGGGATAGTGATCCGACAGTTGGCAATGTATTTTTAAAAATACCTGAACCAGCAGCAGCTAGTGGTGGTGCAGATTGGAATACAAATTTGACTAACATACCGACCCCTGTACAAAACCTAACAGGTACAAATACAGGCGATCAAGACCTTACAGGCAAGCAAGACAACTTAACGCTAACAACCACAGGCACAAGTGGTGCGGCTACTTTAACAGGTGGCACATTAAATATTCCTGATTACGCTAGTACTGTTGATCAGACTTTGAATTACAACTGGACAGGTGAAAGTAGGTTTAGCGGTTCATTTCAAATTGGTAACGCATCATCATCACCCAAAAATTATTGGAGAGGTTTTGTGAGTTCATCTTCTGGCGGTTCTGCGAATCATGGTGGCTTTGCTGTTATACAGCCATCTGGGAATACCAAACCTTTTTACGGTTGGGGTAATTTATCTACTGGCGTTGATGTTGGCGAGATAAAAGCAGATGGCGATATTGAATTGAAAATTGATGATGCTGGTTTGATATTGTCTAGTGCTGATGGCACACGATATAAATTAACAGTAAGTAATGCAGGGGCTTTGGTAATAACAGCACTTTAAACACAAGAAAATGAAAAAAATAATTTTAGCAATCGCATTAATAACATCTTTTCTATCATACTCACAAGATAGTATTATAGGTTATTACGTAGATAAAGATTTGAATAAAATTGGTATTCTTAGCGGTGGTGGTTCTAGCAGTTCAAGCACAAGTCAAGGCTACACATATTTAGATATTACACAAAACAATCAAAATTTAGTTTTTTCATCAACAGTTAAAACATGGGTTAGAGTTTTAGGTGATTACGATGTTGATTTACCTTCTAATATGCCAACAGGTTTGCCGGTAATTATTCAAGCAATGGAAGGTGTTACTGATTCTGTAAAAGTGAATATAACAGAAGACGTTCGATTTAGTGGTCTTAAAAACTATGCAGATGATCAAGGAGTTTCGGGCTTCTATTTACCACGATTAGAAAAAGCCTCAGTCACCGAAGATGATAATGATGTGAAAGATGTTAATTGTGTTTGTAATCCTTTATTCTCTAATTTATTTGGAGATTTCGCAGGTAGTGCAGCATTTCCATCCTCAACCAATGATGTTTGGACGGATGAAACAACGGTTACGATTACTAATGTATCAGGTAGCCCCACCAAATTTAGAGCAGTCTCGGTAAATACGGCTGGCTCAGATGTTGCGAAATTAGATTTAGGTGTTCTACCAACAAATGGTCAAACAGCAAGATTAAGGGGTAATGTATCAGGAATAGTAGGTACAGGCTTTACACACATAGCAGTACAACAAGACGGAGGTAGTGAGCAAGCCAAACACATTGCAACAGCAGATGGTGCGTTTGATGTTTCGGTAACGTTTGCGGCTGTTAACGGTAACAATCTATTCTTGTTAGTACCGACAGACATTCAAGTTGATTTTGATAGTGTAATTGTAACCTTAGAATAGAGTAAAATGAAAAAATTAACACTTGTTTTTTGTTTAATTTTCTTACAACTAGCAAATTCCCAAGACCGATATTCCTCAGCAAGTGGATCAGGTAGTCATAGTGGTCTTGACCAATCCAATGAATGGTCATATACTGAAATGGACGGAAATGCAACAGCAGGTATGACCGTTCACATGAAAGCTGGGCAAATATCTTCTAGTCTTGCTTTTAATAACAACGGCACAGTTTCAAATCCAATAAAAATTATAGGGTATTTAAACTCGCCAAATGATATTGTTTCAACCGATTCGCCTACTATGTCGCACACTTCCACATTTTCAAGCGCAAATATGCCTTTACTTAGAGGTTCAAGCAGAGCAAGCGGTACAGCTATTAATATAAATGGAGATTATGTTCATCTTGAAAACATACAAGTTGACACCTACAGATCAGGTATAGTAGCTCAAGGCGACAATGTTACTTTAAAAAATGTATTTGTTGGTGAATTGGGTGATTTAGGGCCTAATACACCAACAGTAATTTCAGATGATCTTTATTCAGGTTTTGCAATAACACCGCACGGAGATAACTTCTTGCTTGAAAATAGCGTCATGCGAAATGCAGGAGCAGAATTGCTAGTAACAAAAGGAGGTATTGATGGGGTGATTAAAAATTGCTACGGTTACGGAAATGAAGCCCAAAACCCAACAGATTATTACGTAAACATTTCAAATGGGTCAACAGGTTGGTTAGTCGAAGGAACAACAATGCACAGAACAGCAAGCTTAGTACATGGAGGTCATGGATTTATGGTAAAGTCAGACGGGCAGTATAATACTTTTAGAGACTGTGTAGCAATTGGTACACAATTAGAAGCAAATTTCGGTGGCGTTACCAACAATACTTGGGAAAATATAACGATGACAGGTTATGGAACAGACGGGGGAAATTGGCATACCCGAATATTTTGTACAAATGGTGCAAGTGATAATACGTTTAAAAATATCACAATGACAGATATTAATATTGCGATTGTGTTTGGTGACTATGACGATGGGTATACACCGAATCCCGATACAGATGAACTTGCAGGTGGTTATGACAATCATTTTGAAAATATAGTAGTAAATAATGTAGATCAATTTATATCTGGCACTTACGCGCCTAGCGTTACAGGTAGTGATACACACCCTTCATCTGGCAATAGTTTTAAAAATATAACTATTGACGAAGCAAGAATATTTTGCACTATAATAACAGACTGGTCAGATTTCACTTTTGAAAATATTGGTATAAAAGAGCTAACAACGAACTTGTTATTTAATTTAGGTCCAAATGGCACAAAGACGAATTTTACGTCAACTGATTCTAAGTATTATTTAAGAAACGGTAGTGGTACTGACACAGGATGGTCACAAACAGGAGACCCTTTACTGGCTAGTAATACACCAGTAATTTCAGATGATTACATACTACAGAGTGGTAGCCCTTGGATAGGTTCAGGAGCAAACGGGAAAGATGTAGGGTATCAATTTATTGTAGGTGCACCAACTTGTTCAGACGGTATTCAAAATGGAACTGAAACAGGTATTGATTGCGGTGGCAGTTGTGCGCCATGTGTAGACCTTAATTCAATTTTAATCCTAAAACAAAAAGCCCGACGAAGGGCAAATAATATCATAACAACATTTTAGATATGGAAGAAGTAAATACATTTTTTGGAGAACACGCTTTAGATATTTGGGGCAGCGGTATTGTATGGACTATCATAGGAATATTTGCAATAAAGATATACTACTTAGTCGCTGGGGGTGTTACTCTTAATAGTTTCAGTTTTAAGTATTGGATAAACGAAAACTTTTTTGATGTATTGTTAGGCTTTGTCATGTCGCTATTGATTTTAAGGGGCGGTGATGCCTTAGTTCATTGGGGGCAAAATAAACTTGGTTGGACTATTCCTGATACACAAGATTTTGTAATAGTAATGATTGCAATAAGCGGTTTGTTGCAAATATTTTTACATAAAATAAGAAAACCAGCATCCGAACGAATGGAGCAACAAAGACACGTACATAATGAAAATTGTAATCACTAAACTAGCGTTAGATATTTTGAGTATTGACATAATAGAGTGGGTAAAAAATCTAGGTTTTTTAGCTACTGGCATATTCACGATTTATAAACTTTTCTTTGAAAAAAAGAAGAACGAATTAGGTCTTGACAGTAGCACTATTAGCCTACTAAAAGAAATTCAAGAGGTAAAAGATGGCGAAGTCAAAAAACTGATTGAAGATTATAAAGAAGTGCTAAGTAATAAAGAGGAGTTAAAAAAACTACTAGAAGAGCAGAACCAAATACTTACTAAATATCGTAGACGCAACATCTATTTAGAAAGCGTACTAAAAAAGAAAGATATAAACTTTGAACCTTTTAAGGAGTTATGAGAGAGTTTTTTAACTGGTGGAATACCAACGCTAATAGTGACCAGTATATGACAATGCTGCAATGCGCAATGGATGATTTACCTGTTATTGCAATGGTAAATTTATTTTGCTTTGGCATAGTTATACAGTATGGTGATGTTGCATTGCACAACTATAGAGTATCAAGAAAATACCCTGCTTCAAACACAAAGAAGTACCTACTTCTTTTTACGGCTGTTTTCGTTTTCTGCCTGTTTTCGGGCTATGGATATAGAATATTATCGACTTGGACTAACCCATACAAGTTATTGGCGTTGATGCTGCTGATTTTAAATGTTATGACCTTCTTTTTTAGAAAGTACATGAAACAAACCAAGGCAGTAGAGAATCTTTATGAGAGTGAAAAATGGGCAATGGAAAAACTCGCTTCGATTCACAACGAATTAGAGCAAAAACTATCTAAAGATTTTGGCAGTAGTGAGAGCATTCAGTCTATATCTATGGAGGATTTAAAGGGTTTAACTGTAGGTAAATGGTATAAGGTTGAGGGTGTTGATGCGTTTTACTCCCCTTTAGATTTAAAAGGCGATAAAATAAAATTTAGAACTATAATTTTTCCACACCAATACTTTGGTTGGCACGAACACCCTTGTTGGGAAGCGTGTTATGTTAACGAGGGTGCGTTACTGGATGTGCAAGGAGGTAAGAAATATGGAGTAGGTGAATGGCTAATGTTTGAACCTAATGTGCAGCACAACCCCGGAGCAGAAATTTACACAGATATAGATGTTTATTTTAGTGAAAAAAGATTAGAGTTATGAAAGGAGCAAAGTTATACGCAGCTATTTTAACCCCATTAGCTTTATTCTTGGGAGTAGTAATGGCGGTTTTTAATTGGAACGAAAGCTGGTCACAAAATCACTTGTCAAATTATGACCCTTTTTTATACATGACTTTGTTTTGTATCGCAACTGTTTTTATGATTGCATCGTACAACCACCCTGATAAAACCCGTATGATTTTTGATATTGGTAAAAACGTGCGACTAGAGCATATTTTAAGATTAACCAGTATGCTTTTTGGCGGTGTAATTTGCTTTGGTGTGAATAGTCCGTTATGGACAGTTGAAACTTTACATTTAGTCTTTACAGGGTTAGCGATTGCATCGGGTTATGCTATGATTATAACGTATGCTGAAACAAAAAAAGGCAAGACTTATGCTGTTATCGGTTCGATACTTGGTGTTTTAGGTTTTCTAGGGGCGTTTGTTTTCCATTGGTATTCAATTGCGCTAGGTGAAGTGTTCGCAACTATTCCCTTTGTGGTTTGGATGGGTATTACTTGGATATTTAAAACCCAAAAATGAAAATACTACTGATTTTGCTGGTTTGCTTCAATTCTTTTTCACAAGAACAAATTGAGCGCTTTGAATATTTTGATGCGGTATATGATAGCGTAGGTACTCATAAAGTCGAGTACTACCTTACAACTGCAATGATTGAAAAAGACAGAAGTTTAAAATCAAGAGCTTTCCGAGTGTTTAATGGGTTTCGAACATCTGACTATACTAATACTGGTTTTGATCGCGGACACCTCGCACCAGCAGATACATTTTCGTTTAGTGACTCAGCTTATTACGATACATATTCTCTAGCTAATGTTGTTCCGATGAAACCTTCGTTAAATCGTCAAGCATGGAAGTATTTAGAATTTTACGAAAAGCGCATAGCTTTAGTGTATGGCTGTATTAATATTGAAATAATGGTAGAGTATAGCGATACAATAGTCGGCCGGCTTACAATACCAAAAACATTTACTAAAAGGTTAAACACTTGTGCCGGAGAAACTATTGGCACCTTCAAATTTGATAACTTATGAAAGCGTACGAAATTGCATTAGAATTGTATGGCCTGCAAGAAACTTCGGGTTCTTTATCAAACCCTGATGTTGACCGCTTCTTTAAGTCGTTCGGTTTTGATCTTGACGATTCGTATGCCTGGTGTTCTGCTTTTATGAATTGGTGTCAGCGTGAAGCTGGTAACCCTTACACAAAAAACCTTGCTGCGAAAAGTTGGGTGCATTGGGGTAATCGTGCTTATAGTCCGCAACTAGGTGATGTGGTTGTATTCCATCGGGGTAACCCAAACGATTGGCGAGGTCATGTTGGGTTTTATATAGCTGAGCGTAACGGAGTGATTTATACCCTTGGCGGTAATCAATCGAATCAAGTAAAAATATCGGGTTATGCTAAATCAAGATTGTATCAATACCGAACGCTATGAACACAAATACAAAATTAATTGCAGCCGCAGCAATTATATTGCTTATAGGGGTTTGTGTTGGTTATTTTGGAGGTCGTAAGTTCAATAGTTCGCGTGACTTTGAAAAAACTATTGATAGTATACAAACGGTCAATGCTGTTAAAGACGAAATGCTACAAACGCTGATTGAAAAAAGCAACGAAAAACTGAGACTGCACAACACAAATATAAAAAAAAATGAAAAGCATTATCAAAATCACATTGATCAGTTTTTTACTGATAAGCAATTGGACAGCATTAAGCGCTCAGGCTACAATTATCTTAAATAGATCGGAATACACAAAAGACGTATTATCTTTTGAAAAAACGGCAAAAAACCTAAAAGAGGTTCAGGGTAAGTTGGTTGAATTGCAATTAATTATTGACGCACAAGGGGTTCGCTTGGCTGAAATGCCAAAGGATTTTGATATAGCATTATTGAAGGTAAAAACGGCGTATGATGATTTGGTAAAAAAATCAAAGCGCCAACGGTTTTGGGCATGGGTTAAGGGCTTGCCGGTTGGCGCTGCAATTATGGTGGTTATTTTATTATTATAACTTAAAAGAAAGTAGTTTTGACCAATCGTCAGGGCGGTCGGCATCGTTCGCGTGAATATATTTTTGAATTCCTTCTTTACTTTCATGGCCTGTGATGCGCATTAAATATTCAACCGCCTCAATTTTACCCATACCTTGATTTTTTCGAAGTACTATATAGGTGCCTGTTATGAAATTGTGACGAAATGAGTACAGCCCGTACTCGCTACCCAACCCTAATTCTTTTTTAATTTTCAAAAATTCGCGGGTGAAAAATTCACGACGGCCCTTATCGTTTCTTTTCCATTGTGCGGGTTTTCGCTGTGGGGTAAAAAGGTAGTCGTTAGGTTTTCCGCTTTCGGTTAATTTTTTGAGTTCATTAAAATAAATATTTGGAATGTACTTTGTTTTACCTGATTTGGTTTTTTGGTTGAAATACATTTCACGCGCTTTGAGATCAATATCTGACACTTTTAATCGGTTTACCTCTATGGGTCGCAAAAAGTTATATGCAACGATTTTGATATACAATAATAGGTGTGGGTTAGTTTCTTGTAAATGTTTTGAAATCTCTTTCATTTGGTTCATTGTAAAGCGTCTATCGGTTTTTGATTTAGTAGCTAGTTTTTTAATGTCGGTATCTATAAAATTACGATCAATTATAAAGGTGTCTTTGAGATCTGAAAATATTGCGCTCAATGCTGACCTGGTATTGTTGCGGGTTCGCGCTGATGTTCTTTTTAAAACTATTGAAAGGTAGTTGGTTACAATTCTACGGTTGATGGTTTTGATATCTGCAGCGGCTAAGTTTTTGGTTTGTAGGTAATCGATGAACCGTTTTATTTCGGTACGGTAATCGCGAAAAGATTGAGCGCCAACGGTATTTTTTTTGCTTTCTAGGGCGTCATTTAGCGCTGTTATAGCTGGCACGAATTCGGTTGACTTGTTTACTGGCGTAGTTTTTTGAAATGGATTTATTCCTTCGTTAAAGGTTTCGATCATCGCTTTTTTATAGGTTCGCATGAATTCAATTCGCTCACCTGCAGTTTTTAGTCTGTTGACGCCTGATTTAATATGTGGTTGTTTTTCTAGTAGTCCGGTGACGGGGTTGCGATAGGCCCATCGAATATACCAGTCTTTTTTTAAGGCTTTATCGCGTTCAATTTTTGGACTTTCTGACCATTTAGCCCAGGTGATGCCACCGGTATAAAATGTTATAGAATAGGTTTTTTTCACCTTATTAGGTAGTACGTTTAGTAGTACGTTTTTGTTTAATTGTTTTAAAAAAGTCAAGCGTTAAAGGTTGTAAACCCTTGTATTGCTTGACTTTATTGCTGTAGCGAGAGCGAGACTTGAACTCGCGACCTCCGGGTTATGAATCCAAAAAACAATATTTTAGTCTAGCAAATACAGGGGGTTTGGGTTGTTGTTATACCTTAAAAGTAGTACGTTTAGTAGTACGAAAAAAATTAATTTTCGATTTCACCCTTTTTTAACGCTAATTCGTAGTCTATATCGACTAAGGCCCCATAACCTTTAAATGAAATGTATGCTCTATTTGTAAAGCGTTTGTCTTTAAATGTTCTTATTTTATGTACCACAATTTCGCGTCCTTCTAAAAATACCGCTGCCTTTCGACCTAACTGAGTAATATGATTAAAACCATTATCTGACGAGGGGGTGTTTATTTTGAGGGTGTCGCCAATTGTGATGGTTTTGCCTTCTTTTGTGATGTAGGTTTTGTACTGCTTTTTACCGTTTTGAATTTTTCCGTACGAAGCCGTTTGAGCTTTGATCGTTAAAGGAATAAATAATAAAAATAGTATAAATAGCTTCATGTTAGTTGTTTAGGGTAAAAGTAAGAAATATATATGTATTGAAACGGAGGGAAACCTCCATTTTTGAAAATTAAAACCTCTATTTTTATATGATTTTTATTGGTTGCAATTGCGCTTGAACCTCTTATATTTGGAGTCCTACTTGGTGCATAAGTGCTTTATAAGTTTTTCCCTTCATTTTAAAATGGATATATAAGTGTTAGTAATTTAAGGTTATTATAAACCTTAAATTATTTAAACATGAAAAAAGTACTATTTATTATTGTATGCGCGGTATTGTTGGTTTTTGCAGTCTCGTCGTGTGAAAAAACAGAAATTGAGAATGATGAAATTTCAATCGATAAAGAAGAAGTCGAAGAGGGCGACATTTAAAAATCTTATAGCCGCAATATGTATTTTGGGGCTTTCATTTTTGCCGTATGTACACGATTTCGAAATGTTTAAAGGGGCGAAGGGCTTTAGTGGCTTTTCGTCCTTTCGTGTTGGAATATATTTTGTTTGCCTTTTTGTGGTGGCGATTTCGGGTTGGGGGTTGGCGTTTTTAAATTCAAAAAATAAACAATATCGCTTTGTAATATTGGCGCCGATTTTTATGCTTTCATTTCAATTGTGTATTTATCTACTTGATGTACGGCAATCAAGCGTAAATCAATTTAATTTTAAGGTTTTGGTTAATCTAATTGTTGCGGGGTTGTTGGTCGGCCTATATTTTTACGGGGCAAAAAAGCGGGTTCATTGATGAATATTTATAAAGAGATTATTGTGTATTTGCAAAACCGCGACGAATATACTGAAAGCGAGCGCAAAGAAATCAAAGATTCACTACGTAAAAGGTTAAACGATTTAGTTGACGGGATTGACTTTATTAATAAATTATGATTTTGATTTTTTTGCTGGTTTTAGGTCGTCTATTTGAAGGGCGGTTTGTGTGTTTAATTTAAGTAAAGTCTGCAATAATTCGCCGCTTTCTCGCTTCTGATTTTTTAATTCAATTAGGTTATATTCTACATTTTTACGTATTAAATTCAAGGTCGGTTCTAATTTATCAACAACCTTTTCTGCTAAAATCTCTTCAAATGTTAGTCGTTTATAGGTTTCTGTAGGGTCATTAACCTGATCTTTTTCTGTTTTTTTCTTGTGGCTTTGTCCGTTTCCGGTGACAAGCCAATTCATGTCAACATCGTCAAACTTGTTTGCAATATCGCATAGAATTTGGTACGAAGGACTGTTATTTTTATCTCTTTCAAGCCGATAAAGCTTTTCAGGCGACCTATATTCAAAGTGTTCACTTAATTTCTTTACCGACTTAATGCCATGATATTCAGCTACTTGCATTAATCTTTCAAAAAAGTTTGTCATAATTTCCAAATAAGTTTGCAATAATTCAAACAAGTTTGTAGTTTTGTTATCATACACCACAAAGTATAAAATACTGGTGATATAATAAAATGTAAACCCAAAAATACCTAATAATGGCGATGTTGAGTAAAAGAGAGTCCGAATTAATGGTTGACCTGATGAAAGGGTTATCTGCAAAGCAGATAGCGGTTAAAAATTTTATATCAACGCATACTGTAAATACGCATTTAAAAAATATGAAGCGAAAATTGAATGCAAAAAACAATGTTGATGTGGTTGTTAAATATCTGCAAAATTTAGAAAATCCGACTGCTTATTTGCATCAAATGATTGTGGTTGTTGTTTTTGTTTTTCTGCAAGGTTTTGCTATTATATCGAATACTGATACAGCTGCGCGGCGCCCAATTTCTAGGGTGCGAATTTCGAGAGTTGTAAACATTAAAATATAGTTATGAAAGAAATTGACGAGCAGTTAAAAGGGCTAACTGAAAAGGAGCAAATAAAACTCTTATACAAACACGTAGGTCGGCGGGTGACATTTATTGAAGCAGCTGCGGTTGAGTTTGATCGTTCGGTGAATACTTTAATTAATCATTGGTTCGCGAAGTTTTGGCAAGTGCCAAAATCTGAGATTGAAGCGGTGAAATTGTTTACATATAACTATGTAAAAACTATCAAAGAAACTAAAACCCTTACTGAAATATGAAACTATTAAATCAAATTAGCTTGATCTTTTTTCCGTACCTGTTGACTATGGCGTCAGCATGGTTTTTTAAATCACAAAATCACCTTTTGGGTATGCTGTTTTTTCTTTTTGCGGCTTTGGCATGGGTGGTTGCGATAGGTCACTATTTTAAAAATTTAACGAACGATTAAATCTTAGACTATGAAACGATTTTTTTCATTTTATGCAACTTGTTTGGTTCTTTTTTCTTGCTATTTAGCCTATATACAAGAAACGTTTTTTTGTGTGGTGTCAATTGGTATGGCAATGATTTGTTATGCTTTGATTATTTGGGTTCATGTTAATAATTCTAAAACGTATACAGATGGCATTTAAAATAGGTGACAAAGTAGTTTGTATTGCAACGAATTGGGCGTTGTGGGATGGAGAACATTTTAGCGGCAATAATCATTGCGGGCCGCAAGAAAATGAAATTATGGTAATCTCTCGCTTGAAATATTTTCAAAATAAGCAATGGCTGCAGTTTGATGAATTTTCTGCAGATGCTTATGACCCTGATAATTTCAGAAAATTGCACGACGAAACTGTTGAGGCAATTATAAAGCAAGTAACTGCAAAACCTGTATTTATAAACTAATGAACGCCCAAACCGCTTTTAATATTCTGCAGCCGCTTTGCTTGTCTACGAAAGACAAAAAAGAGCTGGCTGGGCTGTTGAACGGGGTAAGGGTGTTGAGGGCAAAGAAAAAAGGTATTTCTATATCCTGGGCTAAGCATGATTTTAAAAACCGATTGACTAAATGCAAAATTTAATAACACGCCACAACTGCAGCGTTGGTAAGGTTTATGACGCGAACGGTAAGCAATATATAGCAATTGAAAATAGATATTGCACCGGTCAGCCTTGTATGCCTAAATCTATTTTAGGGGCTGCTTTTGAGGGTTGTGAAAATTGTAAACGAACATTTTAAATTAAACTATTAATTATGAAAAAAGTAAAGCAAGAGTACCCGCGTACAAATGATATTGGTGTAAATATTGAAGATAGAATAAAAGACGGGTTGACTCTAGTTTTTGACTCTATGTTTAAGGCTTTAGAAGTGGCGCGAAATACAGGTAGTTATGTTTATTGGGTCTATGAAAACGGAGAAACAAATGGGCAATATGCCGTTCCTAAGTAGTGGTTAGGTATGGAATTTCTACCAGTTTTTTATATCCTGGTAGTTTTTTTTTATTCGGTGATTCAAGTAAGATTGAAAAGCGGTTTACTTATAAAAATGGTAATGTTTTTCACCTTAAAGGTGTTGTTTTTAGTAATGACGAACGTGATTATATAGTTAATTATTTTAAGAAGTATGAAGATAGGATATACAACGATAATGCATGAAAAAAGGATGCAATTAGGGCTCAATATGAATGAGTATGCATTTCTTGACTTGGTGTATCGTTTAAGTACCAACCCAAAAGCGCCAATCACTGGTTGGTGTAATATGAAAAAGCAAATGATTGCTGATTTTTTAGGATTAGATAAACGTACCGTTATGCGTATTTCTAGTAGACTTTTTGAAGCTGGTTTTATTGAAAAATCACAGGGTGGTACTTTGTTAAAAACTACGGAAGTTTGGTTTGATGATGTGGATAATGTTAATGTCACTCGGGGGGGCAAAGTGTCACCCTTAGGGGGGCAAAGTGTCACCCTTGGGGGGGCAAAGTGTCACCCTTCTATATATAAGGATGAGAGTAATATAAAGAATAATAGAGAGAGTGAAAGCGCTCTTGATTTTTTGAAAATCTATTGCCCTTCAAAATTAGAGGCTTTTGAAATGCAATACAAGTCTGAAATAAAAAGCTATGAAAAGTTTAAAGATGATTTTAACTCAACAGTTGAAATTGAACAACTGCCTTATGTGCAAAAAGTTATATTAAATCGTCTTTTAAAATACGCGAGAAATTGGACGCAAAACCAAAGCAGATTTCAACTAAAACAAGATCAAACAATTCGTTCACACGAATTACAAACCAACCCGAACTATGGCAAAGCAATCTGATTTGAATAAAGGTAAATTACCGCCACAGTCAATATCAATGGAGGAGGCTGTAATTGGTGCAATGTTAATTGATAAAAAGGGTGTTGACGAGGCAATGGTTGTAATTCGTTCGTCAGATGTGTTTTATAAACAAGAAAACATACACGTATTTGAAGCGATGTTGCAGCTTTACAATTCAGGTAAGCCAATTGATTTGCTGACTGTTTCGCAGCAATTAAAATCAATGAAAAAACATGATGCCGCTGGCGGGGATTATGAATTGATTCGATTAACGCAAAAGGTGGCGTCTTCTGCGCATACAGAATATCATGCCCGTATAGTTATGCAAAACTATATTAAGCGTCGTGTAATTTTAATGAATCATCAAATTGTAAGCTTGTGTTATGACGAAGCAACTGACATATTTGATTTGCTAGATAGTTACCAAAAACAATTCGATGGTTTGGTTGACTTAACAACCACAGGCCGACAAACGATCTCGTTTTCAACCGCTCTTGATACATTGAAAAGTGAAGTTGAATTGCTTTCTGCTAATACTGATGAAGTGCCTTTGGTTGGTGTAACTACCGGTTTTAAAAGAACGGATAAACACACGGGCGGTTATCGAAAACAAAATTTAGTGATTATTGCTGCCCGCCCTGGTATGGGTAAAACTTCAAAGGTTCTAAAGATGGCGGTTGAGAATGTAAAGAAAGGTTTGCCGGTTGGTATGATTTCTTTGGAAATGTCAGTACATGAGTTAACCGCCCGAGTAGTGGCGATTGATACGAGCTTTCACTTAAAGCAATTGTTAAAAATTGGTTTTGAACAAACGATATATTTTGAGCGCTATGATGCACACGCAGAAAGAATGAGAGAATACCCGCTTTACATTGACGATAGCGGTGCGAACGATATTACTGAAATTGTGATCACCGCAAAAATGTGGCGTAGAGTGTATGGTATTGAGGTTTTGATTATTGATTATATACAATTAATGGGAGACCGTTCGGTTCGTGGCAATCGCGAAGGTGAAATAAGTTCTATATCTCGGCGCTTGAAAAGGTTAGCAAAAGAACTTGATATACCTATTGTGGTGTTGTCGCAGTTATCACGAGCAGTTGAAACCCGAGGAAGTTCTAAGCGTCCAATATTATCTGACCTTAGAGAGTCGGGGGCTATAGAGCAAGACGCTGATATTGTTGAATTTATATACCGCCCTAGGTACTACAATTTAGATGTTTTACAGGATGATTATGATGATCAAAAGTTAAAGAAAGCGGTTGCATTAGGTGCTGATAGCGAAATAATATATGCAAAATATCGTGGAGGCTCAACAGGTACGGCAATGTTAAAGTGGGTTGGTGATAAAACAAAGTTTGTTGATGTTGAAGATGATAAAGATGTAGTCGAATACATTGACGAAACACCTTTACCGAAGATGGCGCCGAGTGAGGCGTTTGATACTAATGATAATACCGTATTTGATGCCAAATAAGCCCGAACGTAAGAAGAAACCTTGGCAGACTGATCGCGTTGCGTTCGGTCGTCGAAACAATAACAACCATAATTTTTACAACGCTAGTCGCTGGCGGCGTGTATCAATAGCGTATCGCTCGGCGAATCCTTTTTGCGAATGTGATAAGTGTGTTAGTGCTGGCTTGTTTAAGCCCGCCGAAGTGGTTGATCATACAAGGGGGTTGCAATTTCTTTTAGATAATGGGATTGACCCGTATGATTGGAATGAATTAAAAAGTATGACGCACGCTTGTCACAATAAAAAGTCGGGTCGTTCGGCACATGATAATAAATTAAAAAAATAGGGTATAGGGGTTAAAACACCTCGATATAATAAACACAAACATCGCCATCTAGTGAGAATTTTACTCG
>ENA-ORXR01000453-ORXR01000453.1-marine-metagenome-genome-assembly--contig:-NODE-453-length-55989-cov-12.893619_pt1 | contig 55989 bp, 64 predicted proteins | sample MGYA00237866_ERZ511479 | MGnify/ENA metagenome assembly ERZ511479 | reverse complement strand
AAGCAGCTTAAAAACGGCGGGAATAGGCTAGCGAAATAATGTTGGTTTCGTCAAGACGCGTATAGTCTGCGCGGATGCCGTCATGTTCTGTGAAGTTGAATTGCGCACCGACACCATAGGCTAAATCGCTGGCATCCTCTTTGACGGAGCCGGCCGCTGTGAAGCCAAGAGCCGTGCCGACGATATCTGCTTCAGCTGTGGCTTGGCCATAGCCAACACGCGCGAAAACATCGAATTGTTCAGAGACAGGCAGAATGCCGCGTGCAAAAGCAATGTAATAACTCTTCACATCTAATGTAGTGTTCAGGTCCACATTGACGTTGGTTCCCAGCACATCAACCGGAACGGTGCTGTCGAAATCATCTCCGCCAAGGCCAAAACCGATCTCACCTTCTACAGCAAAGAAATCGTTTATGCGGTATCCAAGACGTCCATTTACCATTGTTATATCGGCATCTTGAACGCCTAAATCCACGGTTTCACCGGAGACATCAACATCGGTAAGATCAAGCTCTGTCGATAAAACTGTGCCGCCGATGGTGGCGTAGAGGCCCTCTTTGTCATTCGCCGAGGCCGAAGCAGCCGTCATAGTGAGCGCCGCGACAAGCGCGCCTGCTGTTATAAATCGTTGCATAAAATGCTCCCTACAGGATGCGCCTTATTTGGGGCCTAAAAGATGCGTGATGTATGGAATTTGAACAAAATTAATTATTGTCAAAATTTCATCTTGGATTAAATCCGTCCTCGAAGCCCCGCAATCATTAGTCGGCACTGTTTGGATAGCGGCCCATAGGCCACCTTGTCATTCACGGGATCAAATCCGGGGCGTTGCATACGACCCAAGAATTTCGGGATTAAAGCCGCGTAAGCGATGGCGGGAAAAATGTCTGCGTCAATATTAACCGCCGCCGATTGATAGGCGTCATTCGCGGCCATCACCAAGTTATCAAAGGATAAATTTTGCAATATGCGATCGTGATAATACGCGTATGACCGCGCCAATCCCGTTAGGCCCCAAGCCTCCCCCGCTTGGAGAACGGGCTCGTTTGGCTCCCCGCCTATGAGCTTCACCGCTATTTGCATCAATTGTCCGGAGGTTTGCCGCGCGTAGCTCTTCGCCGCATCCATATTCTCGAAGGGTTGCGGGTCTAAGTCACGCGCCCGCCCGTCAATCAGGCGGTCCAGCCAAAATCGCGGCACATCCGCTCGGCGGAGCATTTCGGATAGCGGTGTTGAGATTTCATGTCGCCTAACCTCCCGGCCGCTATAAATTTCGTCTATCGCTTCGCGCCACCACTCATAGCGTATTTGCCCCAGCATGGGCTCGCTCGTAACATCAGGAACCTTCGACAGCTCATAATGAAACGCATAAAGAATCAGGAGGTCATCCCGCCTCCGCGCGTCAGCCATCAACGCCGCGCGATATCTATCCGGGTCAGCCTGTTTCAGCGTCTCGCGCGTATTTAAATTAAGCTCTGCCATAACTTCCAAGGCGTTTATTACAAATGGTGTCTTTGCGCGGCTTGCTCAGCTTTGGCAATGTGCTACTGCTAAACCATATATGATTTTTGAACTCAACTTGACGAAAGGACGTCTCATGACACGTACACTTTTAATTGGGAGCGCAGCTTTGCTGTCAGCAACCCCCGCCTTCGCCGGCGGCACCGGACATGGGCATGGTTTCGCCTCTGAAATGTTACATTGGCTGTCGGCCCCACATCACGGCATTGGCGCGGCCCTCGTCGCTGCGGCGCTTATTGGCGGCGTGATCTACCTCAAACGCCGCAAAGCATAGGAGCGCATACCAGATGTTACATTCCCTAATTTCAAAATTTGATTCACAGATCGAAACCGCTGACGCACATTGCGACATTCCGTGCGGCATTTATGATGCTCGCATCGTCACCTATTACGCGGTATCGGCCCTGCGCCAGATCGACATTCTACTTAGCCTCAAAGATAAAGGCTTATCAGAAACAGGATTTGCCATGCAGGTCGCGCGCAATACCGCCAAAAAAGAAGAAATGGCCGAGAAGTGCAAACATGAAACCCGGATTATTTGGGGCGATTTCATGAAAGCGAAAAACCAGAAAGATATGGCGAAATGCCACGAAGCGGCTCACGCAATCATGCTCGCCGGATCCGCCGTGAAGCAGGACTTGCACCGCGAAGACGGCGAAAAACTGGTAGCTGCAGCAAATGCATTTGCAGAGATCTTCTGGGCATCAAAAGACGTGAAGACCAAAAAGGTCACGACCCCTTACGCGCCTAACATCGAAGTTGTCGAACCCGATCTTTAATGCTCAAAATCATCAAAGTACGCGGAGCTTCTATGGAGCCAACCCTCGTCTCAGGTGATTATTTGATATGTACCAAAGCCCGGACCTTGCGTCCGGGCTTTGTAGTTTTAGCGGCGCATTCAAAATATGGCGTGATCGTAAAGCGCGTCAGCTCCATAGCGGAGGATAGTGTAAGGCTGGAAGGCGACAGCTCCGAAAGCACGGCGACGGAGGACTTGGGCGAAATCCCTCAACGCCTTGTGACCTATCGCGCGCGATTGGCCGTAACGCCAAGAGGCGTCAAACGGCTCTAGTCTTTGCGGTAATCTTGGCGTCAGTCTTGGCGTTCGCCGCCCGTATTGACGCCGCGTTTCAGCTTCAATGCCAGCAACAAGGGCGACGCCACAAAGATAGATGAATAGGTCCCGACGAAGACACCCCAGATCATGGCAAAGGAGAACCCTTTCAGGGCAGACCCGCCAAGAACATATAGAGCGACGAGGGCCAAAAGGGTCGTAAATGACGTTAGGATCGTTCTCGACAGCGTATCATTAATCGCAATGTTCAATACTTCGGCCAAAGGCTTCTTCTTAAACTTACGCAAATTCTCACGAATTCGGTCATAAACAATCACCGTATCATTGAGTGAATATCCGACAATCGTCAGGATCGCAGCGATAATCGTGAGGTTAAATTCAATTTGCGTCAGACTGAAAACGCCGATGGTTAGGATGACATCATGCGCCAATGCCAAGACTGCGCCGAGGCCAAACTGCCATTCAAATCGGAACCAAATATAACCGAGGACCATGATGAGCGCGAGGACGACTGAGAGAATACCTTTGCGGCGTAACTCGCCCGAGACTTGAGACCCGACAACTTCGGTGTTTCGGACGTAATAATCGCCGATACGTTCGCGCAGGCCTTCTTTCGCTCGATCAAGCGCAGCCTGTTGCGCGCCTTGTCCAGCTTCTCCGGTTTCGTCCTGAAGCTGAAGCCCGATCCGCATTAAACGATGCGTAATCGGCTGACCGTCTTGGTCAAGAGCGCCCACGGGAGGCTGGATGCCCTGCACGGTCGCGCCCTCAAATCCCATATCCGTAAGAGCGGCGCGGATAGCTGCATCATCAGGATCGCCTTTGGTGTTAATCTCGATAACCGTACCGCCGGTAAAATCGATGCCATAATTCAGGCCGCGCGTGGAGAACAAGAAAATCGATGCAATGATCGCCAGCACAGATAGTGCCGCCGCAATCATGCGCATGTTTATGAAGGGTACACGCGGTTCCTGAGGCAGGATGCGGACGAGTGAAATATCTTTCATCGGATCGACCTCTTAAATCGGGAGCGTTTTAGGACGCTTACCGCGGAGCCATGTGGCTGTTAGCAAGCGAGCAAAGATAACGGCGGTGAAGACGGACATGACAATACCGATCGCGAGCGTCACGGCGAACCCTCGAACCGGGCCGGAGCCGACGAAATACAGCGTAATCGCGGCAATTAATGTCGTAATGTTCGCATCTAAAATCGGCGCCATAGAGAGCTTATAGCCCGTTTCAATCGCATTAATTGGTGTCTTGCCGTTATAGGTTTCTTCCCGAATTCGCTCAAAAATTAGAACGTTCGCATCCACGGCCATACCAATCGTGAGAATAATGCCCGCAATTCCCGGTAAGGTCAGGGTGGAACCAAAGAGCGATAAGGCCGCTGCGATAAGAATAATGTTTGTCGCCAATGCCATATTGGCAATTGTTCCAAACCGAATGCCGTAACTGATCCACATAAAGAGCGCGACGCCCAGCAAACCGATCACAGATGCCACCTTACCTGCACGAATAGAGTCGGCACCAAGGGAAGGATCAACAGTTCGCTCTTCAACGATTGTAAGTTTTGCAGGCAATGCACCCGCATTTAGAAGGAGGGCCAGATCACGAGCTGACTCCATCATAAAGCCGCCTTCAATATAGCCCCGGCCGCCTGTAATCGCAGAGCGAATGTTCGGCGCTGTAATAATCTCACCGTCAAGCACGACCGCAAAACGTTTGTTGATGTTACGAGCCGTCATTTGACCAAATTCTCTCGCGCAGGCCACGTTAAATTCAAAATTCACGACCGCGCCATTGTTCTCAGGATGCGGTCCGCCGGAAGAGTTTTTGAGACAATCGCCTGTGATACGCGTTCTCTCGTTTACGATGAGTCCGCCCCCGCCCTGGGCTGCGGAGAATGGAAAGTATTTATCACCGGCGGCGACACGGCCGGTTTCATAGGCGACAGCCATAGCTTGTTCGTTGGTCGAATCTTTTTCATTCACCAGATGAAACGACAGGTTTGCCGATTTGTTGATACTGTCTTTGATATCGTCAATATCTTTCGCGCCCGGAACCTGTAGGAGAATGCGTTCATCACCTTCCGGAGCCAGTGTGAGTTCTAAGTTACCGTTAGGGTCAATCCGCCGCCCCAACACGCCAATGGATTTATCAATTGTTTGTTCGCGGATAAAATCAATTTGAGCTTTCGTAATTGTGACCCGGATATTTCGGTCCGATTCGCGTGTGACGCGGGTAGTCTTGGCCGAGGTGATTTGGGTTGGATCGACAGGTTGAGACAGCTCTTGGAGGAGAGGCAAAGCCTTATCAGCGTCCTCTTTCGACCGTAGACGTACAAGGATGGAGTCATCACCATCTTGTCTTACAAATTCTGTCCGAGGCCTATCGTCGGCCCGGCGGAAAGAGTCGTTAATCGCCGTGCGTTCATTGACCAGTGCCTGACCGAGGATGGAAGACAAATCGACTTCGAGCAGCATATGTGCGCCGCCCTGCAAATCCAGTCCAAGATTAATTGTACGCTGAAATGCGCCGGGCATCTTGCTTCGTGTATTTTCGTTAAGCGCATTTGGCACGGCTAGCAAAAAGCCCAAGAACACAAAGCCAAGGATCATAAAGATCTTAGAACGGGAGAAAAACAGCATACACTCAAGCCTTTAGCTGAGGATTTGGAGGGAAACGTAAGACTTAATCGTTTGCGGCGGTCACATCATGCTTCGCAGCGACCATAGCCCGCGCAATTTTTAATTCGGACGTACCGGACGTGATGACAATATCGTCGTCATTCACTTTTTTTATTTTGCCAATGACGCCCCCGCGCGTAATGATCTCATCCCCGCGCTGCAGAGCTGAGACCATAGCCTTATGCTTTTTGGCTTGTTGACTTTGTGGGCGCAGGATCAGGAAATAAAAGATCAGGATCAGCGGGCCAAAGAGCAGCAACGAGTTCATAATGGAACCGCCGGCACTTGGAGCCGCCTGTTGAATAAGTGTCGTGATCATGTCTTCCCCGCGTCAAACTTTATTTTTGGATATCTGGCGGCTCGTCCGCACAGTTAAGTTAAAAAGTTATATAGGCGCGATATTCGCCATTGCAACGCGCAATGGCGATGGAATGCACTGCTTAGTTTGCGAGACAGTGTCCTGCTGGCAACGTCAGCATGTCACCCGGGCTCAACGCATCAGGATTGGTGATCCCGTTTCGGGCCACGATTTCTTTCACGCTAACGCAGGTAAAACGAGAAATCTTATAAAGTGTATCCTTATGCGCGACGGCGTAGGTTTTTTCTGAAGAAAAGGAGGAATTTGTAAGCGATCCTGAATAGGCGGTGCCCGGCTGGGCAGCATAGGAAGAAAGATAATTCTGAGTTGATGATGAGTTAGCGTAGACGGGCTGAGAATATGTATTCGTGGATTCAACCATTACGCCCGGAATCCGGATTTGCTGACCGATTGATAAATCGTTACCTGATAGGCCGTTTTCGGCCTGGATTGCCGGCACAGTGGTTCCATAGCGTTTAGACAGTCTGTAAAGCGTCTCGCCCTTTGAAACTGTGTGAATTTGCGCGGTCGAGGTGGCGTAAGTTGTTTCGTAAGGTGCCTCGTAAGAGGTTTCATAAGATGTTTGCGGCGCAAAGAGTTCTATCTGGTAGCTCGGCGCTTGCGTCGTTGTGACCGTTGTCGGCGCGACATATGACGGCGTATCTACCGAAACATAGTCGGACTCGAAATTTAAGCCATTGGCATCTCGATAGGACCGGATACGCGCCGCTTCATCCAGAACTTTTTGATATTCTGCTTCTGACAAGTTGTCAGCATTGAAATGCTGCGCCTTCACAACGCCATTTGTGTCATATTCGATAGGCGCATTTATGATTTTTTCGGCTGTGTTGTTAAGCGGATCGACCACCCGATTATAGCTCGATTGAGCAAAGCTGGCTGTAGCGCAAAGCGTGAGAGCCGCGGAAAGTAAGAGCGTAGTAGCGCGCATGGTTTTCATCCTGTCGCAGTAAATTTTATTACGACAACATGACTCAACGTGATTAATGAAAACCTAAGCTATGGCCCTTCTTTCTCAGATTTCTCTTTCGGGCGCTGTAAAATCGCAACGGCCAAAATCGAAATTTCATATAGCAGATATATGGCTCCGCCTAATATGAACTGAGTAATCGGATCCGGCGGGGTTGCGAAAGCCGCAAAAACGGCAATCCCAAGGACTGCATATTTCCGTTTCTGGCGCAAGCCGTCCGCTGTGACGATGCCAATACGCCCCAAGAGAGACAAAATTACCGGAAGTTGAAAGGCGAGTCCAAATGCGAGAAATAAAACCATTGATAGCGAAAGATAATCGCTCACCTTTGTCATCAGCTCAATCGTCTCCCCTGCCCCAAGTTGCTGCTGGTTAAGGGCAAATTCCATGACAAAGGGAAAGACAAAAAGGAATACGAGCGTCGCCCCCAATATGAACAATATCGGCGACATAATGAGATAAGGCAGAAATGCGGATCGCTCTGTTTTATAGAGCCCCGGCGCAACGAAACGATAAAGTTGAAACGCGATTATTGGAAACGCGAGAACAACGCCGCCAAACAGCGCAATTTTCATCTTTACGAAAAACGTCTCCAATGGATGCGTCGCGATCAGGCCAAGATCAATAGGGTTCATTCCTTTTTCAACAAGGCCCACATTATAACGAACCAAGGCAATTTCGAATGGGCGCATTAAAAAGGCTATGATTTGCCGCAGGAAAGGCGCGCAAATGATGCACCCTACGGCTAATCCAAGACACATTTTTATGAGGCGCGAGCGCAGCTCTAATAAATGATCCAATAGCGGCGCTTCGCTGGCGGAAACCTCATCCTGATGCTCAATTTTATCAGTCATCAGACGGTGTATCTTTTTCTGGACTGCTGTCTTTTGACTGCGGCTTGTGCGGTGAAGACATATCTGTCGCCTCACGAAGATCTTTGTTTAGAGCCCGCATTTCGTCGTCGAGGTCAGGGTCGAGCTTCCCCAAGCTCTTCATCTCTTCAATTTCGCGGCGAATTGAGGCTACCTCATTGTCGACTTCCATGTCATCAAAAGCGGACTTAAACTCGTTGCCCATGGCCCGAATACGCGCCATCCATTGGCCAATGGTCCGCATGAGTTGCGGCAAGTCTTTGGGGCCAACAAAAATAATCGCCAATAAGACGATTACGAGCATTTCCGGGAAACCGATAGATGGAAGCATGGGCCTAGGCCCCTCTCTGACGAGCGCTATTTTTTCTTCGAGACTTTTATGTCTTCAGCTTTCGGCGTCACATCAAGCGCATCATCCGCCGCATCTTTCATATCGTCGACATTGTCCTTCAAGCCTGTTTTGAAAGAATTAATACCCTTACCTAAATCGCCCATAATTGACGAAATCTTTCCACGGCCGCCAAATATGAGCAGCACGATAACAGCGATAATTAAGAGGCCGGACCAATGTGGCATGACGGGAATTCCTTAAATTAGTCTCGTTTATTGCGGCCCCAACTTGGGCGCTAAACACGGTTTATACAATGTTTATATTGAGCCTTCGTTATCATCGTCAAGAAAGTCTTCAAAAAACTCAGGATCAGCCTCGTCGTCCAACGGATCTTCATCAATAGACAAATCATCAGCCATCATCGGCTCCGGCATCTCAAAGTCTTTTGGCAGGCGTGGATCCAGCAAGCCAGCAGCTTTCAAATCATCACGTCCCGGAAGGTCTGTAATCGTCTCTAAATTGAAATGCGCGAGGAATCCTGTTGTTGTGCCATATGTCACGGGACGTCCGGGCGTGCGGCGGCGACCCCGCAGGCGCAGCCATCCAAGCTCCATCAAAACATCGAGCGTTCCCTTGGAAACGGCTACACCTCTGACGTCTTCAATTTCTGCCCGCGTCACAGGCTGATGATAGGCAACAATCGCTAAGGTCTCCAAGGCCGCGTTTGAGAGCTTGCGGCGAGCCTCTTTGACATCAACAAGGTGCCGTTCGAGATCCGGCGCTGTCTGAAACCGCCAACGATCTGCAACACGCACCAGATTGATACCCCGGCCCTCATAATCCCGGACCAAACGCGCCAAGAGCGCGCCGACATCGGTATCGTCAGGCATACGTTCCCGCAGGGTTTGGACGTCAATCGGCTCCACGGCCGCAAACAACAGCGCCTCCAGATGACGAAGGTCAGCATCAATCTCGCCTGTCGTCTTCAATCGCTCGGTTAAGCTAACGACATCGGCTTCGATTCCGGCGCTCGCTTTGTTGATTCTATCAGATGTTTTGCTCATGCATCACTCTCCTCTGATTTACTTTCCGTGTCATCATCAGATTGTCGCCCGCGCAGGTATATCGGCGCGAAGGCTTTCATTTGGCGAAGTTCTATGCGGCCTTCCTTCGCGAGCTCTAATCCGGCGAGTAAAGAACTTGCCCTTACAGAGGCCTGAGGGACACCATCTGCGCCAATGTCGGCACCATCAGGCAGCATATCGTCCAAAGACACCCAGTCTGATAAATCTACCCCGACAGCATTCAACGCGCGGCGCAAACGATTGCGGGCCTCGTCCAAACTCATCACGCGTGGTTTAGGTAACTTGTGATTTCGGATCGCCGCCCGTGACCGCGATGTGCCGTAAGCTTTAAGAAGGTCAAAAATCTCGGCCTCAAAAATAGGCGACGTTCGGCTTCGTAGGCCTTCGGGATTACCACGAACATGCACAGCGTCCCCCGTCATCGGCAACCGCATGAGGCCATCTACTGCCCGGCGCATCGCCTCAAGCCGTTCCAATCTGAACGCTAAATGCCCTGCGAGTTCTTCGGCTTCAGGTTCTGCATCACCGGCGTCGCGCGGCAAAATCAAACGCGACTTCAGATAAGCCAGCCAAGCCGCCATGACGAGATAATCCGCCGCCAGTTCGATCCTGAGATCCTGAGCGGATTTGATAAAGGCGATATACTGTTCCGCCAGTTCCAGAATCGACAAGCGGGCAAGATCAACTTTTTGCTTACGTGCAAGCTCAAGGAGAAGATGCAGCGGGCCGCCATATCCATCCAAGTCGAGAACCAACCCTTCCCCATCTTCCGCAGCTTCGGACGCGGCATCAAACTTCATATCCTCTTGGAAGTCTTCGTTCATGTCGTGAACTGCCCGAAGAGTTCATCAAACTCTGCTTCCGCTGCGATCCGATTGAAATCTTTCATATGCTCCGCGCAATTTTCGGCGATGACAGCACGCCCCAATGACCTTCCTGACAAGGTCTGAGACCCTTTGGCGACCTTCACGCTATCTGCCAATCGACCCGAGCACTGTAAAGCAATATCGCAGCCCGCATTCAGTGCCCGTTCCGTCTTTCTTGTCAGATTGCCAGTCAGGGCTTTCATGTCCAAATCGTCGCTCATTAACAGACCGTCAAATCCAATGGCTGCGCGAATGAGTTCCATCAGCGAGCGGCGTGAAATCGTCACAGCCGTCCGAGAATTATGGGTGTAAACGGCATGGGCCGTCATCGCCATCGGCGCGTCGTGCAGTTTTCTAAACGGCAGGAAATCAGATTCTTCGAGGGTCTTCCTATCCGCATTAATCTTGGGCAAAGCCTTATGACTATCGACCGTAGCGCGGCCGTGGCCCGGAATGTGTTTTACAACCGGCGCAACGCCACCGGCCATCAGTCCTGCCATTGCGGCATGGGCCATCTCCACAATATCCCGCACATCTGACCCTAAGGCCCTGTCAGAAATAATAGGGTCCGCCCCCGGCTGCGGCAAATCAAGAACCGGCGCGCAATCCGATGTTATGCCGACAGCGCGTAGGTCATCCGCGATCAAACGATGTCCCAGATAGCAAACTCTGCGGCCGATCACTTTATCCTGTAGATAGATGGACGCATATTGATCGCCTGAGGGGTAAGCGCGCCAATGCGGCGCCTTCAACCTTTGAACCCGCCCGCCTTCTTGGTCGACAAAAATGAGCGTATTGCGGCCCATCGCATCTCGGATATCATCGGTCAGATTTTTGACTTGATCTCTGTCTTTGACGTTGCGCGAAAACAGGATGACGCCCCAAGGGTTTGCGTCACGGAGAAATACAGATTCTGATCTACTTAGCCTCTCGCCCGACAGCCCAATTATGCAGGAGAGCGGCGGGGCCATGAATTAGCGCTTTGCTACAAAACAAGCTTGTCCTGCTGCCTCAAAAGATTCACATAAAGACTGTGCAGCAGCCTTATCAGACAGGCCCGCGATACGCGTTCGGTAATAAATACCTTTGTCCCCTAAATCGACGCGTTTAATGTCTGCATATTTCCCGGCCACGAGCCCCGGAAATCGTCGATTGACCTTATCCCAGATATTTTTAGCGTCTTCCTGAGACCGTGTTGAAGCCACCTGCACGACCCAATCGGACCCTCGGGATGCTGCGGATTCGCCTGCTAACGGACGCGTTGTCGGCGTCGTTGTTTGAACAGGCCGTCTCGCCGGCACCTTAACGACCGGTGCGGGCGCTTCCATTTTTATAGGAGCCTCAGGACGGGGTTCCGGGGTAGAAACAACCCCCGGTGAATTTCCGTCCATCACTTCGAAGACGACCTTATCCTGATTGGGTGTTTGCAAACCGCCAACTTCTTCGGGCTTAACTTTAAATGGCGTATTATCAGCCGTTATCCGAGGCGGGTCGGACCGGTCGCGAACGCCTGGCGTGTAAAGTTTCAAAACAATGAATGCCGCGAGCAACAAACCCGCAGCCACAAGGGCGAGCTTGACCATTGGGTTCCATCCCTCGCGTTCGCGCACGTCAAAAGGCTGGAGGCGATCCTCCCCGACATTCAGATCAGGCGTGAATTCTGGCGGTGTATTAGACATAGTAGCTCTTATTTCTTCGTCTCGTTATCCTGACTCGGCACCCAAAAATAGGGCTGACTGCAGGATACGCAGCAAGGTTAACATACCCTTACGAATGACGTCACCACTGCTCTAAAAATATCCGGCGGGATGATAAAGTTTCTTATGCTCCGAAATGGCAAAGCTATCGGTCATTAGGGCGATATGGTCGCAGACCACCCTCGCCGTCTCAAAAGTCTCCGGCCCTGTCGTCAGCGCATAGAGATGCGGCGGCAAAAGGTCAGGCTCGAGTATGAAGAGCCCAAACAACTCACGCACAATGCGTCCGGCCGTGCTCATCATGCGATTAACCTTATAATGCTTGTACATATTATCGAACAGGAAGGTCCGTAGCGGCTTTTCCTTCGCCCGGAAGCCTTCCGAGAAATCAACAACGGCGTGGTCCAGCCCGCGAATGTCATCAGCGCTTTTAGGATCCGCATCTTGGATACGGCGTCGGGTTTCTTCCAAAACATCAGCGACCATATAGCCGATCATATCCCGAACCGCTTCATGGATCAGGCGGCTTTCTGAAATATCGGGATAACGGCGGCGCACATCACTGAACATCTCGCCGACGAACGGGACCTCAGTGACATCTGCGACAGTGAAAAGGCCAGCGCTAAGCCCATCATCCAAATCATGATTATTATAGGCAATGTCATCGGCCAGCGCCGCAACCTGTGCCTCGGGACCGGCAAAAGTATCCAACTCTAAAGACTTCCAATCTGGAATCGCGGTCATCGCCCAAGGCAAGGTCTCCACATCAGAGGGTTTGCTCACGAGCGGGCCATTATGTTTGGCGATGCCTTCCAGCGTCTCCCATGTCAGGTTCAACCCGTCGAACTCGGCATATCGCCCTTCCAAATGGGTCACGATACGCAACGTCTGCGCATTATGGTCGAAGCCGCCATAAGGCTCCATACAGCTCGCCAGCGCATCTTCGCCTGAATGTCCAAACGGCGGATGGCCCAAATCATGGGCCAATGCGAGGCATTCCGCTAAATCCTCATCCAGCCCCAGAACCCGCGCAATTGAGCGTGCGATCTGCGAAACTTCGAGACTGTGGGTCAGGCGCGTGCGGTAATAATCACCCTCATGCGCCACGAAGACCTGCGTTTTGCCTTTCAGGCGGCGAAAAGCGGAAGAATGGATAATACGGTCTTTATCGCGTTGGAATGGGCTGCGCTCGGATTTGCTCGGCTGGGCGATAGCTCTCCCTCGGGCTTTATTCGGATCAGACGCATAAATTGCGAGCGGACGGACAGACGGATATTTGACCAAGGGATTTCTTTCCAAATCAAGAGTTCGTCCCTATATAGAATCCATGAGCGAAATTACTACAGAAACTACCCCCCCCAAAACAGAGGTCACTTTAAGCGCTTCTGCTGCGAAGCAGATTAATGCCATCATGGCCAAGATGGGCCGGACGGATTTTCTGCGCGTCGCGGTCGAAGGCGGCGGTTGCTCGGGATTTTCCTATAAGTTCGATTTTGCTGAAAGCGCGAATGAGGATGACCTCGTGATTAAACGCGACGGCGCAACCGTCGTGATCGATGAAATGAGTCTCGAGTTTTTGGCCGGCTCAGAAATCGATTATGCCAATGAACTCATTGGCTCAGCGTTTAAAATTGTGAACCCGAACGCGACAGCTAATTGCGGCTGCGGGACAAGTTTCTCGATTTAGGCGACGAATACATAGCCTGAAGCTTTTAATTTGATTTCCCTGTCATAAACAACATCTCGCCAATTATAGTATCCACTAGGCGGTAAATATTTAGCTTGCGCAGCATCATATTGCCCAGCCACACCCGTCATTTTTCGCATTGTATCGGTAGCAGCGGCTTTGACGCCATCATCTGTTGCTCTTGAGCCAACATAATAGTCATTTCCTGGCCAAGAGACATGGTCCCATACGACTACGTTGCTGATCGTCCCTTCCTTTATCACCCACCTTTACAGCAGGCTAGACGAGGTCTGATTATCGACTAATATGGAAGATCACACAGGCAACTGATCGCTTATGATACGCAATATTTTTCAAAAACTTTTTAAATCCGGCGCAATGCGGGCAAGCCCATTGCCAAACCTATTGGACATTGCGCCACATGGAGAGTTCACGCGGTTCAGGGACACAGATATTTTTGTCGGGTCGTCATCTGACTTTGACTTTGACATCCAAATAAAAGTCAAGGCGAGGCAATTGGCTGATATTGAAGCTGGAAAAACCTATCTGTCACGAATCGACGCGCAATGGATTAACGCAGCAATTGACTATGCACTCACCCACAAGCACATCCCGTTAGAAGACTATATACCTGAACCTGATCTTTGGCTGACGCCTGAACAGTTCAAGCGCGCATTGTCACAAGACCCAACTCTCTTTATCGGGAGCTGCGTCGCCCCGATTGGGCTGACTATGAAGGACGGCAATATGTTTGGCGGACACCAAATTAACGTTTGGGCAAATGCCGATGGCATAATTCAATATGCATCTATTGACGCATAAGCCCGAAATTAGGTGAGGACTCACTCAAATGTCTGGGCGGGATTATCCATCATTCGCACTCTAAGCGGCCCGAATATGCGGCTTGCGAGCTTTACGCCGGCATACCCCATAAAGCCGCCGACAAAACAGGCAGCGGCTCCGATGAAGAACAGAACGGCTCCAATCCCGCCCGTCCCCATAAACGGCGCTTTCGGCAAAGATTTGCGGCTGCTTGGTGTTAAGAAGACATTCCAGAAATTGTTCTGTATCGAGCGCGGCGGCATCTGTTTCCCGAAGTTGGTTGCGAAGCAAAGCGCCCGCGGCTTCACTGCCGTCAGCAACACTTTGACGGTAAGCCTCTACGCGGCCTAAGGTTTCTTTGCTGAGGACAATGGTGTAATCTTTCATGGCTCAACAGTCCTCAAATTACGCCGCCAATGCGTCGATCTCGGGCGCTTCATAACATCATATCTCCATGAAAGGTCTTAGGGACAAGCCCTAGGATGACATTGACTTGCCCTCTTTACTCGCTCGCGGCCTTCGCAAACTCATCCAAATTTTCATCCAATAAGCTCGCGGCCTTCACAACCGTTCGAACCGATTTTGCGTAAAACTCCATTGGCACCGTATCAAACTCATCCGTCGTTTGATGGTAATGCGGATGATCCTCTACGCCGAAATATCCGAAGGGAATGCCGCGGCGGTGAAAGACGCCGTGATCTGATTGTAACGTCCAGTCATCACCGCCGTCCTCTGGCGCGTCGTGGCCAAACAAAAGCGTTAGGCCCATCCCCTCTCCGGCTTGGGTCATCAATGGCTTGAGCGTAGGCGTATGATAAGCGCCCGAAAAATAGAGCTCGTCCTCATTCTGGCTAATCATATCGAGGTTGAGGTTGAAGACAGCGCGGCCCGCAAAATTGGACTTGCCATCCAGAAGCGCTTTCGCACCCGACAGCCCCATTTCCTCGGCATCCAACCAGACGATCAGAACATCATGTTCCGGCGGCGCGGCCTTGAAATGCTCCGCTATGGCAAAGAGCGCGGCGCTTCCGGAGGCATTATCATCAGCCCCATTATAAATTTTGCCGTCCCGTTCGCCGAGATGATCAAAATGGGCCGTAACCACGAGGAGCGGTCCGGTGTCGCCATCATCCGTATCGATAAGGCCCTCAATGTTATATCCGACTAGCGCTTCCTGTCCGATTGTTTCGCGGGCTGCATTTCGAATAGGTCTCTCGAAATCGAACCGGCCAAGTTCAAGCGTGTCGAAAACATTCAGGCCCGCCGCCTCTTCGAGCAGAAACTCGCGCGCTTTTATGTTACCCTCAGTCCCTGTCTTGCGCCCCGCCATGTCATCAGATGCCAGCGTTTCAAAAACTCTAAATGTCGTGTCGGAGACAGGCGTATAGTCGCCTGCCTTTTTACAGGCGGAGAGCGCAAGAAGACTGACGGCGAGACTGCTTAGTTTAATTCTCATACCAACCTACTCTGCGTGACTGCGGCCCCGATGAAACCTTTGAATAATGGATGCGGGTCAAACGGGCGGCTCTTCAATTCAGGATGATATTGCACACCAATGAACCAGGGATGCCCCGGGATCTCTACGATTTCGGGGAGTATCCCGTCAGGTGATAAGCCTGAGAATTTTAGTCCCGCGTCTTCCAGCTTTTCGCGATACTCAATGTTCACTTCATAGCGGTGGCGATGGCGCTCTTCTATTTCCATTGCGCCATACTCCTTTGCCACAAGGCTGCCCTTTTGGAGAGCTGCGGGATAAGCGCCGAGGCGCATTGTGCCGCCAAGATCCGTTTGTTTTGTGCGCTCGAGCCGCTCGTTACCCTTGGTCCATTCGGTCATGAGGCCGACAACATTTTCGCCGCCTTCGCCGAATTCAGAACTACTGGCATTTTTGATACCGGCCATATTCCGCGCCGCTTCAATGACCGCCATTTGCATGCCTAAACAAATACCGAAATAAGGCACATTATTCTCGCGGGCATAGCGAACGGCTTTGATCTTACCCTCGCTTCCGCGCTCGCCGAAACCGCCGGGCACCAAAATGGCGTTCATGTCTTTCATGACGTCGACCGCTTCTGACGTTTCGAAATCTTCAGCCTCGACCCAGTTAATTTTGACCTTCACATTATTGGCGATACCGCCATGAACGAGCGCCTCAGTGATGGATTTATAGGCGTCGGGCAGAACGGTATATTTCCCGACGACGGCGATGTTGACAGTCCCGTTTTCAGGGTTGTGAAGCGTGTCCGATATCTCGTGCCATTTCGCCAAATTCGCTTCGGGCGGGTTTTCTATGTCGAAATGGGCAAGAACTTCGCGGTCTAGGCCTTCTTTATAATAAGCTATCGGCACGTCATAAATGGACCGCGCATCCAAGCCTTGGATAACTGACGTTTCGCGCACATTGGTAAAGCGCGCGATTTTCTTACGGTCGCCAATATCGATGGGGCGGTCCGCGCGGCAGAGCAGGATATCAGGTTGAATACCGATGGAGCGCAGCTCTTTTACGCTATGCTGCGTCGGCTTGGTTTTCATCTCGCCCGCGGCCTTGATGAAAGGCATAAGGGTGACGTGGAGGAAGCAGGTGTTATTGCGCGGCTGTTCTTGGCTGAACTGGCGCAATGCCTCGAAAAACGGCAGGCCTTCAATATCGCCGACAGTCCCGCCGACTTCGCAAAGGACGAAATCGACATTGCCCGCATCCGATCCGATGAAGTCTTTAATCTCATTCGTAACATGCGGAATGACCTGCACCGTTGCGCCGAGGTAATCCCCTCGCCGCTCTTTGGCGATAATGTTGGAGTAGATTCGCCCCGTCGTGATATTATCGGTCTGCGCCGCGCTGACGCCTGTGAAGCGTTCATAGTGGCCAAGGTCGAGATCGGTTTCCGCGCCGTCATCGGTGACGTAGACTTCGCCATGTTGATAGGGCGACATCGTGCCCGGGTCGACGTTCAGATAAGGGTCGAGTTTACGCAAACGGACTTTATAACCGCGCGATTGAAGCAAAGCCCCAAGCGCCGCTGAGGCCAAGCCTTTACCAAGCGATGAAACCACACCGCCGGTGATAAAAATGTAACGTGGCATACCCGCCTTCAAATGTTTGCGGGTGTTCAGGTCAGGCGATGAGCGCCTTACTCGTCCTTTTCAGGACCCGCGTCTTCTGCCGGAGTTTCCTCGGCTAACGGGACTGTCCCTTCGGACGAATCGACGTCCGGCGTCAAGACCTCTGTGAGCGTTTCCTCTGTCGCGGCTGTGGATTCACCTGAAGTCGCCGGGTCCGTTGCAGGTTGGGTGGCAACCGGCGCATCGTCAATGATGAGCCTTTCTTTGTTTTCGATCTGATAAACAACGGCAAGCGCCAAGCAATTCACAAGAAAGAAAACGCCCAGAATCCCGGTCATACGCGCGATAGAAGTTGTCGCCGAACGGCCTGACATAAGACCGCCGCCACCGCCGCCGCCAATACCCAGCGCGCCGCCTTCGGAACGTTGGATCAAAATCAACCCCGTGAGGATGATTGAAATGATAAGCTGGACAATGAGCAATACGGTAGACATGAGATGGCCTTAAACAATAGTCGCGCGGCGATTAGACGAAACAAGTGAGCATGGCTAGGGAAGATTGCAAGTAGCGAAGATGAGTTGCTAATTGCTGCCCTTGATCATTCCCGTCAGCGGCGAACTCGCTGTTGCATATTGTTTTGGTTCAATGCGCCCTGCGAGGAAGGCCTCCCTGCCCGCAATCACGCCATGTTTAAAAGCGCGGGCCATGCGAATTGGGTCTTTCGCCCCTGCAATTGCGGTATTGGCGATAATGCCGTCTGCGCCGAGCTCCATCGCGGCTGCGGCTTCTGACGCGGTGCCGAGGCCCGCATCCACGATAACAGGCACAGTTACGGCTTCTCGGACCAAGCGGATATTTGTCGGATTGAGCAGCCCCAGCCCTGAGCCTATCGGCGCGGCGAGCGGCATGATGGCGGCGGCCCCTGCCTCTTCCAACTTCCGGCAGTAAACAGGATCGTCCGTGCAATAGACCATGACGTCAAACCCGTCCGCAACGAGGAGTTTCAGGCTCGTCAAGGTCTCGGCCATATCGGGGTAAAGATGCACATCGGATAGCACTTCAAGTTTCACGAGGTTCCATCCGCCCAGCTCTCGCGCCAAACGCAGGGTCCGCACGGCGTCTTCGCCGGTATAACATCCCGCTGTATTTGGCAGATAAGTCGTCTTAGTTGGATCGATCGAATCCATCAACAGAGGCGCATCCGGTTTGTCCAAATTCACGCGGCGGATGGCGACAGTCACGATCTCTGCACCTGACGCCTCGAGCGCAGCGGCATTTTCTTTATAATTTTTGAACTTCCCCGTCCCGATAATGAGGCGGGACTGAAATTCACGATCGGCGATAATTAAAGGATCAGCGGACATATCAGCCCCCTCCAATGAAATGGATGATCTCGAGCTCATCATGATTTTCGAAATGCGTTTTCGCATATTCAGACTTCGGGATGACTTCGCGATTACGTTCAATCGCAACTTTGCATTCGCGAAACCCTAAATGCTCAATCAGCGTCGTGGCGGTCAAACCTTCCGGAAGGTCATCATGATCTTTGCCATTTATGATGAGATGCACAGCTATTCCAAGTGTTGAAGTGACGTTCAGGGCGCGTTACCACGCTGTTTAGAGAGGTTGCAATGTCTAAGCCCATATATGTCATAAATGGCCCGAACCTGAACTTGCTCGGCACGCGCGAGCCTGAGGTTTATGGCTCGCAAACCTTGGGTGATATAGAAGCCCTATGCACCGACGCTGCCGTAGCGCTCGGGCATGAAATCACCTTTGTCCAATCTAATATAGAAGGCGAGCTGGTTGATTTCATCCAAACCGCAGGGCGCGACGGCGCCGGCATCATCATCAACCCGGCCGCTTACACCCATACATCTGTCGCGCTGCATGACGCACTTAAAGCAGTGGACGTGCCGAGTATCGAAATACATCTCTCGCAACCCGCAAAGCGCGAGAGTTTCCGCCGCCGCAGCTATGTCGCCGAAGCCGTACGTGGCACGATAAGTGGATTCGGTGCGGATAGTTATGTTTTAGGGCTGCAAGCCCTCTCAAAAATATTGCCAAAACCATTGGAAGTCTAGGCAAACCTGCTAGACATCTAAATCACGCCGATTCATCCGGGAGAGAATGATCATGGCCAAAGAAAATAGCGAACCGACCGCTAAGGACCTTAAATTCGTCAAAGAATTGATGGGTTTGCTGGAAGACTCCAGTTTGACTGAAATCGATTTTCATAAGGGTGATCTCGGGATTAGCCTGTCAAAATCCGGTCCTGCCTCTGCGGTTCAGCATGTGATGGCCGCCGCCCCGGCCGCTGCACCTGTCGCCGCTGCCGCTTCGCCCTCCATGCCTGTTGCGGCTGTTGAGGGCCCGGCAGATGCCGCTGCGCATCCGGGCGCCGTCAAATCTCCTATGGTCGGCACAGCCTATACGCGCCCCTCGCCGGATGCAGATACATTCGTCAATGTCGGCGATAAGGTCAAAGAGGGCGACACAATTATGCTTATCGAGGCGATGAAGACTTTCAACCCGATCGTCGCGCCAAAATCCGGAAAAATTGAACAAGTCCTCGTCGATGACGCCAGCCCCGTCGAATTCGGCGAAGCCCTGTTTATCATCGTTTAGGGCGATACATATGCCCAAAGCGAGCAAACCAAACGCCTCCAGCCAAGGCCTATTTCGAAAAGTCCTCATTGCCAATCGCGGCGAGATTGCTCTGCGCATTCACCGCGCCTGCAAAGAAATGGGCATTGCCACCGTGGCTGTCTATTCCGAGGCTGATCGCTCGGCGATGCATGTCCAGCTCGCGGACGAGAGCGTTTGCATCGGCCCGAATAGCGCGACGGATTCCTATCTGAACATTCCGGCGATTATCTCGGCTTGTGAAATCACGGATGCCGACGCCGTCCATCCCGGCTATGGCTTTCTCTCTGAAAACGCGCGTTTTGCTGAAATTGTGGAAGCTCACGGCATGGCCTTTATCGGCCCTACAGCAGAACATATACGCATCATGGGCGATAAAATCACGGCGAAAGACACCGTTATGGCGGCGGGTATTCCCGTTGTTCCGGGCTCGAAAGGGTCTGTCACCACATATGAAGAGGCTAAAGAGGTTGCCAAGGATGTCGGGTTTCCGCTCCTCGTCAAAGCCGCAGCGGGCGGCGGCGGTCGCGGTATGCGCCTCGCCGAAACCGCAGATAAACTGGAAGAAGCTCTCTCCGCCGCGCAGCAAGAAGCCATTGCGGCTTTCGGTAATGGCGAAGTCTATCTGGAGCGCTACCTCACAGGCGGCCGACATATTGAAATCCAAGTCCTCGCGGACACTCATGGCAATGTTGTGCATTTGGGCGAACGCGATTGCTCGCTGCAGCGCCGCAATCAGAAGGTCCTCGAAGAGGCCCCCTCGCCTACGCTCACCAACAAAGAGCGCGACAGCATTGGCGGCATTGTCGCAACGGCTGTGCGGAAAATTGGATATCGCGGGGCGGGCACGATTGAATTTCTTTATGAAAACGGCGAATTTTTCTTCATCGAAATGAACACCCGCTTGCAGGTCGAACATCCCGTCACTGAGGAAATCACGGGAATTGACCTCGTGCGCGAACAGATCCGCGTCGCCGCAGGTCTTCCGCTCAACTATAAGCAAAAAGATATTCTGTTCAAAGGTCATGCGATTGAGTGCCGGATCAATGCAGAAAATCCAAAGACCTTCGCGCCGTCACCCGGCAAAGTCACGAATTTCCACGCGCCGGGCGGCATGAATACGCGCTTCGACAGCGGGCTTTACTCCGGATATTCCGTCCCGCCGCATTACGACAGTCTCATCGGGAAACTCATCGTCTGGGGCCATACGCGCGAGGGCGCGCTCCTACGCTTGCGCCGGGCCTTGGGCGAAATGGTAATTGAAGGTATTCAAACGACAATTCCTCTGCATGAAGCCCTGCTCGATGATCCGGATTTCCAAGCGGGGGATTACAATATTCACTGGCTTGAGAAGTGGCTGGAGGCGCAGGAGTAAACCCGAAGATAGATGACAGAAGAAGAAATCGAAAGAGCGTTGTGGGAAGCTTGCGTAGAAAGTGGGTTTTGCTCCAATACTCTGACCGGAGAAAACTTACTTAAAAAATATAATGGTAGACTGACTGCGGCCGATTTTGCGACCTCCGTAATATATGGAGAGGGAATGGAACCGAGATACTCTATGCACAGGCCATTCTTGGAGAGCGTTTTTCGCAAATTTGTAACAAGCGTCGAATAAATGCGCTAGATACGGCAAGTTCATTTCACAGGTGCCCGCTTGACTAAACCGTAACCTTAGAAGAACTTATCCAATTAATGCCTTACGCCATCGAACATAAATCCTACAATGAATGCCTCATTAAATATGATGAAGCCGGTCCAGTACGTGAAAAATCGGGCGTGAGTTTGACGATGATCGTGGTCGGCATCATGGCCATCCTCATCGGGATTGATTTTGTTGTTGTTATTTGCATCATTATTATCATGGCCTTTTGGCGGAACTTAACTAATCCGCCCCGACGCAGTTTTTCGATCGAATTAAACCGACATAAAAATCATATCACCATCAAGAACACGGGGCAGACAAACGCCAAATCTACGGTCCTTCCACTTGATAACTTTCTCGGATTTGGGTTTCACGAAACGCAGCGGCCCAAGAAATCAAAGAAGCAGCCATATGCCAAGCTATTTTTCAAATTTGACGAAGGCGTTTTGGACTCGGCGCTTGCGAAAAAGAGCGAGGTTTTAGAATTGGCGAAGCGCGTTTCTGACGGCGATGGCGGGTACGTCTGGCCGATTCCTGTACGGGAAAAAACGCATCCCGCGCCCGTTAAAAATGTGCAGGAGATCATTGAATCAACAGATGCGTGGCTCATGCAGGCCGACCATCATTCATACGTCGACACGGGGTATGAAATAGATGATCCTGCGCCCGAACCCGACATCATCCGTGATTTTAGAGAGCTTGAATAGGAAACAGTTTAAGGTCGTGTGTAAAATCCCGTCCTGTCAGTAACTTCAACACTCTTCCTACCCATTGCGGGCCCAACTGCACTGAGCGCAAGCGCTACCTTTCGTCCGCTACTCGCGCCAACGCGAGACTCCCAAGCCTCGGGACCGCCATTGCGGAGATTCTCCCCGATCTCGCGGTAAACTTTCAGCGCGGCGCTAATTGCCCAAGCGCATCTAAAGTCCAGTTCTTTGATACCGACTTTGGCGCTGGCATAGTATTTCTCGGCAATGTTGAGCTGCGAGCAGGCGGCGGCGTGGAGCGCCGGCCAATTCGCGCGGTCCAATTGATCCCCAGCATCCACAGGCGCACCCGCCCCCAGCAAGAGGTCGCGCGGGACGAAAACGCGGTCGGCTTTGGCATCGTCAATGACGTCGCGCGCGATATTAGTGAGCTGAAAGGCGAGGCCCAAATCGCTGGCCCTGTCGAGGGTTGCCGCTTCTCTCACGCCCATGATATTCGCCATCATCACGCCCACCACGCCCGCGACGTGGTAGGAATAATCCAGAATATCATCCACAGACTTATACACACGCTCCGCCGCGTCCATCTCGAACCCCTTGAGGAGATCAAACGGATGGCGATGATCGATCTCGTGGGTCGCCACAACGCGCGCCAGGCCTGCAAAAACGGGATCATCTGTTGGCTCGCCGCCCAGAGCTGCGCGGGTTTTCTCGCGAAGAATTTCAAGCCGCTCACCCTGCCCCGTTTTATAGTCTTCGATCTGGCCGTGGCCCATTTCCTGCCCGTCGATGACGTCGTCGCAATGACGGCACCACGCGTAGAGCATGGCTGCATCATCACGCAAGGCCGGCGGTAAAACCCGGCTTGCAAGCGCAAAAGACTTAGAGCCTTTCTTTATCGAGGCGTTCCCATGTGCAGTAACTGAATCCATAGCTGAAGGGATATGCGGCTGCGGCTCCAAAGGGAAGCGCTTTCAGAGAATTAGAACGGGTCAGAGTATTTCGTATCCGTGTAGACGCTTGTCCCTGACAAGGTTCTTAAAAAGGCAACAAGTTGCTGTCTTTGAACCTGAGACAAGTTCAATCTTTCAGCATTTCCTTCATCCAATAATATCGGATCAATCGTTGCTAAAAACTCGTCACGCGCATCAGCATCCGCGGGAACAGGAATTTCATTATAATGAGCCACGACAGCGGCTAGATCAGCTTGGGATCCATCATGCATGAAAGGACCATTAGACTCGCCGTTTGGCCCAACCATATCCCGAAGCGATGGCGATCTGACATTTGTAAAGTCAAATTCGCCAGGCGATCCCGCCACCGCGACAACACCATTATGTAAGCTCAGCGGACTTATATCGAATTCAGGTGCGAGATGACATCTTTGACACCCTGCTCCACCATCGACAGGACCATCCAGATAGAGAATTTTTCCGATATTTTCATCCGCCGTGAAATTAGGGAAATCCTCGAAGTCGTCCGCAACTTGTGCCCGGCCTGCGTCATATTTGGAGTCGAAAGACCATATGCTTTTCGTGAATTGCGCCAACGCCAGCTGCAGCCGTTCCTCGGTGACTTCGGGGTCGCCATAGACAAAGGTGAAAAGCTCTTGGTAATACTCAATCGCCTCCAGCTTAGTGAATAGATCATCCAATGTCGGACGGCCGTTTTCGCCGCTGAAGCCATGTTCAACATGGGATATAATGGGTTGGCTTGTTTGATCTTCCAAACTTGACGCACGGTTATCCCAGAAATAATTCGTCGCGTCCGTAAACTGCGTATTGATCAACCGCATCGAATGGCGGCCTGTCAGAGCGCCGTCTACGCCCGTGCTGACTGTCGCCAAATCACTAAACGCTGTCTCTTGGATATGACAGCTTGAGCACGAAATCGTATCGTCGATTGACAAGGCAGTGTCGTAAAACAAAACCCGCCCCAATGTCGCGCCCTCATCGGTAATGGCATTCCCGTTGACACTGAGTTTTGTGATATAATCGGGCGAGCTCTGATTTTCATAGTTTTCGAGATTTTCGAGATCGATCCGTCCCGCAAACGTGGCCATTACGCCGTTCTGATCCATGCCCGCAGGAGAAACGTTGATATGAAAACTATTGCTGACATTTCCGCCATTACCATCATCAGCGGTAATAGTGGCGGTAATAACGCCTTTGACCGATGGACTGCCCGAGATAACGCCCTGTGTATCGGATAGACCCTGAGCTGAAGGCGAATAGCTGACCGTGTAGGTAAGCGCATCCCCATCTGCATCCGTAAACGTCGTTCCGCCTTGCGCTGCATCATATGTGAATGAGTCGCCGACTGTTGCGGATTGATCTGCATTCGCATTTGCGACCACCGGTGCGTGATTGACCGGAGCAACGATAGGCGGTTGGATTGTCGTGATGTTATCGGATCCACCTCCTCCGCCACATGCAGATAATAGCATTGCGGCTGATAGGCTGGTCAAAAGAAGCTGTCTCATCTCGGTAAATCTCTCGCACGGGCAATTCGAGACCGTAGTTACACGAGACTTCTATCGAAATCGTTACCAGCGAATGGCTCGCGTTCTTACCGTTTTGAAGTCTTTAGGCTCAACTCAATTTATTAGGCGGCGAGAATGCCAGCCTTCACGACGAGATGAGTACCGAAATTAGCCCTACGCGCCGCCGCCAAAATAGTCGACCTTGCCAAGGGGTACACCGTTATGACGTAAAATATTATACACGGTGGTTAAATGAAAATGGACATTCGGGATCGTAAATCCGGAAACGTAAGAAATACCGGTGAATTCGACATCTCCACGCGGGCCCATTTTTACCGTAAATTCACGAGCTTCCTTGCCGTCCAAATCAGCGGCCGAGATTTTTGCGATATCCGCTTTCGCTTTCTCCAAGACGGCATGACATTCCGCAAAACTTGTCGGATGACCTTCATAGCTTGGCGCGTCCTGCCCGGCGACACGGTAAGGCGCATTCTTGGCAAGCTCCGCCACGGTCTGCACCTGTTTCGCCAGCGGCCACATATCGGGCGCGAGGCGGGCATTGAGGAAAACCGACGCGTCAATCCCGCGCTCTTCCGCATTGGCTTCGGCTTTGCGAAGAATATGTGCAAGATTATCAAGCTGGCGCGGCAGCGCAGAAACGGCATTGGACATGGAAAGTTCAGACATGGTGTTTCCTTATGTGTCGGACGGCCAATCGCCGCCGGATTTGGATTTGGACAAGACACCTGCGAAATCATCGGCAATCACACCAGCTGTCGCTTTCGCCGCGCCGACAACACCGGGGACACCCGCTCCGGGATGCGTGCCTGCGCCGGTGATATACATATTATTGATAACGTCATCGCGGTTATGCGGGCGGAACCAAGCGGATTGCGTCAGGATAGGTTCGACGGAAAACGCACTACCAAGATGCGAGTTCATTTCGTCGCGGAACCCGAACGGCGTCAGCGTATGCATGACTTCCAGATGATCGTTCAAACCCGGAATGGCGTGGACTTCGAGATAATCCAAAATTTTCTGCGCATAGGCAGGACCAATTTCATCCCAATCCAAATCGGCGCTGCCCAAATGCGGGACGGGCGCGAGGACGTAATAGGCAGATTTGCCCTCCGGCGACATCGTCGCATCGGTCACGGAAGGCGCATGAAGATAAAGCGAGAAGTCCTCAGACAGCTTACCGCCCTTACCGAATATCTCGGCAATAAGTTCCTTATAACGCTGGCCAAACAAAATGATGTGATGTTTCAAATGCTCCGGCGTTGGAATGTCGAGGCCGAAATAAATGACGAAAAGCGACATGGAATGGCGTTTCTTGGTCAGGGCTTTGCCATATTTCCGGCCGCGCTCATGTTTGCGTAGCAGCTGCTGATAGGTGTGCACCACATCCGCATTAGACGCGACCATATCGGCGTCCATCGTCCACCCATCGGCAGTGGTGACGCCCGTAACGCGGTCGCCTTCGGTGTGAATATCAGTGACTTCGGCGCTGAGTTTCAGCTCGCCTCCAATGTCTTTAAACAGGCTGACGAGCCCCGCGACCAATGCGCCTGTGCCGCCCTTAGCAAACCAGACCCCGCCCTTGCGCTCTAGCGCATGGATGAGACCATAAATCGCCGAGGTCGCAAAGGGGTTGCCCCCGACAAGAAGCGATTGGAAAGACAGGAGTTGCCGCGTCTTCTCGTCCTTCACGAATTTCGATACTTGCGCGTAAACACTGCGGTCCGCGCGCAGGCGCACGAGCTGCGGCGCAGCAGCGAACATTTGGCTCATCTTGAGGAAGGCCGTTGTCCCCAGTTTCTCATAACCCTCATGGTAGAGCTCTTGCGAATAAGCGAGGAATTTACGGTAGCCCTCGACATCATCAGGATTACGGGCGGCGATTTGCTGCTCGAGGAAGTTTTGGTCATTGTTGTAATCGAGGATTTCACCGTCTTCCCATTGCAGGCGGTAGAATGGGTCAACGGGCAGCAGCTCAACATAGTCTTTCATCTCTCGCCCGGCGACAGTGAAGAGTTCTTCGAGACAATCAGGGTCGGTAATCACCGTTGGCCCGCCGTCAAACTTGAAGCCGTCTATCTCGTAAACATAAGCCCGCCCGCCCGGCTTATCGCGATTGTCGAGCAGCGTCGTTTGGAAGCCCATAGCTTGCAAACGGATGGCCAACGCAATGCCGCCGAAGCCTGCGCCGACGACGATAGCGGTTGGTCGGATAGATAGTATTTCAGTCATTCGGGAGAATCTCGCTTCGTTCTTTCCCGCGAGATAAAGGCTTTCTCGCTAAAATTATAGAGCGCCTTTGTCACAGGCACGGGCGGCTTTCCGGATAGGATGCGCAGCTTATCTGTCTTGGACAAGCGGTTGCGATAGAAACGCTCCACTATGCCTGCCGACAATCCATAAAACCGCTCCAAAACGGCGTAGCGCTTCTCAGGTTTTGCGGCGCGGAACAACATTCGGTTCAACAACCGGAGAAATTTTTCCTCATGATAATGATCGACGCGGTGATAGGCCATTTCATGCAAGACAGCGGCCCCGAAATCGGGCTTATTCTTGACAATCATATCGCAAACGACATTCGCGCTTTTGACCGCTTCCGGCAGGCTGTAACCCGTCACTGCATGATAATAGCCGCCGGTCATTCCGAGCCGGGCCGCTTCCGATTTTTCCATCGACACATCGGTTCCGTAGCCTTCTTCCACCGCCAATGTAATCGGCAGAACACCCTTCTCTCTGCGCAGGACCTCATATTGACCGACGTTTAGCTGGTCCGTGATGTAATCTTTAATGCGTGCATCCACTTGCTGGCTCTGAAGCTCCGGTCCATCAGTGTAATATGTATCCTCGACAAGCAGTTCCGAGTCTGAATATGGCAGGCAATAGACAAAACGATAGCCGCCCAGCTGTTCAACTGTGGCATCCATAATGATCGGGCGCTTAACACCGTGAGGAATCTTCGCTTTAATGACGTGGCCGACGAATTTTTGATAACCTAGGAAAACATCATCACTGGGCTTAAACCCGCGCGCATCGAGTACGCATTTTGCTTCAAGTTTTTCGCTGGTTTTAAGCACCACATGATCAGGACCCAATGTTTCCACCGATGTATTGAGCCGAACCCGCAACCGCCCGCTATCAATATGCGGCTGAACACAAGCCCGCAGCGTCTCAGAGTTCCCGGTGCAATAGGTAATATCCAGCGTTCGTTCCCGCTTCGGAAATTTCACATCATAGCTGTCCCACTGATAAGCAATGAATGGCTTTATCCAATCGCGCAGCTCCTCCGCCACATCCGTCAGGTTAAATGACCAAGTATGGTCCCCCCCAATGTGGTCTTGGGCTTCGATGATTTCGACAGATAATTCGGGGTTCACATCCAAACACCGCCAGGCCGTCATGAGGCCTGAAAGACCTGCACCGACGATAATCATATCAGAAGAATTCGACATAGGCGGGTGTGTAGGCTTCGAATCATAAAGTGCAAGCGTCGGTTAAAAAATCCTATCCGAAACACGTTACACTAATAGGTAGAATTTGCGACTTAATCCAACAACCCTATATTGCAATCAAGGATTTGAATTTTGATTTAGTCAAGAAATATAGGCCAAATCATTGAATGTTAGTCTTTTTTAGCGACTCGTAAAGTTTCACCCTCCCAAAAAGGTCAGACTACTGCTATTTGGACTAAGTCCATTAGTAGTGGGCACGGCGGATGGTGAAGTTACCCCACATTTACTGATCCATCCGTCACCATTCTATTTTTCGGCTTTTGTGGTGCGATCTAAGCAGACTTAAATGGCATTAGATCAATTCATTTTTGCTCATCCCGATAACTAATTTTCGGCTGATAATTCTCGTCATGTTTAGCAAGTAACTCAGTCGCCCTAAATTGCGTTACTGATACTAATTTGCCTGACACAACAACGCCCTGCCCTTCGCGGAACAGGTCCGGCAGAGGTCCGGTGTATGTCACGAACAGGTCTTTATCCATGTCGCGTTCAAAATCCTCAATCCGAAACCGCGTCGTCAGCCCCTCGGTTTGCACCGTGTTTTCAGCTACGAGTCCGCCAATTTTAAAAACGTCGGAGCGGGGTTCAAAACCTTGCGCAACAACGTCAGAAGGATTTTCAAAAAATTGAGTATTCTCGTTCAGGGCTTGAAAAATCAAAAACAGTCCAGCGGCAAGCATCAAGCCCAGAATGATAACCCAAAGCAAACGGCGGTTCCTGTTTGGAGGTGTGATGCGGGCGTTGACCATGGTGTTCAATTATCACACCGCTACACGGCATCAAGCCTGCCACGCAGAGCTTATGGCAAATGACATGACAGGTGACATGGTTCAGCACCACCGCTAAGTGGACTTATGATTGGAGCCGCTCAAATACATCTCGAAAACATATCCGTTCGCCGCGGCGCGGCACTGCTGATTTCTGATCTGAGCCTAGAGCTTTCAGGACCAAAATTGCTTTGGGTGACAGGCGGCAATGGAATTGGAAAAACCTCACTTCTCAGGACTTGCGCCGGGCTAAGCCACGCGGACGCCGGACACGTAAGATGGTCAATCAAGGGCCAAGACGTCACAGCGCCGAAAGCGGTGTCATTTTTACCCTCAAACAGCTACGCAAAATCCGGACTGACCGCAGGAGAAGAGGCGAAATTTTGGGGAGCGAATCTAAAAGACACGCAAATTCATCAGCACCGCTCCACACTCACCCAAAATCTCTCGACCGGCCAGAAAAAACGCCTCTCAATTTCCAAACTGCTGTCAGATGGAAAGCCGATTTGGATTTTGGACGAACCTCTCGCCGGTCTGGACGACGACGGGAGACAACTGGTTGCAGGCTGCTTAAAGTCTCACGTTGAAGCGGGCGGGTTGGCCTTAGTTGCCTCGCATGCCCCCATCAGGGTCCAAGGCATACCCACGCAAAAGCTCGCACTCACATGACCAACCTTACGAGACTGCTCAAACGGGACGTTAAGCGTGCGGCCCGGTCCGGCGGGAGCTGGGCGTATGGTTTGGTATTCATGGCAATTTTCTTGGCGCTCTCCGCCATCGCCTTGGACGGGGAAATGAACACCTTGCGTCAATTAGGCATTCCTCTCATCTGGCTTGCCGTTTCATTTGCAAGTCTCATGAGCGTTGACCGCGTATTTGCAGATGATCTCGCGGACGGCACAACTGGTCAGCTCTGGCTCTTCGGGATCAGCTATATGTCGCAAGCCGTGTGCGGTATAATCAGTTTTGGTCTTATTTATTTATTACCGCTCATCATTACGGCGCCGCTTTGGTCGTTATTGTTTGATTTAGATGCAAACGCCGTGTCGGGACTAGTCATCGCTCTAATTTTCGCTGCGCCCGGGCTGGCCGCCTATACCGCGCTCGCGGGCGCACTGACCGGCGCGCGGGGGAAAAGCGGGTTCCTTGCAATTTTTATCAGCGCGCCTTTATTGGTTCCATTGCTTATAATCGGCGTGGCAGCGTCCAAATCTTATGTATCCCAAGGCTGGACTGCGTTGGAATTTCGCGCACTAATAGGTTTCTCGCTCCTCGCTTTAGCGTTATCTATACCTGCCTCAGCCGCTGCTTTGGCCACAAATACGGATCGATAAATGCGTTTCATCTCATATCTGGCCAATCCGGCGCGCTTCCTAAGGTTCTCCCGCTTCGCGACCCCGATCAGCGGATGGTTAGCCTTTGGAGTTCTGGGGATTGGCCTCATCTTGGCGCTCTTCATTTCGCCTCCGGCGGCCGAGCATGGCGAGGCCGTGAGGATGATGTATGTTCATGTCCCTGCGGCGTGGTGCGCCATGGCGGCCTATACGGCGATTGCGGTTGCGAGCTTCGTCAGTTTTGTGTGGCGCCATAATCTTGCGGACAGCTTGGCTCGCTCCCTTGCCCTCCCGGGCGCCGCCTTCACATTTCTTGCCCTTGTCACCGGAAGCCTGTGGGGCCGACCGGCGTGGGGCACATGGTGGCAATGGGACGGGCGGATGACGTCGGTCCTTGTGCTTCTCATGATTTATATTGGCTATATGGCGATTTGGAATATTACAGCGGACCGGAAACAAGCGTCGAGGTTGGCCGCCATACTCGCGATGGTTGGCGCGCTAAACTTGCCAATTATAAAGTTCTCCGTGAATTGGTGGAATACGCTTCATCAACCCGCGACGATATCTGAGCCCGGTGCGCCCGGTTTGCCTCTAGAGCTTCTGACGCCTTTGCTCGTTATGACATTAGGCTACACGGCGTTGCTAGCTTGGTTTGCCCTGCGCGGGACCGAAGCGGAATTGGCCGAACTCAAGAGACAACGCTCCGGAAATTCTAAGCCCGCAAGCGTTTCTCTGGAGGATATGTCGTCATGATGGATTTCGGCAAAAATACTGCTTTTATTTTGTCGGCCTATGGCATTTCAATTCTGACACTCGGAACGCTTATAATCCTTACCCTGCGAAAGCCGCGGCGATGACAGACCTTGGCGATACACCCTATGCCCGGATCACGGCATTAATGGACAGGCTTCGTAAAGACTGCCCGTGGGACAGCCAACAAACCTTTGAGACGATTGCACCTTATACAATCGAAGAAAGCTATGAGGTCATGGACGCCGTTGAGCGCCGAGACATGGGTGATCTCAAGAATGAACTCGGCGATCTCCTTTTCCAAGTCCTGTTTCATTCCAAAATGGCGGATGAAATTGGGGCCTTTAACTTTGAGGATGTTTGTGAAGGCTTAGTCGAGAAAATGGTCCGCCGGCATCCGCATGTTTTCGGCGACGGCGACCCGCCGGATTGGGACGCTATCAAAGCGGCAGAACGTAAAACCGCCGGTCATCAGCGGACGCTGGATGGTGTCGCCGGTTCCCTGCCCGCTCTGATGCGTGCAGAGAAATTGCAGAAGCGCGCCGCTAAACGCGGCTTTGACTGGCCCGACACGGACGGCCCTGTTGAAAAATTACGAGAAGAAATCGAAGAAGTCAGCGAAGCCGTCAAAACGCAAAACCAAAACGATATTGAGTCCGAAATCGGCGATTTGCTTTTCTCGGTCGTCAATCTGGCGAGAAAGCTGAATGTCGAACCGGAACACGCCCTTCGCGCAGCAAACTCAAAGTTCACCCGCCGCTTCGCCTATGTGGAAGATAATGCCGAACCAAGCTTAGACAAACTGTCCTTGGACGAAATGGAAACCCTTTGGCAGGACGCAAAAGGAAAAGGACTTTAAGTAACAATAAGATCTTTGTGCTTGGCAAGAAACTTACCGGCATCGGACTCAGACAGCCGGACTTGCATCTCGGCTGTTCCGCCGTCTCCTGGTTCATCGCGCAGCACTTGTCCATTTTGATGCAGCCAGGCCCGCGCAGAAAAATGCGCCGGGGTCACGATAATATCGAGAATATGATCATTGCGTGTTAGCGCTTCTTCGATACCAAGCTCTAATTCCGTGATGCCGTCTTTCGTTAAACAGGACACTTCGTAAGCATCAATCATATCGATATAGGTTCGCGAAGCGGATGCGCGCTCCGTCAAGTGCCGGGCGTCATCTTCTCCTAGTAAATCCGTTTTATTCCAAACTTCGATAATAGCCTGCCCGTGTTCAGGGCCGGCTTCGATTTGGTCCAAAACTTCCATCACCTCATCTTTTCGCCGTTCCGACAAAGGGTCCGACATATCACGGACGTGGACCAATAGATCGGCTTCTTTGACTTCTTCCAATGTCGCTCTGAAGGCTGTGATTAAAGACGTGGGCAAGTCCGAAATAAATCCAACCGTATCCGATAGGACGGCTGTCTGGCCGCTCGGCAGCGGGAGGATCCGATGGGTTGTATCCAATGTCGCGAACAGCATGTCTTTGGCCAGGACGCCCCCTTTGGTTATGAGGTTGAACAGAGTGGACTTCCCTGCGTTCGTATATCCAACCAAAGCAACCACGCGCTCCGGCGCGCGTTGCCGCGCCTTTCGTTGTAGGCCGCGCGTGCGGCGAACATCATCAAGCTTACGCTTAAGGCGCGTCATCTTATCGTTCAATACGCGGCGATCACTTTCGATCTGCGTTTCGCCCGGACCTGCCAAACCACCAGTGCCGCCGCGTTGGCGCTCCAAATGGGTCCACGTCCTGACAAGCCGTGAGCGCTCATAGCCCAAGCGCGCCAGCTCGACTTGCAGGCGGCCTTCCTTCGTCGCGGCACGCAAGCCAAAAATTTCAAGAATGAGCCCCGTTCGGTCAATAACTTTGACCTTCAAGACCCGCTCCAAATTTCGCTGCTGACTGGGAGAAAGAGAGGCGTTGACGATCACCAATGTCAATTCTTGGCCCGCAATTTCCGCGGCAATGTCTTCTATCTGGCCTGCGCCAAAAAAATTGGAGCTGCGAATATCCCGAACCGGAATTATCTTGGCCGAAATCGGATCCACATCCAGAGCCGCGGCAAGACCCACGGCCTCTTCTAAATCATAATCTGCGTCAGAGGCTCGGTTATCTGCAAACCGAGGGTGAGCTACAAATGCGCGGTCACGCTTAACAGCATGTTCAACCACGATAGCGCCTAGATATATTAATCTTCATCGACAGGATCGTGAAGTATAATCGGTCCGCCGGGCATAATTGTCGAAATCGCATGTTTATAAACAAGTTGAACCTGACCATCACGTCTTAGCAAGACACAAAAATTATCGAACCACGTAACAACCCCTTGGAGTTTGACCCCATTGACAAGAAATATCGTTAAAGGCGTCTTCGACTTTCGAACTGTGTTCAGAAACGTATCCTGAAGATTTTGATTTCGCTCGGGCATATTGCTCCCCAAATATATACTCAATTTTTGAGGTCTGAAGCTTTGCCCCGCTACTCCCACATGGAAATCACGTCATGTCTTAGGCAGAACGGTCTTTCAAGCTACAATTTCTACGGCGAGGGAAAAACTACAGTCAAACTTACTGTTTCCAAAAATCCGGCAAGAGAAGCGCCAATGCGGCTAAAACTTCAATTCGACCCAATAGCATAAGAACAATACCGACGCTCATCTGACCATTTGTGAATTGCGCATATGTCAAACCTGATTCGGGCAAGGTCAATCCTAATAACGGCCCAACGTTTGAGAGGCTCGCCGCCGCAGAAGCAATAGCGTCATCCAAAGGTAATCCCACGACACCAAAGGCCGCGATCCCTATACCAAAAGCCAGGGTATAAGCGAAAAAATACATCCATATTGACAGAAATGCTGAGTCTGGAATGAGGAGCCCTCTAAATTTCACAGGAATGACGCGCGATGGATGCGACAAACGCGACAATTCCGTTCCAAGATGACGGAACAAGAGCAGCATTCGGATAAGTTTCACTCCGCCTGCCGTCGAAAGAGCAGACCCGCCAGTCAAGGCAAAGGTTATCAATATAACGGGGGGCACAAGGTCGAGGCTTATAACCTGATATTGAAACCCGGCAGAACTCACAAAAAATGCGCTATCCAAGATTAAATGACCAATACTGCCCAAACCGGAAAACCAAATACCGATCAGGACCAAAAACATGATAATCACCAGTAGAGTTCTGTGTTCGACATTCCAGATGATATTGAGAGCACTTTGAAGCTTCCTAAGACGCAGAAAGTCCCAAATAACAGCAATGTTCATGGCTCCCAAAACACAGAGAATGCCGAGGACCGTCGCGGCAAATGGCGGGATATATAATTGCAAAGGCCCCGCACGAGGTGTCAGCCCGCCCGTACTCACGCCGCTCAGTGAAAGGCAGAGGGCATCAAATACAGGCGCGCCTCCAAAAGCCATCAGAATAAAACCAATTATTGATAAAGACAAATAGATCCCCGCCACCAATTTCCCAATGCCTGTCAATCGACTAAACAACTCGCCGCGCGTTACCGTGTAAAGCATGGATTTATGGACACCGGTCCCGGTCTGGTTGACAGCGGCTAAAATAACGATGGCAAATGTTGCAACGCTAACGCCGCCTATCCACTGAACCAGAGATCGCCAAAATATCATAACAGGCGCGAGCTCATCCGGATTTAGACGCGACGCACCCGTCGTGGTAAACGCTGAAACACTTTCAAAATAAGCCGCCAAAAAACTTGTATTCGGCCCCATAAATCTGAACGGCAAACTTAAAACGGCCGGCATCAACAGCCAAAATAGAATCAAGAATAATAGAGCTTCTGCCTTGGACTCGCGGCCCTCAAATCCACTTGAGAGCAGCACCAATACAAGGCCAAAAAGGCCCGTGCTCAAGCCTAAGCTCATCATAGACACCGCCGCCGGATAATCCTGACTCAATAACGCGACAAGAGCCGCGATAAGGTAGAGGCCTGTGCACACCAAAAATGTACGCCCAAGCCAAAACAGAATACGGTTCAGCGTCATAGGGTTTAATAATAATCGGAGGAGACACGGAACATGGTCATGACGCTATCCAATGCTCCTTTTTCAGCCATCAACACAATCCGATATCCAGGCCGTAGAATGAAATCATCTGATGGCGGAAAGACTTCTCCGTTAGCGATGATTGCCCCGATCGCAACACCTTCGCTCATCATGACGTCGCGCAGCGCTTTGCCTGCCAAGGGTGATGTGTCTAAAACTTCGCCCTCAATAACTTCGGCCCCGCCTTGTTCGAGCGAATAAACCTCTAGAATTCGACCTCGCCTGACATGGCGCAGAATAGAGGAAATCGTGGATGCCCGCGGATCGATAATCATATTGATCCCAAGTTCCGACTGCATTTCCTGCATGGATAACTCGTTAATCAAACTGATGGTCGTTCGGGCGCCGAGTTTTCTCGCAAGGACAGCAGACAGAATGTTCACGCTGTCGCTATTCGTAAGACTGATGACCATTTCAGCGTTTGAAACGCCGGCCTCTTCCTGAATTTCGGCGTCCATCGCATCGCCATTTAATATAACGGTCCGGTTAAGCTGCTCGGCAACTTTCTCTGCTCGGCGCTTATCTTTCTCAATGACGCGCACGCGCATTCCGGCCTTGCCCTCCAACTTCTCAGCCACGTAAGTGCCGATGTTTCCGCCGCCGATGATGACGATGTGACGGGCTTGAGCTTGGTGCGCACCAATAACTTCCAGCAAACGCGTTGCGTGGGCCGCTTGAGTAATGATGTAAGCTCGGTCTCCAACTTCAAGTGGATCATCAGGCGTTGGCGCAAATAATTCGCCGTGACGTTCGATACCAACGACGGCCGCATGCAGTCCTGTAAACAGGTCCGGAATTTGGCGTATGGGCGTTTGAATAATAGGGCAATCTTCCAAAATCTCGACGCCAAGCAATTGCACCGCGCCGTCACCGAACGGAACAACATTAAAGGCTCCCGGTGTATTTAGACGCCTTAGAATCGCTTTCCCGATCTCAATCTCGGGTGAAATGATAATATCGATCGGCATATTCTCGCGAGAATATAGGTCATTCCATTGATTATCGAGATACCCCTGTGCGCGAACCCGGGCGACCTTAGTCGGCACATTAAAAAGTGAATGCGCGACCTGACAGGCCATCATATTCACCTCATCAGCGTATGTGACCGCGATAATCATGTCGCAATCATTTATGCCAGCTTTCACCAAAACTTCGGGGTGGCTGCCGTGACCAATGACGCCGCGCACATCCAATTCATTCGTGAGCTGCCGAATCAAGTCGGGAGAGGTGTCTATAACCGTAACCGTATTTCGCTCTTGAGAAAGACGCGAGGCAAGGCCGTAACCGACGCGCCCAGCACCACAAATTATGACCCGCATACAAGTATCCTAAATACGGCGGGTTAATCGTCCCGTCCGGTCGCCCCTAAACCTAGCGACTTCAGTTTGCGATGCAAGGCTGAACGCTCCATTCCCACAAAACCAGCCGTACGGGATATATTGCCGCCAAAACGGTCGATTTGCGCTTGAAGATATTCCCGCTCGAAGTGCTCCCGGGCATCGCGCAACGGCATAGCAATGATTCTATCATTATCCTGGGAATTTGCCCCGGCCCTAACAACAGAAACTTCCTTTGGCAGAGTTGCCAGCGTGATGGGCTGGCTTGGTTCTCCGGTGGCCAAAATCAGAAGCCGCTCAACATTGTTTCGCAGCTGCCTGACATTGCCGGGCCAGTCATGGGCTTGAAGCGCGGCCATCGCGTCATCGCCAATTTGCCGCGCCGGCAGGCCTGTAGACGCTGCTAACTGCTCGATAAAATGGGCAACCAGTGCAGGAATATCCGCGCGGCGCTCTGAGAGCTTCGGCGCGTGGAGCGGCATGACGTTCAAACGGTGATATAGGTCTTCGCGGAATTTCCCCATTGCGACCTCATTCGTGAGATCTCTGGAAGAACTCGTGATGACCCGCACGTCAACTTGTACATCATCCTGACCACCCACGCGGTGGAATCGCTGTTCGACGAGAAGACGCAGGAGCTTTCCTTGAGTCTCCAAAGGCATATCAGCGACCTCATCAAGATAAAGTGTCCCGTTATGGGCTCGCTCTAAAAGTCCTGTTTTTTGCGGCCTGTCCGTACCGTTTGAGTCTACCCCAAATAACTCTTCCTCCACACGCTCAGGAACCATTGATGCGGCGTTGACGGCCCTAAAAGGGCCTGCCGATCTTTTCGATTGCTTGTGCAACATACGGGCAAGCAATTCCTTTCCGGTACCGGACGCACCCGTAATCAATACGCGAGAATTGGTAGTGGCTATACGGCCAATTTTTTGGCGAAGCTGTGCAATAGCCGGCGAGGTTCCAACGAGCGTATCATCATTGACTGTCTTGCCCTTTAACTCCTCATTTTCTTGGCGAAGCCGCGCATTTTCAAGGGCGCGTGTTGCGGTGATAAGGAGCTTTTCAGCTTTGAAAGGTTTAACAATATAATCAAATGCACCTTTTCGAATGGCAGACACGGCGGTCTCGACAGTGCCATGGCCGGAGATAACAATGACCGGCAAGTTTTTGTGGCGGAGCTTCAGGGCGGCAAGTAATTCGATGCCGTCCATATCTGACCCTTTCAGCCAGACATCCAAAACAACCAGGTTTGGTTTTCGGATTTTCACGGCCTCTAGCGCGTCCTGAGATGTAGCAGCCTCTCGAACCTCGTATCCTTCATCCTCGAGAATGCCGGAAATCATGGCCCGAATGTCGTCTTCATCTTCTACAATCAAAACATCAGATGTCATAGGGTCACACTCCGTCCCTCCGAGGGATCGCTAATTATTAGCTCTTGCCTCTGCGGTAAATAAATCAGGGTTCGCGCGCCCTGTAAGTCACGGCGGGCCTCGAGTTTCAATTGCCCGCCATGGTCTTCAATGATCCGCTTCACGATTGCGAGACCCAGCCCTGTCCCACTTTCCCGGGTCGTCACATATGGCTCCATTAATCGATCTGTATCTTTGAATGGCCAACCGGGACCATTGTCGGTGATGTGGACGGCTAATTGCGGCCCCATATCAATAAGCTCAATAATGACTTCCCCCTGACCATGCCCAAAAACGCCGTCATCTATCTTTCGCTGTACAGCTTCCCCCGCATTCTTGAGCACATTTGTGAAAGCTTGGCTGAGCAGGCGCTCATCACCCTGAACTAATGTGTTTTCCGGCCATCTTCCTTTCTTATGAAAACGAATTTCCGGAAAACTGACGCCCTGGGCAAAAATCGTGTCATCTAATATCTGATCTAATTTCGTCAACATCAGGTCCGGAGCGGGCATTCGCGCGAAGGCAGAAAACTCATCCACCATTAACTCGAGACTACCAACTTGGCGCAAAATCGTCTGCGTACAATTTTCGAATGTTTTGCGGTCGGATGTAATTTCGTTTGTATATTTGCGCTGAAGCCGTTCTGCAGAAAGCTGTATCGGTGTCAGTGGGTTCTTGATCTCATGTGCAATCCGCCGTGCGACTTCGCGCCAAGCGGAATGTCGCTGCGCGGACACCAGACGGGTCATATCATCGAAGGTTAAAACCCAACCCGTGTCGTTTCTCGCGCCTTTATATGCCGAAACATGAAGGTCAAAAATTCGGCTACCGCCGCCCATTTCCAACGTCACTTGGTCTTCCGCGCTAACAGACAACGCTTCACGCGCTTTCGCAAAAGCCGGCGCAAACTCTTCCAGAACATTTTGAAGGGGTTTCCCAATAAGGTTTTGACCGCGATCTTCGAGGAGTTTTTTCGCCGCATCATTTGTCAGCGTGATTTTACCTTGTTGGGTTAAACCAATTACGCCGGCCCTTACACCGGACAGCACGGCTTCAGAAAACTGCCGCCTTTGTTCTGAAAGATCATGTTCTTTAATCAACTCGTCTCGCTGTGACTCAAGCTGCGATGTCATACGGTTAAAGGCCGAACCCAAATCGGAAATTTCTCCCCAATCTCCCGTCACACTCACGCGAGCGCCCATATCGCCGGCTCTCACTCTTTCAGCAGCGTTCACCAACCCTGATAAGGGGTCAATAATTCGATTGGCCAACGCCAGGCCCAACCAAATCGCCGCCATTAAAATTAGAAGTGCGCTATCCAATAGGGTGAGAAAGAATATTTGATTCATTCTCTTCTGGCTTTCATTAAATGTTGCGATTTGGGATGCCGCAGATTCAATGCCGGAGATGGACGACAGCACTTGATTATCTGACCGGAGCAACTTGCCGACGTAAAGATAAGTATTAGGAGCCTCTGAAAGTTTAGAAAGAGCGATAAGGTAATCAATGTCCGTGCGTTTTTGAAACGCAACATCGGTCCCGCGTAAGCCTCGGAGAATTTCAATTTCAGGAATTCGAAGCTCCGGCGCGCCGGGTATTTCGGCGCGGGTCAATACAAATCCGTCCTCTCGCAGAATATATACGGCATCAAGGTCGCGGGTCTGAGCTTCTCTCAGTAGCTCAGCGGTGAAAGAAATTCTCGCACCAAAGTTACTTAGGTTTCGGATTATGCCAATTTCAAGTTCAGCCACATCTTCGCCGAGACTCTCGAATTCTTGCGTAACATAACCGTCTAAGATTTGCCGCGCTTCTTCCATATTATCTGTCACGCGTTCACCAAAAATCCCGGAAAGATTTTTCGTAAGCAAAGATGTCGAAAAACCGCCCACCAGAAGAGCCGGTACGAGTGCGGCCAGAGAGAAAATTAAGGCAAAGCGTCTGTGTAAGAGCGGAGCTGACTGTCCGCGCGATGAGGCGAAAACTGATGTCCAAACCCGGTAACCCAAATAGACACTTAGAATGAGAATAATCGCCAAATTAATTCGCAAAATGTCCCAAGCTTGTTCAACTTGCACCGCATCTGCAGAGTAGGACAGCAGGGCTCCAAGAATTGTGAGGAAGATCGCGACAAAGAAAACGATGACGAAGATTGTAGACAGGCGAAGACTAAGCCCTCGACGCGCAACAGGAGGTCCTTGAAGCGCTAGACTTGTTGACGACGGTTTCTCTATCAAACTGTTCAGAACACTTCTCACTTGAGCTCGACTAGTGTTGCAGACATACCGCACTGTTGCGCAAAATCAACACACCCGGCTGAGAAATTACATTAATCTATGTTCAGGGACTTCAACCGCGTCCTAAGTGTGTTTCGATGAATGCCTAATTTATCAGCAGCTTTGGCCCGATTGCCGCCGGTAATTCTTAGGGCCTCGACGATCAAAGGCCTTTCGACCCAAGCCAGGGCTACCGAATACACAGATTCCTCGCCCTCAGAATCTGCTTCCAATAAGGTTCTGCAGGCCTCTTCTAACTGGTCATCCAGTCGGTTTTGAATGGCGCCGGCCTTTTCAATTGGCGGCAAGTCCTTCGAGAATTCCTGTAGCACCATATCTGCGGTGATAACATCATCGGAATAAAGAACGGCGAGACGACGAACCAAATTTTCCAGCTCACGGACATTGCCGGTCCATTTATGGCGATGAAGCACATCTAAGGCTTCAGTTTCAAAGCGGCGGGTTTGATCCACAGAGGCTTGTGCGAGAAAGGCTTCTGCAAGCTCGTATGTATCGCGATCACGCTCCGCCAAATTCGGAATTTTAATCTCTGCAACATTGATGCGAAACAAGAGGTCGTCTCTAAACACGCCCTCCTCGACGAGATCTCGCAGGTCTTTCCGTGTGGCCGAAATTATGCGCGGTCGCCGATTTGGCGGGATGAGTTCTGCTTCATTCATAAGAGCCAGCAAACGATCCTGCTGATACATTGAGAGCTCGCCAATTTCGTCGATGTATATATCACCGCCATTGACTTTTTGCAGCGTCAGCGAGGTGTTCTCAAAATCAGTCGTCCGTAAAAAAGGCCGTTCCACCCGAGGACCACCGTCATGCAGTAAGCGGGCCACCAAATCTTTTCCCGATCCAACAGAACCGCGGATCAGGACCGGTAAATTTCCGGCCGCGAAACGAGAAACAGCGCGAAAAACAGGCTGCATGACGGCACTGCGGCCAATCATTGGTAAACGTTTATTTTCGGCATTTGCCCGTGTTTTTCGTGGGTTGACGGATTGCCCGGCTCGCGCAACTGCATTTGTAACATCATCAAGATCAAACGGCTTTGGAACATATTCAAAGACCTTATGTTGACCCGATTTCAATGCCGTATTCACGGTATTATTGGCACTGATAATGATCACTGGAAGTTTAGGTCTGGCTTCCGTCATACGCGGCAAGCTTTCGAAGACCTCGCGTCCGCCCATCATCACATCAGTCACGACAATGTCACCTTGTCCTGATTCCGCCCATTTCACCAAGGTCTCGGCATTATCCGTTGCCTTAACGGTATGCCCTGCTCGGGTCAGCGCCTTGTGCAAAACCAAACGCACACTATCATCATCGTCCGCCAAAAGAATTTCGTACTTCATTATGTAGCCTCAATTGGAGCGGGAAGAAGAAGGGTAAATACGGTGCGCCCGGGGACAGATTCAACTTCGACAAGGCCTTCGTGAGCTGCCGCAACTTTTGAAACAAGCGCTAAACCAAGGCCCTGCCCTTCCGGTTTCGTCGTCACAAAGGGTTGAAAAATCTGAGGTAACATTTCCTTAGAAATGCCCGGTCCATTATCAATAATTCTGATTTGTATCGGCAGATGACGGGAGGACTTACCGCCCCTTACGCCGACTCGGTGCGAGGTTTCCAACCTGACCTGCCCATGTTCTCCGGCGCTCTCTATCGCGTTTTTTATCAAGTTTAAAACAGCTTGCATGAGCGTATCCGGATCACCTGACGCATGAGGGATTGAGGGATCGTACCGTTCAGCAAAGACGACATTCGGATTGGCTGATTGCAACACTCTGCGCGATTGTCGCAAAACCTCATGGATATTAACCCGCTGGGTCGACGCAGGATCATCGTCGCCAAGTTTTTCCATACGGTCAGCCAAGCGTCGAATGCGATCAATTTCAGAACTGATAAGCTCAATAAGCGCAAGTCCTTCAGCGCTTTCGACATCATCCCTTAAAAGCTGTGCAGCACCTTTAATCCCAGCGAGGGGATTTTTAAGCTCATGGGCAATCATGCGCCCCATTCCTGTCACGATGTGTCCGCCCATTTTAGATGACCTGGGTTTTCTTCCAACGAACCAAATTGACAGACCCGTGCCCCCTTGCGTTGGGTAAGCTGTAAGGTGCGCCAGAAGGCCTTCTTCATCCGTCTGGCCTGACACTTTTACGACAATGTCTCTGGACGTTATTGCAACGCTATTATCTCCGGATTTTTGAATGGTCGCACGGGTTTCCAAGTCCGTTTGAATGAGATCCCAAATTGATTTCCCGGTTAATTGGCGAAGGGATTTCCCAAGCCACTCTTGGCTTGCTTGATTTGTCCATACTATCGTCTGTTTTTCATCAAGTTTGAAAAGCGGCAAGGGCCAATCATCTACAAGTGGTGATAGCGTATCGGTCATGCTGCCTCCGCCATTTGCAATAGGGCCTGACTGAGCGCTTCCGCAACTTCAACCGGGTCCTGGCTCTGACAGATTTTCACCCTCAGCGGATCCGATTTGGATAGGCCCGAATGATCGCAATACCCGGCGAGATGCTTCCGCGCGAAACGAATGCCCTTCGCTGCAGGGTAGAAAGACAAAATATCTTCATAATGCGCAACAGCGACCCGAGCTTTTTGAACCTGAGAAACGGGCAAAATATGGGTTCCATCAACGGCTCTCCGCATACCAACGATATCCCACGGCCGCCCAATCAAGGACCGCCCGACCATCACGCCAACCGCGCCCGATGCGTTCATCGCCGCCACCGCGTCTTCGCCGTCGGATATATCGCCGTTTACAAAAACCGGCATTTCGACCGCATCAACAACAGCGCGCACGGCTGACCAATCTGCCTCGCCTTTATAAAACTGACATCGCGTTCGTCCGTGGACAACAAACATGACGACACCGGCTGCTTCAGCGTCCGCCGCGATTTGCGCTGCGTTTAAACTTTCATGATCCCAACCTAAGCGCATTTTAAGCGTAACAGGTAGATCCACAGCCTGAACGACAGCTTCGATAATTTCTAAGGCGAGTTTTGGCTCTCTCATGAGAGCAGAACCCGATAGAGCTCCTGTCACCTTTCGCGCGGGGCAGCCCATGTTAATGTCAATAATGTCAGCGCCCGCATCTGCGAGAGCCTTTGCTCCCTCCGCCATCCAATAAGGATCACGCCCGACAAGCTGCACCGAAAGCGGGTCTATGACGCCTTTACCGGACGCCTTCGCCAGGTTTTCAGCATCTCCCGCCACGAGTCTTTCACTGGCTACCATCTCTGACACGACCAGCCCCGGCTCGAACTGAGCCAATACGCGCCTAAACGGGAAATCAGTGACACCGGACATGGGAGCCACTAAAACATTAGAGCGCAAAGCGGACTTGCCGATGTACACAGGGTTTGTCATGAGACCGCTTTAGGCGCTCTTGAGCGCGCGCACAATAATTCACCGATAGTCGGACGAAATATGACTCACACCGCACTGATTTTGGTCGCCGCCGGAAAAGGAAGAAGAGCCGGACGGGAGATTCCCAAGCAATATGAAATGATTGGAAATGAGCGACTCATCACGCACACGATAAAAAAATTGCGTGAGGTTTATGATTTTGATGAAATTCGTGTTGTCGTTAGCGCGGATGATGTCTGGATTGATGACGTTCTGAAAAAGCTCGACCTTCACTCCGTAACGACGGTTGGCGGTGCGACTCGCACAGAATCTGTGCTCTCAGGTCTAAACTCACTCGTAAACACAGCTGTTCAGCAGGTTTTCATACATGATGCCGCGCGTCCTTTTGTTTCGAAACGGCTCATGAAAAGTCTCTCCGAAGCGCTGGACTCAGCAGATGCGGCCGCGCCGACACTGCCCATTGCCGATGCTGTCAAAACATTCGACGGTGGCTCCGTAAACAGGGACGAGCTCAGGCGCATTCAGACACCGCAAGCTTTCACCTACAGAAAGATTCTCGAAGCCTTTAAAAATCACGCGACCGACCAAAGCTACGCGGATGATATCGCGGTGGCACATGCCGCCGGTCTGCGCATTCAATTCACCGAAGGTGACCCCAAAAATTTCAAGGTGACCTATCCCGAGGATTTCGCCAAAGCTGCTGATATGATGGATTTAGGTTATATAGCGACAGGATCCGGCTTTGACGTGCATCAGTTTGATCACGACTCATCCGATCCGCTTTGGCTCTGCGGCGTTCCGATAGAGTGCGGATATACATTACTCGGACACTCCGACGCGGATGCCGGGCTGCACGCGCTGACGGACGCCATCTTAGGCGCTTTATGTTTCGGAGATATTGGCGATCATTTCCCCCCGTCTGATCCACAATGGAAAGGCGCGTCATCGGATAAGTTTCTGCTCTTCGCTTTAGACAAGTTGAAAGACCGAAATGGAATTTTACAGCATGTCGACGTGACACTGATTTGTGAGAAGCCAAAGATAAAACCGCACCGCGAAGCCATGCGGCAGCGTATTGCGGAACTGTGCGGCCTCGCCCTCACTCGGGTAAGCGTCAAAGCAACGACGACGGAATCATTAGGTTTCACAGGCCGCGGCGAAGGATTAGCCGCGCAGGCCACAGCAACTGTTAGGTTCGCAGGATGACAAAAACTCTTTTGTCCCAGATATTTTCCCTTTCTACTGAGCTCATCGAAGCGGGCAAATCAAAAGGAAAAACGATCGCCACCGCTGAAAGCTGCACAGGCGGTCTTATAGGCGCCGCGATCACCTCAGCCCCGGGAAGCTCCGCCGTTTTTTATGGCGGCATCATTGCGTATCATAATTCAACTAAAATAAACCAACTGGGCGTCAGCTCTGAGACGATCAATGCCCATGGCGCAGTCAGTCAAAACGTAGCCGAAGAAATGGCCGCCGGGTGTCGGGCACGTTTAAAGGTCGACATTGCCGTATCCGTAACCGGCATAGCAGGTCCGGGAGGAGGCTCCGCTGAAAAACCTGTGGGGACCGTCTGGATTGGACTATCCACCGCAGATGAGCTGTTCTCAAAATTGCATTATTTTCCAGATATGAGCAGAAACAAAGTACGAGACTATACGTGCCTCGCCGCGCTCGAAATGATGCTGGAAAGGCTACGCTAAACGAACCTGCCTTTTAAACCGAGGCTCTCAACTTCGTCCCTGCAATCATACTCATCCTCACCGACCTTAGGCAATTTTTGCCGGGCCCGCGCTTCAAACGCATTTATAATATTCGTCGAAGCCCGATCGAACTTATCCCGTAATAGGAACTCTAGCGGCATCGCTTTGAGTTTCACGTCTACCACGACATCAACGAGGCTCGACCCGTCGCCAAGCGCATGAAACGACCAATTATTGACAAGGGATTTTACGGCCCCGCCTTTTTCAGCTTTCGACACAATGATGTTCAACGCGTCTCGGTCCACTGTTATGTGCGAGCGAAAGGTTTCGCTGATCATTTTATAGGCCACGACGGCTTCGGCTTCGAACTCTGTTTCCGACAGTTTTTTTGTAATCCTGAGCGCGGAAATCAAATTGATGAACTTCGGGTAGTTTTCAACATCAGCCACCAAATCGAAGAGGGCTTCCGGACTACATTGAATGCGGCGAATAATATGGGTTTTTGGCATTGCGTTACCGCCCTAATTTCGCTTTGCGGGCGGCGCGAAGCTGAGCAAAGTCGCTGTCCGCGTGATAAGACGACCGCGTCAAAGGCGTCGCTGAAACCATCAGAAAACCTTTCGCTCGCGCAATCGTTTCATAGGCTTTAAATTCTTCGGGCGTTACAAAACGCTCGACCTTAGCATGTTTGCGCGTCGGCTGAAGATACTGCCCTATGGTCAAAAAGTCGACGCCCGCGGACCGCATGTCATCCATGACCTGCATAATCTCTTCTTTGGTTTCGCCTAAGCCAACCATGAGTCCGCTTTTCGTAAATTGTGAAGGATCGCGGTCCTTCACTTTTTGCAGCAAACGCAAAGAATGAAAATAGCGCGCGCCGGGGCGGATTTTTAAATAGAGACGCGGAACAGTTTCAAGGTTATGATTAAATACATCGGGTTTCGCGTCTATCACGCTTTCTGTCGCGCCATCTTTGCGCAGGAAGTCAGGTGTTAGAATCTCAATTGTTGTTTCGGGAGACCCGGCGCGAATGGCCTCTATAACATCCACAAAATGTTGCGCGCCACCGTCAGCAAGGTCATCCCGATCAACAGATGTGATAACAACATGCTTGAGCTTCATTTCTAAAACAGCTTCGGCAATCTTCTTTGGCTCTTCGGCGTCGACATCTTGCGGCAAGCCTGTCGCAACATTGCAGAACGCACACGCCCGTGTGCATATCTCGCCAAGAATCATAAAGGTCGCATGAGATTTCTCCCAACATTCCCCGATGTTGGGACAAGCCGCCTCCTCACATACAGTCACTAGTCCCTTATCTTTTACGATCTTGCGGGTTTCTGCGTAGCCTTTCGATGTCGGGGCCTTTACCCGGATCCATTTCGGTTTTCGCAGGACTTCCGTATCAGGCTTATGGGCCTTCTCGGGATGTCGAATACGATCGGAATTCATATCAATTAGCGTTGCCATATTGGCTAAATGGGCCTTTTCCTATCAAGGTTCAAGCTGATTAAAGCATGTCACAGCTATGATTTTCCGCAACTGACGGCCCTAACTTAACCCAGATCGCTGGCACCAAATTTGCATCAAATTAACTCGAAACTGCCATATTGGGTGGATGACTTTGCCTGACTTACGGCAAGAACGGATGAATATGCTTAGCAAATCGACACCTGATGGCACCTTGAAAGACCAAGGATTCTCTATTCGGGAGGGGCACAATAATTTTTTTACGCCGCTACGGCTATTGTTCGCATCTTTAGTTGTGATTGGACATAGTTTTGCTGTCGCCCAAGGCGCCGGCACGGAACCGCACGTCTTTTATCATTACACTTTTAGCTATCTTGCGGTTAACTTGTTTTTCATTGCGTCCGGTTTCCTGGTTACTAAATCCATGGTCTATCGCGGTGATACGCCGAGCTTTATTTCGGCGCGGGCGCTTCGCATTTTTCCGGCGTTAATCGCCCATGTTCTGTTCGTGATGATCGTGATTGGTCCGCTTGCGACAAAGGCACCTCTTGCCGAATTTTTCAGTGACCCCGATTGGTATTTACAACCCATCAAAGTGCTGACATTTTACCAAACGGACATGACAATGCCTCAAGCGTTTGAGACAAATTCTGAGCAATTTGGGTCGGTGCCACTCTGGACGCTCCGGTTTGAAGTTCTTGCTTACATTGGGACACTACTTATATTTTCTCTGGGGATGCTTCGAAAGAAATGGATGGTTCTGCTTCAATTCGTAATTCCTGCGGTAGGCTGGATTTTGCTGTCCTATTTCGATCTGTTCGCCGTGCTGCCCGGTACAATTGATAACTTGTTCCGGTTCGGGATTGCTTATGGCCTAGGCGCCGCCATCTATGCCTATCGGGATCGCTTGACCTTTGGCTGGTCATCTCTTGCGATTATGTTCTGCGCTAGCTTCCTCTTACGCAACACACCCGTTCTGGAAGTCACGATGAATGTGCTCTTAGCTTGGTTGATTTTCCGCGTCGCTTACATGCGTTTGCCTTCCATGAATTGGATGCAGCGGATGCCTGACCTTTCCTATGGTATCTATATCTATCATTGGTGTGTTTTGCAGATGTTGTTTTACTGGTTACCGCACCTCAGTGTCATAGAGTTATTCGCGCTGACCTTCCCGGTCACTGTCGGATTGGCTGCAATGAGCTGGTATATCGTCGAAAAACCGGCCTTGCGTAGCAAAACGGCTTTTGCAGAATGGATGCGCAAAATTGGCCTCAAGCCACGCCTCAACCGTCAAGAGTTATTGCTGGATTAAAGCCCTAATTCGGTTTTCGAAATAACCGGCTAAAAGTGAATGGTCCGATCATAGGCGTCCAGCACGGCCTCATGCATCATTTCTGATAAAGTTGGATGCGGGAACACCGTTTCCATCAACTCATGCTCCGTTGTCTCTAATTTCTGAGCAATTGTGTAGCCATGAATGAGTTCCGTAACTTCAGCGCCGATCATATGCGCGCCGAGTAATTCGCCGGTCTTTGCATCGAAAATAGTTTTGATAAGCCCTTCAGGTTCTCCCAAAGCGATGGCTTTGCCGTTTCCGACATATGGGAACCGTCCGACTTTAACCTCATAGCCTGCCGCTTTAGCTTGGGCTTCCGTATGGCCGACGCTTGCAATTTGAGGATGGCAATAGGTGCATCCCGGAATTGCATTCGGATCCAAGGGGTGCGGGCTCATACCGGCGATTTTCTCAATACAGATAATCCCCTCATGTGAGGCTTTATGTGCGAGCCAAGGCGGAGTAGTCACATCGCCGATGGCGTAGAGACCCGGGACCCCGGTGAAGCTGAATTCGTCGACCTCGACATGGGTTCGGTCAATCTTCACGCCGAGCGCTTCGAGTCCCATATCTTCTACATTTCCGACAATGCCAATCGCGAGAATAACGCGGTCGAATTTTAATGTCTCATTCTTGCCGTCAGTCGAAAGGACAGCCGTCACGCCTTTTGGATCAGTCTTGATAGATTTGACTTGCGTCTTCGTCTTGATGCTGACGCCGCGCTTCTCAAATGATTTGCGCGCCATCTTTGAAATCTCTTCGTCCTCGGCCGGGAGAATGCGGTCGACCATTTCAACAACGGTCGTCTCTGCGCCAAAGGCTTGGAAGAAGCTGGCAAATTCCATACCGATTGCGCCGGATCCGATGACGAGTAATTTTCCGGGAATCGTGTCCGGCGTCATGGCCTCGCGCGCGGTCCAAATAAATTTCCCATCCGGCTCTAACCCAGCCTGCGGGATTGTGCGGGCGCGCGCGCCGCTGGCGAGAATGACGTGCTTCGCTTTGTAGTCTTTACCGTCCACAATGACAGTCGGCGCGGGCTTACCCGCTTTCAGCGTCGCGAAACCGCTGATGACTGTCACTTTGTTTTTCTTCATTAAATGTTTGATGCCTGCAGAAAGCTGCCCGGCAATATTCCGTGAGCGCTTTACGATTTTCGCCAAATCAAAACTGGGTTTCGCGCTCAATCCATAATTTTCAGCATGCTGCATATTATGATAGACTTCGGCGGAACGCAGTAGCGCCTTCGTCGGGATACATCCCCAATTCAAACAGACGCCGCCAAGGTCAGCCTTCTCGACGATTGCTGTCTTCATTCCAAGCTGGGATGCCCGAATGGCCGTGACATAGCCGCCGGGGCCGGACCCGATAACGATGACGTCAAATGATGTTTCGGACATAAAAAACCTCCCGCGATGAACGGGAGGCTTATGACTGAATTTAACTCAAGTTAGAACAACTAATTTCGCGTAGCAGCTGTGATTCGCGGCGTTTAGCGCCTCAATCCGGGTGCAGATCGCTCGGCCTTCGTCGCCATCAACGCCGTAATAATCTCAAGACGCATTGAGGCGGTCAACTCAGCGATTTCCATCTCGTCCAAGACCGCAAATGCTGCGTCGCTATCACCGGTCTTCGCCAATCCGACGCCAATTTTGGCACGGGCCGTATCCCGTAATTCCGGATCGGAGAGTTCTTGGAGAATATCAGCCGCCTGTCCAAAATCTCTTTTATCAATCGCATAATCAATGATTTCAAACAACGCGATATTGCGCATGTCTATGACCTGTAATTTTCGGGCCTCTTCCAAAACGCGGTCGTAATCAACTGTCCGTTTGGGTTTGTCAGCAGATTTTTTTGTTCTGCCGTCCAGTCTCACAATACGAATATCTGTATTCGCATCTTTGCTGTCGCGCATGAGATCTTCAATCCTTTCGAGATCAATGTCTCCGTCGTCAGTCGTCCAAGACGTCGTGCCGTCATCATCCATTTCGACAACAATCTTTTTACGGCGAACCGCTTTCTGCTCAACAGGTTGAAGTATTTCGCCAAATTCAGATTCAGGTGTTTCAATCTCAGTCGTTTCAGTGACAGTCATTGTCTCTTCAGCATCTATAACTTCCGGCGCTGCATCTTTTCGCGGCTTGCTGGATTTTAGGTATTGGTCAAGCCATCTGGTTTTAGGTTTCGTTTCTTCCGGCTGGGATTGCGGATCTACGGGGTCGGCCGAAACTGCAGCTACATCCGCATTTAGGCTGCCGGAGTCAGTTTCAGCATCTTCTGATTCAACACTGTCGGCCCGCGGTTTCTTGACACGCGGCTTTTTACCCTCGGTTTTGCCTACAGGATGATCCTCCCCCTGCGCCTCAACAGTCCTGATAATATCTGATTCAGCGACCGCTGCGCCCGCTAATTCGGTCTCTTCAACCCGCACATCCATACGGTCGTCCGTCTCCAGCGCATCCGCACCTTCGGTGCCAAAATATACAATAGACCCGGATAAAAGGGCAAGGACACCGCCAGTCAGAATAGCTTTGGTCAGCATAGTAAACTCCATATTCAGGAATTCTTTACCATATAAAGGGTCATGACGACAATCACCCTCGCCTCTCAGGTGAGTTACAAACGCAGTAAACCTATTGGCCCTACTGTCCGGCTTTAGAGCATCATTGTGATAGGCGCTTCGACATAGCGCTTAAATACGCCGAGCCACTCCGCGCCGAGGGCGCCGTCAACGACGCGGTGATCGCAGGTCAGATTGACTGTCATTACGGTTGCTATGGCCAGAGCGCCGTCTTTCACAACAGGACGCGGGCCGCCTGCCCCAACGGACAAGATCATGCCATGCGGTTCATTGATGATGGAGCCGAAGGATTTGATGCCCATCATGCCGAGGTTCGAAATTGAGAATGTCCCGCCCTGATATTCCTGCGGCTTGAGTTTCTTCTCGCGGGCGCGTCCGGCGAGATCTTTCATCTCAACAGAAATCGTGGACAAGCCTTTGTTCTCGGCATGGCGCACGATGGGCGTGATCAAGCCGCCATCAATGGCCACGGCCACCGCGACATCTGCGTTTTTGTGATAGGCGATGCCGTCAGGCGTGAAACTCGCATTGGCAGCCGGGACAGCTTTTAGAGCGAGCGCTGCGGCGCGAATGAGCATATCATTGACCGAGATCTTGACGCCTTCTGGCGCCTGCGTGTTTAACTCTTTGCGCATGGCGAGCAGCGCATCGATCTCGCAATCCACGAGCAGCGGGAAATTGGGAACATTGTTGTTAGACGCAGACAGGCGCTTGGCGATAACTTTGCGCATCCCGTCGAGTGGTTCGAGGTCATACGTCCCGGCTTCAACGCCCAGCTTTTCGAGATAATCCGCACCGCCGGAACGAACAGCGCCGACTTCGGTGGATGTCGCCTCAGGTGCTGTTGCCGTCTTCGGCGCAGGCCTGGCAGATGGGCTAAAGCCTTCAATATCCGCTTTGACGATACGGCCGTTCGGGCCTGAGCCGGAGACGTCAGACAACTCGATTCCTGCTTCTTTCGCGAGACGTTTCGCAAGAGGTGAGGCTTTAATTCGGTCACCGCCCTGCCCCTGTTCCCGGCCTGTTGTTTGGCTTGCCAAACGACTTGAGCTGGGACCTTCCTCGTTTTTTGATGCTGGTTTGGGTTTATTGCCGGACGAGGCCCCGGCCTTCGCCGGAGACACGCTTTCCTGTTTAGGCGCAGCAGCCCCGCCGCCAGCTTCATAGCCATCCAACGCGCTTTCGGCTTCATCTTCTTCGAGTAGGATCGCAATCGGCGCATTGACTTTCACGCCGTCAGTTCCACCCGCGACAAGCAGTTTGGCAATCTTGCCCTCTTCAACAGCTTCAACCTCCATCGTCGCTTTATCGGTCTCGATTTCGGCCAGCAGATCGCCGGAAGATACCGTATCGCCCTCTTTCACGAGCCATTTAGAGAGTGTGCCTTCCTCCATCGTAGGGGAAAGCGCGGGCATGAGGATTTCAATGGGCATATTTATTCAACTTCTCTGTACCGGAAAAGAAAAGTAGAGCGATTTGCTTAGCACCAAAAACAGTGTTTGAGGCAAGCTGCTCAACTTTCTTTTCGTCTTTTGTTTTTGCCGCAGACCTTGCACTTTTGAATGACAAAAAATATCCAACTAGAAGATTAGAAGCACATTTTCTTCCATCCGTATCTCGACATTCATCAGAAGCTGCATATGCAATCAATTTTCTTGATGTTGCCAAAGGTGTTGTGACGGCAGATTTTATAAGATGCTCTGTCATACTAGCATCATCATAACTTTCAGAGGCAAGAACGACTAGCATATCTCCTACAAGAGGTTCGATTGCATCCCTTACAAGCGAACAACAATATTTCTGTTCATTCAAGGGAAGCAATTTAAAATCACGCTGAAAGAGACCATAAAAATGACCGGGACCTAGCTTTACGGCGTCACCATAACTCAACATTATTTATAACACGCCCGTTTAGCCGCCTCGACCACATCCTTTGTGCCTGGCAAACTCAAAGCTTCTAGATTCGCCGCATAAGGCAATGGCACGTCGGCTTGGAAGACGCGTTCCGGCGGGGCGTCTAGGTAATCAAAGGCTTCGGCCATCACGCGGGCCGCGATTTCTGCGCCTATTCCGGATTGTCCCCAACCCTCTTCCGCGCAAACGATGCGGTTGGTTTTCTTGACGCTTTCAATGACTGTATCCGTATCGAGTGGACGCAGGGTGCGTAGGTCGATGACCTCGGCGTCGATGCCCTCTTCCGCGAGAATTTCAGCAGCCTCCAGACAACGTCCCACCATACGGGAATGGGCGACGAGCGTGACATCCGAGCCTTCGCGGCGGACTTTGGCTTTGCCGATGGGGATAAGGAAATCATCCATATCCGGCACATCGAATGTCTCGCCATACATGAGTTCATGTTCGAGGAAGACGACCGGGTTCGGGTCGCGAATAGCGGCTTTCAGCAAGCCTTTCGCATCGGCGGAGTCATATGGCGCGACGACTTTTAGGCCCGGCACATTGGCGTACCAGCTGGAATAATCGTGACTGTGCTGCGCGCCAACGCGGGAGGCCGCACCGTTCGGGCCGCGAAATACGATCGGGCAGCGCATTTGACCACCGGACATATAAAGCGTTTTCGCGGCAGAATTGATAATGTGATCAATGGCTTGCATGGCAAAGTTCCACGTCATGAACTCGACGATTGGGCGCAGACCGCCCATCGCCGCGCCGACACCGATACCGGCAAAACCATGTTCCGTAATTGGTGTATCAATGACGCGGCGCTCACCAAATTCTTGGAGCAATTCGCGGGTCACCTTATAAGCGCCTTGGTATTCCGCGACCTCTTCGCCCATGACGAAAACTTTTTCGTCGCGGCGCATTTCTTCCGCCATCGCATCACGCAGCGCATCACGGACGGTTGTCTCCACCAGTTTGATATTCGTGGGAATATCAGGGTCATTTGCAACTTTGGTCTTCGGCATACCGCCACTAGAATCGCGGTCAGCAGATTTGTTTTCAGGATGCGCCGTTCCAGCTGTGCCGGGTTTGTCGTCGCCTTTGTCTTCAGGAGCCGTAGCAGGTGCGCCGAGATCATCCGCGCTCTCGCCGTCTTCTAAGAGCTGCAGGATCACCGCACCAACTTTCACGCCATCTGTTCCGGCCGCGACAACAATTTTGCCAACAATGCCTTCGTCAATCGACTCGACTTCCATCGTTGCTTTATCCGTTTCGATCTCAGCTAGGATATCGCCGGAAGACACCGTGTCGCCCTCTTTCACGAGCCATTTCGACAGTGTGCCTTCCTCCATCGTCGGAGAAAGCGCGGGCATTTGAATATCAATAGCCATTAGAACAAAAGCTCCCAAAGGATCATAAGAATACCGACAATGGATACAGCCCATGCCAGCGTGCGTACCCAAGGTACGCCAAACCAATATGTCGGGGCGAAAACAACACGTCCCCAGAAAAACAGCGACGCGCCAAGCGCCGTCACCGATGAAAAACTATTTGTCGCTGCGGCTACCAAAACGAGCGGCGCGAACATGCACATGCCCTCGATCATATTATATTGCGCGCGTTTCGCCCGTCCATGAAACGGCGTGAGGCCCGCCCCCGGCAGATCATCGCGCGGCCCGACAAGTTGAGACACGCTGGCCTTACCGGACAAAGTTGCCGCGACAGTCTGCGCGAGGATCATCACGAAAAAAAGCGCAACGCTCCAGACGAGATATTTGAGTTCGATAGGCATCAGCAAATCACCCACTATAGCTTATTATAGCATTATCTTTAGCCGCGGCTTGACTATAAAATGCTTTGAGACGTTCGAATTTTTCAGTTACAAAATTTGTATTCGCCCGCAACGCATCCGAACGGTAAACTTCATTTGGTAAATTCTCACACTTCGCGCCAACAGACTCGGAGGAAATATTCGACATAATCGAGTTATTCAGACTAACCTGTTTATTGTGAAGAACGCCGGTAATATCGGTATCGAGCTGAACCTCTAAGGGACGCCCCATAATAGCCCATCCAACTCCCATCGCGTTTTCAGTCAACTCATTGATTGCCCAGTGAAGTGCAGGACCTGTCACGTCCAATTCCAGAAAATCAGTTTGACGATCGCCGTCAAGACACGAATTGATCCCGTCCACTATGGTTTGATGGGATTTTTTGACGGTTTCTGATGACTTAATGCCCTTTATGAAAGCCATATAGTCAACGGAAGGCCAAGCAAAGAGCGTCTGATTAGAGCCCATTTAGCTATGCCTCAACCGGCAGCAAAACATCCGTCCAAAGCTCATCCGGATGCGGCTCGGGGCTTTCGAGTGAGAAGTCGGCGGCGTCTTTGACGATCTCTTTGATCTCTTTATCCATCGCCTTCAGATCATCTTCTGTCGCCCACTTTTTATCGAGAAGCATAGCGCGCGCCCAATCAATCGGGTCGCGTTCGGAGCGGGTTTTCGTGACTTCGTCGCGCGAACGATATTTCGCCGGGTCGGACATGGAGTGACCGCGATAGCGATAGGTCTTCACCTCAAGGATATAGGGGCCCTTGCCGGACCGGCAGTATTCGACGGCGCGTTCGCCAGCCGCCTCGTTACTGTCAGCCAAAACAACATTATAGCCGTCTGCGAGGAAGCGACGCGCACAGGCAAGTCCAATGCCATTTGCAGCGCCCGTAATAATAACAACGCGATCAGACATGGTAGAGACTCCTGGAGTGTCACAACGAGTTAAGCACATCCCAAGCCAAGCTTGGGTGTCCATATGGTTTATCAAAGCGCTCTCTATATTAGAGAGAAAACAGGTTTACTGATCGCGGAATTGACTGATTTGCTCTTTAAGGTGCAGTTTGCGTTTCTTTAAATCCTGTAATCGTATCATATCGGGAGAGGGGCTTTTTAATTCCATCTTTATTTTATCATCCAATGTCGAATGTTTTGTTTCTAATTCTCGGATGTGCGCTGATACGGCCATAGGCTACTCCTTAGATTAAAGCAGAACGATGTCATGGAAGACACGCACGTAATCTATAGCACGGAATTATAACACTGTCACTTTGACATATCGGAGCGCCCGCAAATAAGAGACACACATAAAACATCTTTATCATTCTACCGTATACATGTGTTCTTAAGCGCTTTACTCTATGAGGGCTTATGGATGATACAACAGACATAACCTATATCAATAAGACGCGCGAAATTACACCGCGCGAAGGCATAGATGAAGCACCCGATACGACGGAGCATGATCATGCTGAAATGACAGATATGCTTTTGGGTTTAAAGACTGAACATCGCCGCATTGATACTGAAATCAAAGCCCTGATAGAAACAGGGGCGATTGACATGATCAATATAAGACGAATGAAAAAAATCAAATTGTCGATCAAAGATCAAATTACATATTTTAAAAATATTCTAACGCCAGATATCATCGCCTAAACATTTTACAAAAAATTATGTGATGAAACGCGCATATGATTTCAAATGATTTGGCCACCAAAAGGCCACACACATTACACCCGTATTTAAGACACGAATGTCAGGTCGATCGTCTCTTTGCGTCT
>ENA-ORXR01000452-ORXR01000452.1-marine-metagenome-genome-assembly--contig:-NODE-452-length-56155-cov-4.044492_pt1 | contig 56155 bp, 52 predicted proteins | sample MGYA00237866_ERZ511479 | MGnify/ENA metagenome assembly ERZ511479 | reverse complement strand
CGTAGGTCAGAAAAATCACGCGGCTTGTGGCGAAATCCTCGGCCAGTGCCACGTCCAGCAACCCGCCCTGCCGCTGCGCCAGCACGTCCGGCACGCCGCTGATCGGTGCGCCGAGCGTCCCACCGCGCACCAGCCGCAGCGCGCCTGTGCGTTCCGTCACCAGATATCCGCCCCCGGGCAGCACGGCCATTCCCCACGGGGTCTGCAAGCCCTCGGCCAGCACCTCAACCTGCATCTGAATACCACTGTCACGCGCCGGCGCGCGGGTCTGTGTGGGCCATGCAGGGGTGAATTGCGGCGCGTTCTTGCGCCCTTGCTCGACCGGCTGGGCACATGCGCCCGCCGCCATCAAAAGCGCTGCTGCGATACTCAAACCACGCATCATCCATCCTCCGCGAATTACACGTTCAAGGATGGGGCAAACGCGGGCCATGTCCAGCCCGCCCTTGCGGATTTGTTACAGACCGCGCACGCCCAGCCCGCTGTAGATGTCCGCGATCCGCGCCACCGCCTGTTCGGGCGGCATCTCCTCGCTCTCGCCGGTGCGGCGCGATGTCAGCTCGACCACACCGTTCTTGAGCCCCCGCGGCCCCACGGTGATCCGCCACGGCAACCCGATCAGATCCATCGTCGCGAATTTGCCGCCTGCGCGCTCGTTGCGGTCGTCATAGAGCGGCTCAAGCCCCAGCGCCGTCAGGCTGTCATAGAGCGCCTGACAGGCCCCGTCCGCCTCGTCATCACCCTGTTTGAGGTTCACGATCCCCACATGGAACGGCGTCACACCCTCGGGCCAGATGATGCCCTTGTCGTCGTGGCTGGCCTCGATGATCGCGCCCAACAGACGGCTCACGCCGATGCCGTGGCTGCCCATGTGCACAGGCACAACCTTGCCGTCGGGGCCTTGCACAGTGGCGCCCATGGCCTCGGAATACTTGGTGCCGAAATAGAAAATCTGCCCCACCTCGATGCCGCGCGCCACGCGGCGACGCTCCTTTGGTACCTGATCAAACAGCGCCGCGTCATGGGTCTCGTCTGTGCGGGCATATTTGCTGGTGAACTCCTCCATCACGGCGGCACATTCCGCATGGCTGTCAAAGTCGATCTCACGGTCGCCAAACCGCAGGTCCGTGACGGCACTGTCATAGAACACCTCCGACTCGCCCGTCTCGGCCAGCACCAGAAACTCATGCGTGTCGTCGCCGCCAATCGGGCCGCTGTCCGCGCGCATCGGGATCGCCTGCAATCCCATCCGCTCGTAGGTGCGCAGATAGCTGACCAGATGCCGGTTGTAGGCATGCATCGCATCCTCGCGCGTCAGGTCAAAAGTATAGCCGTCCTTCATAAAAAACTCGCGCCCGCGCATCACGCCGAAACGCGGACGCATCTCGTCGCGGAACTTCCACTGGATGTGGTACAGCGTCAGCGGCAGGTCCTTGTAGCTTCCCACATGGGAGCGGAAGATGTCCGTGATCATCTCCTCGTTGGTGGGACCGTACAGCATATCGCGCCCCTGCCGGTCGGTGATGCGCAGCATCTCCTCGCCGTAATCGTCATATCGCCCGCTCTCGCGCCACAGATCCGCCGATTGCAGCGTGGGCATCAGCATGGGCACATGGCCCGCACGCATCTGCTCCTCATGCACGATATTCTCAAGTTTGCGCAGCACTTTGAACCCCAGCGGCAACCACGAATAGATACCGGCCGCGTTCTGTTTGATCATGCCAGCGCGCAACATATAGCGGTGGCTGACAATCTGCGCCTCCGAAGGGGTCTCTTTGAGGACAGGCAGGAAATAACGGCTCAAGCGCATGACGGGCTCCTTTTTGTGGCTTAGCGAGGCTTAGATTATCGCCCCGCCGGGGGCAATCGCGAACCGGCCCGACGCACGGATAACGCGCGCTCACGCCCCCGGATTGCAGCAATTCAACGCCCGTCAGAAAAAAAGTTCGGGTCAGATCGAGATACAACCTTTGATAGAATTTCTGCAATTTGAGTTACTTATTCAGTGATAAGTAAAATCTATCATCTGCGATAAAAATATATGCTTTGTGAGACTATCAGTATCATTACTACCCTAGGTAGCACGAATCACCGAAGAATATTTTGACTGGTACGCTTGATCATAAAGGAATCAAATGAGACATTTAGAAAAATGGAAGTCACTTGCCGTCGCTGCGGTGCTCACAGCCTCTGCTGCTGCAGCACATGCTGAAGACTGTGGCGACTTTGAAATCCCCTACGGAAACGGAACGCTTCAATTGCATGCTCTTTACTCACACGGCGGGTTCGCCATTGAGCCCTACACAGGGGAACAGCATCACTTTCTGCCGCGCGCGAATGTTTATATTTACGACACCCAAGAAGCAGTGATGGTCGCGTACAATGGCGAGAACGACATTCGCGCAAAGCTGCTGCAAATTGACGAACACCACCGCAGCCTGAATCACCGCGGCCTGACGAGCATCGAGGATACGGTTGGTAGCCCCGGCGGCGATATTGACGCCTCGAATGCTTTCGGCAACATCAAAGGCGTGACGATCGGTTCGACTGTCTGGCGGTTTTATGGACTGCGTGTGCGCAGTCTGACGATCGACGCCGATGTCCCGGCGGGAAGGGGTGCGCGCACCGGTGTGCTTGTCGATTACTGGCTCGAGGGCCGTTGGGTCCAGATTGCTGTACCAACTCCTGCCTGGACCACGTTTAGCACGATCTTAACGAACGCAATGAGCAATTTGGCTGCAGCCGGCATCGGTGGCACGGTGGGGTCCGCCGGCATCGCAACCGGTGTGCTTGGCGCAACCAATGTGATGCCCATGCCTGCAGCAGCAACCACAGGCGCCTTCATCACAGGCAGCGGAGCATGTGCCACCGGAATCAGCAGAGCGAAGACGGCCTTCAACTGGTTCAAAGGCCTGAGTGCGTTGGTGGCAACTCCGTGGTTTCCTGACACCGACGGCGAGGGCTTCGGCGAGGGGATCCAGTATGTGGACCTTGAGGCCGTACCCTGGAATAGGAACTCCCTTGCGACGTATCTTGAGAATATGGGGTTCGTCGATCAACTGAGCGAGCATCACGGCCGGCTTATGGCAGAAATCTACAGTCAGTTTAATTTCAACTACAACGGTGGCTTTAATTTCAACTCCAATGGTGGCAGTGGTAGCTGCAATTATTGCCCCCCGGATAACTTGGACCCATAATCGCCGTGTGGTTGGCGCCCCGTAAAGGGCGCCAATCACAATTTCCGTTTTCCATTCCCATTTCAATGCCTGCAAAGCTTCGAAAGAGTTCCCATGTTCAATCATCTCGTTGTGCTCTTTGTGCTCTGCGCCAGTGTCGCAGCCTGCGCCCGTCCCGAAAATATCGCGGTGGCACGGCGCAGTCTGGATGCGGGGATCATCTATCGCGCGGAATTGACCCGCGTGGTGCCGGTATACGTCGCCTCCTACAGCCGCGAGATTTATGCAAACGCCGGCGCCGCGGCCGGCAGTATCCTGGCCGATGAGGCATTGCTGGGCTCAACCAACGATTTTCGCATCGGAACGCTTGGCGGGACCGTCGGCGGCGCCATTGCAACGGTGATCGAGGGCCGCAAGAACAGGACGGAGTGCAACTATTTCGTCAAGACAGACGCGCCTGCCTTGATCCGGTCTGTCGATCCGCAGTCGCGCTCTCAGGTCAGCCAGCCGGGTCTTGCCGAAGCGATATTCGCACGGGAATTGCAGACCGCACGACAGGAGCTTTCCCAGTTCAAACGCGAAATTGATGAGGTGGCGGGCGCTTTCTTGCGCGAGGGGCGTGAAGAGGATGGTGCGGCGCATATTGCGCAGCTGCGTGACCTGTCGGCGCGGCGGGAGGCGATGCTCGATGATCTGGAGGCCCGCATGTACCGCGAACGCGACGCCCGATTGCCCGGAGAGGTGGAGATCGCGATCATCAACCCGTGCCGCGAAGTCTCGGCCGGGGCGGAGGTGCTGATCATCGACTACGGACAAAGCTATGTCATCGAGCTGGTCGAATGAGGTTTGGCCGTTAACCGCCCGCAGGTTCGGCCAGAAACAGATGCCCCAGTAGCGCCGCCTTTGAGACCGCCTGCGCGGTCGTCTCCACGTCCAGCGCGTCGCGCGCACCGCGCAGATGTTTTTCCACCGTCGCCACGGACAGCCCTGTCAGGATCGCCACATCCTGCATGGATTTTCCCTCCGCCACCCATTCAAGCATCTCGCGCTGGCGCGGGCGCAGCGGGTCGCGTTTGGAGGGCAGTGGCATGCGCGTGATGTTGAGGTGTGCAGCGATGCACATCGCCTCGATCGCGGTGCCGTGGCGGTCCCACAGTGCATCCATCTGCGCCTGCGACCAGCCGCGCTGTCCCATCATCCCCAAGCCCCCTTTGAGCCGCGTGGTGTCGGAAGGAAAGCTGAGCAGATAGCCCGCAGGCTGGCCTGCCCCCTCCATCTGCGCCAGAAACGCGCGCTCGTCCTCCTCCAACCGGCCGGCGCTGGCCTCTTGCACAAACCACCCCCACGACACCGCGCCGTCATTCTGCGCCATCCAGCGATAATGCGGCGAACGCCGGTACAGCCCTGTTTCGATGTAGTCGGTGAAATCACGCTCCCCCATGCTGGACAGGAACAGGATGTCCTGCAAATCCCCCAGCGACATCCCATAACGCGAACGGGTGAGGCCATAGCGCACGGCCGTGATGCCGAACATCTCCAGCCCTTCCAGCAGCAGGCTCCAGACCTCACTGTAGGACGTGCCCTTGAGGATCCGGGCGGTGTGGTGCAAGACAGTGTCGGCACTGGGCGGGGCGGGGTCGGCACTGAGTGGGGCGGGGTCGGCACTGGGCGAGGCGGGCATGGCGGTCCTTGGGGCCGTTGACATTGCACGCAGGCTAGGCCGCGCACGCGGGCGCTGTCCAGTCCCGAGATGCGCACGCTAGGGCATTGGTGCGCCAAGTCAAAACAGAACCTTGTGATGACCAGAATGTGAACCTTTTAGCCTTCCCCAGCGTAATCCATTCAACATGCAACCCGCATGGATCACAAAATGGAAACCAGACATGACAAAACGCACTCTGCTCGCCGCTGCAATCGCAGCCACCGCTACCTTCGGCACTGCCGCCTCCGCCGCCAATATCGTCGAGATCGCCGCGAATGATGCGCGGTTCTCGACCCTTGTGGCGGCCGTATCTGCTGCCGGTCTGGCCGAGACGTTGCAGGGCGATGGCCCGTTCACCGTCTTTGCCCCTGTCAACGACGCCTTTGCCGCCCTGCCCGCCGGCACCGTCGAGACATTGCTCAAGCCCGAGAACAAGGGCCAGCTCACGGACATCTTGCTGTACCATGTCGACGACCGCAATCTGCCCGCCGAAGCGATCCCGGCGGGCTCCAACTATTTCAAACCCGTCAACGCATCCGAGCGTTTGTGCATCACGAAAGGCGCATCAGGCGTCAGCATCGCGGATGGTACCGGCCAGACCGCAAATGTCGTGATCGCCAACATCAAGGCCGATAACGGTGTGATCCACGTCATCGACAAAGTCCTGCTGCCCGGCACGCGCCCTGCCTGCCACTAAATTGCGCACCAAGCCTGAGTTGCGGCCCTGCCCCTTTGCGGGGCGGGGCCGTTTTTACGCAGTCACCCTTGAAACATGATCCGCCATGCGCGATGTGTGGAGCCAAGCGGATGGAGAGAACCTGCAATGGCGCTGCCGATCAAGGACCAGATGAAATATTGGGGGGGGGCTGCGGCCATTATCCTCGTGCTGTTGTGGTTCATGGGCGATGTGCTGTTGCCCTTTGTACTGGGCAGTGCAATCGCCTATTTCCTTGATCCTGTGGCTGACCGGCTTGAACAAATGGGCCTGAGCCGCGCAATGGCCACCGCCCTGATCACCGTCGTTGCATTGCTGATGTTCATCATCATGGCCCTGCTGGTCATCCCGACACTGGTCACGCAGGCGATAAACCTGTTCGAGATCGCGCCGGATCTGGCCAAACGTCTCAGCGCCTTTTTCACCGAGCAGTTTCCATCGCTGCTCGAAGAAGGCTCGACGTTGCAAAGCTCGATCATCTCGCTGGGCAGTTCGGTGCAGGAACGCGGGGGCGAGCTGCTGAATACCGCGCTCAGCTCCGCGCGGGGGATCATCAATATTGTGATGCTGTTCGTGATCGTGCCGGTCGTCGCGGTTTACATGCTGCTGGACTGGGACCGGATGATCGCGCATGTGGACGGGCTGTTGCCGCGCGACCATGCACCGGTGATCCGTGCACTGGCCCGCGATATTGACGAAACCCTTGCTGCGTTCATCCGCGGGATGGGCACTGTCTGCCTGATCCTTGGCACTTATTATGCACTGGCGCTGATGCTGGTGGGGCTGCAATTCGGACTGGTCGTCGGGTTCATCGCGGGGCTGGTCACCTTTATCCCCTATCTTGGCGCGCTGATCGGCGGGGCGCTGGCGATCGGACTGGCGCTGTTCCAGTTCTGGGGCGATTGGGTCAGCATCGGCATGGTGGCGGGTATCTTCGCCATCGGTCAGGTGATCGAAGGCAATGTGCTGACCCCCAAGATGGTCGGCGATTCGGTCGGATTGCATCCCGTCTGGCTGATCCTGTCGCTGTCGGTTTTCGGCACACTGTTCGGGTTTGTCGGCATGTTGGTCGCGGTGCCCCTTGCTGCGGCGCTGGGTGTCATCGCGCGCTTTGCCGTGGGCCAGTATCAGGACAGCCTGCTGTACCGCGGCGTGGGACAAATCGACATCCCCGACAGGACAGTATCAGAAGAAACGGACCGCTGAAATGGCCACCCAACTGGGACTGGACCTGCCGGTGCGCACCGCGCGCGGGCGCGGCGATTTCATGGTGGCCCCTTCGAATGCAATCGCCGTCGCGATGATCGAGGACTGGCACAACTGGCCCGCTGCGAAAATGGTGCTCAGCGGGCCGCGCGGCGCTGGCAAAACCCACCTCACCCACGTCTGGGCCGATGCTGCGGGTGCGCAGATCGTTGCCGCGGCCAGCCTTGCACAGGCAGACATCCCCGCGTTGGCCCGTGGCCCTGTCGCCGTCGAGGATGTGCCCGACATCACCGACAATTCCCCCGCCCAGACCGCCCTGTTCCACCTGCACAATCTGGTGCTGGCCGACGGTCACGCCCTGTTGCTGACCGGCACAGGCGCTGTGGCGCATTGGGGCCTTGCCCTGCCGGATCTGACCAGCCGGCTGCAAGGGACGCTGGAGGCGCGCATCGAGGCGCCCGATGACGCGCTGCTCTCGGCGGTGCTGGTCAAACTCATGGCCGACCGGCAGCTGGTGCCGCCCCCCGATCTGATCGCCTATCTGCTGAGCCGGATGGACCGCTCGTTCGAGGCGGCACAGCGCACGGTCGCCGCCCTTGACCGCGAAAGTCTGGCACGCAAACGTCCCGTAACCCGCGCGCTGGCCGCGCAAGTGCTGGACAAAGACGCCACCGACGCGCGATAGTTGTCCTACCCCCCGCCCCTGTCTGCACAGACACAATTTAACGGTCCTGTCTGTCGCACGTCTGCACCCTGTTTTGCCGGATACGCCCACCCATGTCTGATGCCGATTTCCTCACTGCGCCGTTCGATGCGCCCGTCGCTTTGCCCGACCAAGACCTGACCGGCCCCGCACGGTTCCAGAACCGCGAACTCAGCTGGCTGGGCTTTAACTGGCGGGTCGTGGAGGAGGCGCAGAACCCCCGCGTGCCCCTGCTGGAGCGCCTGCGCTTTTTGTCGATCTCGGCGGATAATCTGGATGAATTCTACACCGTGCGCGTTGCGGGCCTGCGCGAGCTGGCGCAGGCGGGCAATACCACGCCCGCCGCAGATGGCCTCACCCCCGCTGAACAGCTGGTCCTGATCAACCGCGACGCCCGCGCGCTGATGCTGCGCCAGCAATCCGTGCTGGTCGATCTGCTGGAACAGATGGACGCCGAGAATATCATGCTCGAAGGTCCCGCCGATCTGAGCAAGGATGATCTGGCCGCCCTCGACGAGGTGTTTCTCAATCAGGTGTTCGCCGTGCTGTCGCCGCTGGCCATCGACCCCGCGCACCCCTTTCCGTTCCTGCCCAACACCGGCTTTGCGCTGGCCGTGCAGCTGGAGCGGATTCGCGACAAAAAACCCCTTCAGGCGTTGCTGCCGATCCCCGCACAGATCGACCGCTTTGTGCGCCTGCCCGCGCCCGGGGGCTGCAAACGGTTCCTGCCCCTCGAAGAGCTGCTGGTGCTGAAAATTCCCGACCTGTTTCCGGGCTACAAGCTGAAGGCGCATTTTGAATTCCGCGTGCTGCGCGACAGCGATCTCGAGGTCGAGGACGAGGCCGAGGATCTGGTGCGCGAATTCGAAGTTGCGCTGAAACGCCGCCGCCGCGGCGAGGTCGTGCGCATGACCCACTCGGCGGGTGCGCCGCCCAAACTGCTGGCGACGATCATGCAGGAGCTGGGGACCAAACCGCCCGATGTGATCGAGCTGGACGGCATGATCGGCATCGACGATCTGTCGCAGCTGGTCACAGAGGAGCGCCCCGATCTGCTGTGGCCCCAGTTCACCCCCCGCGTGCCCGAGCGCGTGACCGACAATGACGGTGACATGTTCGCCTCGATCCGCGCCAAGGACATGCTGCTGCACCACCCCTACGAAACATTCGACATGGTCGTGCGGTTCTTGCAGCAGGCCGCGCGTGACCCGAATGTGGTGGCGATCAAACAGACGCTTTATCGCACCTCGCGCGACAGCCCCATCGTCGAGGCGCTGTGCGAGGCCGCCGAGGACGGCAAATCCGTCACCGCGCTGGTGGAGCTGAAGGCACGGTTTGACGAGGCTGCAAACATCCGCCAAAGCCGCCGGCTGGAGCGCGCGGGCGCGCATGTCGTCTACGGTTTTATCGACCTCAAAACCCACGCGAAAATCAGCACCGTCGTGCGCCGCGAGGGCGACCAGCTGGTCACCTACACCCATTACGGCACGGGCAATTACCACCCCATCACCGCGCGGGTCTATACCGATCTGTCACTGTTTACCTGCGACAAAAAGCTGGGGCGCGACGCGACCAAAGTGTTCAATTTTCTGTCCGGCTACGCTCCGCCCGAACAGCTGGACAATCTGGCGATTTCGCCGACCACGCTCAAACCCCGCCTGCTGGAAATGATCGCCGCCGAGGCCGCTCATGCGCAGGCGGGCAAGACGGGCGTGATCTGGGCCAAGATGAACAGCCTTGTCGACGACGAGGTGATCGACGCGCTCTATGCCGCATCGAATGCGGGGGTGCAGATCAGCCTTGTGGTCCGTGGCATCTGCACGCTGCGGCCCGGCATTACGGGGCTGTCGGAAAACATCCGTGTCAAATCCATCGTGGGCCGGTTTCTGGAGCATTCGCGCATCGTGTGTTTCGGCAACGGCCACGGTTTGCCGCATAAAAAGGCGCGCGTATTCATCTCGTCGGCGGACTGGATGGGCCGCAACCTGAACCGCCGTGTCGAAACGCTGGTCGAGATCGAAAATGCCACCGTCAAGGCGCAGATCACCAGTCAGATCATGGCCGCCAACCTTGCGGACATCGCGCAAAGCTGGGTCATGGCGCCGGACGGCAGTTTCGGCCGGCCTGCGCTGCCCGACGGGCAGTTCGCTTTTAGCTGCCACAGGTTTTTCATGGAAAACCCCTCGCTGTCGGGGCGCGGCTCTGCCGGGGCGTCGGATGTCCCCAAACTCACCCACACCGAGGACTGAGCGGTGGCGCGCACCCTGCCGTGCCGATCTGCCCCGCCGCCCCTGTTAACGATTGACGCGCGAAAACGGATGGGCCAGTTTGCCGACACTTTCCGCCCAGCCCGGAGCGCGCATGCCTGATCAAACCGCATCCCCCCCCGTGCCCGAAACCGGCGTGGCCGACCTCGGGCTGTTCGGCAAACCGCTGTTTCAGGATCCCGGCGCGCGGGCGCTGCGGCGGGTCGGCGTGGTCGATGTCGGCTCGAACTCCGTGCGGATGGTGGTGTTTGACGGCGCGGCGCGCAGCCCCGCGTATTTCTACAACGAAAAGATCATGTGCGCGCTGGGGGCCGGCATGGCCGACACCGGCCATCTGTCACCCGAGGGCCGCGTGCGCGCCTTGTCCGCGATGCACCGTTTTTCCAAACTGGCCGAGGGCATGGGCCTGTCGGAGCTGACCGCCGTCGCCACCGCCGCCGTGCGCGACGCCACCGACGGGCGCGCCTTTTGCGAGGAAGTCCAGAAGCAGACCGGCATCAAGATTTGGGTCATCGACGGCGAGGAAGAGGCGCGGCTGTCGGCACAAGGTGTGCTGTTAGGCTGGCCCGGCGCCTACGGGCTGGTCTGTGACATCGGCGGCTCCTCGCTTGAGATGGCGGAGATTTCGGGCGGGCGCGTGGGCAAGCGCGTGACCTCGAACCTCGGACCGCTCAAGCTGCGCGACATCAAAGGCGGTGCAAAAGCGCGCAACGCCCACATCAAGGACGTGATGCAAGGGCTGGCCGGCAAGATGGGCGACCAGCGCGACCGGATGTTCCTTGTCGGGGGGTCGTGGCGGGCGATTGCACGGATCGACATGATCCGCCGCGGCTATCCGCTGCATGTGCTGCACGAATACCGGATGACACGCCAATCCGTGCGCGACACGGTTGATTTTATCCGCAATGCCGACATGGATGCCTTGCGCGCGCAGGCGGGTGTCTCCTCGGCGCGCGCCAGCCTCGTACCCTATGCCTGCGAGGTCCTGAGCCGACTGGTCAAGACCTTCAAGCCAAAGGACATCGCGATCTCGAGCTATGGCATCCGCGAAGGGATGCTCTATGAGCAAATGCCCCAACGCCTGCGCGACCGTGATCCGCTGATCGAGGCCTGCCGCTTTGCCGAGGACAAAGACGCACGCAGTCCCGGCTTTGGCCGGATGCTCTATAACTTTATCCTGCCGCTGTATAAATCGGCCCCTGCCCCGCGCAAACGGCTGATCAAGGCGGCCTGCCTGCTGCATGACGTCAGCTGGCGCGCGCACCCCGACTACCGCGCCGAGGTCTGTTTCGACAATGCCACCCGCGCCAATCTGGGCGGGCTGAAACATGCGGAACGGATTTTCATGGGGCTGGCCCTGATGAACCGCTATTCCAACAAACGCGAAAACATCCGCTTTGACGATCTGATCGGAATGGTCGACGCGCAAACCCGCACAGAGGCCGAAATTCTGGGCAAGGCGATGCGGTTTGGCGCAATGCTGTGGATGGACAAGGTGGCCGAACTGGGCGAGATGCGGTGGTTCCCCAAGAAAAAGGAACTGCACCTGAGGCTGAGCGCGGAGATGATGCCGCTGTTCGGTGAGGTGGCGCAGGCGCGGTTCACCTCGCTGGCCGATGCTTTGGGGGCGCAGGCGATTGTGAAAACCGCCAAACGCTGAGCGCTAAAGCTCGATCTGCGGGGCCTTGGTGTCGGGCGCCGTTGGTGCGGGGGCGGGCGCATCCGGTTTGCGGCGCACGATGATGTCGCCATTGGGCAGAACCTCCGGCGCCTCATACACGCTCCAGTCCTCGACCTCCTCCAGTACCGCGCCCAGCTTGGGGCCCATCTGTGCCATGAACGATTGCAGGGCGGGGCCTGCCTCTTCCAGCAGGGTGGTCATGTCGTCCAGCGCCGGGGCCATCTCCTCCAGCAGCCCCTCGAAAAACAGCTTGGCGCCGCGCTCCATCATCGTGGGGGGATCATCCTGCGCGGCGGCAGGCTGGACAAGCAAAGCAGTGGCGAGGGCGGTGGCAAAAATCTGTTTCATCTCCCCAATATAGGGCGGGTCGCGCCGGAAACCAAATCCTACAGGTCGATGTCGATCGTGACGGGAAAATGATCCGAGGCTGTGACCAGCGCATCGCGCAGCGCCGGGTCGCCCCAACAGGCGGGATCGTCCAGCGGATGCCAGATGCGCCAGCGCGGGGTCAATGCGCGCAATTGCGGGCAGACCATGATGTAGTCCAGCAGCGCCTGCAAAAAGCGTTTCTCGTGCCGGATCCAGAACCGCGAGGTCGTGGGCACCGCCCCGAACCGGCGCACAAGCGCACGCGCGGCATGCGGATCGAACAGCGGATGCGCCCCGCCCCGCCCCAGCACCACCTCCACCGAGGAGCGCCCGAACAGATCCTCGAACACGTCCAGCCCGGGACCATCGTTCAGGTCGCCCATCATCATCACGGGTGTCCCTTCCGCCAAATCGGCATCCAGCCTGCGCCGCAGCCAGACCGCCTGCGCCAGTTGCTTGCGCCGGTTGGCGATGGCGATCTGCATGGCGTGGGCATCGTCGCGTGCGCCATGCGGGGCCTTGGATTTAAGATGCGCACCGATCATGCGAAAGGCGAAACCGTCGCGGGTCTGCACCGATAATTCCAGCGGCGGTTTGGAAAAAACAACAAGGTCCTGCGTGGCGTCGATGTCCAGATCAATCTGCAACGTGCCGTCAAACCGCGGGGCGCCTGTGGCCCCTTCCGGTCCTGTGGGCACGCCTTTGGGATCGTGGCGCACCTCCAGCACATCAGGGTCGTAGAGCAGCGCGATTTCCTGCTGGGTGTCATTGGCAAACCCCATGACCGCACGGCGCGCGCGCAGCCCGAAGCGGGCGGCGAAATGGGCAAGTGCTGCGGCCCCGTCGTGGCGCGCGCCGCTGTCGGGTGCCTCGATCACCATGACGGCATCGGCATCCAGCGCGCGAAACACATGGCCCAGCGCCGCTGTCTGCTGCGCGCGCGTCACGTCCCTGCGCGAGGACCATTCCGCGTCATCGTGCAGACGGTCCTGCGCATCGAACAGGCTGGCGAACCATTCGACGTTATAGGTGGCGATGCGGATCATGACGCGGGCTTGCCCGACAGGGTTTCCCACGCGCGGTTGATGTCGATCATGCGCTTTTCGGCCAGCTTCACCGCCTCTTGCGGCAGGCCGCGCGCGGTCAGCGCATCAGGGTGGTTGGCGCGTACCAGTTTGCGCCACGCCGCGCGGGCCTGCGCGCGCGTGGCATCGGGTGCGATTCCCAGAACCGTGTGGGGCAGCGGCGAGGAGTTGGGCACAAAGCGCGCGCGCAATGTCTCGAATCGCCCTTCCGGCAGGGCGAAAATCTCTGCGACCTCCTCGAGAAACGCGTTCTCGTTCGGGTGATAGACGCCATCGGCCATCGCGATGTGGAACAGCCCCTCCATCAGATCGGCCAGCATGTCGGTATCCTCCCCGAACATTCCCTTGATCCGGCGGGCGTAATCGTCAAAACCGGCCACATCCGTGCGCGCGAGGTTAAAGACCTTTGCCGCGCCCTCTGCATCCCCTTCGGCGATCTGGAACACCTCGCGGAAGGCCGTTACCTCGTCGCGGGTGACCTGGCCATCGGCCTTGGCCATCTTGGCGCCCAGCGCCACGACAGCGATGGTAAAGCCGACGGTCAGTTCGGGCGGGGTGCGCAGCCGGTCGAACACCTCTTGCAGCCCCTCGCCAGAGGCAAGGGCCGAGAGGGCTTCGGAAATGCGGGTCCAGATCGACATCGGGCTACCTTATCGCGCGCGGCGGACGGTGTCAGGGCGCAGCGCGGTGCGCGCCGCCTGACGTGGCCCTTACCTGTGGCATCCGCTGCGGGTTTGCAAACCGAAACCTGATCCAGCGCCTCAGCGCAGCGTGGCTGTGCCTGCGGGTGTGTCGAGCTGCGCGCGCAGCTGTGGCGCCCCGACGCTGAAGGTAATGCGCCGGTCCACCAGCACAGGGGCAAGCAACGCCCCCAGTGCAGTCCCCTGCGGGTGCGAAATGTCCAGCGCCGTGAGGCGGCAATCCTGCTGGGTCAGCCGCGCGGCAGGGTGCGCCGTGCCGCGCCACTGGATCAGTGCAGGCGCGCAATTGTCAAACGGCAGCACGCCCGACTGCGGCACCGCCATGCGCCAGCGCAGATCGCCGCGCTGCAAATCCACCGGCGCGCCGAACCCCTCGCCCAATTGGGCCAGTGTCGCCTCCAGATCATCGCAGCGGCAAATCCAGTTTGTCAGACGCGGCGTGCCCGCAAACCGGTCCAGATCGAACCAGCGGGGGCGCGCGGGCGCGGGGGCGTCGGGATTGATCGCAATCGCCTCAAGATAGAGATCGTCCTCAAGCCCCAGCAACGTGTTGTGGGTGTGAAAGACGTCATGCTGCCCCCCCTGTTGCAGGGGCACGCCCAACGCCGCCTCGACATGTGCCGTCGCCGCCGCAAGGGTCGCACCCGCAACCGCAATGTGGTCAAAGGTAATCATGCCCGCGCAGCGCGGATCAGTTTGAGAATATCCTGCGCCGCATCGGGAATATTCGTGCCCGGACCAAAGATCGCCTTGACCCCTGCATCATACAGGAACTGATAATCCTGCTGTGGGATGACGCCGCCGCAGATGACCAGAATATCGCCCGCGCCTGCCTCCTTGAGCGCGTTGACAAGTTGCGGCGCCAGCGTTTTGTGCCCTGCCGCCTGAGAGCTGATGCCGATGACGTGCACATCGTTGTCCACCGCGTCCTGTGCCGCTTCGGCAGGGGTCTGGAACAGCGGGCCGACATCCACGTCAAAACCGATGTCGGCAAAGGCAGTGGCAATAACCTTGGCGCCGCGGTCGTGACCGTCCTGCCCCATTTTGACCACCAGCATGCGCGGGCGGCGGCCCTCGTCCTCGGCAAATTCCTCGACCGATTTCTGGATCGCGGCAAAGCCTGCGTCCCCTTCATAGGCCGCGCCGTACACACCGCTGAGGGTTTTGACCTCGGCGCGGTGACGGCCGAATTCTTCTTCCATTGCCATGCTGATCTCTCCTACGGTGGCGCGGGCGCGGGCGGCCTGAACGGCAGCCTCAAGCAGGTTACCGCCCTCGCGGGCGCGGCGCGTGACCTCGTGCAGCGCGTGTTCCACATCCCCCTCCGAGCGGCTGGCCCGGATGCCCTCAAGCCGCGCGATCTGGCTGTCGCGCACGGCGACATTGTCCACATCGAGGATGTCGATCGCGTCCTCTTTGTCGCGGCGGTATTTGTTCACACCGACGATCACATCCGTGCCGCGGTCTTGCCCCGCCTGACGCTGGGCCGCAGCCTCTTCGATGCGCAGCTTTGGCATGCCGGTGGCGACGGCCTTGGTCATGCCGCCCAGCTCCTCGACCTCCTCGATCAGCTTCCACGCCGCCTCTGCCATATCATGCGTCAGCTTCTCGACATAGTAGGAGCCCGCCAGCGGATCGACGACATTGGTCACACCTGTTTCCTCTTGCAGGATCAGCTGTGTGTTGCGCGCGATGCGCGAGGAATTTTCGGTCGGCAGGGCAATCGCCTCGTCCAGCGCGTTGGTGTGCAGGCTTTGCGTGCCGCCCAGCACCGCCGACATCGCCTCATAGGCGGTGCGGATGACGTTGTTGTAGGGGTCTTGCTCTTGCAGGCTGACACCGCTGGTCTGGCAATGGGTGCGCAGCATGCTCGACTTGGGGTTTTTCGGCTCGAATTCCGCCATGATGCGGCTCCATAGCAGGCGGGCCGCGCGCAGCTTGGCCGCTTCCATAAAGAAGTTCATGCCGATGCAGAAAAAGAACGACAGGCGCGGGGCGAATTTATCCACATCCATGCCCGCCGCAATCGCCGTGCGCACATATTCGCGCCCGTCCGCCAGCGTGAACGCCAGCTCCTGCACAAGGTTCGCCCCCGCCTCCTGCATGTGGTAGCCGCTGATCGAGATGGAGTTGAATTTCGGCATCTCGTTGGCGGTATATTCGATGATGTCCGCGATGATCCGCATGCTGGGTTCGGGCGGATAGATGTAAGTGTTGCGGACCATGAATTCCTTGAGGATGTCATTCTGGATCGTGCCCGACAGGACGGCGCGATCATGTCCCTGCTCCTCCCCCGCGACGATAAAGCTGGCAAGGATCGGAATGACCGCGCCGTTCATCGTCATGCTGACGCTGACCTTGTCCAGCGGAATGCCGTCGAACAGGATTTTCATGTCCTCGACACTGTCGATGGCCACGCCTGCCTTGCCCACGTCGCCCTCCACGCGCGGGTGGTCGCTGTCATAGCCACGGTGGGTCGCCAGATCAAAGGCGACCGACACGCCCTGCTGCCCTGCCGCCAGCGCGCGGCGGTAGAAGGCGTTGGATTCCTCGGCCGTGGAAAAGCCCGCGTATTGGCGGATCGTCCACGGGCGGCCGGCATACATCGTCGCCTTCACACCGCGGGTGTAGGGCGCCTGCCCCGGAATACCGCCCAGATGCGCCACGTCGTCCAGGTCTTCGGCGGTATAGAGCGGCGCGACCTTGATCCCTTCCAGCGTGTCCCAGTCCAGATCCTCCAGCGGGCGGCCGCGCAGTTCTCCCTCAGCCAGTTTGCGCCAGTCGTCCTTGTTCGCGGGGGTCGGTGTGTTGGTCATGGGAATGTCCTTTTTCCAGTGCGCCGGCCGGCAGGCTTTTGCCTGCTCTTGTCTCCGCGCGGTCCTCTGTCAGTGTCGCAAGCCCGTCCGCACCCGCGGCGAGCCACATCATATCGTCTGCATAGGCCTCGCGCAGTTGGGCGGCCTGCGTGGAAGTAAACGGGTTCCAGCGCCCGTCCCCCTGCGCCAGATGGTCGGGCAGCGCGTCTTGCGGCACGCCGCCCTCTGCCAGCCGGTCGCGCAGCATTTGCGCATCCGGTGAGCGGTTGAGCCATCCTGATGCATAGCTGTACGGCGCGGCGCGGCGCGTGGCATGCGACAGCACCGCGTCGGCACGGCCTGCAAACTGTTCGAACGGCAGGATTATAATCTGCGCGCCGGGCAGCGCACAGGCCATATCGGTGATGACGTCGCGCCAAGTGCGCGGCGATTGCGCAACCGCGTCCAGTCGCGCAGGTTCCGGCATGGTGTGACCCCGCCCGACCCCGTAAGCCGCCACGGAAGACCACCATAAATCCTGTGCGCGAACACTCATCACGACGCGGGTGATCTGCCCCTCGAACGCAGCATCCAGACGGGCCATCCGCTCCCCCATTGCGGGGTAGAGCGTGGCGGCACGCAGGCACGCACGCGGCGCGCCGATCATGTTTTCCTCACTCACCAGCAGGCGTGCGGCACCGGCACGCGCGGCCTGTGCCGCATGCATCCGCACACGGCCCATCGCGCGGCGTTGCAGGTTGCGCCCGTTTTGCATCCGCGCCTTGGCAAACAGCCCGTCCATCAGGCCCTTGCGCAGCATGTGCGGCTCCCAGATGGCGGTGCTGTCGGCCATCAGATGCGCACGGTTGCCGCGCAGATAATGTTGAAAACTGGTGGAGCCTGTGCGGTGCGCCCCGACGTGCAGAATAATATCCATGAGCCAAGCAATGCCTTTTTGCAAAGGGGCCGCATGGCGCGACCCGAAGTGGAAAGTTGCAGCAGTCATGCGACAAAATCCCTTGCATCGGGCTTAATGCTAAAAATGGGGCCTCCAGCCTTCGCAATCGCGCGCAAAGCGCCTATATACAAGGCAGAGGGAGAACCTATGAAATCGTTATTAAGTGCTGTTATTGTTGGATTATTCGCCTCTGGGGCACAGGCGCAAACCCTGTTTTCGCCCGATCTTCCGCTGCTCGTGTATCGCGCGGTTGATACGGATTTGAGCGAATTTAAGTGGAAAAAACGTCCCGTCGTCGTCTTTGCCGACAGCACGCAGGATCCCGCCTTTGTCGAGCAGATGGAGCTGCTGGCCGCGCGCGCCGAGGAGTTGGAGGTGCGCGACGTCGTCGTGATCGTCGACACAGAGCCGCAGCTGCGCAGCCCGATCCGCCTGCGCATGCGCCCGCGTGGTTTCATGCTCACGCTGGTGGGCAAGGACGGCGATGTCAAACTGCGCAAACCCTTCCCGTGGCACGTCCGCGAAATCAGCCGCAGCATCGACAAAATGCCCATGCGCCGCCGCGAAATCCGCGAGGCAAAAGAGGCGGCCGAAGGGTAGCGGCGCGCCCCTGTGCCCGCCGCCGCCTCTATGCGTGCGGGTGGGGTCACTCGAACTCCATGATGACGTCGTCCACCGCCAGACTGTCGCCTGCGTCGGCGTTGATCTTGGTCACGGTGCCCTTGCGTTCGGCGCGCAGGATGTTCTCCATTTTCATCGCCTCGATGGTGCACAGCGCCTGACCCTCCTGCACCTCGTCGCCCACGGCCACATCCAGCTTCACAACCAGACCCGGCATCGGGCACAGCAGCAACTTGGACGTGTCTGGCGGCACTTTGACCGGCATCTTGCGCGCCATTTCCGCCTGAAGCGGGGTGCGCACATGGACCTTGACGTCCGCGCCGCGCGTGCGGATGCGGAACCCGCCCGAGATTTTGCCGACCTTCAGGATCAGCGGCGCATCGCCCACGGTCATCGTGGCCAGCTGGTCCCCCGGCGTCCAGTCGCTGGCCACGCGCAGGGCGGTGCCATCCTCGAACGTCACAGTCGCCCCCGAGGTATCCGCCGCGATCGCCACGTCAAAGCTGTGGTCCTGCACGGCCACGTTCCACTGTGTGCCGACTTTTCGTTCGTGGTTGTCCATGCGGCCCGACACGCGGGCGCGGCGGATTTCGGCCACGCGGTGCATCGCGGCAGTGGCGGCGGCGATGCGCTTCAGCTCCCCCTCCTCCAGCGTGACACCCTCGAACCCGTCGGGATATTCTTCTTCGATAAAGGCGGTGGTCATGTCGCCGCTGACGAATTTGGGGTGGTCCATCACGGCGCTCAGGAATGGCAGGTTGTGGCCGATGCCCTCCACCTCGAAACTGTCGAGTGCCACGCGCATCCGCTCGATCGCCTCGCCCCGGGTCGGCGCCCAGGTGCACAGTTTGGCAATCATCGGATCGTAGTACATGCTGATCTCGCCACCCTCATAGACGCCGGTGTCATTGCGCACGGCTGTCTCACCCGCAGGGGCATCGCCCTGCCATTTGCCGTTGTCATGCAGCGGACCTGCCGCGATCTCGGCCGGGGGGCGATAGCGGGTCAGCCGCCCGATAGAGGGCAGGAACCCGCGGTAGGGGTCTTCGGCGTACAGGCGGTTTTCAATCGACCAGCCGTTGATCGTGACATCGGACTGTTTGATCGTCAGCTTCTCGCCGTTGGCCACACGGATCATCTGTTCGACCAGATCGACGCCGGTAATCAGCTCGGTCACGGGGTGCTCTACCTGAAGGCGGGTGTTCATCTCGAGGAAATAGAAATTCTTGTCCCCGTCGACGATGAATTCGACCGTCCCCGCAGAGGTGTAGCCGACGGCCTGCGCCAATGCGACCGACTGCGCGCCCATCGCCTTGCGCGTGGCCTCGTCCAGAAACGGGCTGGGCGCCTCCTCCACAACCTTCTGGTTGCGCCGCTGGATCGAGCATTCGCGCTCGTTCAGGTAAATCCCGTTACCGTGAGCGTCACACAGGACCTGAATCTCGATGTGGCGCGGCTGGGTCACGAATTTTTCGATGAAAATGCGGTCATCGCCAAAGGAATTGGCCGCCTCGTTCTTGGACGACTGGAAGCCTTCGCGCGCCTCGTCGTCGTTCCACGCGATGCGCATGCCCTTGCCGCCGCCGCCCGCCGACGCCTTGAGCATGACGGGATAACCGACCTCGTTTGAAATCTTGACCGCCTCATCCGCGTCCGCGATCAGACCCATGTAACCGGGCACAGTGCTGACGCCCGCCTCCTGCGCGATTTTCTTGGAGGTAATCTTGTCCCCCATTTTCTCGATTGCGCCGACGGGCGGGCCGACGAATGCGACGCCTGCCGCCTCCAGTGCCCCGGCAAATTTGGAGTTCTCGCTCAGGAAACCATAGCCCGGATGCACCGCCTGCGCGCCGGATTGTTTGACGGCCTCCATCACCTTGTCGATGACGATGTAGGACTGGTTGGCAGGGGGCGGGCCGATGTGGATCGCCTCATCCGCCATTTGCACATGAAGCGCCTGCTTGTCGGCATCCGAATAGATTGCAACCGTCTGGATACCCATCTTGCGCGCGGTCTTGATGACACGGCAGGCGATCTCGCCGCGGTTGGCGATCAGAATCTTATTGAACATGTGCTGGGCCCTTTGGAGTGGTGAAAGAGGAATGATGAACCGCCGGAGCCCGTGCAGGCGCGCGGCCTGCACGCGGGTCGGGGCGGAAATGTGAACGGGTCATGCGACGGTGCGACCTGTCGGGTCTGTCACAGGCTGGTGCGGTGCTGGCGCGGCGGATGTCGGCAAGGCTGCGTGGCGTCATGTCGATGCCTCCCCCACGATATGCGGAAAGCTTTGGCGCGCGACGCGCAGGTCGATCACCAGCATCGCCTCATAATCGGCGGGGTCAAACGGATCGGTGGCGGGGATGACCTCGCGCTCGAAAAACCACGACAGGCGACCGGCATCCAGATTGCCACGCTCGAACGGCTCGGTGCCGAAATTTTCCCAAAGGGCTGTGAAAAATGCCTCATCCGCGCGGCGGTCGGGGGCGCGGCGGTCGGGACGGCGCGCACGGGCCGACAGTTCGGTCGCCCCTTTGGGGTTGGCGCGGCGCAGGGTGAATTGAAAATCGGTGCCGGGCAAACGGCCCGGAAAGCCGCGGTGTTTGAGCATGTAATCTAGTGCCATGCCGCCCCCCCCGCGCGAAAGGGTGGTGTGATGCCTGCAAGCGCAGGGATCGGGACGGACGCGAACGCCCGCCCCGTTTGGTGCTTAGTTGTATTTACCGGTGTACACCGGCTCTTGGCTGATGGGCTCAACCACAACGAATTCTTCGACCTGCTGCTGCTTTTTCGCACAGGCCGCACCCACGACCACAAGGCCGAGAACTGCGAAAAGTTTGATGCTCTTTGACATCTGTTTCTCCTGTCACTTGTTGTACGGGTTGGTTCCGTGAAACCTGCCATTTGTCCCGCATTTGAAACGGACCGCACACATGCGCGACCCACGGGCATCATAGCCAAGTGGAGGGGGTGTGGATATGTGGATAAATCTGTGGATAGTTTCTGTGACTCAATAGCCGCAGAACAAGAACCGCGTGAGGGTCGCGCCCCAAGATGTTGTGTATTCATTAGAATCCGTCCCACATACAGCGACCATCTTCGGCGCGAAAGCCCTCGATGAACTGGGTTGTGTCGGGATCAAACGTGCCGAATTCTGTGTATTGATCCATGAAAGTGATCACGATCTTATCCCCGACCAGCGCATTCTGCGCGATGTAGGGCAGCGCCAGCGTGTCGCACAAATGCAGCATATCCGCACCCGCCACATCAAACGGAAGCTGCGCATCGCCACGCGCCACAGCCGGCACGATAAACCGAAAGCGCAGGTAGGTCGCCGCCGCTTGCGGGTCCACCAATACTTCGTGCAGCGTAACCTGCTGCCCCGAGGGCACATCCGCCGCAGCCAACGGGGTGGCGAACGAAAGCGCCAGCCCCGCGCCCCGCATTCCTTTTGAAATCGCAACTCTCATCCCCTGATCCTACAGCGGAATGTTGTCATGTTTTTTCCACGGCTTGTGGGTCTTTTTGTTGCGCAGGCTCGCGAATGCTTTTGCGATGCGCTGGCGCGTGGTGCGGGGCTGGATCACCTCGTCGATGAACCCGCGTTCGGCGGCGACAAAGGGGTTGGCAAAACGCTCCTCGTAATCGGCTGCGTGCTGGGCAATTTTTTCGGGGTCGTTCAGGTCCGCACGGTGGATGATCTCGGTCGCGCCCTTGGCCCCCATCACGGCGATCTCGGAGGTCGGCCATGCATAGTTGAAATCGGACTGCAAATGCTTGGACGCCATCACGACATAGGCACCGCCGTAGGCCTTGCGCGTGATGACGGTGACCATCGGCACGGTCGCCTCGCCGTAAGCATAAAGCAGTTTCGCGCCGTGTTTGATCACGCCGCCATATTCCTGCGACACGCCGGGCAAAAATCCGGGCACGTCGACCAGCGTCAGGATCGGGATCTCGAAGGCATCGCAGAACCGCACAAAGCGCGCAGCCTTGCGGGCGCTGTCGATATCCAGCACACCTGCCAGCACCATCGGCTGATTGGCCACGACGCCCACGGTACGCCCTTCAAGGCGGATAAAGCCGGTGATGATGTTCTTGGCGAACTCTTCCTGAATTTCATAGAAATCCCCCTCGTCCGCCAGCTTGTGAATAAGCTCTTTCATATCGTAGGGGGTGTTGGCATTTTCCGGCACCAGCGTATCCAGCGAGGCCTCGATGCGGTCGGGCGCGTCAAAGAAGGGGCGCACAGGGGGCTTTTCGCGGTTGTTGGACGGCAGGAAGTCGACCAGCCGGCGCACCTCGGCCAGGGCCTCGACGTCGTTCTCGAACGCGGCATCGGCCACGGAGGATTTGCGCGTGTGGGTCGTGGCCCCGCCCAGCTCCTCGGCGGTGACCTGTTCGTTGGTCACGGTTTTCACCACGTCAGGGCCGGTGACAAACATGTAAGAGCTGTCTTTGACCATAAAGATGAAATCGGTCATCGCGGGCGAATAGACCGCCCCGCCCGCACAGGGCCCCATGATCACACTGATCTGCGGCACCACGCCCGAGGCTTCGATGTTGCGCTGGAACACGTCGCCATAGCCTGCAAGGCTGTCGACCCCTTCCTGAATGCGCGCGCCGCCGGAATCGTTGATCCCGATGATAGGCGCACCGTTTTGCACTGCCATATCCATGATCTTGCAGATTTTCTTGGCGTGGGTGGCCGAGACCGACCCGCCCAGAACCGTGAAATCCTGCGCAAAAACATAGACGAGGCGCCCGTTGATCGTGCCCCAGCCCGTGACCACGCCGTCGCCTGCGGGTTTTTGGTTCTCCATCCCGAAGTCGGTACAGCGATGGGTGACGAACATGTCGAATTCCTCGAACGATTCCTCGTCGAGCAGCAGATGCACACGCTCGCGCGCTGTCAGCTTGCCCCGCCCATGCTGTGCGTCGATGCGTTTTTGTCCGCCGCCAAGGCGCGCGTCCGCGCGGCGATCGTCAAGCTGTTGCAGAATATCTTTCATGGTCGGCTCCCTGGATCGGACATTATCCAACCTGTGTAAACGAGGCAGCGGGGGAGACAAAGGCCCATTTGGCAAATTTGCAAATACTATTCACAAGTATCCATGCAAATTGCAAAATTGCTAATTTTATCAGAGGCAGTCTGCTCACTGGACAAGGCGCAAGCATCGCTCTAACTCTTTAATGATGCAAGGTATCCGAGAAGATTTGCGGCCCGTACACTTTGGCGACCGCAAATCACCACCCCATATTATCACCCTCATTCTGCTGGCAGGCATGGCTGCTTGCGTGATGAATATGTTTCTGCCCAGCCTGCCCGCAATGGCCGAGTATTTCGAGACGGACTACGCGGTCATGCAGTTGTCGGTCGCGATCTATCTGGCCTTTTCGGGGGTGTTGCAGATTTTTATCGGCCCGCTGTCGGATAAATACGGGCGGCGTCCTGTGGTTTTATGGGGCTTGGGTATTTTCATGGTGGCCACGCTGGGCTGTATCTATGCGCCCAGCGTCGAGGTATTTTTGCTGTGCCGCATTATTCAGGCCGCCGTGGGCACGTCGATGGTGCTCAGCCGTGCGGCGGTGCGGGACATGTACGCGCAGGACAGGGCTGCCTCGATGATCGGCTATGTGGCGATGGGCATGGCCGTGGCGCCGATGATCAGCCCCGCATTGGGCGGGGTGCTGGACGAATGGTTCGGGTGGAAATCGGTCTTTTGGGCGCTGTTCATCATGGGCGGGTGCACCATGCTGCTGGCATGGCGCGACATGGGCGAGACGGCTATCGCCTCCGATAAATCCCTCACCGCGCAATTCGGCGAATACCCCGAGTTGCTGCGCAGCCCGCGGTTCTGGGGCTATGCGATGGCCTCCGGCTTCAGCTCGGGGGCGTTCTTTGCCTATCTGGGCGGCGCGCCCTTTGTCGGGCAGGAGGTGTTCGGGATGTCGCCCGCCACGCTTGGCTTTTTCTTTGGCGCGCCTGCGGTCGGATACTTTCTGGGCAACTTTCTGACGGGGCAATTTGCCGTGCGGTTCGGCGTAAATAAAATGGTCGTCTGGGGCTGTATCGTAAATGCGATGGGCGGGCTGATTTCCTTGCTGATTTTCGAGGCGGGGTATGGCACGCCGTTCAGCTTTTTCGGAATGATGACGCTGGTGGGGCTGGGCAACGGGCTGGTCATTCCCAACGCGACGGCAGGAATGCTGTCGGTGCGCCCGCATCTGGCGGGCACGGCGTCCGGTCTGGGGGGCGCGATCATGATCGGCGGGGGTGCCGCACTCAGCGCGTGGGTGGGCGTATTGCTCACCCCTGAAACGGGCGCGTTTCCCCTGCTGTGGATGATGTTCATCACGGCTGTTCTGGGCCTTGTGTCGATCCTGCTGGTGATCAACCGCGCCCGCCAGTTGGCCAAGGCATCCCCCTGACCCCTCTTGCCCCGCGCGCTTTGCAAAGTTATGCCAGCCCTCTGGACAGATTTGCAAAGGGCGCGTGATGGCCACTCAGAAACTCTATGCGGGGGCCAAGCTGCGCGAGCAGCGCCTCAAGATCGGGCATACGCAAAAAGAGTTTGCCGCGCGGCTGGGCGTCTCCCTGCCCTATCTCAACCAGATGGAAAACAACAACCGGCCCGTGTCGACCACCGTGGTTCTGGCGCTGGCCTCCGAATTCGGGATGGACGTGACAGAGCTGAGCGCGGGCGACAGCGCGCGGCTGGCCAGCGACATGCAAGAGGTGCTGGCCGATCCGCTGTTTGCAGGTGATGCGCCCCCCGTGGCCGACGTGCGTCTTGCCGCCTCGAATGCACCGGGGCTGGCGCGGGCCTTTATCGCCCTGCATCAAAGTTACCGGCTGGCGCATGAACGCCTCGCCTCGCTGGACGAGGCACTGGGCCGCGAGGATGCCCGCGCGATCCCCAGCCCGTGGGAGGAAGTGCGCGATTTTTTCCACTATTGCGACAACTACATCGACGCGGTCGACCGCGCGGCCGAACATTTTGCCAGCCGCGCCAGCCATCCCGACCAGATGCGCGCCATCGCACGCGATGCGCTGGCCGATGCGGGTCTGACCGTGGCCTTCACCGACATGGATGCCCTGCGCCTGCTCGACACCGACCGCAGCGTGCTGCACATCTCGGCACGGGCACAGCCGCAAACGCAGACGTTTCAAGTGCTGTTGCAGGTCGCGCTCAAACACTATGACACGCTGCTGGAGGCGACGCTGGATCTGGCGCGGTTCTCCTCCGAGGCGGCGCGCGACATCGCCAAGATCGGGCTGGCCAATTATTTCGCAGGCGCCGCCCTGCTGCCCTATGGCGCATTTCACGCCCGCGCACAGGAATGCCGTCACGATCTTGAGGTGCTGGCGCGCCATTTCGGAGCCTCGATCGAACAGGTCGCCCACCGGCTGTCGACCTTGCAGCGCCCCGGCGCCAAGGGGCTGCCGTTCTTTTTCGTGCGTGTGGATCAGGCGGGTACGATCACCAAACGCCACTCGGCCACGCGGTTGCAGTTTGCCCGCTTTGGCGGCGCCTGCCCGCTGTGGAATGTGCACCGCGCGTTCGAGACACCCGGCCAGTTCTTGCGACAGCTGGCCGAGACACCGGACGGTGTACGCTACATCTCGATTGCGCGCGACATCTCGAAATCCTCGGGCCGCTACGGCGCGCCCACGCGGCGCTTTGCCATCGCGCTGGGGTGCGAGGTGCGCCATTCCTCGCAGCTGGTCTATGCCGACGGGCTGGAACTGGGACGTAACGCCGTGTTTGAACCTATCGGAATTTCGTGCCGGATCTGCGCGCGCAAATCGTGCCACCAGCGCGCGGTCCCCCCGTTGGAGCGGAACCTGATCGTCGATCCGGACCGGCGCGACGTGCTGCCCTACCGCGTCGACTGATCAGCGCCGCGAGGGGCGCCAGCCTGCGGCCTGTGCCGCAGCGGCAGTGCAAAACCACCGCTCCCCCTTGGCCGCGTTAATGCCGGTGCGTTCATAGAACGCCTGCCCCGGCTGGTGGTAAATCCGCTTGCCGTCCGCGCTGATGTTGCCCTTGATCGCGCAGCTGCTGTCAGGGGGGATACGCCCCTTTGCCCGCGTGGCGCGGTGCTGGGCGGGCGATTGCAGGCGCACAGCGTGCAGGCCACGATCCGCCGCGGCCGCCTCCCGCTCGATCCCTGCATAGTCGGCCCCGTATTTTACATAGGCAAAGGCAAGGCCCTCACGCACCAACCACGCGCCGACGTCCTCGCCCAGCGCGGTACACCGCGCAACAGTTCGCCCGTAGCGGTCGACGTCCATCGCCTCGCAGCTCGCCGTCTGGCCTGAATAGCGGTCGTGCACGACCTTGGTAATCCAACCACCACAAGCCCAGTCGGTCCCCTGTTCAGTCTCACACATCTGGTCATTCTCGGGTGCATCAATCGCATGCAAGCGCACCTTGATGCCCGCCACTTCAAACGTATCACCATCGATCACGCGCACAGGTCCGCTCAGGTCAGGCTCACTCAGGTTCGCCTGCAACATCCCCCCGGTCAGCGCCAAGGCCCCAAGCCCAAGCACAACAAGACCGGCAAACCGCATCCGGTGCCGCCACGGAAAAGAGAATACAGCCATCAGGCAAGCGTATGGGAATTAAACATCCCATAACGCTAGTCGATCTTCAGGCAAAGGTTAACAAAAAGTTAACGCACGCGCCTCAAGCCGCCGATACGTTAACCTTTAGCGCTGTTTGCTCTCCCACTCCGGATGGATCCACGGCGTGTCATTCGAGGCGGCGAGTGGATCGCGGCCCAGCACATGATCGGCCATCTTTTCGCCCACCATGATCGAGGGCGCGTTGAGGTTGCCGTTCGTGATGCGCGGAAAGATCGAGCTGTCGGCCACGCGCAGCCCCGATACGCCGATCACGCGGCCCTGCGGGTCAACCACAGCATCCGGATCCGCCACGCTGCCCATTTTGCAGGTGCCGCACGGATGATAGGCGCTTTCGGCATGTTCGCGCACAAAGGCGTCGATTTCGTCGTCGCTTTGTACGTCCGCGCCGGGCTGGATCTCGTGCTTCACAAAGGGTTTGAATGCGTCCTGCGCGAAAATCTCGCGCGTCAGACGGATGCAGCGGCGCCACTCCTCCCAATCGTCGGGATGCGACATATAGTTAAAATTAATCTTCGGATTGTCCGCAGGATTTCCAGAGCTGAGCGACACGCGCCCGCGTGATTTGGAGCGCATCGGCCCCACATGGGCCTGAAACCCGTGCCCCTCGGCGGCGGCCTGCCCGTCATAGCGCACGGCAATCGGCAGGAAATGATACTGGATGTCGGGATAGGGCACGCCCGCACGCGAGCGGATGAAGGCCGCGCTCTCGAACTGGTTGGAGGCGCCCATGCCCGTTTTCGTGAACAGCCACTGCGCGCCGATCAACGCCTTGGACACAAGGTTCCAGTAGCGATAGAGCGTGACAGGCTGGCTGGCGGCCATCTGCATGTAGACCTCCAGATGGTCCTGAAGGTTGCCGCCCACGCCTGCCCGGTCCGCGCGCACCGCAATCGCGTGCTGCGCCAGATGGGCGGCAGGGCCGATGCCCGACAGCATCAACAGCTTGGGCGAGTTGATGGAGGAGGCTGCAAGGATCACCTCGCGGCGCGCACGGATGACTTCGCGCACGTCGCCGCGCAACACCTCGACACCGGCGGCGCGGCCTTCCTCGAACACGACCCGCTGGGCCAGTGCGCGGATGACATCGACGCCACCCCGCGCCATCGCGGGCCGCAGATAGGCATTGGCCGCAGACCAGCGGCGGCCGTCATGCACCGTCTGCTCCATCGGGCCGAACCCCTCTTGCTGTCGGCCGTTATAATCGTCGGTCGCGCGATAGCCCGCCTGCTTGCCCGCCTGCACAAAGGCGTCGAACAGCGGGTTCTCGCGCGGGCCACGGCTGACGTGCAGCGGGCCGTCCGTGCCGCGCCAATACCCGTCGCCGCCATGCCCGCCATCGTGCCATGTCTCCATCCGGCGGAAATAGGGCAGCACATCGGCATAGCTCCAGCCGTCGGCACCGCTGTCACGCCAATGGTCGAAATCCATCGCGTGCCCACGCACATAGACCATCCCGTTGATCGAGGAGGAGCCGCCGATCACCTTGCCACGCGGGCACACCAGTTTGCGGTTGTTCAGATGCGGCTCCGGCTCGGACAGGTAGCCCCAGTCGTATTGCTTCATGTTCATGGGATAGCTGAGCGCGGCGGGCATCTGGATGAACGGGCCCGCGTCCGTGCCGCCATGCTCAATCACCAGCACGGATTTACCCGCCTCCCCCAGACGGTAGGCCATCGCACAGCCGGCACTGCCTGCACCTACGATTACATAATCCGCTTCCATCACCCTATCCTTAATCTTGTGATTCTCCGTCGGGTCAAGGAGGCGCAAAGCGCCCCCGGCGCCAGCCGGGCTTGTCCTTGAGGCGGCGGGGAATCGCCCCATCCTTGTCGAGGTGACTTGAGGATCATTTTGATCCCTCAAGCACCTCTTAGCCAAACGGGAGAACCGCTCTCCCCCCATCCCGCCGATCCGTTCTGCGAGCACGCCAGACCTGCGCGCCAAATACCCTATGCGCGCCAGCGCCCTGTCAGATCACCCGCGCGCTCAGAACGGCGCCTCCAGATCGCCCATGCGCACATAGACGGATTTCACCTGGCTATAATGCTCGATCGCGGCCTTTGAATTCTCGCGGCCCACGCCGGAGGCTTTGACCCCGCCAAAGGGCGCCTCGACCGGCGCGTCATTGTAGGTGTTGATATAGCAGGTGCCCGCCTCGAACCCTGCGGCGACGCGGTGCGCACGGGTCAGATCGCGGGTGAAGACACCCGCAGCAAGGCCGAATTCAGTGTCATTGGCGCGGGCCAGCACCTCCGCCTCATCCTCGAAATCCAGCACCGCCATGACGGGGCCGAAAATCTCCTCGCGCGCGATGGTCATATCATCGGTGACATCGGCAAAGACGCAGGGCTGCATGTAAAAGCCATCGCCCTCGATCGCCTTGCCGCCATAGACCAGCCGCGCACCCTCGGCGCAGCCCTTGGCGATATAGTCCAGCGCGATGTCCATCTGCCGTTTCGACACCATCGGGCCAAAGCTGGTGGCGGGGTCCATCGGGTCACCGATGACGGCGCCGTCCAGACGCTCGGACAGGCGGTTCAGAAACGCCTCCTTGATGTCGCGGTGCACAAAGACCCGCGTCCCGTTAGAGCACACCTGACCGGAGCTGTAGAAGTTGCCGAGGATCGCGCCTGACACGGCGTTCTCGATGTCGGCGTCCTCGAACACGATCATGGGGGATTTGCCGCCCAGCTCCATCGTGACGTGTTTCATGCCCTCGGCGGCGGCGGCATAGACCTTGCGCCCCGTCGGCACCGAGCCGGTGAGCGAGACCTTGTCGACGCGGCTGTCGGTCACGAGGGCAGCACCCACATCGCCCAATCCCTGCACAACGTTATAGAGCCCCGCAGGCAGGCCCGCCTCGTGCAGAATCTCCGCGACCTTGAGCGCGCACAGGGGCGTCGTCTCGGAGGGTTTGAAGATGACGGAATTGCCGCAGGCCAGTGCAGGCGCGCCCTTCCAGCAGGCGATCTGGGTCGGGTAGTTCCATGCGCCGATGCCCACACAGACGCCCAGCGCCTCGCGGCGGGTATAGACCCAGTCCTCGCCCAGCTGGATATGCTCGCCCGTAATTGTGGCCGCCATGCCGCCGAAATACTCCAGCGCATCGGCGCCGGACGTGGCATCGACCACGCTGGTTTCCTGATAGGGCTTGCCGGTGTCATAGGTTTCCAGCACCGACAGATCGTGGTTGCGCTCCCGCATGATGTCGGCGGCACGGCGCAGGATGCGGCCCCGCTCGGTCCCGCTCATCGCGGCCCAACTGGCCTGCGCTGCCTTTGCCGCTGCCAATGCCTGCTCGATAATCGCGGGGGTGGCGGCGTGCACGGTGGCGATGACCGCGCCCGTGGCCGGATAGATCACGTCGATCGGCGCACCTTCGGTGTCCTCGACATAGGCGCCGTTGATGAAATGGCTGGCGGTCGGTTGGGTGTTCATATCGGGTTCTTTCGTCACAAGGAGGAGGCGCGGATCATTCCCCGCGCGGAAAGCGTTTGGTGTCTTCGAGCACGTTGAGGTCCATGTGGTTGCGCATGTAGGCCTGCGATGCATCGCGCAACGGCTGATAGTCCCACGGGAAATAACCGCCCGCGCGCAGGGCCTCGTAGACGACCCAGCGGCGGGCCTGCGATTTGCGCACATCCGCATCATAGGCCGCCAGATCCCAGCGCGCCTCGGCCTTGGCCTGCAACTGCGCCAGCGTGCCGACATGGGCGGGCACAGCGGCCAGATCGTGCAGCTCGCGCGGGTCGGCGTCCAGATCGAACAGCTGGTCGGGGTCCAGCGCGCAGCGGGTGAACTTCCATTTGCCATAGCGCAACGCGACCATCGGCGCATAAGACGCCTCGGCTGCGTATTCCATCGCGACGGGCGCGGTCCGTTCCACGCCCTGCCCCATCGGCACAAGGCTCTGGCCCGTGGTCCATTCCGCGACCTCCGACATATCCACGCCCGCCAGATCGCACAGCGTGGGGCAGACGTCGATATTGCTGACAGGGGTGTCGTGCAGGCCTGCGGCCATCTGCGGTGCACTGATCATCATCGGCACACGGGCCGAGCCCTCGAAAAAGCTCATCTTGAACCACAGCCCCCGCTCCCCCAGCATATCGCCGTGGTCCGAGACGAATACGATGATCGCCTCTTGCCGCGTGTCCTCCAGCGTCTGCAAAATCTCGCCCACTTTGTCATCGAGGTAGCTGATGTTGGCGAAATAGGCGCGGCGCGAGCGGCGGATGTCCTCTTCCGAAATCTCGAAATTGTCGCGATCGTTGGCATCAAGGATGCGTTGGGAGTGCGGATCATGCGCGTCGTAGGGCATCATCGGGACATCCGGCAGCAGATGATCGCACTCCTCGTAGAGGTCCCAGTATTTCTTGCGCGCAACATAGGGGTCATGCGGATGCGTGAAACTGGCCGTCAGGCACCACGGCCGTGCCTCCTGCCCGCGCGACAGCTCGTAGATCTTTCGCGTGGCCTCATAGGCGACGGCGTCGTCGTATTCCATCTGGTTGGACGTCTCGGCCACGCCGGCACCTGTCACGGACCCCATGTTGTGATACCACCAGTCGATGCGTTCGCCCGGTTTGCGGTAATCGGGCGTCCAGCCGAAATCGGCCGGATAAATGTCTGTCGTCAGCCGGTCCTCAAAACCGTGCAGCTGGTCGGGACCGACGAAATGCATTTTACCCGACAGGCAGGTGTAATAGCCTGCGCGCCGCAGATGATGCGCATAGGTCGGGATCGAGGAGGTGAATTCAGCCGCATTGTCATAGACACCCGTGGCCGAGGGCAGCTGGCCCGACATGAATGCCGCGCGCCCCGGCGCGCACAGCGGCGAGGCGGTATAGGCGTTTTTGAAACGGGTAGAGCGTGCTGCCAGTTTTTTGAGGTTGGGCGCGTGCAGCCAGTCGGCAGGCCCGTCGGGGAACAACGTGCCGTTCAGCTGGTCGACCATCAGGATCAGGATGTTGGGTTGGCTCATGACGGGGCCCTCACGATCATCTCGAGGGTGCGCAGGGCAGTCTGGCGCGCCCGCCCGCCCGATCCGTCAGGCGACAGGGCAGCGCGCAGATACAGCCCGTCGATCAGGGCAGCCAGTGTTTCCGCATCGCTGCGCGGTGTCGCGCTCAGCGGGCGCAGCGCATGGGTCAGGTTGGTGCGCAACCGCGCCTGATAAAGCGCCAGCAACCGCGCCATGTCGGACTGCGTGGGGGCCGCCGCATAAAGCGTCATCCACGCGGCAACCGTTTCAGGTGCAAAACACGTCTGGTCAAAGCTGGCGGTGATAATCGCCTCGGCGCGCGCCAGCGGGGTGTCGGCCTGCACCAGCCGCGCGCGCACCACGGCGCTGTATTCGCGCAGGATGTGGCGCATCGCCGCGAGGAAGATCTGATCCTTGCCGCCGAAATAGTGATGCGCCAATGCCGTGGACATGCCGGCCGTTCTGGCGATCTGGCCCACGGTCACGTCCAGCGATTGCGCACGCCCTATTTCTTCGATCGTCGCCTGCACCAGCGAGGCGCGGCGCAGCGGTTCCATTCCGAGTTTTGGCATCAGATTCGTCTCTTGGGTCAGGTTGCCGCGCAGGGTGGCGGTTTTTTATTGACCCGTCAATCAAGAATAAATTAGCCCTTGGTGGCAGGCGCGTCCGGCGTCACGCTGCGTTTGAGCATCGCCTCGCGCCATGTGATGAACGTGACCGAGCCAAGAATGACCACCCCGCCCAGTACAACCCAGATGTCTACCGGTTCTGCAAACCAGATGACGCCCAGCAGCGTCGCCCAGATGAGTTGCAGAAACGTGACCGGCTGGGTCACCGTCACGGGCGCTGCGGCAAAGGCCAGCGTCATGGTGTAGTGCCCCGCCGTGGCAAACACCGCGACACCCGCCAGAAACAACAGCTCCCGCGGGTTGGGGGTGATCCAGTCGGCAGCGGCAAAGGGCGCAAGGCCGATGGTCACGAACACCGACAACATGGCGACGACGATGCCGGGCTTGACCTCGTCGGCCATGACCTTGGCCACCAGATAGCTGCCTGCGAAAACCACCGCCGCCAGCAGCATCGCCAGATGGCCTGTGCTGACCTCACGAAATCCGGGACGCAGGATGATCGCCGCCCCCGCCAGCCCCAGAATGACAGCAATGATGCGCCGCGCGGCCAGACGTTCGCCCAGAAAGATCGCAGCGCCCACGGTGACATAGATCGGCGCGAGATAATTCATCGCCGTTACCTCGGCGATGGGAATGCGGACCATTGCGAAAAACCACAAAATCACGCCACCCGCATGGCAGAACCCGCGCAGCCCGAACAGGCGCCACTGGCGGCGGGTCAGATGCGCCGCACGGATCGCGCCCAGCGAGGGGATCAGGAACACCAGCCCCATCGCATAGCGCAGAAAGGCCGCCTCCCCCGGAGGCAGGCGCGGACCCATCGTTTTGACCAGTGCAGTCACCATAATAAAGCAGACGCCGGTGACCAGCATCCAGAAGATACCGGTGAGCGGCCGATGGGGGGTGGCGGTTGTCATAGCGCGGAGATGACCGCAATCGCGCAGGCGGCGCAAGCGGTTAGTGCAACAGCAGGCTAGCCGCGATGGCCCACATGACCAGCGCGATCACCGCATCGAGGATTTGCCAGCTCAGCGGCTTGGCAAACACCGGCTCAAGCAGGCGCGCGCCGTAGCCCAGCGCAAAAAAGAACGTGAGGCTGGCCAGCACGGCCCCGCTGCCGAACGCCAGCCGGTCGTCGTATTGCGCCGAGATCGAACCAAGCAGCACCAGCGTATCAAGATAGACATGCGGGTTCAGAAAGGTCAGCGCCAGCAGGGTCAACAGGGTTTTGCGCAGACTGGCAGGCGCGCGCCCTTCGGCGGCCAGCGCGCTGCCCCCGCGCCATGCGCTGCGGGCGTTCATCGCGCCATAGACAATCAGGAAGGCCGCCCCGCCATAGCGCATCACCGTCTCGAACCACGGCACCGCCTGCGCCAATGCGCCAAACCCCGCAACCCCTGCCGTGATCAGCAGCGCATCAGAGACACCGCAGGTCAGGCAGACCCAGAACACATGCTCGCGCCGCAATCCCTGCCGCAGCACAAATGCATTCTGCGCACCGATCGCCACGATCAGGGTCAGGCTCAGCGCAAAGCCCGGAATAAAGGACGCCATCATGGTCTTGCCGCCCCCTTTAGTATGTGCGCCGATCTGCCGCGTGCGTAGCGCCCGCATGCGCGATTGTCGAGCATCAAGCAGCACGCCTGCCGCCCTCACGCACCTCTCACGCAGATGCGTTTTGTGCGTGAGGATCAAATCGGCTAATTTAGGCTTACCTTAGGAAAATAAATAAATTTCCTGTTTTCAATAACTTGCCGCAATACGAACAGATTTAGCAAATATTTCTGCGCCTCACGCGAAACTGATCGCCCTTCTATGGCGTAACTCTTACCAAATGACTATCTGCCCCACTGAATACGAAGGAACACGCAGATGACCGAGAAAACACAACAGCTGGATGTCAGCGCACAGGAATTGGACGTGATCGCCAATGCGCTTGAAACCCAATCCAAGATCCTGCGCATGCAGGCCAGTGCCGGTGGGCAAGAGGCTGTTGCGCGCCTCAACGAGGTCAAACGCGCATTGGCCAGCATCGACGCCCAGCGCGATGCAAGCCACAGCGCACGCAGGTGCGAAGGCAGCTGGTCGGGGTTCCTGCGCCTGATGGGCAACGCAACCTGAGCCTCAGACAAGGCCTCAGACCGGGCTTCAGTCTGGGCTTCAATCTGGGCCTCAGCTTGCCGTCACCCAAGGATGCCCCTTACCAGCTCCCACATCACAGCCGCCCCAAGGGGCGGTTTTACTTTGCCCAAGGGCTGCACTTGCGCGGACAGGATGGCGCAAAAAACGCCGCTGCGGGGAATTACGACAGCATTTGGATCTCGCGTCTCATAGACTGGCTGAAGATTATTCCAGCGCGTCCATAACCTCGTCTGAGGCCTCGAAGTTCGCCGTCACCCGCTGCACGTCGTCGTCATCTTCCAGCGCGTCGATCAGCTTCATCAGCTTTTGCATGCTTTCCAGATCCATCTCGGTGGTCGTCGTGGGTCGCCAGATCAGCTTGGTCGATTGAGATTCGCCCAGCTCCGCCTCCAGCGCGGTGGACACATCATTGAGGTCCGTGTCCGCGCAATAGATCACATGCCCGTCCTCGGAACTCTCTGCATCCTCCGCGCCCGCCTCGATCGCGGCCATCATCACCGTGTCGGCATCGCCCGCTTCCGGCGGATAGGTCACCTCCCCCTTGCGGTCGAACATAAAACCGACGCTGCCCGTCTCCCCCAGATTGCCGCCGTTCTTTGTAAAGGTCGACCGCACGGTCGAGGCGGTGCGGTTGCGGTTGTCGGTCATCGTCTCGACGATCACGGCGACACCATTGGGGCCATACCCCTCATAGCGGATTTCCTCGTAATCCTCCGCGTCGCCCCCCGTCGCCTTTTTGATCGCGCGGTCGATGTTGTCCTTGGGCATCGAGGCCTGTTTGGCCTCCTTGACTGCCAGACGCAGGCGCGGGTTCTTGTCGGGATCAGGGTCGCCCATCTTGGCGGCGACGGTGATCTCCTTGGAGAACTTCGAAAACATCTTGGAGCGCAGCTTGTCCTGCCGCCCCTTGCGGTGCTGGATGTTTGCCCATTTCGAGTGGCCTGCCATGGATCGTCTCCGTCTGATCGGTTGCGGTTCGGATGGGTTATAAGGGAGGGCGCGGAGCGGGCGCAAGCGCAGCGTGCCCCGCGCGCCTCCATTCCCCCTTGCCACCCCGCACGCCGCCCCCCATGCTGCGCGGATGAGTACTGACCAGATCATCCTGTTCGCCCTGTTCGGGGCCGTCTTCGGCCTGCTGCTGTGGGGCCGCTTTCGCTATGACATCGTTGCCTTCTCGGCCCTTATGGCAGGTGTCGTTCTGGGGGTGGTCGACAGCAAAGACGCCTTTAGCGGCTTTGGCCACCCTGCCACGCTGGTCGTGGCGCTGGTGCTGGTTGTCTCGGCCGGATTGGTCCGCTCGGGCGCGGTGCTGCTGATCACGCGCACGCTGGTCGATGCCTCGCGTAGTCTGGGCGCACATATCACGCTGATGGGGGCCGTGGGTGGCATCCTGTCGGCATTTATGAACAACGTGGCCGCCCTCGCCCTGCTGATGCCCGTCGATATCCAGACCGCGCGCAAGGCAGGCCGCGCGCCGGGCCTGTCGCTCATGCCGCTCAGCTTTGCCACGATCCTCGGCGGCATGGTCACGCTGATCGGTACGCCCCCCAATATCATCATCGCCGCCATCCGCGAGGAAAGCCTTGGCGCGCCGTTCAAGATGTTCGACTTTGCCCCCGTCGGCGGGATTGCGGCGATCGCAGGGCTTGCCTTTGTGGCGCTCATCGGCTGGCGCCTGATCCCCGCACGCGTTGATGGCGGCATTAGCGCCGAAGACCTAGACGCCTATATTGCCGAACTGGTCGTGCCCGAGGGCAGCAAACACATCGGCAAACGCCTGTCCGAACTCGAAGAAACGGCAGATAAATCCGATGTCACCATCATCGGCCTGATGCGCGACGGCAAGCGCCGTTATGGCCGCGCCCGAAACGCCGAATTGCGCGCAGGCGACGCGCTGGTGCTCGAGGCTGTGCCGGACGCACTGGACGAATTCCGCTCGACCCTTGATCTGGCCGTGGCCGACAGCGCACGCGAGGACCGCCTGCGCGCCGATGGTGACGGTGTTGAAATCATAGAGGTTGTCGTCACAGCCGAAAGCCGCCTTGCAGGGCGCACCACCCAATCCGTAGGTCTTGCGTGGCGCCAGCGCACCGTGCTGCTGGGCATCTCGCGGCGGGGCCGCAAGATCACGTCACAGCTGCGCAAAACGCGGCTCGAGACGGGTGACATCCTGCTGCTGCTGGTGCCGCGTGACACAGGCGACGATGTGGCTGACTGGCTGGGCGTGCTACCCTTGGCCGACCGCGGCCTCGCCGTGACGGAAAACAGCAAGGTCTGGCTGGCCATCGGCCTGTTTGCCGGCGCCGTGGTCGCCGCCTCATTGGGTCTGATCTATCTGCCCATCGCGCTGGGCATCGTGGTCGTCGCCTATGTGCTGGTAAAAATCGTCCCCCTCTCTGAACTCTACACACATATCGAATGGCCCGTCGTTGTCCTGCTTGGCTCGATGATCCCGCTGGGGGCCGCGCTGGAGAAATCCGGCGGCACAGAACTCATCGCGGGCTCTCTCGTGAACCTGACCCAGGGGATGCCCGCATGGGCCGTCCTGACCGTGCTGATGGTGGTGACAATGACGCTGTCGGATGTGCTCAACAACACAGCCACCACAATCGTCGCGGCCCCTGTGGGCATCCAGATGGCGCAAAGCATGGGCGTCAATCCCGACCCGTTCCTGATGGCTGTGGCGATCGCCGCCTCCTCCGCCTTCCTCACCCCCATCGGCCACAAGAACAACACGCTGATCCTTGGTCCCGGCGGCTACGGCTTTGGCGATTACTGGCGCATCGGCCTGCCGCTCGAAATCATCGTGGTCGCCGTTTCCATCCCCGCCATCCTGGTCTTCTGGCCTCTCTAGACCCTATTTTCTCTGGCCCTATTTTCTCTGGCCCTAAATACTCCGGAGGTCCGGAGGCAGAGCCTCCGAAACCCACCCCCGCAAAACAGCGCGACCTTGGAAAATACCGCCTCAGAAAAACAGCGGGATGGTCGCGCTGGCAATCAGCGACATCGACAGGTTCAGCGGAATACCGACACGCATGAAGTCGGTGAACTTATACCCCCCCGGCCCGTAGACCAGCGTGTTCGTCTGATACCCGATGGGCGTGGCAAACGCACATGACGCCGCGATCATCACCGCCACCACCAGCGCCCGCGCATCCATCCCCAATGCCCCCGCCAGCGAGATCGCGATGGGGGTCATAATCACGGCCACCGCGTTATTCGACACGATCTCGGTGAAAACAGTCGTCAGCAGAAACACGGCAAAGATCACGACAAAGGGCGGCATCCCCCCCAGCGCAGGCGCAATTGCATCGACAATCAGCTGCACAGCACCCGTGTGCTGCAGGGCCGCCCCCACACAAAGCATTGAAAAGATCAGCGCCAACAGACGGCCATCGACAAAGGAAAACGCCTCCTCCGCGTCAATGCAACCGGTGACCAGCACCACCGCCACAGCGATTACGGCAAGCATCAGAATAGGGGCGACATTCAGCGCCGCCAGCACCACAATTGCTGCAAGCGCCGCGATGGCAATCGGCGCATGGCCGCGGCGATAGGCGCGTTGGGAGGGTGTGCTCACGTCGACCATGTCCATGTCCACGGCCAGCCGCTGGATGTCCTCCGGCGCCCCTTCCAGCAACAGCGTGTCGCCCACGCGCACCACCAGATCGTCCAGCTGGCGCCCGATGTTCTGGTTGCGCCGGTGCACCGCCAGTGGATAGACGCCGTAGCGTCGCCGCAGACGCAGCGCCCCCAGACTGCGGCCGATCATCTTGCAGCCGGGCGTGATCAGCACCTCCACCGTGTTCGTCTCCACCGCCGACACCTGATCGACGCGCTTGAGTTCGGGGGTGGCCTGAAGGCTCAGCAGCTCTGCCATCTGGGTGCGCAGCACCACACGGTCCCCGGTTTGCAGGACGACATCGCGCAGGTTGCGCCGCAGCGAGGCATCGCCGCGCACCACGTCTATCAACCGCACGCCCTCGCGTTTGAACAGTTTGACGTCCAGCACCTCGCGCCCGATCAGGTTGCTTTCCGGCGGGATCACCGCCTCGGAAAAGAACTTCATCTTGGATTTGTCACCCAACATGCCCGCCATGCTGTCACGCTCGGGCAGCAGCCGCCGGCCGATGGTGGCCATGTACAACAGCCCCCACGCGCAGACGACCAGCCCCACGGGCAGGATCTCGAAGATCCCGAACGGCTCCAGCCCCTGCCCGCGTGCGACACCGTCCACCAACAGGTTCGTCGACGTCCCGATCAACGTGAGCGAGCCGCCCATAATCGCGGCATAGCTGAGGGGGATCAGCAGCTTGGACGCTTTGGTGCCCAGTGTCTTGCTCAGCTGGACCACGACGGGGATCATCACGACAACCACGGGCGTGTTGTTCATAATCGCAGAGGCGCCCATGACCGACACGATCACGCCGATCACCGCCAGTCGCGGGTGGGTGCGGGCGTAACGCTCTGCCAGACTGGTCAGCACCGCCAGCGCGCCGGTCCGCACCAGCGCGCCCATCACGATGAACATCGCCGCAATCGTCCAGGGCGCAGAATTGGACAGCACCATACGCGCGTCCTCATAGGGCAGCAGACCCGTCGCCAGTAGTGCTGCGGCGCCTGCCAATGCCACAACCTCGGTGGGCAGGGTTTCGCGCAGGAACAGAATGAACATCACCGCCACCACGGTGAGCGATAGAACAGCCTGCGAAAACTGGGTGAGTTCGAACATCATGCGTGTACCGCCCGTGCGACAGGTTCGTGAGACGAGCTCAGGTGTCGCCCATCGCGCCTGCGCGGGCAAGCGTTGATTTCGCACGCGGCTGGACCAGATACATGCCCGCAAACATCGCCGCCAGTGCCAGCCAGATCGCGTTTGAAAACGCCTCCCCCAGCAGCAGCCACGCCCAGAACAGGCCAAAGCCGGTGACCATATAGCTGACCTGCACCGCAAACACGGCCCCCGCACGGCCCACCAGCCAGACATAGCTGGCATAGACCAGCACATGAATGACCGAACTGGCGACCAGCGCCCCTTGGGCTGCGGGCAGCGGCCACTGCGGTGCAATCGCTTGCTGCGTGCCCAGCATCAGCGGTACGACAATCACCAGCCCCGCAAGGGACGCGCCCAGCATCAGCTGGAACGGGTCCAGCCCCGCAACCCCCCAGCGCGCGACGTAATTCCCCTCAAAGGCATAGAACATCGCCACCACCAGATAGAGCGCGGCCCAGCCCACCGGCACGACCTCCCCCAGATCGACGGCAGGGGCGATGATGATCAACACCCCGACCAGCCCGAAACCCAGCCCGATCAACCGCCGCCATGCAAACCTTTCGTTACCCAGCGCCAGTGCGATGACAAAGGCGAACATGGGGATCACGCTGATCAGAAGCGACATGATCCCCGCGGGCAGATGCACCGCCGCCTGATAGGAGATCGAGTTGGGCAGCACCGCGCCGATCAGCGCGATCGCCAGATAGGCGCGCAGCGCGCCCGCATCGCGGCGCAGCGGCGTGCGGCGCAGCGCACAGACCACCGCCATCAACGCAGCGCCCAGCGCCTGCTGCCAGACCAGCAATCCGAAATAGCCATAGCCCGTGCTGACCGCAATTTTCGTCAGGGGTTGCGTCGCCCCCCAGCCCGCGCCCATCAGCACCAGAAACAGGCTGAACCACACGATCTCGCGGCGACCCGGTGCAGGGGGCCGTGTCATGGCCCGCTCATGGCGCGCTCTGGTGCAGCTTGCCGCCCTGACGCACAGGCACCACGCGGGTGGCGTGGCCGGTCTTGTCGTCCGTCTCGATGTAGACGCCCGACAGGGTCGCCTCCCCGTTGGCGGGGGTGAACCGGTCCTTTGGCATGCCGGTGATGAAGCGGCGCAGCGGTTCGGTTTTGTCCATCCCGATGACAGAATTGTAGTCGCCCGTCATGCCCGCATCCGTCAGGTAGGCCGTGCCACCCGGCAGGATCATCGCGTCCGAGGTTGGCACATGGGTATGCGTGCCCACCACCAGACTGGCGCGCCCGTCGCACCAGTGGCCCATCGCCATCTTCTCCGATGTCGCCTCACAATGCATGTCGACAAGGATCGCATTGGCCAGCCCGCCCAGCGGATGCGTTTTCAGCACCGCATCCAGCGCCGAGAACGGATCGTCAAAGGGGCGCTTCATAAATACCTGCCCGAGGGCCTGCGTGACCAGCACCTGTTTGCCCGTGCGGGTCTTGAACAGGCGCGCGCCCTTGCCGGGTGCGTTTTTCGAAAAGTTCAGCGGCCGGATCACGCGCGGCTCGGCCGCGATAAAGGCCAGCATGTCCTTTTGGTCAAAGGCGTGATCGCCCAGCGTCAGACAATCCGCGCCCGCCTCCAGCAGGTCCTTGGCATGGCTGCCCGACAGCCCCATCCCCGAGGTCGCGTTCTCGCCGTTGACCACGATGAAGTCGAGCTTCCAGTCGGTCCGCAAGCGGGCCAGATTTTCCGTGATGGCACGGCGTCCCGCGCGGCCCATCACATCGCCAAGGAAAAGAATTTTCATCCCCTTGGCCTATGCCCCTGCGCGCCAGAGGGCAAGGCGGCAACACAGCACAGGCGCAGAATTATCCGCCCGCCGCACAGTCGATCACACCCGCCTGCGTCACGATCAGATCAAGGGGCTGGTCGGTTTCCTCCAGCGGGGCTGCCGCCACCTCCTGCCCCGCAAAGGCAAAGCCTACGGCAAGGGTGGGACGCTGCGCGCGCAACTGCGCGAGCGTGCGGTCGTAAAAGCCGCCGCCGTATCCCAGCCGCCCGCCACGCCGGTCAAACGCCAGCAACGGAACGATCACGATTTCGGGCACAACCGGCGACAGCCTCAGCGGGACAGACGCGCCGTAAGGGCCCGCCACCATCGCCGCGTCCGGCGTCCAGCGCGCAAAGCTCAGCGGCAGGCCCTGCCCTTCGATCACCGGCACGGCGACGGTGCCGTGGGCGCAGGCCTCGGCCATTGCCGCGCGGGGGTCGATCTCTGTGCGGATGGGCATGTAACCCGATACGGTCGCCCCGCGGTAGCCTGCCAGAACCTCGCTCAGATACCCCGCTTGCGCGGCGTTGGCCTGATCGAACAAGGGCTTGCGACGGGCAAAGGCGGCAGTGCGTGCCGCGGCTTTCTGCGCGGAGATGTTCACAGCAAAACAGCCGCGGCAAGCCCCAGAAAGGCAAAGAAACCAACAACATCCGTCACCGTCGTCACAAAAGCGCCAGAGGCCAGCGCGGGATCGACGCCGATACGCTCCAGCACGATGGGGATGCCGGTGCCCGCCAGCCCGGCCACGACCATGTTGATCACCATCGCCACCGCGATCACGCCGCCCAGCGCGGGATTGCCGAACCAGATGATGCCGACGATGCCCATGACGACCGCGAAAATCACACCGTTGATCAGCCCCACCAGACATTCGCGCCGGATCACCCGCCACACGTTCGAGCCGGTGAGGTCTTTTGTCGCCAGCGCGCGCACCGCCACCGTGAGGCTTTGGGTGCCGGCATTGCCCCCCATCGAGGCGACGATCGGCATCAGCACCGCCAGCGCCACGATCTGCGCCAGCGCCACCTCGAATTGCGCGATGACAAGGCTGGCGGCAATCGCGGTGACAAGGTTCACGGCCAGCCACGGCAGGCGCTGCTTGGTCGTCTCACGCACCCTGTCGCTGAGCGAGCCTTCGCCCACACCCGCAAGACGCAGGATGTCCTCCTCGTGCTCCTCGTCCAGAACGGCCATCGCATCGTCGATGGTGATGACACCGATCAGGCGCCCGTCCTCGTCCACGACAGGCGCAGAAATCAGGTGGTACTGGTTAAAGGCATAGGCCACATCCGCCTCGGCACGCAGCGCGGGAATGATCTGGAACGTCTCTTCGAAAAGCGCGCTCAGTGACACCTCGCGCTTCGAGCGCATGAGCTTGCCCAACGTCACGTTGCCCACAGGGTGCAGGCGCGCATCCACGATGATGATGTGATAGAACTGGTCGGGCAGCTCTGCCTCGGGGGTGGCGCGCAGATGGTCGATGGCCTGCCCCACGGTCCAGTGCTGCGGCGCCATCACGACCTCGCGCTGCATCAACCGCCCCGCCGAGAATTCGGGATAGGTCAGCGCCTGTTCGACCGCCGCACGGTCGCCTTCGTCCAGTGCTTGCAGGATCGTGGCCTGTTGCGGACCTTGCAAATCCTCGATGATGTCGACCACATCGTCGCTGTCCAGCTCGCGCATCGCCTCTTGCAGGACTTGCGGGGTCAGGATGCCGATGACCTCGTCGCGGATCGAATCGTCAAGCTCGGACAGGATCTCGCCGTCGAATTCGCGATCATAAAGCCGGATCAGACGCGCCCGCTCAAATCCGCTGATCTGTTCCAGAAGGTCGGCGATGTCAGCCGCGTGCAGCGGCTCCATCAGCTCTGTCAGCTTGTCACGGTCGTCGATCTCCACCGCATAGAGGATCGCGGCCACATTGCGTTTGCCCAGCAGATAGGCCTCCGTCTCGGCCTCCTCCGCAGTTGTTTCTGCCTGCGTTACCTGATCTGCCATGCCGCACCCCCCGCCATTGTTTTGCGCAACATAGGCAGGCGCGGGACAGACCACAATGGCGCGCCCTCTTGCCAGTGCCGGCGTTGCTGCTACACAAAGGCATGTGTGCGCAAACCCTTCTTACCGGTCAGACGCTGACGTTTTCGGGTGATCCACTAGTGACGCCCTGGGCGGAGGCTGTGCAGATCAACAGCGCGGGCGGCGTGCTGCTGGACGGTGCGCGGATCGTGGCGGTGGGGGATGCGCGCGCGCTCCGCGCTGCCCACCCGCAGGCGCGCCACATCGACTATGGCCGCGATCTGATTTGCCCCGGTTTTGTAGACGCGCATGTCCACTATCCCCAGACCGCCATGATCGCGAGCTGGGGCAAACGGCTGATTGACTGGCTGGCCACCTACACCTTCCCCGAGGAGGCGCGCTTTGCCGATCCCGACTATGCCGCCTTGATTGCCGCGCGCTATCTGGATCTGACAGCGGCGCAGGGCACCACGACGGTTGCCTCCTTTGCCACTGTGCATCCGGGCAGTGTCGATGCGCTGTTCGCAGCGGCAGCGCAGCGCGGGCAATGCGTGGTGACGGGCAAAACCTGCATGGACCGCAATGCCCCCGACGATCTGCGCGACACCGCGCAATCGGCCTATGACGACAGCAAGGCGCTGATCGCGCGCTGGCAGGGCAAGGGGCGCGCGCAATATGCGATCACGCCGCGGTTTTCGCCCACCTCGACGCCGGACCAGCTGCGCGCATTGGGGGCGCTGTGGGCCGAACACCCCGATTGCCTGATGCAAACCCACCTGAGCGAGCAGCCGGACGAGGTCGCGTGGGTGCGCACATTATACCCGCAGGCGCGCGACTACCTCGATACCTACGAGGCGCACGGCCTGCTGGGGGCGCGCGGGCTTTACGGGCATGCGATCCACCTGACCCCCCGCGAAATCGACCGGCTGGCAGAGGTGCAGGGCCGTGTGATCCACTGCCCCACCTCCAACGCCTTCATCGGTTCGGGCGCGCTGGACCTGATGGCGCTGGCGCGGCGCGGCGTGCCACTGGGGCTGGCGACGGACACCGGCGGCGGTTCCTCGTTTTCGATGCTGCACACAATGGCTGCGGCCTATGAGGCGGGCCAACACCACGGGCAGGCCCTGCACGCCGCGCAACTGATGTGGCTGGCGACGCAAGGGTCCGCGCGCAGCCTGCATCTGGAGGGCGAGATCGGCAGTCTGGCTGCCGGCAGGTTTGCCGATCTTGCCGTGCTCGACCTTGCCTCGACACCTGCAATCGCGCAGCGCGCCAACCGCAGCGCCGATGTCTGGGAGGACGTGTTCGCGACCATAATGATGGGCGACGACCGCGCGGTGCGCGCCACATGGATCGGCGGGGCCTGCGTGACGGGGTGATCTGCCCCGCGTCAGCAGCCCCGTCTTGGCAACCACCGTCTCAGCAGCAGTCGGTCAGCATCCTTTGGCCATGACCATCACCCAGACGTCACCGACATTCGCCAGCCCGTATTGGGTCACATTGGCCGCGACCATGTTGCGGTAGTGGCCCGGCGATGTGCGCCAGCCTTCGATTGCCGCGGTCCGGCCGGGATAGCCCTTATTGATATTCTCGTTCACCGCGCACCACTTGAACCCCGCGCGTGTCGCGCGCTTGCCCGCGGTCGAGCCGTTGCTGCCCGTGTGACCAAAGAAGTTGTTGGTGATCATGTCCTGTGCATGCCCGCGCGCGGCGGCGTCCAGCTTTGCGTTGCGGGTCACAGCGCTGCGGCCTGCACTGGCGCGGATGGCGTTGATCTGGGCGTTGGCCGACAGCCCTGCAGCGGGGGCCTGTTTTGCCGGCGGGGGTGGCGTGCCGGGGCCGGGTGTCGTGGTGCCGCCGCATGCGGCCAGCGAGAGTGAGAGTGCGATCATCAGTGCAGTCCGTGTCATAGAGTTTCCTGTAGGTCCTTGGCGAGGGTGCGTTGCTGTTCCAGCAGCCTTTGCATGTCGACTGTTGTGAGGGCACCATCGCGCACGACGCCGCGCCCTTCAACAAAAAGATCGCGCACCGTGGTCGGACCTGCCAGCAGCAATGCCGCATTGTCCCACGATCCCGCCGCCTGAACACCGGTCATATCCCACACGGCGATGTCCGCGCGTTTGCCCACGGCCAACCTGCCACAATCGGGGCGGCCCAGCATGTCCGCACCGCCACGGGTGGCGATCTCGAGCGCCTCGCGCGCGGTCATGGCATCGGCACCAAGGGTCACCCGCTGCAACAACATGGCCTGACGTGCCTCAGCGACCAGACTGGCGGCGTCGTTGCTGGCCGATCCGTCGACGCCCAATCCCACCGGCACGCCCGCATCACGCATGGCACGCACTGGCGCCACGCCGCTGCCCAACCGGCAGTTAGAACACGGGCAATGCGCCACCCCCGTGCCCGTACGGGCGAACAACGCAATCTCCTGTGCGTCCAGCATCACGCAATGGGCCAGCCAGACGTCCGGCCCGACCCAGCCCAGATCCTGCGCGTACTGGCCCGGACGACAGCCATAGCGCGCGAGGGAAAAGGCGACATCCTGCGCGTTTTCGGCCAGATGGGTGTGCAGCATCACGCCCTTGTCACGGGCCAGCGTGGCCGCATCGCGCATCAGCTGGCGGCTGACGGAAAAGGGCGAACAGGGCGCAATCCCCACGCGGCACATCGCCCCCTCGGCGGGATCGTGAAAGGCGTCGATGACACGGATGCAATCCTCGAGGATCGCGTCCTCCTCCTCCACCAGCGCATCGGGGGGCAGGCCGCCCGCAGACTGCCCGATGCTCATTGCGCCGCGCGTGGGGTGAAACCGCAGACCGATTTCGGCGGCGGCATGTATCGTATCCTCCAGCCGCGTCCCGTTGGGATATAAATAAAGGTGATCCGCGCTGAGCGTGCAACCCGACAGGGCCAGCTCTGCCAGCCCGACCTGCGCGGAGACATGCATGTGCTGTGGCGTGAACCGCGCCCAGACGGGATAAAGCGCGTCCAACCAGCCGAACAACAGCGCGTTCTGCGCCGCAGGGACCGCGCGCGTCAGGCTTTGGTACAGGTGATGGTGCGTGTTGACCAAACCGGGTGTGACCAGACAGCCGGCCGCCTGCACCACCGCCGCCCCTTGCGGCACCTCCAGCGCGACACCGATTGCGGCAATGACGCCGTCGCGCAGCAAAATATCATGGCCTGCCAGCTCGCGGCGGGTGTCATCCATCGTGAGGATCAGATCGGCGCCTTGCAGCAATGTCGTTTCAGTCATCGCACAGCCTGCGCGCGCAGGATCGCCAAGGCCTCGGCGTGGATCGCGGGGTTGGCGGCTGCAAGGGCACGGCCGCCCCGGTGCGCAGGGCCGCCCTCCCAATCCGTGACGATACCGCCCGCCGCATGTATCAGGGCGATGGGGGCCTGAATGTCATAGGCGTTCAACCCCGCCTCGATCACCAGATCGACCTGCCCGCAGGCCAGCAGCGCATAGGCATAGCAATCCATGCCATACCGCGTCAGCAGGGCGCCCTGCGCCACAGCGCGAAAGGCGGCCCCCTCGGCCGGGCTGCCCACCTCGGGGAAGGTGGTGAAAACGGTGGCTTGCGACAGTGCGCGGGCGGGGCGCGTTGAAATGCTGCGGATGGTTGTGGCGTGGTGCAGCTGCGCGCCCTGCGGCGTGCCGGTGAAACGCTCCCCGATGTAGGGCTGGTCGATGATGCCGATGACAGGACCGTCGTGCGGGCCAACCGCGATCAGCACACCCCACGTCGGCGTGCCACTGACAAAGCCGCGCGTCCCGTCGATGGGATCAAGCACCCAGGTCAGGCCGCTGGTACCTGCCGTCTCGCCCATCTCCTCGCCCAGAATGGCATCTTGCGGACGGTGCAGGGCCAGCAGATCACGCATGGCCGCCTCAGCAGCGCGGTCCGCGACCGTTACAGGATCAAATCCGCCCTCAAGCTTGTTGTCCGCAGCCAGATCCGCCTTGCGAAAATGCGGCAGGATCGCATCGCGCGCAGCATCAGCCAGCAGATGCGCCACCTGTGTCAACTCGTGGATCAGCTTTGGGCTTAGCTCGGGGTCATGTGTCATACAGCCTCGTTCCACCGATGCCTGCGTGGCGCAAGCCCGGACACGAAAAAAGCCCCCGCGCAGGAGGGCTTTTTGAACGTAAGATAATCAGTTCAACAGCAGAGGTCGCTTATGCGACATCGCTCAGCACACGGGCCAGTTCGAACAAACGACGACGCTGGTTTTCGGGGATCGCGTAGTAGGAACGAACCAGATCCATCGCCTCTTTGTCGCCCAGCAGATCGTTTGGCACATCGCCTTGCTGATCGGTGACCGTTTCGGTTGCGCCACGCACACCGTCAAAGAAGAAGGCGACCGGAACACCCAGCGCTTCGGAAATATCCCAAAGGCGCGATGCGCTCACGCGATTTGCACCGGTTTCGTATTTCTGAATTTGCTGGAACTTGATTCCGACAATTTCAGCAAGTTTTTGCTGGGTCATGCCGATCAGCCAACGACGCTGGCGAATTTTTTTCCCCACGTGTGTGTCAACAATATGAGCCATCTTTAAGCCTACTTTCAATTTTGGTGTTAGCGCGGCAGGCGCTTCCCCATAACAACGTCCAGCAGCCGATATAGTTGCAAGAGTTGTTGTTTAGTTGGGTCAACCATACGCTAAAAACGCAGTCAGGCAAAGTAATACTGTGGTTACGATTTCGTTAACCACACCCGCCGCGCCTCAAAAAAGGGGGCGAAAATTCGCAAATTCCCCCCAACGCAGAGTAGAATTAAACCCACTCTCCCCTAGCGTGTGCGCTCGATTTTGCGGAACATTGCAAAAACAACCTGTTAACGTCTGTTTATTGGGGAATTGGCAAAACGAGCGGGCTTAAATCAATCCTTGCCCCAAATCAAAGAACTTCTTTGGCACCGCGCTGCAGCTAGGCGAAAATCCGCTTAATTTCTTAGAATTCAGGATAATTGCACTATGGTGCGTATATTTTTCTTGCCAAAAAGCAGCTCTTCTTTGTATGAAACGCGATTAGACATGCGAAAATCGGCCCGCAAAGATGCATTTCCGGTCTTAAATCAGACAAATACAGTAAGTGATTCGCGCCGTATCCGCCCCCTGCCCGCCACAGACATCTTTATTGGCATCACCGACCAGCCGGTTGTCCCAAGACGCCGCAGGCTGTGAACTGCCCTTACACCCGATCCCCGATGGCTCGTTAACTCTGACGATAAACCTTGTGGAAACCTGACTGAAAGACCTTGAAATACGCCCCGCACCACACGATATTACGCGTGTCCCTGCGTGAAATCTTTTGCGCAGGTTAGCTTTTAGGGAGTTTTACATGGCAGACGTGAATACAATCCGGACCAGTGCCGGAAGCCGCACAGCCGCGATTGATGAAGGCCTGCGCGCGCACATGAGTAAAGTCTACGGCACGATGTCCGTAGGCATGTTGATCACCTTTGCTGCGGCCTGGGCGATCTCGGGGCTGGCGGTGACGTCCGATCCCGCAGGGGCCACGATGGCGCTGCGTGAAGGGCAATACCTGACCGGCCTGGGTCAGGCGCTCTATGCCTCTCCGCTCAAGTGGGTCATCATGTTTGCCCCCCTCGCCTTTGTGTTCGGCTTTAGCGCCGCGATCAACAAAATGTCCGCGGCCACAGCACAGCTGGTGTTCTATGCATTTGCATTGGTGATGGGCCTGTCGATCAGCTCGATCTTTCTGGTCTACACAGGGTTCTCGATCATTCAGGTGTTTCTGGTAACGGCCATCGCCTTTGCCGGTCTGTCGATCTGGGGCTACACCACGAAAAAGGACATCTCCGCATGGGGTAGCTTCCTGATCATGGGTGTGATCGGCCTGATCATCGCGTCGATCGTCAGCATCTTCTTCCCCAACCCCGCGCTGACCTTCGCCATCTCGGCCATCGGCGTGCTGATTTTCGCAGGCCTCACCGCCTATGATACGCAGCGCATCAAGACAGAGTATGTCGCCCACGCACAGCACGGCGACAGCGAATGGCTGGGCAAAGCGGCCATCATGGGCGCGCTGAACCTCTACCTGAACTTTATCAACATGTTCATGTTCCTGCTGCAACTGCTCGGCAACCGCGAGTAGTCTGCAAGACAGCTTAAGCTACCAAAGCCGCCCTTTCCGGGCGGCTTTTTTTATGGAGGACCATGATGGTGACCGTACATCCAACTGCGAAATCTGCGATGACGCAGCTGGTCCCCGATAGTGCACAGGCACGCATCTAAAGTTATGAATGTACCTTCTGCGCAGACGGCGTAGAAAGCGTGCTGCACAACGTCTGCCCCAATTGCGGCGGCGGCGGCCCCCGCGCCCCATCTGGCCCGCGCACGCCCGCCATGATGGCACAGGGCAGCGCCACCACCCCGCGCGCACCAATCTTGGCAAGGGCACGTGGACGACCGCAAACATCACCGCCCTCACATCCGCCCCTTCATTTTTCCCTTTAAACTCATTTCCACCCCCTCTTCACACCCCAAGGTAGCTCAGGACCGGAACGCAAAAAGCCGCGCAAGGCTGCGCGGCTTTCAATGCATCAAAGCGGGGCGATCTTACTTGATCTTGCCTTCTTTGTATTCGACGTGCTTGCGCGCAACGGGGTCGTATTTCTTGATGACCATTTTCTCGGTCATGGTGCGCGCGTTCTTTTTGGTAACGTAGAAATGGCCTGTGCCCGCGGACGAGTTCAGACGGATCTTGATCGTGGTTGGCTTCGCCATGCTATCTTCTCCTGTGCAGCGGCAGGCCACATGGCGCGCGCGCGTAATCTCTGAACCTCGGCTTCTACCGCCGTCCCTGTCCGAGTCAACCCCAAACCCGCTTGGCAGGCACCGGCATCGCGGGAATTTCCTATATTCATGCCGTGCGACAGAAGGCCCGTTTGCGCGGAAGGCCTATAAGCCGGATTCTGTCCAAAGGGTTGCCCCTTCTGGATGGCCATTCCTCTGACCATGCCGTTACCGACACGGCTACAGCCGCCAACCCGGACCTGCTGGAGCAAAAGCAGCTCCGCCACCGTGCCCGAAGACAAAGGCGGCACGCGGTCCCTATTTGGCGTTGCTCCCGGTGGGGCTTGCCATGCCGCCGCTGTTACCAGCCGCGCGGTGGGCTCTTACCCCACCGTTTCACCCTTACCCCGGCACCCGCGCAAGCGGACACAAGGGCGGTTTATTTTCTGTGGCGCTTTCCGTCGGGTTGCCCCGCCCGGGCGTTACCCGGCACCGTTACTTCTGGGAGTCCGGACTTTCCTCCCCATCACCCGAAGGTGACAAAGCGGCCATCCAGCCTTCCGCGCAAGGGTGCGCTTACCCCGCGCGTGCGCCTGTGGTCAAGTCCGCAGTGCAGAGTGACCCAGAGGCGTAAAATCCTGCGCGCACAGAGGGCCGCGTGCATAGGGGCGGTGGCGCAGCCTTACAGCAGCCAGCAGCGTTTCGTCGTCAACATCCGCCGTGTATCCGGCATCCCGCGCTATGGTGCGAAATCCTTCCCATGAGGCGTCTGTTGGTCCGGCGTCAGTGCCCGCCCCCGCAGCCAGCCCCTGACGCGCCAGCCGCGCCCAGTCGAAATGCGGGCCGGGGTCCACCTTGCGGCCCGGTGCCATGTCCGAATGTCCGATCACCCCATCGGGCGCGATGTCCCAGCGGGCCATGATGCCACGAAGCAGCGCCTCCAGCGCGTCCATCTGCGGGGCGCTGAACGGATGGGTGCCGCGGTTGTCCAGCTCGATCCCGATGGAGCGTGAATTGATGTCCTCCAGACCGCGCCACTCGCCCGCACCTGCATGCCATGCGCGCGCGGCCTCCTCTACCATCTGGATCACATCGCCCTGTGCGCCGATCAGGTAATGCGCCGACACCTCGGCGTCAGGGTCGCACAGCCGTTCCAGCGCGTCCTGCGCGCTGGCCATTGCGGTGTAGTGGATTACGATGAACTGCGGCACCAGCCCGTCCCGTCGCGGTCCGCAATTGGGCGAGCGATGCTGCCGCGTCACGCCGACCCCTTAGCCACCCGTGTTGCGGTAAACCGAAGGATCCCAAGTGCAGGCATAGCCGTCGCCGTCAGGGTCCATGCCATTACGGTCCTTTTCAGGACCACCCGCCGCGAGGAAGGTGATCTGCGCCTGATCCTGGTGGCGGTACTGGCCACAGCTGCGGTTGTAGCGGTTGTTGGCGTTAAAGCTGCTGCGCCGGTACAGTTTTGTGCCCTTGGGGTGGCTTGTGGACAGGGCATAGGCCACGATATTGGGACCAGTGTCGCTGCGTGTGGGCAAGGCAGTCGGCTGGATCACCTGATACTGCGCGCGGTTGGCCGCGATGCGGGCGGCGTCGCTCTCGATGCTGCGCTGGCCCGATACGGCGTCAAAATTGTTTTCCTGACTGATCCCTGTGGCGCTGTTGACCACGGCGGGCGCCGCATTTGCGGGACTGGCCACAACCGGCGGCACGCCGGAATTCGCGGCCGTCGCGGCAAGGGTTTCTGCGTCGGGCTGTCCGCCCGTTTGCGCCAGAATTGCTGCGGTCTGTGCCGCTGTATCCTCGGCGGAGCCGGCGATCGGCAGGCTCTGGGATGTGACACCGGGTGCGGCAGGCACACCGCCGGTCAGCGCGGCATCGCGGTTGGCGCGTTGCGCGTCAAACGTCTGGTCAAAGCCGACGCCAAAACGGCTGTCCTCGGGTGCGGCGGGCTGACAGGCCGCCAAACCGGCCACGGCGCATGCGCCCAGCAAAAATCGAATACTCATCATCATAAAGCCTGCGTTCATTACCTTTGGGTGGAATTTACCACCATTTATCGGGTTTGGCCACAAACCCTGCCGCTTGCTCCAGCGCATAGGCGGAAGACAGCAACTCTGCCTCTTCCCACGGGCGGCCGATCAGCTGCAGCCCCAGCGGAAGGCCCGCCGAATCCGTGCCCGTGGGCACCGCAATTCCCGGCAATCCGGCAAGGTTCACCGTCACCGTGAACACATCGTTGAGATACATCTGAATAGGATCGGCATCGACCATCTCCCCCAGCCCGAAGGCGGCAGAGGGGGTCGCAGGCGTCAGGATGCAGTCGATGCCCGCGGCGAACACATCGTCAAAATCTTTCTTGATCAAGGTGCGCACACGGCGCGCGCGGTTGTAATAGGCATCATAGAAACCGGCGGACAGAACGTAGGTTCCGATCATCACGCGGCGCTGGACCTCTGCGCCGAACCCTTCGGCCCGCGTCTTTTCGTACATCTCGGTGATGCCGTCGCCCGCCTCCAGCTTGGCGCGGTGGCCATAGCGCACACCGTCATAGCGCGCGAGGTTCGAGGAGGCCTCTGCCGGGGCGATGACGTAATAGGCGGGCAGTGCATATTTGGTGTGTGGCAAGGAGATATCGACAATCTGTGCGCCCGCATCCTTGAGCATCGCCGTGCCGTCCGCCCAGAGTTTTTCGATCTCGTCGGGCATCGCGTCCATGCGGTATTCCTTGGGGATGCCGATCTTTTTGCCGCGGATGTCGCCGCTCAGCGCGGCCTCAAAGTTCGGCACAGCCAGATTGGCCGAGGTGCTGTCCTTGGGGTCATAGCTGCACATCGCCTCCAGCATGATCGCGGCGTCGCGCACGGATTTGGTCATCGGCCCCGCCTGATCCAGCGACGAGGCAAAGGCCACAACGCCCCAGCGCGAACAGCGCCCGTAGGTCGGTTTGATCCCCACGGTGCCCGTAAAGGCCGCAGGCTGGCGGATGGATCCGCCTGTGTCCGTGCCGGTCGCGGCCAGACACAGATCAGCCGCAACCGCCGCCGCAGACCCGCCGGACGATCCGCCCGGCGTCAGCGCGGTGTCCGCGCCCTTACGCCGCCACGGGTTGACCGCGTTGCCGTAGGCCGATGTCTCGTTGGAGGAGCCCATTGCGAATTCGTCCATGTTAAGCTTGCCCAGCATCACAGCACCCGCATCGGCAAGGTTCTGGCTGACGGTTGATTCGTACTCCGGCCTGAACCCGGCAAGGATGTTCGAGGCAGCCTGCGACGGCACGCCCTTGGTGCAGAACAAATCCTTAATCCCGATGGGCAGGCCACACATCGCGGGCACATCGCCGCCCGCCTGCAAGCGCGCATCGGCAGCCGCCGCGCGCTCCAGCGCGATCTCGGGGGTGTGGTGGACAAATGCGTTCAGCGCGCCGGCCGCATCAATCGCGCCCAGACAGGCCTGCGTCAACTCGGTCGAGGTCGTCTGTTTGTCACGCAGCAGATCGCGGGCCTGCGCAAGGCCCAGTTTGTTCAGCTCGGTCATTACTCAACCACCTTTGGCACTGCAAAAAATCCCTCGCGCGTGTCGGGCGCGTTGCTCAGCACGGCGGCCTGCTGGTCGCCGTCGGCCACCACATCAGCGCGGCGCGTCAGCGATTGCGGGGTCACAGAGGTCATCGGCTCGACGCCCTCGATGTCGACTTCGGCCAGTTGCTCGATAAAGCCGAGGATGGTGTTGAACTCTTGCGCAAGGGCAGGCAGCGCCTCCGGCTCGACCTTGATCCGGGCGAGTTTTGCCACCCGTGCGGCAGTGCTTTCATCAATCGACATATCTGACTCCTTGATCGCGTGTTCGTCTCCTACCGCCCCCGCGCGCATGCTGCAAGCACGCGGGGGTGACGCGGCGCGGCATTCGCGCGCCTCAGCCCCGTCTGGCGGCAAAGAAGGACGTCAGCAAGGCGGCGCAGTCGCGCTCTGCGATGCCCTCGAAAACCTGTGGCGCGTGGTGGCATTGCGGGTGGGCGAACACCCGCGCCCCGCCGGCCACGCCACCCGATTTCGGATCGGACGCGCCATAATACAGCCGCGCGATGCGGGCTGCGGCAATCGCGCCTGCGCACATCGCGCAAGGCTCCAGCGTGACATACAGATCGCACCCGCCCAGCCGTTCGGCGCCCAGATGCGCGCAGGCCGCGCGGATCGCCAGCACTTCGGCATGGGCGGTGGGGTCGTGATCGGCGCGGGTGCGGTTGCCAGCGCGCCCCACGATCACGCCGCGCGCCGAGACGACGACAGCGCCCACCGGCACTTCGCCGCGCGCGCCCGCCGCGCGGGCCTCATCCAGTGCCTGTGCCATGAAGGATGTAAATGTCATGTCCCTTGATGGGGGCAAAACCCTCCCTTTCGCAAGGGGGGCGGTTGCGCTAGGACGGGCGGATGAGTGACACATCCCCCCCCGCCCCCGAGGGCGACCGCATCGCAAAAACCCTGAGCCGCGCAGGCATCGCCAGCCGCCGCGAGGCGGAGCGCATGATCGAGGCGGGCCGCGTGTCGGTCAACGGTCGCGTCATCACCTCGCCCGCGCTGAACGTGACCCCCGCCGACCGCATTGTCGTTGACGGAAAAACCGTGGGCGCACCGGACCCTGCGCGTGTCTGGCTGTACCACAAACCCACCGGCGTGGTGACCACGGATGCGGATGAAAAGGGCCGCGAGACGATTTACGACGCGCTGCCCGCCGACATGCCGCGTGTGATGAGCATTGGCCGGCTTGATCTCAACTCCGAAGGGTTGTTGCTGCTGACCAACGACGGCGGGGTGAAACGGATGCTGGAGCTTCCCTCGACCGGCTGGCTGCGGCGCTACCGCGTGCGGGTGAACGGCCGCCCCACCGAAGAGGTGCTGGAACCGCTGCGCCGCGGGATCATCGCCGAGGGCGAGCCGTTTCAGCCGATGGACGTCGTGCTGGACCGTCAGAAAGGTGCGAATGCGTGGCTGACCGTCGGTCTGCGCGAGGGCAAGAACCGCGAGATCCGCCGCGCGATGGATGTCATCGGGCTGAGCGTGAACCGCCTGATCCGCGTGAGCTATGGCCCGTTCCAGCTGGGGGATCTGAAACAGGGCGCGGTAGAGGAGATCCGCCGCAAGGTCCTGCGGGACCAACTGGGACCAGAGGCCGAGGCGCTGCTGGGCGCCGCGCCAGAGCCACCCACCCAGATCAAACGTGGCCCCAAACGCCGGGAGCTTCACAAAGGTGCGTTCGGCGGGCGCGGCCAGCCCGGTTTGCCAAAATCACCCGAGGCACTGGAGGAAAACCGGCCCAAGCGCGGCAAGAAGCCCGCCAAAGCCAGCCGCCCCGACAAAGCCACCCGTGAAAAAAATGCACGCGAGGCCGCCCGCGCCGCAGGGGCCCCGCCCCGCGCACAGGCCAAACCGCGCAAATTTACGAGTGCAGCGTCCAAGGCACGCGGCCCCGCAGGCGGCAAACCTCCGCGCGCGAAATAGTCGCGCGTAAAGTAGTCGCGCACAAAATAAAACAGGCACGGCAGTCCGCAAAGACCGCCGCGCCCATCACTCATGAAAAACTATGCCAAAAACCACGCCGGTTTCAGGCGCGCATGAACACCGATGCCGTGAGTGCCGCCCCGAGGGCCGCAATCGTCATGCGCATGCGTTTGCGCCGCCGGAACGCCGCACTGGGGATGCGGACGGGCTTGTGATGACCTGGCAGATTTCGGTATTGCATTTCGTAACGCTCCAACTAATTAACATCCCCTGACACCCATCAACCACGGATCGCGCCCCGGTTTCAGGGATAAAAACGGTCCGGTTTCCCCCTGTGGCTCAATTCACATCCCCGCGCCGCTGGGCTATGCCGATGGAATAGAGACAAAGGAATTTATGATGGCTGATCTGCTGACACTCGAAAATATAGGCAACCTCGTCATGCTGTGCTTTTTGCAGGCGGTTTTGGGGTTCGACAACCTGCTCTATATCTCGATCGAGAGCCAGCGCGCGCCGGTGGCACAACAAGCGGCGGTGCGCAAATGGGGCATCCTTCTGGCCGTAGCGCTCAGGGTCGTGCTGCTTTTCGTGATGATTACCGCCATCGACGCAATGGCCGAGCCGTTCTTCATTATGAACTGGGAAGGCATAATCACCGGCGGCGTGAACTTTGCCACGCTTGTGTTCATTATCGGGGGAGCGTTCATCATGTATACGGCGGTCAAGGAAATCGGCCACATGCTGACGGTTGAGCATCTGGGCACCGACGTAGAGGGTAAATCCGGCAAATCAGCGGCCAAAGTTGTAGCGCTGATTGTGCTGATGAACCTCATTTTCTCGTTTGATTCCGTGCTGTCGGCGCTGGCGATCACGGACGTCTTTCCGATCCTTGCCACAGCGATCTTGCTGTCGGGTCTGGCGATGCTG
>ENA-ORXR01000451-ORXR01000451.1-marine-metagenome-genome-assembly--contig:-NODE-451-length-56199-cov-22.066694_pt1 | contig 56199 bp, 46 predicted proteins | sample MGYA00237866_ERZ511479 | MGnify/ENA metagenome assembly ERZ511479 | reverse complement strand
TGTCTTTTTCCGATACTCTTCACCTATTTTTCGCTCTCCCGATAGCTATCGGGATAGGGTATGCGGCTCAAAATGAGACTCGATTATCGAAAAAATACAAAAGTTCCATGCATACAAAATATTCCTAAATAAAGTCTATTGAACACTATCCAAAATAAAAGAAGGTCAAACACGCTCGCATTTGACCTTCATTTTAAATTTTATCCAATAAAAAAATCGCCATTAAGACAACGCCACGCCATTCCCCAACATCTTCAAAACCTTCAGGTGTGAAGCGACGGCTTTGCCGAAAGTCGGGTGTTCAAAATAGCTCAAGTTACATTCTTGTGCCGTTTTCTTTACGATTTCAGAGATTTTCTTGTAGTGTACATGGCAAATATGCGGAAAGAGGTGATGTTCGATTTGGAAATTCAGCCCACCGACAAACCATGTAATCAAGCGATTATTGCGGCAGAAATTAGCCGTTGTTTTCAATTGATGAATCGCCCATGTATTTTCCATTGTACCTGTGCGCTCAGGTGTAAAATGCTGCGGACCTTCGACTACATGTGCCAATTGGAAAATGACCGTAATCAGCAGCCCTGCTACCATGTGCATCAAAATAAAACCTATCAAGACCGCCCACCAAGCAACGCCCAATGCTATCGGCAATACGACAACATAAAGTATATATAAGGTCTTGGAGATGATCATTCGGATGGTTTCGCGGGTGGGTGTAAAGCCACATTTTTCCGTCAAGCCTTCGCGGTGATAGTGCAGCATTTGTTTGAAATCCTTCATCAATATCCAACTCATCGTCGCCAAACAATATAAGAACATGGCGTAAATGTGTTGAAAACGATGGTATTTTTTCAATTTACCGTGTGGCGAAAGCCTCAAAAACGGTTTGTCGTCAATATCTTCGTCCAATTCATAAATATTCGTGTAAGTATGATGCAAAAAATTGTGTTGCACCTTCCATGTAAACGAACTACCACCGATGATATCCATGCTTTTGCTCATCAGTCCATTCATCCACGAACGCCCGGAGTAAGAGCCATGATTGGCATCGTGCATTACGGACAAACCAATGCCCGATACCCCGATACCCATCAGAAAATACAGCACGATTGCCGTCCAATCAGGTAGTACCTGCGACAAAATAATCGCAAACGGTACAAAGTACATCGCAAACATTGCAATCGTTTTGCGGTGCATGTGCCCGTTGCCGGTTTTCTTAATATTATTTTGTTCAAAATACTGATTAACCCGTTCCCGTAGAGTTTGGAAGAAAAGCTCAGGGTCTTTTCTTGAAAATTTAACAGTTGGTTGCATTGTGTGAAAGTTTAATATATTACAGGGGCGGGATTAATGAGTGAATGGATGAATTTTGAATGAGTGAATGGTAATGTGATAATGATACGATGCGACAATAAGACCCATTGTCGTATTACAGCATTGTCGCATTATTCTTGGCAAAGATGCGTATTTTCTGATATTCTCCCGTCATTTTAGTTCAATAATTTGATTAGAACGATTTCAAAACAAAATAACAATTAAAATGTTTTTTGTTTTTATTTTTAAAATAATTTGTTTCTATTTAAAAAATACGTAACTTTGTCTTGAATTTAAATGAAAAAAACATGAAGAATTCAAACAAAAACATTTATTTCAAGCAAATTTTCGAAGCACTTCAACAAGGTAGTGTTATTGTAAAAAAACATCAACACAAACTTGACGAAGGCGAATACAATAAAAGAACATTTGCTGAAAAGCTTGGCACACACAGTGGTGTAGTGCCTGCCATTCTAAATGGTGAACGTAATGTCACCGAGCGAATTATCACAAATCTCTGTCGTTACTTTAACGTCAATGAAGCCTTTATTCGTATGGGGGAAGGGGGAATGTTTGCGAGAGATGAAGCTGCCGAACCTTCATTTTTTGGTGCTGTGAATATTCTTTTTTCTGCGATACATGCGACTGCGGGTGATCACATCAGCGACGAAGCGGTAGCAGAACAGGATATACGCTTTGGCATTCCGGGTTTGCAGGGCAATCTCTTTGCATTCAATGTAAAAGGGAACTCTATGGAGCCTCTTTTACAGGAAGGCGATATGGTATTTTGCCGACATGTAGAAAATCCAAAATACCTACGTAAAGACGAGATTTATGCGGTATATGCAGAAGGACAAGTACGTATCAAATACATTGAGATGAAAAGAGACAGCTACGAGCCACAACTCAAACTTATCTCACATAACGCCGTTGAGCATCCGCCAATTTATGTCAATGCCAATCAGGGCGTAAAAATCTATCAAGTCGTTCATTTTCTGACAGATATGGGCAACCGATTGGGTTTGTTATAATGCGACAATGCGATAATGATGCAATGCGACAATGTTTATTTTCATTGTCGCATTTAAGCATTATCGCATTGTATCTACAGGAATTGTAGCTTCCCGGATAACCTGTTCGTAATAATTTTCATATTGCGGTAGTATATTATCAAGGTCAAATTTTTGGGCTTGTGCGAGTGCGTTGGCTCGAAATGTTTGGTGCAATTCCTCATTTTCCAACAGACGAATGGCGTTGTTTGCCATATCTTCTACATCACCTACATTACTCAAAAAGCCTGTTTTTCCGTGAACATTGACCTCTGGCAAACCACCCACATTAGAGGAAATCACAGGTACTTCACAAGCCATTGCCTCCAATGCCGCCAAACCAAAACTCTCACTTTCCGAAGGTATAACAAACACATCCGCTATTGCCAATAACTCCTCTACGGCTTGTTGTTTGCCCAAAAATCGTATTTCGTGGCACAGACCAATTTCACGACAAATGCGTTCTACCGTCTGACGCTCCGGTCCGTCGCCAATAAGTAAGAGTTTTGAGGGAATTTTTTGATAAACGGTCTTAAAAATACGCACAACATCTTCCACCCGTTTTACTTTCCTGAAATTGGATACGTGGACAAGAATTTTTTCGCCATTCGGTGCAATTGCTTTCTTAAAATGGTCTTTATTGGTCTTACGAAAACGGCTGAAATCAATAAAATTCGGAATGACTTCGATATGATTTTGAATATCAAATGAATTGTACGTATCCTGTCTGAGTGACTCCGACACCGCCGTTACACCATCAGATTTGTTTATTGAAAACGACACTACAGGTGCGTATGAAGCATTTTTGCCAACAAGTGTAATATCTGTACCATGCAATGTAGTCACCACCGGAATATATATGCCTTGTGCCAATAATATTTTCTTTGCCATATACGCCACTGCCGCGTGTGGAATGGCATAATGCACATGCAAAATATCCAGTTTTTCGTAAGCCACGACATCTACCATTTTGCTGGCAAGTGCTGTTTCGTATGGCGTATATTCAAACAACGGATAATCGGGCGAACTCACCTCATGATAGTAAACATTTTCTGTAAAACTGAGTAATCTCGCAGGTTGGCTATACGTAATAAAATGTACACTATGCCCTTTCTGTGCCAAGCCTTTACCCAGTTCAGTCGCTACCACACCACTCCCTCCGTAGGTTGGGTAACACACGATACCTATTTTCATAAATTATTGTTTGGTAGAGTAGTCTTCGCTAAATTATGAATTTTGAATGACAAAAAAATTAAAATTTTATTTTATATCTTGCCAACAATTAATAATTAACAAATAATATATTTTTCATTATTCAAAATTGGCGAACACATTGATTCACATCATTCCGGAAAATTCATAGATTTTTCGGAATGATAAAATTTACGATAATTATAAAGCGAATTTAGTAGCAAAAAGTTGCGACAGGGCAATAAAAAAACGCCCGACAAATGTCGGGCGTTGTTGTACTACCGGGACGATTATTTTCATAGTCAATTACACAATTTTGGCATAATGCCCGGTTAGGGAAGGGACGAGACGTACAAGAGTAATGGTTTTGATACTTAGTTTGGTTTGTTCGAACCTGCTTACAAAATGGTTTAGGGACGGTTTAAATGTCTGTACTACCTCGTCTATAATGATTCAACTTTTCCAATTCATTTTTTCACGATAGCCAATGGTCCGAAGACCACTGGCGTGCGATATTCATCATTTTTCAACTTTTTTCTTGACCGTTAAAAAGAATCTACACCGATAAGCAGAACCTGCTTTTGAATGATTATCTTAGTGTTTTGCTTGGTAGAAATTTGAAAATTGAAGGCAATCAATTTTGCAAAACACTAGTCGGACATTTAGCTGTCCACTCACCGGCGTAAGATTCATAGTGGGTCTAGCCTTTTATTTGCCGTAAATTTTTGTGAAAATCGGGCAGTAGGCTGATGATGTTCCACTTATAGTATTTTTAAATTCCAAATTTCAATTCAAGCATATTTGTAAAAATCATTTTGGAATTTGGAATTTGTGTTTTGGAATTTCTCCTTTCTATTTGACAACCAACTTCTTAGTTGACACTTTTCCTGCAATGTTTGTCTTTATCAGGTATATACCTGCGGCATATCTTTTTGTATTGAGGTAATATTCTCTGGAGCTTACCATACCTGCATTATGAGACCAGACTTCTTTACCGGACATACTTATTATGCTGATATTCACTTCCTGTGGCTTTTCCAATTCAAAAGTTAATATTGCATTATCAGTAGTCGGGTTTGGAAAAACGTCCAGCTTTGTTAAGCCCTCTACTTCGTCATTTGAGACAGCGGTATTTTCGCCAACTTCATAACACTGTGTGATGACACAATCATAAGCATCCGTCACGGTGAGGCAATATGTACCTGCTTCTACATTTTCTAAATTCCCGGAAATCACACCATTGTCCCAAAGAAAATTATAGGGTGGCAAACCGCCATTCAAATCAATCTCTATACTGCCGTTGCTTTCTCCCGTAGTTGCATTATTCACCGTTTCATACAGTACAATGGCATTAGGTTCATTCACGGTCACTGTGGGCGAATCCCACACACAGCCGTTGGCATCAGTCACCGTAAATTGGTAGTTGCCCATGGGTAGATTCGATGGGTCTTCTTCCGTAGCACCATGCGACCAGATATACTCGTAAGGCTCTGTGCCTCCATACACTGTAACCTCTATCGCACCATTATCTGCATCGGCACAAGTCAGGCTTTGTACAAAATTGAGTGCTACACTCATCACTTGTGGTTGCTCCACCGTAATATTTGGGGACGACACGGATGCTCCCGTAGCATCGGTTACAGTCACTTTATAACTGCCGGATAATAGATTGTCAATGTCTTCAATAGTCTCTTCATTCGACCATAGGTAATTCAATGGTGGCGTACCGCCATCTACACTGATTGCAATCGCGCCGTCGGCGTTGCCAAAACAACTTACCGATTCTACGACATCTACTGTTACAGAAACCAAAGACGCATCATCTTTTTGCGGTAATGTGTGTGCAGCCCAGCAGATGCACGACCAACTCATCAATAATGTCAATGTAAAAATTCTCATGGTACTAACGATTTCTCACTTTCCGATGAACAGCAAGCCGGAGTTATGGGACTCCAACCGCCTTCATCACTTTTGATACTAAATTTATAGAGCGGAAATTCCTGCTCAAAAAGGTCTAATGATTTTCAAATTATTCAGAAAAGGCACGTTATGGAAATGCCATATACTGATAATTGAGTTGGTATAAAAGTAGATTTTGTTAGTTTGCTTTAGCGTTCCTTACTTGGATGTAGGAACTCAAACGTGGTGAGTTTTTTGTTCAATAGTTTGGTTGTCATTTTTGCCGTATGACAGTACAAACATAGATACTTTTTCATTAGGACGCAAGGGGCAATGGACAAAAAAAATGTAAAATAATTATCATGCAGCTATTTCGCAGTATAATTTTTTATCTACAAAAAATATATTTATTAGAAGTTTTTCTTAGACAAAAAACACTATTAAACAGGCAATTAAGTACGATAAAAAAGACTTCCAAGAACTTGTTTTGGTTTGGTATTCATCTCAAAATTGCTGTCAATATGTTTAAACAATCTTTGTGACGCACTTTTCTTGCCTTATTCATCAATAAAACAACAAATAAGGCATCTACAGAACAAAAGTGTGACGTATTTAAAATAAACACATTCAAATTAATAAATATTTTTTAAAGCTTAATTTTACCTTAAATTTGAACAAAAGGTTCAAATTCAAAATTCAAAGTTTTGATTATTTGAACAATAGTTAAGGTAAAATTGGCAGAAATTCGGCAATTTGCATCCTGTCTCATTTCAAATTATTTAAGCATTATCGCATTTAAGCATTGTAACATTGTTATGAATCATTATACAAAAATACAAACCTCCAATATTCACAATGAAACATTTGCCTTCATAGAAGTTGCCGAAAACGACCATGTACTTACCCTTACATTGAATCGGGAAAAGAAAAAAAACGCCCTTCACCCCCAAATGATCAACGAATTGGCATTTGCGATGCAGTATGCACACCACGAACCAAGCGTTTGGGTCGTTGTCATACAAGCAAAAGGCAATGTATTCTGCGCCGGAGCGGATTTAAAAGCATTTATGGGTATTTTGGGTGAATATGAATCGTCCATTCCTGTACCTGCCGGAGAAATCCTCGTCGGTGAATTATTCAATAAAATGCACAAACCCGCCATCGCCAAAGTCACGGGAGATGTCTATGCCGGTGGTTTTTTCTTTCTTGCAGGCAGTCATATCGTTGTAGCTCAGAAAGGTATCAAATTTGGCTTGCCCGAAGTGCGGCGCGGCTTATACCCCTTCCAAGTCATGGCGGCACTGCTACGCGTAATGCCTGCGCGTAAAGTCATTGATTGGTGTATCAGAGGTTACAACTTGCCTGTACGCGAAGCCGAAAAATACGGCTTAGTCAGTCACGTAACAACTGCGGAAAACATTGATGATGCGACCACTAAAATCATCGAAGAACTAAAACAAAACAGCCCTTCCGCCATACGTATGGGCTTGGAGGCTTACGACCACATTCAGCCTGACGCTGAAGCACATAAATACCTCATGGAAATGCTCCAAAAAACCGTAGCTTCCAACGATGGGCAGGAAGGCATACAGGCATTTCGGGAGAAACGTTCGCCTGTATGGACAGGGAAGTGAAATTCCAAATTCCAAATTCCGAAATCCAAGCCAGAAAGTGAAGCACTAAGAAAAATATTATCTGCAATCATCAACAAACATTGATTTTGGATTTTGGAGCTTGAAATTTGCAATTTCCCCCCGTTTATCCATAATTCATTTGATTTGATATAAATAATTAGAATTTTTGTCCGCTTCGCGGTTTATTTACATGAATTAATAAAATGAGTGCATGAATTGCATTGACGTATTAATACTTTTTATGAAACAAATCATTACGATATTACTATTTGCGTTGTGTATCACCCCCAATTTCGCACAAGACGATGTGTGGGATCTGTCACGTTGCCTACGGTATGCTGAGGACAATAATATACAACTCAAACAAGCGGCGATAGGCATTCGTCAGGCAGAATTGACCGAAGAGCAAAGCCGCAAATCGCGCCTGCCCAACCTTTCGGCGAGTGCTTCGCATAGTTATAATTTTGGTCGCTCCATTGACCCTACGACCAATACATTTGAAGCGGCTACCATCCAAGCCAATGGTTTCGGGCTCAATGGAGGAGGCTTGATTTATGGCGGCGGACAAGTCCAGAACAGCATCAAGCAAAGCCAATACGACGTACAAGCTGCTCAGGCAGACGCCGCGCGGGTCAAAAATGATTTGGGATTGAGTATTGCTCAAGCCTATTTGCAGGTATTGCTCGCACAAGACCAAATCAACATCACACAAAACCGCCTCAAACAAACCCAAGCACAACTGGACCGCACCCAAAGGCTCGTTGATGCAGGTGCAGTCGCGCGTGTAACGCTTTTGGATTTTGAAGCACAAATAGCAAGTGATGAACAAGGCATCGTTGCGTCAGAAAACGCGCTCGTTCAGGCATTTGCATTTCTAAAAACACAACTCAATCTTGACCCCGATTATAAAATGACCATCGCTCGTCCCGCGTTTGAATTGGATGATGAGGTCGATATTAGCACCGTAACCGTAGAGACCTTATATAATGAGGCGGTCAATAACCAACCGCAAATTGTAGCAGGCGAATACCGCAAAAAAAGCGCAGAGGTCGGGATTGATATTGCGAAATCGGGCATGCGTCCGTCACTGACTTATTTTGGCGGAATGTCCACCAATTACTCTAATTTGGGTATTCGTTCTACCGGCGAAGTAAATACGGAAGAAATCGTTTTGGGAGTACTTGACGCCGGGGATCTTGGTCAATTCCCCCTCACCACCGTAAGGCAAAACCCTGTTTTTGAGGACAATCCATTCACCAACCAAGTCAACGAAAACCTCAGTCAAGCCATTGGTCTTAGCCTCAATGTCCCGATTTACAGTCGCGGCGTCAATCGCATCAATGTCGAACGTGCCGAACTCGGCGTCTTGGGCGCGGAGCTGACCAACGAACAAACCCGCCAGCAATTAAAAACCGATATTCAAAGTGCCCTCATTGATGCCCGTGCCGCACTCAATAGCCTTCGCGCTGCCAAAAAAACCCTCGAAGCCCGCGAAGTCGCATTTACCAGCGCACAAAAACGCTTTGATTTGGGTGCTATCAACACCTTCGATTATACCGCCGCAAAAGACGCCCTCGATGTCGCAAGATTGAATTTGCTAAACGCAAAATATCAATACGTATTCAGTTTAAAAGTCCTTGATTTTTATCTTGGAAGAGAAATTTCTTTATAAGTTTAAGTCTAAGTTTAAGTTTAAGTTTAAAAATTATTTTTCCTATCTATTGAATAATTATTTTATTTAAATTGTATTTACATGATTATTAAATTTGTACAACAAAATTCAAAGAGGAAAGCACGATGTATTTCCCCCTTTGGAGGGGGTTAGGGGGTGGAAAAACATCCGAAAGTCCACCCCCCAGCCCCCTCCAAAGGGGGAGATAGTCCGCGTTCTAATTTTACACTCAAATTTGAATTGTACATTTATTTGGTAATAGATAAAATACAAATTATAAAAAATCGTTGTTCAGTAATTATTTTAAAAAAATAATAATTTATCAAAATACAAATTTAATTGGAAATTAAATTTTTAAACTTAAACTTAATCTTAATCTTAAACTTCAATATAAACTTATTATGACCAGAAGGAAGCGCAGACGAAGCAACCTGCCCATTATTTTATTATTACTCTTGATAACAGGATTAGTAGGGTTTATAATTTGGAGAAACAAGAATAAGAAAGAAAACGCCATGCAGGTGACTGCCGAAGGCGTTGCCAAGCGTTCCATCACCGAATTGGTGTCGGCGAGTGGCAAGATATACCCGGAGTTTGAGGTCAAAATCAGTTCGGATGTATCGGGCGAAATTGTCAATTTGTACATCGAAGAAGGCGATACGGTGAAGGCAGGTCAATTGCTTGCTAAAGTCGCGCCCGACCAGTACGAATCTGCCGTAGAACGCGTCGTTGCCAGCAAAAATGCAACGTCGGCAAATTTGGCAAATACTCGTTCGCAAGTCGCTCAATTGCAGGCAGGTAAGAAACAAGCTATCGCACAACGCGACCAGATATTGGCACAAATCGAAAACAGTCGCGCCGCCCACAAGCGGAACGAAATGCTACACAAAGAAGGTGTTATTTCTGATGCCGAATTGGAAGGTACGCTCTCTGCTTTGCGCTCATTGGAAGCCAATCTTGCCGCTGCCAATGCAGCCATCGAATCATCCGACGCCAGTATCGCTTCTTCGCAAGAAAGCATCCGTGCGGCGGAATATCAGGTGGCGAGTGCCAACGCTACGGTGAAGGAAGCCAAAGACAATCTGCGCCGCACGATTATTTACGCGCCTACGAGTGGTGTCATTTCCAAGTTGAATGTAGAGCAAGGCGAGCGCGTAGTCGGTACACTCCAAATGACGGGTACAGAAATCATGCGAATCGCCAATCTCGACGTGATGGAAGTACAGGTGGATGTCAGCGAAAATGACATCATCAGCGTAAGCATGGGTGATACCGCCGACGTAGAGGTAGATGCCTATCTCGACCATCCGTTTAAAGGTGTGGTGACAGAAATCGCCAGCTCTGCAAGCGGTGGCTTGACCGGACAATTGACCGCCGACCAAGTAACCAATTTTCGTGTAAATATACGTTTGCTGACCGATTCGTATCGCGATTTGCAGAAGCGTGGGCGTAGTGTATTTCGTCCCGGCATGTCGGCATCAGTTGACATTCGGACACTGACGGAACGCGATATACTGACCGTGCCACTACTCGCCGTCGCCACCCGCGAAGACGAGGACGCAAAGGATGAGGACGACGCGGATTTATTGGAAATCGTATTCATCTCATCAGGCGATAGCACAGAAATGCGTGAAATCAAAACCGGTATTCAAGATGATACTTATATTCAGGTATTAAACGGTTTGACCGTCAGCGATACCATCGTAACCGGTCCGTACAAAGCCGTTTCTAAAGACCTGAAGGAAGGTGATAAAATCGAAATCGTCACCAAAGAACAACTGCGTAAGAAGAAGTCGTGATTGGGTTATTGGTTTATTGGGTTTATTGGGTTTATTGAGTTCAATAAACCCAATACACCAATCAACGAGCAAACAGGCGTTGCCACCAATTTCGTGGTGTTGATTTTGGTTGAATGACGAATACGCGGCGTGGTTTGCGTTGAATTTCTGTGGCTTGCTTGGTGTGGATGTTGAGGATGCCTTTGAGGGCGGCTGCATCCGTTATTTTCGGGTGAATGTAGATGATGCCTGTGTGTTTCGCGCCCTTGCGATGCCATTTCAAAAAATCGTCATCGCGGGTGATGATGAGGCGTTTTTCTTTTGTAACAAACAGTAATTGCTCCACATCCGACGTGCCTAACATCTGCGCCGATTGGCAGGAAAGTACATCCAACCCTTGCCCTGCCAATGATCGGATGAGCGTGGGGCTGATATTTTCGTCGGTGTAGTAGCGGAGTGGCAAGGTGTTTATTTTTTCTGAATGTAAAATGTGCAGTTTTCGTTGATGGGTGGTTTTACTCTTACGGCAATGTCTTCTTTGCTCGTTATTGATAGTGTTAGGTATTTTTCATTATCTTTTTGTAATTCGAGTATTTCTTTCTTGTAGAAACTTCCGTCTGCTGTTTCAACAATCAGCATATCTCCCTGATTGATAGCATATTGTTCTATTTCAAAAGCGACAATCGAACGTTGTAGCACTTTGTGTACAACTTCTACTTGTTGAAATTTATGCTTAGATTCTAATCTCAAATATTCCTGCATTAGCACGTCAAATATTGCCTGACAGTATTTCTCCAGAAAGTCAATGTAGGAAATCAGCTCGGAACTTCCCAACAAATTATCTATTTCCGTGCCATGAGCAATATCATTTCTCCTATCAACAATGTCGTTTATTTTAGCGTATAAAATATCTTTATTAGTGTTTTTAATTCTTTTTTTATCAATTCCTGTTATTTGATTGAGTGCTTCGTTTTTTATTAATTTCTCGTTGAGTTTTATATTTAAATTATCAAAAATGAGTGTAATTCTGTTATGTTTTAAATTCCCTGATTGAATGGTGAACGCTTCAGCGTTCAATTTGTAATTAGGCTGATTTTCAGTACAATTATGCAAGTTTTTTAAGACTCCTTCTTTTGAAAGAAAATCATACTTACCCCACTTATCTTCAATGAGCATAGATATGAGTTTTGTAGATAACTCAAAGTGAGATTCTCTTATTTTTTCATCTAATTCATTGTAGGAAACAAGATTTGCAATGGCATCCAGATAGTCTTTTATCCAAATCTCAATATATCGTTCTAAAAGCCCGTAAAGTGAAATGATGATGGCTTTGTATTCAAATACCTTTCTGTCACTATATTTAGTTTCATGGTGTATTTTTAGCCGTCGTAATTCGCGGGGAGTATTGCGAGATACAGGAATTTTAACAAGATCATCAACATACTTTAGGTAAGTAATGTAGTGACGTATTTGTCCGACCTCTCTTTCAATAAATTTCCGAAGGGAAGCAGTGTCCATAGGTTTGAGTAGGCGAAGGTTTCAAGAAATATGGCTTTGTAGATAGTCGTGAAAGTATTCTATGCGCCTGATGATATGCTTTTTATTATTAAGACGACCATCAAAAAGTGGTTTATCATCTTTATCATTAAATGAAGATATACCCTTGTATAAATCTTCTTTTATACTTTTTTTATTTTTAATAAAAGTATCGTGATATTCAATATTATTGGCAAATGCCTGCATTATGGTGTCATATATTATTTTTGTAGGGATTTTTTTTTGTTTTGGTAAAACAAAAGCATGCTTTCCTAATATTTCATAAATAGTATCAACCGTTTGAATAAATAATTTTTCCAATTTAAGTAGCGTATAATCCGGATAGCTATTAGCTTGCTTTAAAAAATTATCTAAAAATTTACTTATTGGAAAATTTAACTTATCAATATGGCGATATGCGAAAAAACGAAGTACAAGTTCCACATCTTGCATTTCACGGTAGGCATCATTTTTTAAAAGTTCTTTCTCATCGGCACTTATCAAAGGAAAGTGCCACATCTTTCGGAAATTTTCATACTCTGAAAGTTTCAGGCAGAGTTTGTTAAATTTTCCATTATACAAGGCGTTCCTTGTTTCTTGTGCGGTCAATCTTACTCCACCATTATTCAATCGTTCAAATACGATTTGTTTCAGAAACTCTGCGTCTTCGGGTTTTTGAGAAGTTTCTGCTAATAATACAATCGAAGAAAGATAACGTCTGTCGATACCTGCCTTTACATTTTGGGGTAGTTCGTGATAAGTTTTACCATTGAGTTCTTGCCAGTATTCCAGTCCTTCTAGTGCAAATTTTCCTTTATAAAAATCATAAATAGTAGTAAGGCGTTGCAAGCCATCCATTACTTCATAAACAGCATATTCAACTTCATATAAATATATTGGAGGAATAGGTACATTAATAATAAAAGACTCTATAAGTAATGATTTTTTCCTGTTATCCCATCTCTTTCTTCGTTGATATGCAGGGGTTAATATATACTTACTTTTTCCTCCTTGCGTACTATCAAGCGTTGTTACAATAGCATGTAAATTAATTCGCCCCTGCTCTGTAATGATACGCATTTCTCCACGTCTATACTTATTATCTATTTCAGTATCAGGAAGAATAAGTTGTTTTTCATCACTTCTATTATTTGATTCAAATACTTCCCCGTCCATCAAATGCGTATAAGTAGTTGCGACCATATTTTAGTTTAATTTATTGTGAAAAATTGAGATAATTGAAAACACTGGTTGTATTAAAACATAAATATAAACCAAAAAGTTAGCACATGCAAAAATTAAAATAATTACTGCTTCAAAATTTTCTCTACAAATACGCGCCCTTCACATTCTACGGTCATCAGATACATTCCTGTTTGCCAATCTGCGACATTCAAGATTCGATGTCGGGTTTCAAATTCAAAATGATGAACAAGGCGACCTGTCCAATCATAAATTTTAGCGGTGCTTATACCTTCAAAATCAGGCAGTTCGACTTGCAATATATCTGTTGCGGGATTGGGAAATACCATTAATTCGTCTGCAATATCTTCATTTTCAAACACCAAATATTCCTCCAAAGGCGTATCATCATACACCAATTCATTACTCACAAAAATCGTATAATCTTCCACCTCGCCATACAAAAATGCCCCGCAGGGTGTCGTCTCCGCGTCTGATGAAAGCATGACGCGCATACGCGTCGCGCCGAGTGCAGCCGTAGCGGGAATCACGGCATTGGCAGATAAAATACTGCTATTTCCCGACGCTCCACTGACGACCAATTCGCCCGAATCATCGTAGTCCTCATCCTGATTGAAGTCCATATAGATGCGCCAATAAAAGCGGTAACTCGCATCGCCTTTGCTAAAAAATAAAGACTGCGTAGTGCCGCGCCGCACACCAAAAATCGTGGTGGAAAAATCGCGGTAGCCGCCATCATTGCCCGACGAATTGCCATTTGTGGCAGTCGTGCCTACGTAGTCAACCCATTGATAGAGCGAGTACGTCCCCGCCGCTTCGCAGTACGGATTTTCCGGCAAACAATCCGCACAAATACCACCGCAGTCGATACCTGTTTCGTCGCCATTTTGGATGCCATCGTCGCAAGTCGGCGTGGGCGACAAGAAAAAACGCACCGTGTAATCTTCCACTTCACCACTATCAAAATTGCCACAAACGGGTGGCGCATTTTCGTAGCGCATACTCACGCGCATACGTGTCGTGTTGCTTGCCCATGCGGGAATGTGAATCGTGCCTTCGGCAAAAGTATTGGTCGGTCCGGCAGCGAAAACTGCCTCGTCTGCATCCTCAAAATCGCCGTCTTGATTGAAGTCTATCCAGATGCGATATTGCTCCGCGTAAGGCGTTCCCGCGTAGCCCGGCGTTAGGCGTACCGCTGCTGAATCGCCTATGGGTAAGTCGATAATATAATTCGTAAAATCGCTATATGAAGAAGCCGCCGAGTACTTCATAAAGCCACCAATTGTGACATTTGCGAGCCACTCGTAGGTTTGGTCATTGCCTTGTGCATGACAGTAATTTCCGTCCGAATCACAAGCACTCCCCCCTCCTACCCCAACGGCATACCAAGCATCAGCCGTAGAAATCGCCGCTTGCGAACACGCACCAAACAAATCTTCCGCTGCCTGAATACTCATCACTCGCGCCGACGAAAAATTGGACAGTGCCGAAAGATAAACCGTCTCGGTACAATAGGCAATTTGCGCGGCAGTATCTATGCCGACAGGCGCGACTTGGTAAGTGTCGCCGTGGTCGTTCGTGCCTTCACCGCCTTCCGCAAGCAGGTAAAACCAGTGATTTATTACGCCACTATTCGTGTGTACACCGCCCTGATTATCGGGTGTGGTTTGCCAATAATTGCCGCCGTAAGTGTCGGGATGATTTTTGAAATTCGGGTTGCTCATATCGCGCAGTATATCGCCCGTTTCAGAGAGGTCTTCGCCGATGAGCCAAGTCGATTTTTCGGGTTCGGCAAAATACTCTACACATGCCGCCCAGATGTCGCTAAATCCTTCATTGAGTGCGCCCGGTTCATAGGAATATTCGAGGTTTGCGGTGTGTTCGCAGAGTCCGTGAGCAAATTCGTGTGCCACAATATCCAGTACTGTAAATGCCGTAAAATCACCATCACCATCACCATAAAAAACGCTCTCGCCTGTCCAAATCGCCATCGTCTGATTAGTGCCAAAATGGACGTAATTATACATCGTCGCACCCGCATTGTCGAAGCTGTTTCGGTTGAATGTTTGCAGGAAAAAATCATAGCTTGCCTGTGCGCCGTAATGCGCGTCCAATGCAGCATCGTCTTGTGCGTCATTATCCCATTCTATCCAGACATTATCATTATCAATAAAATCGGTAGCATCTTCAGGCATTGTGCCATTATTGAGGCTAAGGGTGATGATGCCGTTGCCCCGACTATCGTCTCGCAGGCGGAAAGTATCGATAGCGATTTGCTCTACCATCAGACCCTTGAAGCCACTATATTTGGTCTTGCAAATGCCCTCAACGGCGTGTTTGATGATTGGATTTTGGTGAATGATTTCGCCTGTACGCGCATCCACATATACGTGTGCGCGACTGAGTGGTTGGGTAGCATAAATGTCGAATTTGTATGCCAATGTAGGCTGTCGGTAAGTCGCTCTGTTTTCGCGTTGTGGGTTTTCGATAATGACCAATTCGCCCTTTGGGTAATAGGTGGCTGCGGCATCATTTGTTCTAATTTTCAGATGCGATTCATTGGGGATGGATTGCCATTGGTAGCGTGTCGCATTGATTTGATTTAGCGCGAATTGTAGGGCATTTTTCTCGCTAATTTCCGGTTGAATATCGAAGGTTTCGTTTATCTGTACAAATTTGCCGGACATGGCGTAGAGCCGTTCCTGCCGGGTGTGCATCGTGTAAGTGGCATGTTCTACGCGGATGCCTTTATGGTATTGTTGGTATTTGAAATGATGAAAATCCGCGAGGTTGCTGATTGTTTTTTCTAATAAAAAATCATCTGTGGATGGGCAGTTCAGTTGTTGTAGCAATTTTGTTTTTATTGCTTGCGAAGTATATTTTTCAGGGTTTTTAAATTTCAGAAAAGCAGGTACTATTTCACTGTCTGCTTGATTTTTGGCAATACATTTTTCAGCATCTTGCGCCCATGCGAATGATACAGTAAACCAAGCCATCACTATTCCCGCTATCGTTTTTTTGATTGTGCTCATACTTTAATTTTTAAAACAAATTAAAGTATATACACATGTATTTCAACCTTAAAATCAGTGGAGGTTGTGACAAGGAAATAATAGTTTAAAATTCCAAAAACCAAGTACCAAATTCCAATAAAATGCAGCTAAGGCACGCCAAAATTGGAATTTGGTACTTGGTTTTTGATTTGGGTATGTAAAACATTAGGGGCAATTATATGTGAGAGACAGTACGCAACTCTGAAAGAGTTAAATATGAATAACCACGAATAAAATTCGTGGGTACAAGTCTCCAATCTTCCTCCAACTCTGAAAGAGTTGAACTGCATAAGTGGAGCATATTCAACTACTTCGTAGTTGTTCGGTTGAGTTTGGCTTTTTCCTTGCATTTCATACAAGGTTATTCAGGTTCAACTCTTTCAGAATTAGGACAAGCTAAAACACATTAAAATGCCCCTAATATTTTACACACTCTTTTGATTTATTTAATCTCCTACAATCGTCAAGCCTTCCGGGATAAATATTTGGTACGTTACATCTACACGGATTTCTTTACCATCCTTAAAATGTAAAGGTTCTCCACGATTCAATTCTATGATGACTATTTCATCCTGTTTGTCACATTTTGCTTTATAGTCATTCACTGAATCTATATTGATGCCTTCGGCTTCGACATCAATCCAAATAAAATCGCCTGCCCATGTAGTTACGATATAGCCCGTATCTTTTTTTGATACGATTTTTAATTGAGTGGTTCCGCCAGGGCAAAAAGTTTGAAAGGTCTTTTTTGTAGTTTGCGCGTAAATATTTACGAAAAAAAACAAACACAAAAAAGACAGACATGCAGTTCTTAGTATAAGTCTCATCCTATCGCTCGATTTTCAAGATGAAGAAGAAACAATAAAATCAAATGGAGAGCTTTTCCATCATCCCGTTTTCCAAAGATATAGGAATTAGGTTTGAGATGCAATAAGCAAAAGTTATATTTTTGTAAAATTTATTAACTAAAAAAGAATATTTTTGTAATAACAACAAGTATCATCACGATAAGCAAACGCCTTATCCAAATATTAGCCTGCGGATGTCCAAGTGCATAACGCGCTGCTAACCAACCTCCTACGGCTTGCCCTGCTGCCAAAGCCAGTCCTAAATCCCACTGCACATCACCATGCCAAATAAAAATGCCTAAGACCGGAATTGCAAACACAAACGTGACAACAATCTTTATAATATTGGCATCAATCAAACTAAAACGCGCCAATAGAACCGCCACTGCAAGAAAAAATATCCCAAAGCCCATCTGTATAAAACCGCCATAGAAACCTACGGCAAAAAACAATAAAATGTGCAATAAAGTCGGGCGCGTGAGTGCTTGTGTGCTATCTTGCAACCAGCGTTTGGGATTGAATAATACGACAAAAAGCAAGACAATCATCAGTCCACCGATGACTTTTTCGAGTGCTGCTTCGTTGATTTCTACGACCACCAAAGCTCCCGTCAACGCTCCCGCGAGTGTTGTCCAGAGAATGTACTGCCCTTTTTTGAGTAAGGTAGTCATCTGCGACCGCTTGAGTGCCGACATAGAACCTAAGCCCAATGCCACGACGCCTACGCGGTTTGTGCCATTCGCCATATCAGCCGGAAGCCCCAAAAATATCAATACACCCAGAGTAATCGCCGAACCACTGCCCGCCAATGTATTGATAACTCCCGCTACCATACCCGCCAAAACCACCAAAGGATAAATGTACCAGTCCATGTTTTCGTGTTACGGGTTGCGGGTTACGAGTTGCGGGTTACGGTTGCGTTATATTTGCAACTCGTAACTCGTAACCCGTAACTCGCAACTACCAACTTTTCGTTCTACCGCCATCCACAGTGATATTGGTGCCGGTGATGTATGAAGCTGCGGGTGATGCCAAAAATGCAACCACATCCGCAATTTCTTTTGGGCTGCCGAATCGCTGCATCGGGACGTAGGATTTCATGATTTCGGTCATCTCGGCGATGCTTGTGTTTTCCTTTTTTGCCTTGATTTCGACAATCTCATCCAGTCGGCTCGTTGCTGTGAAGCCGGGCAATAGATTATTGACCGTAATGCCGAAAGGGGCGAGTTCGGTAGCCATCGTTTTTGACCAGTTTGCGACTGCGCCCCGCGTGGTATTCGATACACCTAAGCCCGGAATCGGTTCTTTTACAGAAGTCGAAATGACATTGATAACGCGCCCATAAGCTGCCGTTTTCATACCTTCCAAAACGGCTTTTGTCAATATCTGATTGCATATCACATGACTGTGGAATGCACGTATAAATGCTTCGGGTTCAGCTTGGTGTATCAATCCGCTTGGCGGTCCGCCTGTATTATTAATCAAAATATGAATCGGACGGTCTTTGGTCAGCGCGTCGATATTTTCCTGTACTGCATCGGTATTCGAGAAATCAATCACACGATAATCGTGTTGCTGATTTGCAGGAGTGGGCAAATCTTTCAATGCCGCTTTCAATTTGTCTTCGCTACGCGAAACGAGCGTCACTCGTGCGCCCAATTCTGCCAAAGAAATCGCCACCGCTTTGCCGATGCCTTTGCTGCTACCACCTACGAAAGCATTTTTTCCTGTTAAATTAATGTTCATGGATAAGTTTAAGTTTAAACGTAACACAGACATTTTTGTCTGTATTTTAGGAGGTACAGACAGGAATGTCTGTGTTACATTTTTCTATCGAAATGCGAATTTAAGACTTTGCAATTTTAAAAAGCGCAAAAGTGTTTGTAATTTGCATAAAATCAAATTAAAAGTCGTATTAATGTATTTTTAAATTTTCATTTTAATTAAATTTAAATTTAATCCTCGACTTAACTTAAACTTAAATTCGTTATGGCTATTCGCAAACCATTTAGTTTACAAGGTTGGGTGGATGAACACCGCCACTTGCTCAAACCGCCTGTGGGCAATAAACAGGTTTACCTCGAAAATGATGACTATATCGTCATGGTCGTCGGCGGACCCAACGGCAGAAAAGACTATCATTTTGAGGATGGCGAAGAGCTGTTTTATCAAATTGAAGGCGATATTACGCTCAAAATCATCAATGAAGACGGTACGCCCGAAGACATCCAAATCCGTGAGGGTGAGATGTTTTTGCTGCCGCCGCGTATCCCGCACTCTCCTCAGCGTCCTGCCAATACGATTGGGCTGGTCATTGAGCGTTATCGCACAGCAGATGAGGTGGATAAGTTGATGTGGTTCTGTGAAAATTGTAATCACAAACTCCACGAAGACACCTTCGAAATGACGGATATTGTCAAACAATTGCCCGTCGTGATGAATAATTTTATGAACTCGGAATCGCTCCGCACTTGCAATAAATGCAGTACGGTCATGGAGCGTCCGAAGTAATGCGACAATGCTGTAATGCGATAATGAAATGAGTGAATGAGTGAATTATTTACTCATTTATTCATTTTCTCATCTACTCATTTCAAATTCATTATCGCATTGACGCATTGACGCATTATCGCATTAACGCATGAGTAAGAATAAGTTATACAAATTCGGGCAGTTGGCTACCTTTCCCAACGTCTATCAAAATCATCGAACGGATGATGATTTTGTTACGGATTATCGTGGTGAAGCGGTGGATATTAAAGGGAAATGGGATGCGCATCATTTTCAAAATGGCAATCCTATTACGCTCGAACTTGCCTGTGGCGGTGGCGAATACACGCTTGGATTGGCGCGTATGTACCCCGACAGAAATTTTATCGGTATCGACATCAAAGGGGCGCGTATCTGGAAAGGAGCGCGTGTGGCTGTGGCTGAATCACTTGACAATGCGGCTTTTTGTCGGATGCGTATTGATCACATTACCAAATTTTTCGCACCCGGCGAGGTAGCGGAGATTTGGATTACTTTTCCTGACCCTTTTCTCAAAAAAGAACGGCGTCGATTGACTTCGCCTATGTTTATACCTCGCTATCGCGAAGTTCTCCAATCGGGCGCGAAAATCAATCTAAAAACAGACGACCCAACGCTTTACGAATATACTTTAGAAATCATCGAGTCCGAGCATCTTATGCTCGAATATCATAATGATGATATTTATGCCGGTGAACTTCCTTTGCCCGAACTCGGCATCCAAACCTTCTATGAAGCCATGCACCTCGAAAATAAAAAGACGATTAAATATGTGCGTTTTCGATTGGAGTGATAAAAAATAGAACCAACTAATTCTACTTTGGCACTTTAAAATCAAAACCTAAAGTCGTCTGACGATGTGTGTATAACAAATTGCACAAAAGTGGTTTTCACGCAGAGAGCGCAGAGTACGCAGAGGGTTGATATTTAAATCGTTCTGCGTACTTCGCGTACTCTGCGTGAGTTAATTTGTGCAATTTGTTATACATACAAAATGTCCGTCAACTCACTCTCCCGAAAAGATATGGGTAATCGTCAGGGGTTTAAACCCCGCGTTTTTGTTACTTTTTAGCATCCATTCTCCGAAAAACATCCAACAAATTTCTCGCCTCTGCACTCGTTTCAATTTTCACATCTAATTCATTCAACAACCACTCTGCTGCCTCGCACACAGGCACGCTCGCATAGTACGCATCACGCGCATGGTGTACGTATTTCAGTACTAAAAAGGCATTGAACCATTGAAAAAAACGCTGTCGAAAAGTCGTGGGATTTGCGGTGTGGGTTTGTATTTCTTTTATTTTTTCAGGGAAATTATTTTGTACTAAAAATGTACGAATACTATCAGGTAAATCGTTTGTAAAACGATTTATTTGCGACTCGTTTTTTATCTCGTATAATGTATTTATTTTTTTTATAAAAAACTGTAAATCAGAAAATACATTAGGATGATAAGCGGGATAACCCTTCTCACTTTCTATCAAATCCCCGATTGCTTTGCCCGTTCCAAAGGGTACACGATGCGATGGTCGAGGGGAAGGAATGACACGTGTTGTGGTCAATTCGGTGAAATGTCCGTGTGGGATAAATTTGTGTAAAAAATAGAAGTCCTCTCCTGCTTTTCTGCGATTCATGCCGCCTTGTTTTTGGTAGGCATTGGCACGCACCGCCATACTCGAACCTATCGTCTGGTAAGCATGTGGAAAGCCCGCCCAACGCAGCGCATGTACGTAATATCGCAAGTATAATTCGTAATCTACAATTGCTTCATAAACTTCGGGTGAATACGCCGTGCCATTCGTGGGATGTTCAAAGTAAATACTACATGCCTCCGTACCCGAATGTGTCTGAAAATGCCGTTCAATTTCCTGCAAATAATTCGCATCGCACCTCGAATCTGCATCAAAACAGACAATTACACCTTGTGGGTTTCCGACTTGTTCTAATCGTCGTACTGCCTCATCCATACCAATTTTTCGAGCCAAACCTACGCCTGCGTGTTTCTTTGACATATTAGGGTGATGCAGTGCGAAACATCGGAATTTATCATCTGAATTCCGAGGTATCCATTCGTTTAACTGATTAATAGTCAGTTGATTTTGCTGCTTAATTTCTGGTGAGCTAATTTCTGAATCATTGACGACTACGATGACTTCAACAGCACATTCAGTCGATTTGCAATCACGCAATGCCTGCACACTCTCCACCACATCCGGCTCATCATGGCAGGGAATGACTATAATAATTCCCAAATCTACATGCGGCGATTCTTGGATTTGAGGTGGGTAGAGCGCGTGTTTCTTTAAATAATTCATTATGAATATTAGGCAAGAAAACTCACAAAACGTGACAAATTTAATATGCAGAAAATACTATTAAAATGTACATAAAGGAAAGCTATAAATCATAAAAGCTATAAATTCTTTATTAATCGGCAGTCCGTCGCTTTATCTTAGATGATAACTATGGGTTAGATGATTGCTTTAACAATTTAGTTATTCAAAATACGGGAGAAGATATGTCTCAATTGGGTATCGTCGGCTTTAGGGTGGTGGGTGTGCTTGGGTTCTCATACAATATGGCGCAATTCTGTAATCATTAATCCTTACGATTAATCTGCTTTGGGGGGTATTTCTGCTGTTGATAGCCAAAAGCTCACGATAGTAGATATCGCTTTACGAAAATCATCAAAGTCTAAAGGCTTGTGTACGTATGCGTTAGCATGTAGTTTATACACCTCCATAATTTCGTTGGGATGATAAGAATTTGTCAACACGATTATAGGGATTGCCTTTAGATTGTCATCATTTTTCACTACTCTCAACACCTCTTTACCTTCTTTTTTGGGCATATTTAAGTCCAAAAAAATGAGGTCGGGGGTTGGAACATTGTGGAATTTATCTCTTTTGTACAAAAAATCCAGCCCCTCTTCTCCGTCCATAGCTACTGAAATATTGATTTTTTCATCTACTTCTCCAAGTGCTTCTTGTATTAATCTAATATCAGCAGGCCTATCTTCCATGATAAGTATATCATAATATCTGGCCACTTTCTTCATAGGTTGTATTTTACGTAGTATAATAAATTGGGTAAAAGGTTACACCGCCACTTCGCATCCTATTTGTCAAAACACGGTGAGACTATAAAAGATAGTATCACAAGGATAGTGACAGTGCAAAGTATCCAAATAGCAAAATAAAATGTAAAATATCAAATTTAAAAGGTAAAAAGTGTAGGACGCGAGACAAACGTACTCCTTTCGTATTTATTTGATTTTAAATTTATTAAAAAAAATAAAAATGTTTTGTTTACGTACTACAAGCACTTTTACATTTTACATTAATTTAATTTACACTGTACTAAAAATCAAATTTAATACCTTGCGCGAGCGGAAGTTCTTTACTGTAATTAATGGTATTGGTCTGGCGGCGCATGTAGGCTTTCCATGCGTCGGAGCCGCTTTCGCGTCCACCGCCGGTTTCCTTTTCACCACCAAATGCTCCACCAATTTCTGCACCACTCGTTCCGATATTGACATTGGCAATTCCGCAATCTGACCCGGCAGAAGAAAGGAATAATTCAGCCTCTCTCAAATTCGTAGTCATAATGGCAGATGAAAGCCCCTGTGGTACATCATTCTGCATTCCCACAGCATCTTCAAGCTCATTGTAGCGCATCAGATAAAGGATAGGTGCAAAGGTTTCATGCTGAACGATAGCCATATCATTGCGAACCTCTGCTATGCACGGACGCACATAGCAGCCGCTGTCATAGCCTGAACCTTCTAATACACCGCCCTCAACGAGCATTGTACCGCCTTGTTCTTTGATTTTTTGAATGGAGTTGAGGTAATTTTTTACTGCATCTTTGTCGATAAGAGGTCCTACGTGGTTGTTTTGATTCAGCGGGTTACCGATTCTTAGCTGCTTGTAGGCACTCACGATATTGTCCTTTACTTTATCATAAACACTTTCGTGAATAATCAAACGACGGGTAGAAGTACAGCGTTGTCCGGCAGTACCTACTGCACCGAAAACTGCACCAACTGTAGTAACTTCCAAATCGGCATGTGGCGTGACGATAATCGCATTATTGCCACCTAATTCGAGGAGAGTTTTGCCCATTCTGGAAGCCACTGCTGCGCCTACGATTTTACCCATTCGGGTACTGCCCGTAGCAGAAATCAAAGGCACTCGTGTATCGTTAGTCAGCCATTCGCCGACTTTATAATCGCCAGTTATGACGCAAGATACCCCTTCGGAGACACTATTTTTTTCAAAAACTTTTGCTAAAATATTCTGACAGGCTACTGAACACAAAGGCGTTTTCTCCGAACCTTTCCATACACAAACATCACCACACACCAATGCAATCATCGAGTTCCATGCCCATACTGCTACCGGAAAATTGAATGCAGAAATAATCCCTACAATTCCAAGCGGATGCCACTGCTCATACATGCGGTGTAGTGGACGCTCGGATTTCATGGTAAGTCCGTAAAGCTGACGCGACAGACCTACTGCAAAGTCACAAATATCAATCATTTCCTGCACTTCACCCAATCCCTCTTGGTAGCTTTTACCCATTTCGTAGCTGACCAGTTTGCCAAGTGCTTCTTTGTGTTCACGCAGTTCATTACCATACTGACGCACAATTTCACCACGCCGGGGAGCAGGCATAAGTCGCCATTCATTGAAGGCTTTTTGTGCGGTTTGTATGATTGTTTCGTATTCCTCTTTGGTAGTGGTGCTTACTTTGCCGATGAGTTTGCCATCCACCGGTGAATAAGATTCTATGAGGTTATGATTTGCGTCGAACCAATGTCCACCTGTACTTGAACCTGAGTTGACTACTGCCAAGCCAAGTTCTTTGAGTATTTTTTCCATTTATTGTTGTTTAGATTCGTGTAGGGCTAGTATTTTGCGGCGCAAAGGTACGGGTTTATTTTCTCAATTTATAACAAAAAACTCAAACGCTCAAATTGAGAACGATTTTAATTTATTATTATTACTTATGTTTTATAATTTTATTTATTAAAACGTTATTATTTGAATTTATTGAAATAAAATAAACACCTTGCACTTGATTTGAGATGTCAAATTTCGACTAAAAAAGGAAGGTGAGTCGGCAAACATTTTCAAAATGTCAGGCGACAATATTTTTGCATTATTTACGACAAAACAGTTTACTTCCTACGCTCCGTCACAAACGTCACCAACTGCTCCAACGAATCCCGCGCCGGACAATCAGGAAAAGTATGTAATACCTCAAAAGCCTCCGCCCGATAACGGTACATTGCTTCCTGTGCGTAGGGAATGCCACCGCTATTGCGTACAAAATTGAGGACTTCGACGACCTTATCCGGCTGAGTACTTTTATTTTTGATGATGTTGATAATGTGGTTGCGCTGCTTGCGGTCGGTTTGGTTGAGGGCATAAATTAGCGGAAGGGTCATCTTTTTTTCTTTCACGTCGATGCCCTTTGGCTTGCCGATTTCTTCCTCGCTGAAATCCAATAAATCATCCCGAATCTGGAAAGCGATGCCGATTTTTTCGCCAAACTCACGCATTCCGTCAATCTTATGTGGGTCTTTTGTAGCCGAAGCCGCACCAGCAGCACAGGCAGCCGCGATTAGAGAAGCCGTTTTTTTCTGAATTATATCATAATAAATATCTTCTTTAATATCCAATCGACGCGCCTTTTCAATTTGTAATAATTCGCCTTCGCTCATTTCCTTCACGGCACGCGATACGATTTTTAGAAGCTGGAATTCATCATTATCCAATGCCAACAGAAGCCCCTGCGACAAGAGATAATCGCCTACCAATACAGCGATTTTATTTTTCCATAAAGCATTGATAGAGAAAAAGCCGCGCCTTTCGAGCGAATCATCCACTACATCGTCATGCACAAGCGTGGCAGTATGGAGCAGTTCGACAAGCGAAGCAGCGTGGTAGGTTGAGTCATTTGTATCATCGCACAATTTCGCACTCAAAAACACAAACATCGGGCGTACTTGCTTGCCTTTACGCCTTACGATGTATTGCATCACCTTATCCATCAGCGGAACGTGGCTCTGCATAACCTCCCTGAACCGTGATTGAAAGGTCTTCAACTCGATTTCGATGGGGGCTTTGATTGAGTTCAGGGAAAGAACCATAATTAATGAGTAAATAAGTAAATATCAATGCGACAACGCTGAAATGCGTTAATGCGACAATGTTTACATCATTAACGCATTGACGCATTAGAATACAAAAGTACATAAAAGTAATGACGAAGATTCAATTAAATTTGAATGTACAATATTTTCAACAAATTTCGTGAGAAAGGGTTGTTGTTTTACCCTTATATAGCTATATTGTTTTATTATTCGATGGATTTTCCCCAAAATAACAACACAACACAACACAACAATACTACAACACAATAAAAACCATGCAAGACATCCACGATTTTCGGCTATTTTACAACCGGACATTACATGCAGAATTGCTAAGGCAGGAACGAACTCGTCGTCGTTTGTTGGTGCTTTTTGCCACCTCTATCTTGGTATTTGCATTAATTGGTTTTGTGATATATCGCCTGCAAATACCGTCGATTGCGCTATTGAGTTGGATACCCATAGCGGCATGGGCTTCGTTTTTGGGTTGGCGAATCAGGAAGTTTATTGCCGGGTTCAAACCCAAAATCATTCAGATGATTTTGGACTTCAATAAACACGACATGACGTACAGCCACAAGGCGTTTATCCCACAAGAAAAATTTATGCAAAGTCGTTTTTTCTCCTCCAAAGCACCCTATTACAAAGGTGAAGACTACATCACGGGCATGATTGGAAGGCAACATTTTGAGTTGTGCGAACTGGATGTACGCCAATACTCGAAGGTGGTCGGGTCGATGATTCCTATGTTTCGCGGTATTTTTTTTCGGGCAAAAACTGCTAACGAATTTAACGGAGAAATCGTCATCATCCCCAAAGCTGAACGCCCCTACCTCACTCGCACCATCAAAGACCTCATTCGACGCGGCGATTCGCTACTCAATGTCAAATATCCCGGTTTCAACGACAAATTTATCACCTACGTCAGCCCGGAAGCGAATACGGAATATATCATTCACAAATCATTTTTTGGCGTATTATATGAATTTGCCGAAAAAATAAACAAGAAGGTATATATGTCATTCGCTGATGGACACGTCTATATTGCGGTATGGGAACCCAAAGATATTCTTGAGCCTCGCATCCTCCGTTCTAATGTCAGTTTTAAATTGGTGAACGAATTTTACGAAGATTTGTATAATATTGTAAGCGTAATAGAGGAATTTGATAGGCTTCATTGACAATGATGAAATGCTTAAATGATGAAATGATGAAATGATGAAATGATGAAATGATGAAATGATGAAATGATGAAATGCTTAAATGCTTAAATGCTTAAATGCTTAAATGCTTAAATGCTTAAATGATGAAATGATGAAATGCTTTTTAATAAAATAATTTTAATTTATAAATACGATAAATATGGAATCTAAAAACGAATTTATTGAGCGATTTAAATTGAAAACAAAGCGCATGGCTGTTGATATTGTCAAATTGATGGAAGATGTAAAATCAACCAAATCAAGTGACATCATTGTCCGCCAAATCATTCGTTCTGCAACCTCTACAGGTGCCAACTATCGTGCAGCATGTAAAGCAAGGTCTAAAAATGAGTTTTTTGCAAAAATGAGTATCGTAGTAGAAGAATCCGATGAAACATTATATTGGATGGAAATTATTGGGGAGCTAAATCTCATTCAGAATAAACAAGAATTGGAAAGACTTCAAGGTGAATGTTCGGAGATTACAAAGGTTGCTACAACGGCAAGAAATAAAAAATACAAATAAGTTTACAATACTTAAATGCTTGAATGATGAAATGCTTAAATAATACTTATTAAATCATTTATAATTCATTCATTAAAAATATTTAAGCATTTAAGCATTTCATCATTCAAGCATTGACACAAGAACTACAACTACTTGAACGCATACTGATTCGGGAGCGTAATCTGAAACTACTGGCAGCAACGATTTTGTTGGCAGGTGGGTTGGCATTTGTGGTGTTGATGTGTTTTTCCGGCACCGTAAAATTGAGTTTGGTGTGTGCTTTAGCAGCATTGGTTTTGTTGGTTTTAGGTTTTAAATTCTTGTATGAAACATTGGTAGTCTGGCAGCCGCACCGCCATCCTGTTTGGTTACAAATCACGAAAAACCCCAAGCAAATCGTCTGGGTATATTCCAAAGATGTCCAAACCTCACCTTACGGACTCGAAGTATCGGGACACGCCGTTATGTTTTTCAAATTATTGGATAAGAGCGAATTGAGCATCAGCGTACCGCGCAAACAAGCCCACGCCCTTTCCGAATCGCTCAACCCTGTACTACCTCACGCCACCTTCGGCTATACCGTAGAACGCGCTCAATGGTACGTGGCAGACCCGGCGTTATTGAGTGATTCTTGATTTTAGATTTTTGATTGGAGGAAGATTTTGCTTCGCAAAATTAAATCAATCAAAAATCACTGAATCAAAAATCAAAAATTCCCCCGAATTGCCGCTGCTGTTTCTTCAAATTCTTCTTTGGAAAGTTTTAGTTTTGGATTGGCGAATGAGTATTCGCGCATCGAATTGATGGGAATGAGGTGAATGTGCGCGTGAGGTACTTCTAAGCCGACCACTGCCATCGTTACACGTTCACAAGGAATGGCTGCGTCGATAGCGCGAGCTACTTTTTTGGCAAATATGTGTAGCCCTCCGAGCAAGTCATCATCAAGGTCAAATATATTATCGGTTTCCTGCTTGGGAATCACGAGCGTATGTCCGCGTGTGACAGGATTGATGTCGAGGAATGCAAAATAATGGTCGTCTTCCGCTATTTTGTAACAAGGGATTTCGCCGTTGATGATTCGTGTGAATATGCTTGCCATGTGTCAATGCTTAAATGTTGAAATGAGTGAATTTTGAATGAGCGAATGAGTGAATGTTTTTAATGCGATAATGCTGAAATGCGTTAATGCTATAATGACTAAATTCCGTTGTCGTCAGATGAATTCAGTGGTAAATAGCATCTATTTGGGTGGTCAAAACACTAATTTTTATAAAAACTTTCGTCTGCCGACTATTCCATATTTTAAAATTCTTCTACGTGATATACTTTATTCATTTGGGAAGTAAGGATTTTTTCGGGTGTGGCTTTCATCATCAATTTTATTATAGGCTGCATGATCGGACTGTGAGATGCCTGTCCGAATCGCCATGAAGTATTGACCACATAATCGACTTTTGCCCTTCTTTTTTGCTCGAATATTTTAAATGTCTTTTGTGATAAATTGTTTTGTGCCAATAAATTACTGATGTAGTAGGCATCTTCGATGCCTTGACACGCACCTTGTCCCATATTGGGTGTGGTGGCGTGGGCAGCGTCCCCGAGTAGGCAGGTATTGCCTTTGTGCCAGGTTTTAAGTCGTTTTAAATCCGTCAATTCAGCCGTATGAATAAATCCGACACGCTCAATAATTTCTGCAACAACGGGCGAAAAGTCTTTGAAGAGCGATTGAATATATTTGATGTCCGATTTTTCCTTGTGTCCATTCATGGTTTTTACTGCAAACCAATAAACTTCATCGTCCGGGAGGTGGGAAAAGCCAAACCTGCGCTTGTACCCCCAAGATTCGCGTCCGGAATACATCAGAGATTCAGGTAATTTGAATTTAGAAATGCCACGCCAACAGATTTGATTGGTTTTACGAATTTCGGAATCGGGAAATAGGTGTTGCCGTACCTGCGAATGTATTCCATCCGCGCCCAATACCATATCTGCTTCAATCTGTTGCGCTGAAAAATTGATTTGGATTTTGTTGTTTTTGGTGCTTTGAGAAATGTATTTTTTACCGAGTTCGATTTGCCCGTATTGGCTAAATTCATCAAAAAGTACCTGCTGCAACCGCGCTCTGTGGATGGCAACCGTTTGATTGCCATATTCGTCTTGTACCAGTTCGTTTTTGAGCTTTTTGATGGGCGTGAGGTCGGGATAGACGATATTTACTTTTTGAAGCTGTACGCCTTTTTCGAGCATTTTATCTTTGATACCCAACCAATCCAATATTTTCATGGCATTGGGCTGCAACCATATTCCTGCGCCGATTTCGTTGAGGGTTTCTGCTTGTTCATACACTGTGGATTTTATACCGAGCTTGTGTAGTGCAAGTGCAGTGGTCAAGCCTGTGATTCCGCCGCCTATTATTGCAATTTTCATTTGGTTATAAACTAATGGAAATATCTAATATTTCAAAAGCCATTGAACCTCTGGGCGTAGTGACTTGTGCCGTATCGCCTACCACTTTACCGAGTAGGCTATTGCCAATAGGTGAGGTAGTCGAGATTTTCTTTTGCTTCAAATCCGCTTCTGCTTCGGAAACTAAGGTATAAACAAATTCTTTTTTTGTCTTGGTATTTTTAATTTTTACGGTAGAAAGTACACGCACCTCAGAAGTATCCAAATCTTCTGCTTTGAGTACCCTCGAATTAGAGAGAACTTTACTCAGTTCGCTGATTTTCAATTCCAATAAACCTTGCGCGTCTTTCGCCGCATCATATTCTGCGTTTTCCGATAAATCGCCTTTTTCTCTCGCTTCTGCGATTGCTGCCGACGCTTCTGCTCTGCCTACACGCTTCATGTGTTCCAATTCTGCCGACAACTCATCAAATTTAGCTTGCGTTAAATAACTGGTCATATTAAGATTATTTAAGTTTAAGTTTAAGCCCAAGTTTAAGTTTAAAAAATTTAATTTTCAATTAAATTCACATTAACGAAATATAATATTTTATATTTTTTGAAAAAAATAATTTTTAAACTTACTCTTAAACTTACTCTTAAACTTCTAAAGAAAACAATGCACAGACGACTTGCCTGTGCTCCTTCATTTTACAAAAAATGAGAAGAACATTTCGCGGGAAATGTTCTTCTCATTTACAAATGTACAAAAAATATTTATATTGTGTCAAGTTTTTGTGCCGTTTATTCGTAATTCCGTCAACTTGTGATTCGTATATTCATAATTTGTTAATTCGTTATCCGTACTATTATTTGCCTACGGCAAATGTAAAAAACGAATCACGAGTACACGAATAAACGGATCAACGAATAAACCGATTATATCGCCAACCTGATACCAAGTGCATGAGTTCCGTCAAACGGACTCGTTGTTTTGTATGAATAATCAATACCAAATCGAGAGTCTTTGTCCTTACCGAAAGGCACTTGAAGCGTTGCTCCTGCTGCTAATCCGGTGTGTACGTTGGTGCGTTGTGCATCATCGAGCAAACCGTCTTCGTAGCGATAGCCTGCACGTATCATAAACATCTCGTTGAAGGCGTACTCAATTGCGCCACCAAATTGGTCGCGGGTAAATGAGTTGGAAACGAAAGCAAGCATGACGCTTACACGCTGTGTTTCGTTCGCAAATTTGAAATCGTAACCACCGCCGATATTGAATACAGATGGTAGGTCAAATGCTTTTATACGCGGGTCAGAGGTAAATTGCTCGTTACCTGTGACCGGGCTTTCGTTACTTGGTGGAGAGAATGTAGGGAAAGAGAATCCCGCACCTTTGTATTTCACTGCTGTACCGATATTGCGGAGGCTGATACCGATTTTCAAGCCACCTGTTTGGTATTGAATACCCGCATCGAAACAAACACCTGTAGCACTTACATCACTTGTCGCTTGTTCGGAAATCAAACGTGTCAAGAAACCTACGCTGATACGCTCAGAAAATGCGTGTGCATAACCGATACCGAGATTGAAGTACAACGGCTCGTAGTTCCCCAAACCTTCCGGCTGGCTAACTGTAGTCACAGGAATTTCACCAAAATCAACGGACATCAAAGTCAGTCCTAAGACGCCATTTTCACCAATACGCTGACCAAGTCCCAAACCATTCAAACCAATATCAGAACCTTGTAAGTAAAATGTATGGCTAAAATTCAACTCTGTCTGATTTATCCCCGTAAGTCCTGCAGGATTGATACGCAATGCCTCAATACCACGCACATGCCCAATACCCAAGCCATATAGTCCCGAACTTTGTGCCCAAGGATTGAGCAGCAACTCGTAGGCACCTGCTTGTCCTTGTCTGTCCGGATTGCCAGCTTCTGCCTGAAAAGCAAACCCGACAAAAAATATTATTGATAGTATTAAAAATCTTTTCATTTTTATTTTTTGTTTGTTGGATTGTCAGATTGTTTGATTGCTGAATTGTTACAAAATTTTGCGAAGCAAAAAATAACAATCATACAATTTAACAATCAAACAATCTTTTCAATCCAATCAATTTTCCTACAATCCGATAGTATCAAATTCGCGGACACCACCAAACCACTTAATGACTTTCTCTCCCAAACCGGAAGCACTTGCGTCAATGTGAATGATATAAACTCCACTCGCTACTGTGATACCCTGCTCATTTTTCAAATCCCAATCTTGCGAAGTTATCAACTGGTCTGTACCTCTACTGAGGTCGGGTTGTGCATCGCGGTTGTAGGTACGAATAAGTCGTCCGTCCAATGAGTAAATACTGACTTTACACTTAGGTGGCAAGTTGGTAAATTTCACTACTTGGTCAATACTACTGTTTTCGTAAGCAGAGAACCCATAATATGGATTTGGCACTGCACGAATCAAGTCAAGTGCGCTTTCGGCAACACCTTGGTCACCTGTGGTCGCTACTCTTTCCGCATCTATTGTGAATTCGTAAGTCGGATAGCCATTATTCGATGTTGGTTCTTCTGTTACTTGGAATGGATTATCCACTCTCAATTTGAATGAAAGATCATTCGGAATAATTCCATCATCAATAGAGTTCAATTCTATTGCAGGTATCGGTGCCACAGAAACCCATGCCACATCTGCCCATGCACCTGCACGGGTAATCGTATTTGTACTGCCAATGCCATCCAATTGTGTCTGACCTTCATCATATAATGTAGTCGTCACGTAAATATGGTGTTGAGCACCAAATGACAATTCTGCAATAGATGTCGGATTTTCCGTAACCGAAAAGAAAGTAGATGGATTCCAAATCATATCAACCCCCGTTGCGTCAGGTTCCGGTAAGAAATCACCTCCATAGAAGGTATTTTCACTGAAGAACATATTGAGTCGTTCGCCTGTCTCTACATTGATAGCATAACCCGGAAACCACGACATACCGTTACCGGTACTGTCAGGCTGACCATCTTTGCCTACGGACGGTGCATTTCGGATTTTAAAGAAAGAATCGTCCTCTTCAGGTATCCCCCCTACATCCGCATAAAATTCTGTAAACGAACTAACTACAATACATCTACTCCATTTTGATTTATCAGAAGTCAATACAATATCTACATTAGGTAGTGCATTTCTGCGTTTGTTGCCATTTGTAGTGAATTGACCATTGATAAATGAATTACTTGGTCTTGGTGTAACGAACCAATCGACACCACCACCGATAGCAAATGGACTTGCGGTAGTCAAGTAGAATGGTGTCCATGTGCCACCAAGTATGGTACTATAGACTCTGTTTGGGTCTTTCAATTCATCCGGCTCACCTGCACTTGTTTTGATGTAATTACTTGGAAAGCCAAAGGCGTCATCCGCAACATTAGTGTACCACGGCACACCTGACGGGTCTGCATAGGTAGCTGTTGCACCGAAGAAGCCATTAGTTGTTGCCGGGTCGTCATATACTTCGCCTGACTGCCCTACAGAGATAGAAATACCGAGTTCAGGAATCAATTGCTCGTATGCAGAACCCACCGGTTTATCAGAAGTCACAGTAACACCATTACCTTCCAATATCCAGTTGATTGGGTCTTTTAATTCATCGTCAGTCAAATCATCATCGACTAATTTGAGGGTGTATGTACCACCTTGCAAACGTAGCGGGTCAAATACTTTTACTTCAAACGGACCTGCATCTGTTTGATATGTAAAGGTTTCTTCTTTGCCTGATTCGCAGATAGCACTAATAGATGCCTCAGTCAATTCTAAGAATGTGTCGCCCATACCTTCTCCATCAATGCGCGTGATTTCAGGCGCATCGCCATATTGAGCATTGATAATTGTACCATTTTCAGGCTCATTTTTATGTGGAATACCTGTGTATGTTGTGATATTTCGACGACCTCGCAGATAAGGTGATTTCTGTGTATTCTCAAAATTATTCGGGTCAAATGGCAAGTAATTATTATAAGCGTAAGCTACTGCGGTAAAGTAGTACTTTTTATGATTCACTAAGCTTGTTTCTTCCGTAGCAAATTTATCGTCTTTGATACTAAAAGAATGACGAATACCTCTATCATCTCCTTCTACTTTAATAGCAGGTGTGAAAATACCCGGTGCTTCACTAAATGGTTCATAATTAACTATCGTTCCTACGCCATCATTAATATCTACTGTTGCCACCAATCTTGCTTCATCACAATTATCAAAATCATCACAAGGAACAGTTTGTCTTAATAATTGGTAGATAGAATATCCTTGAAAATTGTAGACAGAATCTTGGAATCCGGGTGGAATCAAAGGGTCAAATTCTTGATATTCTTCATTAAAATTATTAGAACTTGATGCATTGGTCAGCGTCAAAATCAACTCTTGGTCAAGTTCTACAATAGAAATATCCGGTGCATCAGGTCCGTCAACGATGTCAAAGCAACTATCGAAAAGTCCTTGTGCCACACGGTCAGCACTAAGTAGTGATTCAAAAGAAGGACAAGGATAACTTCCTTCTGGCACCCATACTGCACCTACGATAACTTCATTGGTTGTACCCGGATTAAGGGTGAAAGGTCCAGAGGACTGTACAAAACGACGGTCATCCGGCAGGTTATTGGCACTACATTCTGACCAGCCATTAGCATCCGTCGGGTCGTCCGGGAACATATATGGTGTCGGATAAGTACCTTCCATATAACCGTCACCGCCGTATTCGACAGGTGAACCATCTCTCCAAAAACCGGATAGATAGCCATAAAAATCACTTGCTCCCTGCGGATTAATAGTAGCAGGCGGAGGGTTACCAAAATTATTATTGTAATAAATGAAGGCTGACATACCCAGTTCGTTGCCAAATTCATCTTTAGGACCTCTAAAGTAATCTACTCCCAACAATGGCACGCGTGTACCATATCCGTTGACCCCTTGACAGTCAGGATCGGTCGCTTCGCCATTATATACTATACCGAGTGATTCATCAACTATACAACCTACATAATCATTATTCCAGCAGCCCAAATCCGGATCAACCCATTGACCAATATAAGTATTCTCTAGAGCTACCGTTGCTTTATTGAGCATGGTATATTTGTAGAAGCTCATATTATTAACCGCATTATTGGTTCCGTAGGCAAAAGCAAGTGCCTGTATTTCCATACCAATTTGGTCGGCTCCAGATTCGGAGTGAATATTTCCAACGTCATTATATACCCACCATATCATCTGGTCGGCATAAGATACATCGGCAATACCATTTGCTTCGCAGCCAATGACTCCAACTTGCGGAATATCACCATCGTAAGGGTTATATATTCCGTCTGCATTTTCATCGTAGAATGGTGCAAGGTCGGTATTGAATGGTAATTGAAAACCTGTTAATCCTTGAAAATACTCATTGTTTCGAGCGGGCCATCTCAGCAAGGATTCGGGTACTTCACCATCTACAGAATTGTCGGGTAAGCCGTCACCGTCATCGTCAAATAAATAGTCTTCGATGACATCTTCGATATCAGAGCCTAGCACCTCAAAGTGCCTGTCCCATTGTTGGCAAATTGCCTGTTCGGTGGTACCATCATCTCGGATGGGTCCGGGCCAAAAGTCATTACCCGTTTGGCGATAAGTCTGAGCAGCCAATTTCAAGTTGCCGGCTGCATCGTATCCCCCCACCCATATCGCGGCGGCAAATATAGAAGATACCTCTCGTTCGCCGGGTTCTACATTAGGAATAACGTAACGTCCGTCACTCAAATCCCACCACAAATCACCGCCACCGAGTAGTCTGGCTCTTACGTTGTTGATGTCAAGGTCTGCTTGGGAAGTAGATGCGATACAATCGCTACGAAGGCTGACCTCCGAATTTTCCTGTGGTGGTGCTTGTCCATCATCTCCACCCGGAATTATATTTATTTCTCTTGCGATATTTGTTTGTAAACATACAAATAAGCAGGAGAAAATTATGAGAAATTTATTTTTCATCTAAGTTTAAATTTAAGTTTTGACAATAAAATACGTTGTTGGTTACTTTCGTATATTATTGAACTAAAATTCTAAAAAGAGAGCGATACACCAACACGTATTCTTCTTGGAAGTCCGTAGTGGTCTCTTTTCTCTAATCTCAAACCATATAAGTATTCTGTCACATCGTCAAGTGGGGTATTGATGGAGTAGTAGCCATCATCAGTAGGTGATTGTGTATAACTGTACACAGCAACAATGTTCTCGGTATTGAGTAAGTTTTGACTTCTTGCATAGATATTGATATACATAGGTTTGTCGGGTTTACCGATGCGAATATCACGGTCAACTCTCAAATCAATCCTTGAAGTCCAGGGCAAGCGAGCACCGTTGAAATCTCCGTCAATATCTTGTCCACCTCTGGCATTACCATCTAAAGCAGCAGTATTCGCAGGGAAACCGGGACTGGATCTGGGCGTGAAGGGTCTGCCCGAACCTACACTGGATAAGAGGTTTAGTCCTGTATTGGCAAGAATATTTTTACCGAATAAAACGGGTCCGTTGTAAGCCTTACCACCTTTGTAGCGATAGTCTAAGCTGATGACAATATTGTGGCGTTGGTCAAAATCATAAGGGTAAAATGGGCGTATATTCCCTCTGTTAGTTGCGCCTCTATTTTGGTTGGCATTAGAACCTGTTCCTTCTGCAAACTGTAATGTATAATTGACTTTCATGGAAAGGTTGTTGGTTTCTCTCAAATCATAACCGAGTGAAAAACCTTTAACCGTACCAAAATCACGATTATCATAACTTGAGTAAACGCCTACCGGAAAAGAGTAGAAATACTGTCTTTGGTTGACCTCGTCTCTTTGTTCGCGATAATAAGCCGAAATTTTGATTGCCGAAGTATTAGATACTTTTTGTTGGAAACCTACCTGATAGTCAATCGTTCTGGAAGGGCGCAGGTTTGGATTGTTAATGGTGCTACCGGAGTTGAGGCTTTGCTCAAAATTATAGTAATCTATTGCAGTAGCATCATTTTCAGTAGGTCGTCTTGAAAGTACATCGTAATGTGCAAAGAAACCTGCATTTTCATTCAATGGAAATGAGAATGAGATACGCGGCATCACCGTAATTTGCGGCTCATAATCCTCAAAGTTGGTAGGCGAAAAATTATTTGCCTGCGTAGATACAACATTCGGATCGTCCAAGTAAGGCACCGGACGTGACTGACCAAATATAATAATCGGGTCATTTACAGAATTACCGTCACCGTCATACCATTGTTCACCGTCTCTATAAGCAGTGACAGAGCCGGACTCTTGGTCTCCATACACCACAAATTCACCTCCGATAGATGAGGGATGTGTACCTCCTACTTCCGAAGCAGATTGAGTGGAGAAGAGTGAATATGGGTCTGAAGGTACCGTTCTATTGGCATCATAGCGGTCAACTCGTACCCCCAAGTTGAAATACATATCTTTAAAGGAAAACTTATCCTGAAGGTAGGCAGCCGCATAGATAGGTTGTAGCGGAGCTATGGGACGGGTCAATTCGCCCTCAGCATCTGTGGCTGTGAAGAAATCTTCAAAAGTGACATCACCACCGACTTCATTACCTGTGTAATCATGTCCAAAATAGCTCAACCTAAGTCTACCAAAATCTTCAATGAGATTTTTTGAGTCAAACATATCTAAAGACAGGTCGCTAGATGAGTAATTTTCTATGTTTATTGACTCGTTGTAAGGTATCCCGTATGCCTCTCTAAACCTTCTACCAAAAGTTCCTGTGACATTTGAATAGTCAAAGGTAATTCTGTCGTCGGCATATGTATAAGTAGTTAATGGATCTATTCCATCATTGATACGTTGTATAGCAAAATCCCAGAGTGCTGCGGGTCTCAATTCATAATTTCTATCCTGTCGTTGTTCGTAGTAAATACCAAACTGAATAGAGTGCTTACTAGGGCTATCTCCTCCTCTTCCCAGAATATCAAAACCCGCACTCGCAGTTACACCGATTTGATTGTCTTTCTCTGTGTCATAAAAATCAAAAGGGCGCCCTGCCACCGAATAATCGTATTGCCCGAATAAGGCATTAATCTGACGCCCATTAATCTGATCAATTGGAAATGGTTCTCCTGATACACCAATGATTTCAGATGGAATGTAATAGTTTGCTATTTGCTGATTATTAGCTACCGGATTGTATTCCACAATAGGGTCAATGATACCTTGGTCTACCTCGACATTTTGATATTCTACACCGTCAGGTGCAATATAGGACTCCTCGAACTCATAATCATTCTGAATATCCCTGACGAGTTTTGCAACGTGCCCATAGCTAAACAAATCATCCTGATGTATATTATCTTGATAAAGATTAGTGTTTTGGGTAAAATCAAATTGTAGAGAATAGTTAATATTCTGAATCAAAGCACTGGTACGTGCTTCGCGCTCTTCGTCGGATAAATCCAGCAAATTGCCACCAATTGTATGACGGAAACGCCCGTAAACACGCCAGTCAGATTCTAGGTAGCTTGGATTACGGTCAGCATTCATCAGACGATAACTGTCAAAAGCCTGTTTGGCATCCGAGCTAAAGTACTGTCCACCAACGGTGAGCGTCATACCGCTTGTCGGAACAAAATCAAGTTTACCATTTATGGTGTAGTCTGTATCACGTGCATTCTCGCGGGCTTTGATGCGTTCTACATCATCAGCCGTGATGTCACTCAATCGAAGTGTTCCATCCGCATTAAAGGGATTTTCGAGAATACTATTTCGGAAGGCATCCGTTGCACGATACGACCCTAGATAAGAAGGAGACGGATCTGCCCGAGTAACAAACTGTCCCGACAAACGGAAACCTAATACGGTTTCTTCTCGAGTTGCGCCATTAGTTCCGGCAATATTACGCTTCCAAATCGGACCGGAAACACTTGCCGTAGCAAAATTGTACCCGAAACCGTCTATAAATTCGGAAGTTTCCAAATCAATAGAACTATTGAACTTACTAGCGGCACCTTTGGTAATGATATTCGTCACACCACCCGTCACGTCGCCATAAGCAGCAGGTACACCACCTGTAATGACTTGGATTTGCTCAATATCTTGTGCCGGCACTGAACGTCCACGCACACGCACACCGTCCACATAAACGATTTGGTCTCCCTCACGCGCACCACGAAAACTGACTTCTTCTCCCTCTTTATCCTGCGATACGGCAGCCGTCGTTGCGATGAGTGAGGTCACACTCCGCGTAGGTAGTTTTTTAATGTCTTCGCCACCGAGTGTATTACCCGAAGCGGTTTCGTCCTGTTTGATAAGAGGGATTCGGTACTCTGTGACCGTAACGACATCCAAATCAATTCCCTGCTCGGCACTCATTTGTACATCAAGTGGAACAGATTGACTCGCACTCACCTGAACACCAGTGATTCGCGCATTAGGATAGCCGACATATACGGCTTCCACATCATACACACCGGGGTCGAAACCCGTAAAAGAATAGTTTCCATCGAGGTCGGTCGTTGTTCCTGCCTTTTGAATCCCGTCTTTAAGCAGGATCACGTTGGCAAAGGGTAAGCCTTCGTTGGATGTTGCATCGTAGATGCGTCCTTGTATGGATTGAGACTGGCTATATGCCAATGTACTCATCAACACACAGGCCAATACCAAGTAAATGTAACGTGTCATAAGCTTGAATAGTAGTTTTGTAGTCCATAGTCGATAGTCCACAGTTCATAGAAAAATGATGTACGGTCTATCTGCCATCAAACCTGTTGCGAATAACCGCAACTTAATTTCTTAACTCTTTGATTTTGTTTATTCGTTATCCGCAGATTCGTTATTCGTTGAATTTGAGTTGTTTTCTCATTAAAAAAATGAATAACGAATCCGCTAATGGACATCGAGCGAATATCGCATGAAACAAAGCCACAATGTTAATAAAATGTTAACCAATAAAAAAATAATTTAACCATATTTTGGCTGCTTTGCAGCCTTTATGACAATCGGGTTACGAGTTGCGGGTTGTGGGTTAGCGAGTTGTCGTTTTTCAAAATAATTTTTCTCGTAAAATAAGTACTCGCTACTCGCTACTCGCATACTCGCCACTCGAAATAATTTTCTCTGCCAACACCTCCGCCAAGCGTCTTTTTGATTCCGCCGTCCAGCCTGCTACGTGTGGCGTAAGTATCACATTGTCAAATTTATACAGTTTTTCATATACATCATTTTCGTTTTCATTGAGTGTTTGTGGTTTTTCATTTTCAAATACATCCAAACACGCGCCGCGTACCTTTCCTGATTCCAAGCCTGCAATCAAATCCGTTATCTTTACCACTTTGCCGCGCGAGGTATTGATGATGATGATTTTTTTGGCAAATTTTTTTATAAAATCCAAATTCACCAAATGCCGGGTTTCTGCTGTCAATGGTAAATGCAGACTAATGATATCCGCTTCGCGGAAAATCGTTTCCATATCCGTTTCTTCCACATATGGATGATGGTTGGTGTAGCGTAGCTTGTACTTGTCATACGCGAGTACGCGCACGCCCATTCCGGCTAATTTGGTCGCAAAGGTGCTGCCCGTGTGCCCAAAACCGATAATGCCCACCGTCTGTCCCATAATCTCAAAGCCGCGATTTGCTTCTCGTTGCCATACTTTTTGGCGTACTTGAGCATCGGCTTGCAGGAAATTATTGGCAAGTGCTAATAGCATCCCCAGGGCATGTTCGGCTACGGCATTGCGATTGCCTTCCGGCGAATTATAGACTGCTACGCCCTTTTCTGCTGCGTAGCTTAAGTCGATAATTTCCAAACCTGAACCGAGCCTCCCGACAAATTTGAGTCGGACAGCTTTATCCAACATCATTTTATCGACAGTAATTTTACTATTGATAATGATGCCTGTGTATTCCGCGATGATTTGGTTAACTTCGTTTGTGTGAATCTCTGGACGATATTCACAATGATATCCGGCTGATTCGAGGTGCTTGAACAAGACCGGGTGTACGCCATCTGTGATGAGTACGCTCTTATTGTGATGCACAATTGCTGTGTTTAGTTGTGTAAAAGTATTAATAAATTATTTAAAATGCAACAGGATTTTTGATTGGGTGATTTTTGATTTTTGATTTAAGGGGAATTTTACTGCGTAAAATTTTTGTTTTATGTTATCGGAAACAATACAATAAAAATTATAAATAACTCATTATCAATTTTAATTAAAAAAATATTTATCAAATAAAAATAAAATAATTTTATATTAACAACAAATTTTACGATAACGAAATTCAATCAAAAATCAAAAATCACACAATCAAAAATCCTCAACCTCAAGGATATACCATTTGATAGCTGCTACATCAAGATTTTGTCGTCTGCCTGTATTTTCGGGGGCATAATGGGTCGATAAATAATTTAAGATGATAGGTTCTTTCTCTCCCAAGTCCCAAAGCCCTTGCGTTTCTTGCATCCAGCGGATCATTTGTCGCCAGCCTTCTTCTGTGGCTCTGTTTTGTGTGACCAATTTAGCGGAATGACAAGCCGTACAACTTGCCCGTACAATGTCGAATCCTTCATCATATACTAAGCCGGTTTGTACGTGAATACCGTTAACCACTTTATCAAAATCGTCATCCTTGTCACCGCCCACAATGATACCTGAATCGGCTATGGGAGTTGGTGTTTTATACCATTTTACATCCGCATCATCTACGATTACATAGATAAATGCTGCGAGCCATAAGCCGAGCATCAGTAGGATAAGTCGCTGTAAATCACGTAGTAAGTTCAATGTGTGAATTTTGAATTTTGAATGAATGTAAAAGTGCTTGTAGTACTCCGTCATTCGTCAGGGCAGGCGTACACAAACATTTTTATTTTCTTATTTTTTTAATAAATTTAAAATCAATAAAATACGAAAAAATTATGTTGGTCTCGCGTCCTACAAATTTACATTTTACATTTATTATTTTACATTTTACATTCATTTAATTTGAACCTTAACAGCTATGCGATGACAAGCATTATTGAGATAGCCTCTCGGATTCCATCCCGGCAGGAGCATTGGCTGGGAATTGCCTGATATATCGGTGGCTTTTGCCCATACTTCGTAGTAGCCTTCTTGTGGAAATTCAATCTTGGCACTGAATGGTTGCCAAGCGTAGCGATTGACAGGCTTTTCGAGTTGGCAGGCTTGCCAAGTTACGCCAAAATCAATTGAATACGCCACTGATTTTACTTGCTCGGTGCTTGTCCATGCTTTCCCTCTGATGGGGAGTTTTTGGTTGAGTTGAATCATTGCGCCTGATTTGGGATAGGTGATGAGCGACTTGGTAGGCATGCCTTCTATGATGCACATGTCTTCGTCCTCAACCTTAGTGCCGGGAGCAACGGATTTGCATGGCACGCGATAGGACTGTCCGGTCATTTTGGGTCCGTCGTGTACTTTGTTGCGGATGACTATTTTGGACAACCATTTGCCCGAACACGAAGCCGGGAAACCACCAAAAACCAAACGAAGCGGGTAGCCATTTAGCATTGGAATATCTTCCCCATTCATCGCCCAAGCAATGAGGCTTTCTTCTTCGAATGCCTTAGCTATCGGAACGCCTCTTGAGATAACGACTTTCTTCGGATCGCCCGAAATATGGGTGTCTTTTCCGTAATACGCAACATAAACAGCATTGCTCTTGATACCGATGTCTTCGAGTACATCTTTTAGTCTAACGCCTGTCCACTCCGCGCAGCCGATGGCTCCGGTTGACCATTGGTTGCCCTTCGCTGGTGGGTTAAATTCCTTTCTGCCATTGCCGCCACATTCCAAGGTGAGTTGGTAAGTATAATGCTTAAATTTTGATTTTAATTCAGCGAGGGTATAAGTCTTTTTTTGTCGGGCAGATTCGCCTTCGATGCTTAGTGTCCAATTCTCAAGATTGATATTTCTAGGCGGCAAACCATTATTTCGTACAAAAAATAAATTGTTAGGAGTGAGCGCGTCGTCAAGATACTCCGGCGGTGTTTCTGCATTAATCGGCTTATCGTTTAGTATGACGAGATTGGAGCTTTTGCCGGGTAAACTAAATGCCTCCGAAGCATGAGCGAGTCCGGCAGGTATCATTCCCATCGGAAAATTGTCCGCAAAAACCATTTTGCCCCCCAATGCAACAGACATCGCCGCTAAAGCACTTTTTTTGATAAATCCTCTGCGATTGCTTTTGCCTATTCTCCCCCAAAGCAATTGGTCTGCCGTGATAGGGTCTTTTGCATATAGTTGGTGTATGCCTTGCTTTTGGATTTTCTTCTTTTGTTTCATGAATATTTATCTTAAAATCAATGACTCAATCATCAATGCGATTTATCATTTACCTGTATTTGCAACTCTTCTTGAAGTTCGGCGAATATCTTATTCACTTCGGCTGCTGACGTTTTTTGCTCAATAGAAACTGCCCCTTCTTTGATGTGCTTGTACGACCACTCAATCCATGAGCCATCATAATTATATACATTCGGATACGCCAATATTTCACTCAATACGAAAGTCGCATGCGCCGAGCGCACACCCGATTGGCAATAAGCAATGATTGTTTTGTCCGGCGTAATGCCGGCTTGTTCAAAATTATACTTTAAGTCTTTGATGGATTTGATGCAATGGTTTCCATTTAAATCTACTGCATCTGACCAATTGAGGTGTACAGCTTTGGGAATACAACCATTGGTAAATGCCCCTTTTTTGAATTGGTATATTTTGTTTTTGTTGATGTATGGTTGTCCTACGTACTCTTCCGGTTCGCGAGTGTCTAATACGATGGTATTTTCATCCGACATAGCATCTTTAATCATATCAATAGAAGCCAATCTGGTTTTTGTTAAAGGTTTTGCAAAACGATAATCGCTTCCTTCGGGGCGTGTAGATTCTGTAGTCTCCGATACAAAGTCTGCTTTTTGCCAAGCAGTTATTCCGCCATCCATAATGATGGTCTTGTCGTGTCCGTATTCTTTCAGAATCCACCAAAATCGAGCAGCATCTACACTTCCTTTTGTATCATAAATGATGAGCTGCGTGTTTTGCTTTACTCCATATTTTGAGAGCAATGCTTCCATCTGTACAGGCGATGCCATCATGCCACCATAGGCGTAATCTGATTGATTTTCATAATCAGGACGCCATAGATTATAGGCATTAGGCAGATGCTTTTTCCGGTATTTTTCTTTTTTAGAAATTTCAAAGATAAGATAATTCGTGGCTGTATCTAAGTAATTTTTCGTTTGCTCAACTGACCACAAGGCAGCACTAAGCGCATTAACCGATATATCAGCATACGTTGTTTTATTATCGCGCTTACAAGCTGTTATTGAGATAATTATAAAAACAAAACTCAACCAATATTTCATAGTGTTCGCCAATTTTGAATTTTGAATGAAAAATTTTGAATGTAAAAAATGTATAATTTATACTGTGAACGGGGTAAATTTCGGAAAATGCTGATGTACGTGTTTCACGCAGAGAACGCAGAGTTCGCGGAGAATGAATCGTCAAATCTCTGCGAACTCTGCGTTCTCTGCGTGAGATGTTTTGTGTACATAGATGTTAATATTTTCCGAAATTTATGCCGTTCAAAGTATATTTTTAAAACCATACCCTTTTTGTTCTTTATTTTTTCATCTCACGGTTCGCGAACCTCCTCCAGCCATTTTGTAATACCTATAAAATCTTCGACGCTCAATGTTTCCGGGCGGCGTTGGAAAAAGGGGTCTTCTTGTAGCCGTTCATGTTTGGTAAATGAGCGGAGGGTTTTGCGGAGCATTTTGCGGCGCTGTCCGAAGGTTATCTTGACTACGCTGCGAAAAAGCGACTCATCGCAGCCCAAATCCTGGTTGTCGCGGCGGGTGAGTCGTATGACGCCCGACTTGACTTTCGGCGGCGGATTAAATGCGCCCGGCGGCAGACTAAATAAATATTCGACCTCGTAATACGCCTGAATGAGTACGCTGATAACGCCATATTCTTTTGAGCCGGGTGGCGATGCCACGCGCCGTGCGACTTCCTTCTGAAACATCCCTACCATTTCGGGAATTTGCTCTCGATACTTGACGATTTTGAATAATATTTGCGAGGAAATATTATACGGAAAGTTGCCGATAACTGCGAATTGTCCTTCAAAATGCTGCGTAGGATTAAGTTTTAAAACATCTTGAAAAATCACCCGCCCTTCCAATTGCGGAAATTCATCTGCGAGATAGGCGACCATATCAGGGTCTGCCTCCACTGCTTTGAGTTGGTAAGGTCGGTCTATCAGAAATTGGGTCAACATCCCTTTGCCCGGACCGATCTCGAGTACTTCCTCATAGGTGTCTGTGTGTACGAGGCTCTCTGCGATGCGCCTTGCCGTGCTTTCTTCTTTCAGAAAGTGCTGACCATATGATTTTTTTGCTTTCATTTTCGACGAGTTGTGGAGTTGATGAGTTGATGGGTTGATGAGTTGATGAGTTGTTGGGTTGATGAGTTGTGGAGTTGATGAGTTGTTGGGTTGATGAGTTGTGGAGTTGATGAGTTGTTGAATTGCTGCTTTCGTCAACTCATCAATTCGACAACTCAACAACTCGTTAACTCGTCAATTCGGCAACTCGTCAAAAGTACGGTGAATTGGGGGAAAAGTGGTGTTTGAGTGGTATTTTTGAAGGAAAATAAGTATTTTTGTTGAGTACAACCATCATTTTTATCAAAAAATGGTGAATAAATTCATCAAAATGGAAAAATTAAGGTTACGCTCTAATCAAAAAATTGAGCGTGTTTCGACAACTTTCAAACGAGATGACTTCCAAAGATTAGATTGGAGCGTACGTTTGATGGGCTTAAAAGGTGCGCGGGGTATTGGTAAAACAACGCTGTTTTTGCAGCACCTCAAAATAATGCACCAATTTAGTGAAACGGCAATTTACTTGTCCTTGGATGATGTATATTTTACCGAAAATAAACTCGTAGATGTGGTAGAGGAATTCTATCGCACAGGGGGACTTTATTTGTATTTGGATGAAGTACACAAATATCCTACTTGGGCAATTGAGGTGAAAAACATCTACGATACCTACCCTGATATGCAGATATTCTTCACAGGGTCGTCTATGTTGGATATTCAGAAAAGTAAGGCGGATTTGAGTCGTCGGGCAATTGTTTTTTCGATGCAAGGCTTGTCATTTCGACAGTTTTTAGCCCTAAAATATCAAATCAGTATTCCTGTCTATTCACTAAAAGATATTTTGGAAAGTGCCAATTCTATTATACATTCAGTGGGTACAGATTTCAAACCTTATGTGTATTTTCGAGAGTATCTGCAACAAGGCTATTATCCATTTTTCGCAGAAGGTAGTGACTGGTACGCAGATCGCGTAGAGGCAATGATACGCGTGGTGATAGAATCTGATTTTTTGCAATTGCACAATATTGATGTTAAAAACATTCGTAAAATTTACCAATTATTACTTGCTGTTGCTACTTCTCCTCCGTTCAGACCCAATATTCAAAAACTAAGTGAACGAACCGCTATATACCGAACTACGCTTTTGCAGTATATTTATCATTTGCAAAGTGCAGATGTATTGACACTTCTGCAAAGTCCGAGAAAAGGAATTACATTGCTACAAAAACCGGACAAGATATATTTAGAAAATACCAATTTACTTTATTCTATCGCGCCAAAAACACTCGACATTGGAACTGTGCGCGAAACATTTGTCATCAATCAATTGAAAGCCTCACATCAGGTGAATTATGCTGAAAAGGGTGGAGATGTTCTTGTGGACAATAATTATGTTTTTGAAATTGGAGGGAAATCTAAACAAGGTAAGCAAATTACACAGATAGATAATGCTTACATCATTGCCGATAATTGGGATTTTAAAACAGCTAATAAAATCCCAATTTGGCTGCTCGGATTGCTCTACTAATGTCATTTCCCCGCCAAAAAAGAAAATAATCGGTACGATTTTTGATAAAGTCGCGTTTTTTCTGTATTTTGTCGTGACAATAAACGTAAAAATCCCAAATGACAAAAACCATAAAAATCCGTCTAAAATTTGCCTTGCATTTTCAAAATCTAATGCAAGTGTTAGGCAAGCGTAAAAACACTTTGGAATTTGGAATTTAAAGACAAAAGATGAGTGGAAAAATTCAGCAACATTTAGGGCAACGGATGCAGCAGAAGCTGTCGCCGCAACAAATTCAATTAATGAAATTGTTGCAAGTGCCGACAGCGGCTTTGGAGCAGCGTATCAAGGAGGAGTTGGAAGCCAATCCCGCACTTGACGAAGGGCAGGAGAATGAAGAAAATCCTGAAGAACTCGCATTTGGCGATGGCAAAGAAAAAGATGAAAACGCTGAAAGTGAAAGTGAAAGTGAAGAGGAGGCAGAGCCGGAAGACACCCGCGAGGAAGAAATAGAACTCAGCGAATATCTTGAAGAATATCTTGAAGATGATACGGCAAGCTATAAGTTGAGTGCCAATAATTATTCGGCAGATGAGGAGGATAAATCCATTCCTATTCCGGTGGAAGATACTTTTCATGAATACCTTGAAAGTCAGTTGGGTTTGGTGAAGTTGGACGAGAATGAAGAGCGAGTTGCAAAGCAAATTATCGGAAGTATCGACGATGATGGTTACTTGCGCCGCGAGCCGATTGCTATTGTCGATGACCTTGCTTTTTCTCAAAATATAATGACGACTGAGGAGGAAGTTTCGCGGCTGCTTAAAGTGGTGCAAACCCTCGAACCGGCAGGTATCGGGGCGCGAGATTTGCGGGAATGTCTGTTAATTCAACTGCAAAGAAAACATTCGGAAAAAGATGCAGATACCGACCACGAAGTCCTTCATCGGGCTATCCATTTGATTGATAAGCATTTTGAAGAATTTTCAAAAAAACACTACGAAAAACTCAAAAAGCAACTAAGCGTCCAAAACGAAGAGTTGAAAATTATCATTGACGAGATTTTGAAGCTCAATCCCAAGCCTGCAAGCGGCTATTCATCCGGTGCTAATCGAATTCAACAGTATATTGTTCCCGATTTTATCATTCAAAATAAAGACGGCGAACTCGACCTCACACTCAATTCGCGCAATGCGCCCGAACTTCGCATCAGCGAGCATTATAAAGAAATGCTGAAATCTTACGGCGGTAGCGGCAAACGCAAACGTGAGAAAAAAGAACGCGAAGCAGTTATGTTTATCAAACAAAAAATAGACGCTGCAAAGTGGTTTATCGACGCCATCCGCCAACGCCAACAAACGATGTACAAGACCATGTACTCCATCCTTCAATATCAATACGACTTTTTCCTGACAGGCGACCAAAAAAGTCTTAGACCTATGATTCTCAAAGATATAGCGGAGATTACAGGTTTGGATATTTCGACGGTTTCGCGGGTAGCAAATAGCAAGTACGTACAAACGGAGTTTGGTACAAAGCGACTCAAAGATTTCTTTTCGGAATCGCTGCAAACGGATAGTGGAGAGGAGGTTTCGACACTCGAAGTAAAGAAAATTCTAATGGAACTCATCGAAAGTGAAAATAAAAAGAAACCGCTCTCGGACGAAAAATTGAAAAATGCACTTCAGGAAGCCGGTTATAATATCGCCCGTCGTACCGTTGCCAAATATCGTGAGCAATTGAGTATTCCGGTGGCAAGGCTGCGTAAGCAATTGTAGTCCGCAGTTTATCAGTCCGCAGTCCGCCGCCTTAGCGTGAAATAACTTGCGTAATCGCGGCGGACTGCAGACTGATCAACCGCCGACCTAAAACACTGCTTTCCCAATCTTCACAAAGGTACTCACATCGCCCATCGTGTAGTAATGCAAGCAAGGTACACCTTTGGCTTTCAATTCTTTAGATTGTTGGATGCACCATTCAATGCCGACTTGTTTGACGGCTGCTTTATCTTTGGCTTTTATGACTGCTTCTACCAATTCTTCCGGAAAATTGACGTAGAAAATACTTGGCAGGCGCAAAATCTGACTCTTACGCGTCAGGGGTTTTAAGCCCGGAATAATCGGTACATTGATGTCATACTCGCGGCACAAATCCACAAAATCAAAGTATTTTTGATTGTCAAAAAACATCTGCGTGACGATGTAATCTGCTCCTGCATCTACTTTCTCTTTCAGGAATTGCATGTCGAGTTTCATATTCGGTGCTTCAAAATGTTTTTCGGGATACCCCGCTACACCAATGCAAATATCTGTTGGTTGTCCTTCGCTTTCAAGGTACTTGCCTTTATTCATTTTTTCTATCTGCCGCACCATGTCAATTGCAAAACTGTGACCACCGGGTTCCGGGATAAATCTGCCCTCCAATTTTCGTGCATCACCTCTGAGTGCCAACACATTATTGATACCCAAAAAACTCAAATCAATCAGCGCGTTTTCCGTTTCTTCTACCGTAAATCCACCACAAATCAAATGCGGTACAGCCTCTACCCCATAGCGATTCATAATCGCTGCACAGATGCCTACCGTACCCGGACGCTTGCGTATAGAAGTCTTCTCATAGTAGCCTCCCGGACGCTGTTTGTAATCATATTCTTCACGATGATAGGTCACATCAATAAATGGCGGCTTGAACTCCATCAAAGGGTCGAGTGAGTCAAAAATTGATTGAATACTTCCCCCTTTCAATGGTGGTAAAATCTCAAATGAGATGACCGTTTCATCATTTTTTTGTGCCAGATAATCCGTTATTTTCATAGTAATCTTTTCGTAACACAGACATTCCTGTCTGTACTTGCTATTCACGCAAGCACAGACAGATGTCTGTGTTACGTTTCGTCTGCAAAGGTAAAGACTCCACCAACAATATAAAAGTAACGGGCGAAATAGGATTATTTTAGAACGATTTTAAAATTGATCTTTAATTCAACCTTTTTCCTTCCAATAGTTCGATTCGATTATTAAAAGGGTCGTAGAACTAATGTCTTCGCCAATTATGAATTTTGAATGAAAAATTTTGAATAATGAAAAATGTATAATCTGTTAATTATTAATTATCAGTAAAAAATAAAATAAGATTTAAATTCATTTGTCATTCAAAATTCATAATTCATAATTTGGCGAAGACATTGAGAACGAAAAGCGATAAAATCCCGGTAGTGGATTATCTTCTCCTCCCCTTTTGGAATGTAAATTTGAACGTGATTGAGTCGTTTGAATGTAATTTTCATAGATATTTTTCTATACAAATACCTAATAATCAATTATTTACAAATAAAAATGAATGTTTTTCGAAAAAACACACAAAAACAGGGTAACAAATATGTAAAAGCCCTGATATATAGGTGAATTTAAAAATTGGCACAAAAATCGCAATAAGCATATTCGGAATTTTATTTGGCACAAAAACACATTTATTCAACTTAAATTTTTTAAAAACCTCAAAAATTACATTAATTTACCCTATAACAAAATTTTAACAAAATTATTTTCAGTTAGAAGAAACTAAGTTCAAGATTTACCCGTTTAAGTAAATAACTCCGACACACTAATTGACTCACCAAACCCAACGCCTGTTTTGCTCGATATCTTTTTCCTTAATTTAAGGATTGCTATATGGCTTTACTATTGTACTGCCCCTAGATTGTACTGCTTTACCCCAAATAATAATACAGCATTGAAGCCATAAAGCAATCGCTAAAGACAAGAACATGAAAGCACGATTTTTTTCCATTGCTGTGGCGTTGTTTTCTATGATATTATTTATCAATTCCACTCAACGCCCAAACGAAATTATTTATTGGAACGCCAATGAAAAACTGACCCTTAATGACTTTAAAGGCAACCCGGATTTTGCCGATCCTTACATCATTGCGATGACTTATTCAGGCATCTTATTCTACACGGAATGTGATGGTTATGAATTAAAGTATGATATATCTTCGTATTTTGACAAAGATGAATCTTGGGTGAAACTCGAAGCGCGTAATGATCATCATCTCCAGCATGAGCAGTTGCATTTTGACATCACGGAGCTGTATGCACGTAAGTTGAAAGAACGATTGAGCGGGGAGACTTTTTATTGCGGTGAAGAGGAACGTTTTAATCGCCTCGTAGATGAGTTTTTGGCAAATTGGGAATCCGAACAACATAGCTACGACCTCGAAACGCATTATAGCAATAAGCATGACGAACAACACGCATGGGAGGCAAAAATAACTTCTGCGCTCGCAGCACACGACCACGCACATCACGACCATGCACATGATGGATTTGCGGATGGAGAATGATTGTTTGATTGTCAAATTGTATGATTGTTTTTTGAGGTTGAAATGTTGTCCATTTTGAACAATAAAAATGAATGGGTGTTAGGTAAATTCCAAGTAATTTGAAATGAGTTTTATTCACTCATTCAACATTTAAAATTCACTCATTCTATATGACAACACTAAAAGCAGGAGATAAAGCGCCCGATTTTACAAGCACCGACCAAAACGGCAATAAGGTTTCTCTTTCAGATTTTAAGGGTAAAAAGGTGGTTTTGTATTTTTATCCGAAAGATAATACGCCTACTTGCACGACAGAAGCATGTAATTTGCGTGATAATTATAGTGAATTGACTACCAAAGGTTTTGAGGTAGTTGGTGTTAGTCCCGATAGCGAGAAGAAGCATCAGAATTTTATTAAGAAATACGAATTGCCCTTTACTTTACTCGCAGATACTGACCACACAATTATGAATGCTTATGAGGTGTGGGGTGAGAAAAAATTTATGGGTAGAATATTCGACGGCGTACATCGCATTACATTCGTCATTGATGAAAATGGCGTGATTGAACGGGTATTTACTAAGGTGAAATCAAAGGTACATTCGCAGCAGATTTTGGAAAGTTACGAATCAGCGACCGCAGAATAGCACAAATAGGGTTAGATTTTTTTTAGTAAACAGCAGACATTGAAAAATGCCTGCTGTTTTTTGTTTTCCCAATTTTACATTTTCACAATTCGCTTGGTAATTAGGGAAGACGAAGGTTGTTGTAAAATGTAGTGATTTGCCGCATAAAATATTCGCTCCGAATAAAGGGATTCGTCTGACGAGGCTTCGCTTTAGGCAAAGTTAGGCGGGGAGCCTAAAAATGAATAAGCATAGCGTAATGTGTATGTGTTTCATTGTTCTAATTTTTTATTAAAAATGAATTAATATCGCAATTTATCAATTTGGAATTTTCACAAAATAAAAATATACAAAATTATTATTTAATTATGATAAAAAAAGGAACGGTTTGGGTGCTCTTTACAAATCAAACATTTTATAATAAAAAAACCCTTCAAAATGAATTAGTTATCATTTTGAAGGGTAGCAATATTTTTTTATTTAGTCCATAGTCGGTAGTCTATAGTCCATAGAAAAGCCTAAACTACGAGAATTTTGCGAAGCAAAATCAATCACTATGGACTATCGGCTGCCTCACATCTTAACAAATGGTTTTGTTTGTATCAGTTCACTATCATTCTCATTCATTCTGATGTAATACTGACCTGCCGGAAGTGAAGCCACATTTACCTGGAAAGTATTTTTGCCTCTCACGACAAATTCTTCACCGAGCAAAGCCGGTTTGCCGTCAGCAGAGAAGACTTCGTACATTACCAAGCGCGTTTGTTCTGTATAATAATCGACATTCAACTGCTGATTAGCGGGTACAGGATATAGCAAGACCTCTTTAATCTCAAGTACCTCATCTGAGCGGTCTTCAAGGTCGTTTTCACATATTTCGTAGGCACAATCAGCTACGAGACTCACAAAACCCACAAGGTATTCGGGACCTGACGGGTTTTGCCTGTTGCTGTCCGTAAATTTCACCGTCCAGTCTCCGGGTTCTACATCTATTGCCATAGGTATCGGCAAGCTCACGGAATACAAAGCCCCTATAGGATGCGATGAGCCTGAACCGTTACAAGTGGCAAATATATTGCCCATAAATATAGGATTGCCCGCCGGGTCGGTTATCTCTACTTCAATATCGCTCTCACAGGAAGCCCCTACAACACGGAAGTACCCCACCATTACGATGTCGTTGCAGGTGGCATCACTCGGAAACATAGGAACTTCAAGCGTTGTAGTGATGCCTATAGGATATACAAATTCGTCCATATCCGAGTAAACAAAAACCTCGTCTGTGACCTCAACAAGGGTGCAGCACAATTCTTCCTGGCTGTTACAGCCCTCGGCATTACCTGTTATCTCGGCTTCACCGCCCCTATCCAGAAAATCACATACCGGCGTCACTTCACATATCGGCAGATTGGGATTATTTTTGATACGAATGCTCATGACCTTATCATTTTCAATAATCGCATCCAAACCACTGATATCGCTCAACACATCATTGTCGCATATCCAAATAGCTGATGCCGTATAACAAATGGTGCTCAAACCGTCTAAAGAAACCAGTTGGTCATTATCGCGCAAATAAATGCCAAGACCTACCCGTTTGAGATTTATCAGTCCATCCAGATTTTCAACCTGATTGAAAGTTAGACTTACATATTTACCTACACGTGCAAGCCCCTCCAATCCGACAGTACTGGTGTTTCTGCCACCAAAAACAGCAAGATGCCCATCAATATTGGTCAGATTATCCAGTCCGGTAAAGTCGGGTGCAGATAAATAGCTGATTCTAAGATCGCCTTTGATTTCCGTGATTTGGCTCAAGCCTGCCAGACTCATTATATTCTTACCATATATATCCACGTCACCCTGAATACAGGTACATCCCGGATAATTGGTTGCGAAAGCATCAATTTCCGATTGATTGGTAAAGCCAATACCATCAGGCAAGCAAGTAGATTGGGCAAATAAAGCAATACTAAAGGCGAAGGAGAATAGAGTTAAGAAGATTTTTTTCATAAATGCTGATTTTTTTATTTATTGGATAAATGCAAATTGATGCAAAAACTGATTATACGTAAAACCACATATAAATGTTTCCACACATAATGCTAAATTCAATTTACAAAAAAAATAGGATTAATGCATATTAATTTTATGGAAATTAGTGATTTTTTTTTTGTGAAGTTATTTTTTGTAGCCAATTACTTTGTTTTACGTTCAAATTACGACACCCTCTAATGTGTCTTTAATCTAAACCCCATCCCGGTATTGTGTGGAAGCTATGAAATCAACGTCTTTGGCTTACATTTTCAAAATTCGCCTTTTCACAAATTTACCATTGACCATCATCGAAATAAAATAAATACCGCTATCTTCGTTATACTACTCTATCCTTCAACTGCTTCTTCAAAGCCAACATCTCATCCCGATATTGTGCAGAAGTGATGAAATTGAGGTCTTTTATGATATTTTTGTAAAGTTATTTTTTGTAACAAAATATGATTATTTATTTACATTCATATGAAAAACATGTGTTAATGTATTTGTTTTTTACAATCTTGTTTTTTATTTTTACGTTCACAATAGAACATCAGGTATCACCTGTTTATTTCACCACAAAATAATTTAACCATGAAAGCCATTATTACCCCCCCCCAACAAATTAAATAAAACCCTAATTCGTATCCGATATATTCCTTTATATCAAGGGCGTCTTTTATCTGCCACCTTACTCTCATTATTTTATTTAGCAATTTTTAAAACGACACAGTTGTCACCTATTCGACTGGTTAGGAGATAGATTCTTCAAATCAAGTCTGGAAGAATTTATGTATGTAATACAATTTGATCATGACGGTGCAATAATTCCGTTTCAATGGTACGCCGATAGATTTGAAACTTCTATATTAGAACCCAACGGCGATCCAAGTAATCTGCTGGATGGTGAGGAGTGTGAGGATAACTAATAATTCTTATTTATATCACCTCTTTCAAAAAGAGGTGATATGTTTTTTTTTGTTAAAAACGTAATTATGAGTACAAAGAAACCAATGACAAAAAAGATAGCTAGAACCCTCATTATAATAATATCATCAGTTGGGTTAACCTACTTCGTCCTACCACACCTATATTGTGTTTGCTATTGACCCCATATATGTCCTATTCATCATAATTCTTTGTATTTTATTCATGCTTACAATGGTGGCAATAGCAAGATTTTTAATCAAATGATAAACTAAATTTCAATGAAAAAAGAAGTGATCAACCAGCATTTTGGTTTTAGATATGAAATAGAAACAGGTATCCCCAAAGAAAGTTTTGACAGACTAATCAAAGAAAGTAAAGGCAAAAAACTTCCTCAATTTGTTACAAAAATTCCATGCGAAAGTGATGCGTTAATTATTCCCTATCTACTCGATGATGGTCGAGTTTTAGTTACATACCCTTCTAATGGTATAATATACAGCAATTTAAAAGGCTACTTAGCAGATGTAAATCTAAACGAAAAACACCTCTTAACGACCTATCCCAAAAAAAGAATCGCCTATCTACCCAATGCCGAAAAAGTGTATTATTTCCAAATCAGTCCGGCAAAAGGTGAACGTATCACACTACTCTACGACTTGTACAACGAAGCCTCCGGCTTATCTCATATTCCACATGTTTCTAATTTATACAAAACTGATATTGATGAAATAACCGAACACCGCACCATACACGACGATTATAACGTCTATTTTGAAGAAGACTATAAAGCGTTGGATGCTAAACGAGCGATTGTCACCCAAATTGCACTTGACCGCCGAAGAATGGGGAGAGAACCCGACTACGGTTTTATTGACATCAATATGTGTGGGCGCAATCCTTACGGCGAACAATTCCCTGACCACGTAGATGAACTTGCTGCCCAACTTCCTGAATTGCTACATTTCCCCGAAAGTATCATGGCGTATAGCTTGTATAGTTTGCCGCATATTGACAAATATCTCAATCGAAGTTTGTTTACGGATGAATTTGCAGATAAGGTGTTTTTGCCTTTATTCGCGTATATTGGCAAGTCTTACATCAAACGAAATGGCGGTGAGTGGGTGATGCGTTATGACAAAACATTCACCTCGTGGACACCCGATATACGCGATGAAAAGGGTTTTAAAGATATGTATCGTCCGTTACTCAAAATGTTGGATTCGACGGAAGGATATTTGACAACGTTGACATCGGTTTATCATCATAGGTTGCGCCGTTAATGTTTCTATACGATACGACCTTTCAGTTGCTTCTTCAAAGCTGCCTCAAGTTGAGGCAGCCACTTTCAATCAAATTATTATGGAATCAAAAAATTCATTTGGGAAAAAAGTCATTA